>Ga0123342_1002241_pt1 | contig 32221 bp, 19 predicted proteins | sample Turbeawhitnodule_FD_89960 | JGI IMG/M metagenome (GOLD analysis project Ga0123342, IMG submission 89960) | Root nodule microbial communities of legume samples collected from Mexico - Turtle bean Mexico white nodule | ecosystem: Host-associated > Plants > Roots > Nodule | place: Mexico: Nepantla... | reverse complement strand
GGGACAAGACAAAGGAAAGAAGCATTTGAACCTCTAGGCCAGTGGCTCTTTGTCGCAAAATCCTTCACTGCTGACATCACATCCATCCTTAAAATTTCCCAACAAAACTTTATGAAACCAAAAATTAACAACCAAGATTTTTGCTACCAAATTTAGAATCTATATAATTTAATTGGTAGTTAAAATCTTGGTAGCTAATTAGATACTAATTTAGAAACTATTTAATAATAATATTAACTAATTTAAAAACTAGTTTATAAAATTTTATTAATAAAAAAATTAATTTAGATATCAATTATTTTTTAGTTTATAAAATAATTTATAATTTAATTAAATAATAATTAATTATTTTGATATCTAAAATTAGTTTTTATTTTTAAAAAAATACGTAGTGATTATTACTATTAGTTTCATCACTTTATTATTATATTATTATTAATATTATTATTATTGTCAATATAATAGTTACTATTATCATTCCAATACTACTCTTATTATTTTTATTTTTATCGTCATTATTACTGTAATTTATTATTCTTATTTTACTTTTATAGTGGTTTTTTAAAGTTTTTTTTCATGAAGACTTATAAAAAATATAAAAAATAAAATAAAATAAATTTGTCTAAAAATTAAAATTAGTTCACATACATGAAATCAAAACAAAAATTAAAGAGAAAACTTCTTAAAATTAGTTTATAACCTAATTTTAACTTATAAATAAATAAATAAATAAATAAATTTTTAATATATTATTCTCTTCTATAAATCCTTCTTCTCGAAAATAAAGTTTCCTTACAAGGAAAGTTAAAAACTCTGTTTACACTTGAAAGGAAACTTCTCGATAATCCTATAAATCCTTGCAAGTACAGGTTCTATTCAGTAGATATTCATGATATTGTGCCATGCATAGTGAATCATTACAGGTAATAAATTTCTTAGACGATAAAAGTTTGAGTATCAAATATCAAAAATGGTGATTCGAAATTAATAATTAAAAAAATCAATTTCAATCACGAAGGATGATTTAAATTTTGGATTGATTAAAGAAAAACAGTAATTAAATTAAGAAGTAATAAACAATTGGCTTTACATTTTGTTTTTTAAGAAAACAAATACAAAAGGCACACAAAGAATTTAAGGTGAATCAAATTTGAAAGCATTGATATTAGATTTAATTTTGTTTCACTTAAAATTTCTAAGATAAATTTTAATTTAATTTGATTTATTAATTTCTCTCATAATTTATTTAAATCTTAATTATGTAAAAAAAATGTACCCGTAATTAATATTCACTACTAAAAAATTACTAAATAGAAATTGTATTTGTATAAACAAAATAAGCCTAGATAGTACCTCAGATTGTTAACTGTAATAATTTGTGTAGGTGTCAATCGTTTGTTGGTTTCCTTGTACTTCAATGCTTCCCTCCTTCAAACTTCAATACTTATTCTCCTTAGCTTCTCAACGCTCGATCAAGAGTAAATTTGTACAAGATTCTTCAACGATCAAATAAGTACTTTGTGTTAAGAGTGTATTATAAATTGATAAAAACTTACTTTACTCCATTGTAGAGAGTTTATTTATAGTGCTTGTAGTGAGCTATTTGTTTGATGAGCAGTATCTGACACATATCGTCAATAAATTATTGTTAGCTGATTTCTCATAATCATCCGAATTTGTAGAAAAGTATATTTGGAGCATATATTCATTAAATCAGTGTTAGTTAATTTCTCAGGGTGTCACCCGTTGACAGGATATAGTTATGAATTATAGGATATTTCATTATTCGTCATTCATTATTTAATGTAGTTGACCATTCGATTGGTTGGTCGTCAAGGCCGAGTGACGTGACTCACTCGATCCCGTTCGGTACACAAATAAATCTTAGAGACAACAAATAATTAGTCATTATACTGACTAAATTATATACTAATTTAGAGACTAAAAGATTATTGATATATAAAGTAGTTTCTAAATTTATAAATTAATTTCAAAATTGATATTTATTTAACTATCAAGATTTTAAATACCAATATTATATTATAAAGTAATGGTTTCTTGATCGCTAATTACATACTAATTTAAAAACTAGTTTATAAATTTAAAAATTACCTTATATATTAATAATTTTTTAATCTCTAAAATAATATTTAATTTAGTTAATATAATAGTTAATTATTTTTAGTTTAAAATTAAATAAATTTAATGTTTATTTGAGTGATTTGATGAAATTAGGAAGTAAATAAACATTATAATTAGAAAGTCCATGACATAAGAGAATCCACTAATTATTCTTAATTTTATTAAGTAATAAGCAAATTCAAAGTAAAGATACAAGGAGAAAGAAATCATTTTTTATTAACAATCCCAAATTAGATGTCATATATAAAATTCACTTGATCATTTAATAAAAAAAGTATTTAGTTACACGTTGAAAATAGAAAAGGAAAATAAAAGAAGGAGAAAAGAGAGAGATCCATAAATGATTAAAGAAACATGGGTTATCATTCTAATCATCATTCTACCTATAGCTATAAAGTTCCTAGAGACAGAAAACAAAAATCAAAGACGATGAGTGTAAAATTGGACACAAGAAAATATTCCCCAATCCTTTATTTCTTTATTCTTTTTATATGTGACCCAAATAATTAACACTAAGGATAAAGGTGCACGACTCTTCAAAATTCTATTCACTTCAAATGGATTTCTTTCTTTTAACCAAAAAAAAAAAACAAAAAAGATACAAGGAAATAAATATTGAAATCCAATTAAAATACAGAAAATAAAATAAATATTCTATTCCATTCCAATATTCTAAAATTACTATTTGAGGACAAGCGAGTTACAAATTGAAATCATCAGCTTAAAATATCTCTAAAATAATACAAAAATAGATAATTCGATAAATTATATACACCTTCAATTTTATTTATGTTTATTATATTTTTTATTTTTAGTCCATGTTTTAAAAATGTATTTGAAAATAAAAAAGGAATAAGTTTTGTTGTCTCATTCACAAAATTTCGTTTTTCTTAATATTGTGATAGTAGATATCAAATTGAAGCAAGCAGCACTTAGAAGCAATGATACATACGACAACATATGTAAAGCTTGAATGTGCACTAACTTCAAATGTCACTGCTTAACCCATGAAACTAAAGGAAACACTTATCTTTAACAATTTCGCCCATGGCAACTTAATACGTTCAAAACTCAATTTTCTTTCTATAAAGTTGTGTAAAAAATATAAATAATAAATTTTTAATTTGATAACTACTAAAAATAAAAATACTTCATAATAGATAAGTGGAGTCAAACTTAATCTTATAAGTTAATTTCATAACATTGAGTTATATTTAAAGTTCATTTTGTAATATATATTATTAGAGTTATTTAGAGTTTATCCCAACGAGAATTTGTTGTGTTTATTATGTTACCTACTATCAAACCGTTATCAGACCGCTTATTATATAGTCTCACGTACGAGATGATAATTTCGACATGGAAGCGTAAGGATGATGTATTGAAAATCTTATCAATTAAAAACAGCTAAAGATAAGAACAATACAAACTTATTCTTATAAGCTAGTTTAATAATGTTGAATTAAGTTTAAGTTTTCTTGTTTTATATTAGAGGACGTTCTTAAACTTGAATTTTTATGAGAACATTTTATTTTATTTTTTTATAAAAAGCTTATGTTAGGTATCATTATGCTACTTGACATCTAAGTTAGGCTGACACTTCAGATAACAACAATCATTTGTCATCACATGAAAAAATATTATTAAAAAAATAAATATAAAAATATGGAAACTAGACCAAAACTTATATGTTAACACATAAAAAAAAATATTATTGAAAAAATAAATATAAAAATTGAAAACTAGACCAAAACTCATATGTTAAAAAAAATATATAACTAGACTATCCAAGAATATTTATTACTTATAATCTTTAGATAAGAAAACATTACTTAAAATCTTTAGATAAGAAAACATTACTTAACCTTGTCTATTATGTAGAAAGTACTAACAATCTGGAACTGCATAACTGCATAATAATTTCTCTCTCAACAATGCAGACACTATAAGATTGATGTGGCTGATTAACGTTGCTTACTTTACAAGTAACAAGACTTCATCTGAGCTTAGCAGTAATTGTTGAAGAATAATGGCAATGGTAGGAGAAAAGGTTTTGTATTAAGGTTGAACTTGATTTTTCCATCATTTAGAAGAAGAGATATAGCACTAGTTTAGTAGTGCAGTATGGTCATGTCATATGGGCTTTATCTTTATTAACTTCCTTCTTTTTATGACAAGTAGGTTTTCTGCTTTTCTTTTTCCTTGGATTCGCCTTTTTGGCACGTGATCTCAGAGGCTATCATGTTCATGTTATTGCAACTTATATTACGCAAACTGCAAGATACGGATATAGTCACTTATATTTCTTTCCTAAAATTCATAATTTATTTATATTGCTGTCCCCTCAATAAAGTTAAGAGGGTTTCAGATCCACTTTTGAGAGAATAATCTACAGTGCTATCAATCCAACTCATCACAAATTAATACTAGAAATGTCTTGTAACACAGACAACATGGGCACAATAGAGAAGAATCAAATATAGTTAAACTCTTGAGATTTTTTTTCACAAAACTGAGATAATTTTCTATTTTTTCAGTAAATTGAGGTTAAAAATAACACATATACAATGTTAGAAACCTTAAAATCCATTTGTAACACTAAAAAAAAATCAATTTTCAAAATAATTAGTTACAATAGTAACTAAATTAGAGACCATTTTAAAAACTAAAAAAAAAATGGTTTTTATACTAATTTTTATTATTATTAAATAATTTTTAAATTGGTATCTAATTAGCAACCAAAGACCAAATTTAGAAACTAAATAATTGGTAGTTAAAAACTTGGTTGCTAATTAAATACCAATTTAGAAACTATTTAACAATAATAAAAATTAATTTAGAAACTAATTTTTTTTTAGTTTCTAAAATAGTCTCTAATTTAGTTACTATTGCAACTAATTATTTTAGTCTCTAAAAATTGATTTTTATTCCATGTTTTTCTTGTAGTGTAATATGATATCAAAATTATTTAAAACTTATTATAATAAGTATTTGTTGGGCTTATCGTGTTACTCACTCGGACCAGCATAATATGTTGTCTCAGTGGATGAAAGTTACATCATTTTATTATAAACAAAAGTATAAATATGTTACTATTTCTAACGTGTAGTTTCTCAGTTTAAACTAATATTTTAGTAAGAAAACAAAAATTATCCAATTTTCGTAAAATTTTCTAGAAAATTCAAGTAAAAACAAAAGATGTAGATAACATTTGTACAGTTAGCTTAGAGTTGGTAAAATTTTAGTTTTCAAGAGTATGCGTGGCAATAGTGATAGGCTACGTTATCTAGTTGCCACACACCTAACAAGTTGACTTGCAAGAACCATTAAAATGGATTCTTCTTTCTCTACAATTCAAATTGATTATGTAATTATTGATTTTAGTTAGATTTCCCCTTTCATCATTCTATCCACGTTTCTTATGGTTGAAGTTCTTAATTCTTAACTATTAGTTTAAGTATTAGTACCAACTTTAACTTGGACTTCGATATAAGAAAATCATCAAATAAAAATCAATTTTTAGATAACAAAATAATTAGTTGTAATAATAATTAAATTAAAAATCATCTTAAAAACTAAAATAAAAATTGGTTTATAAATTAATTTTTATTATTGTTAAATAATTTTTAAATTTGTATCTAATTAGCAACCAAGGTTTTAACTACCAATTATTTAGTTTTTAAATTTGGTCTCTAAAACCTTGGTTGCTAATTAAATACCAATTTAGAAACTATTTAACAATAATAGAAACTAATTTAGAAACCAATTTTTGTTTTAGTTTCTAAAATAATCTGTAATTTAGTTACTATTACAACTAATTATTTTAATTTCTAAAAATAAGTTTCTATTTTATAATTTTAAATAGAAGAAATAAACAATATCTTAGATATTGAATCTTAATTACATATAAAAAAATACTAACTACTCTCATTTTATTGATGTTATTATCTCTAAATACTGTTCATTCAATTGAAATCTTATTTCTAATAATCCTCTCTTATTTTTATGTAAAGTTTCAGACGATGATAGCTTAACAAAATTGTTAATGTTTTAAAATCAAATTAGGATAATTAAATGCTATTAACTTTCTTAATTAGAGTGATTTTTTGTAACAACTTAATTATTGCCATATATTTAATATAGCATACAATATTACATATAGTGGTCTTATAATAATCCCGGAAGCATATTGAGTATATTTAGTTATGTTATATATATATATATATATATATATATATATATTTATATATATATATTTATATAAAGTGTATACTATAAAATCTTTATCTATTTTATTTATTTATCACGTATCAAAATACAATTATAACAAAATTATAAAACATAATAAAAAGTATAGATGGGTTAATTATTTAATTAAATATATATAAAAAAGATATTAATATATAAACAATCACATGACATGACTATTCATCTTATCTACATAAAGATAATAATGATAATTAAAATAACTAATATTAAGTTCAAATTTAAGAACTAGTATATGTCATATATTTTATCTATTTAGCAATTTATAATTTTTGATATAGATTTTTTTAGAAACCTTTGATAGGTAATTTCATATATATCTTATCAACTATAAGTTACTTTTAACCTCCAAATTGATATAAAAAATCTCAAACAAGTATCAATATTTGATACATTTGTTTACATAATATATCAATTAAATTTGAAATTTTAATTAATTTCAAAACTTAATACTCATATCATACTTCAATTCCTTAGTAGTACATTTCCGGTTACTATTAACACATTCATCACTGTTACTTTGATAATTACTTATAATATAAATTATAAGGATACTAATAATTTTTTCAGTTTTTAAAATAATATTTAATTTAGTTAATATAGTATTTTTTTTTAATTTTTAAAATTAGTTTCCATTTAATAATTTTTTTAGTAATAATTAATCTTTGTTCAACTATCTTCTAATTTCTAATTGGTGAAATTTGTATGTTAAAATATAAGAAACCCCTTAAGAAAATTATAACTATTGCAGAAAAGGGATAAATGAGTCATAGAAAGAGGAGTTTCAAAATAGAATAAGAAAAACGAATGGGCTTACAAAATTCATCTATTTTTTAAAAATTTAATAAATGTTTACATTCAATGTTATTTTTCAAACCGTTATGTATTCTTCTTCAATTTTTACATAATAACACAACTTTGTATTTCTTTTTGGCCTTAATTACAGAAAAAAGTATCGATAATATTAAACAGGTTAAAAGTGAAATAATAAAGAAGAATTATTCTTGGTACACAGATGTTTGAATTTAACCAACTAACGCTTGGTTCTTAATATAGAAGGAACAAATGCATAATAATGAAGACAAAGTAAACAATAACATCAATTATGCATAATTTGGCTTCGTTTTTAAGAAAATTAATTTGTTTCCATTCACATACTAATTTATTTGCTTCTAAATGATCAAATCATATTTCTATTACTTTATCCCTAACCTTTTTTGTTGTTACTACTTTGTTATTCTGAAGTTAAATTTTGCTATAAACACTTAAATCATGGTGTATGCCATGGTTGTTATAGTATATCTATTTCCTTAAACAAATTTAATCTTAATATATACTAAAGGTTTTTTTAGTAACAAAAAGTTTATCTAGTATTTTTATCACTCATTCTTTTTTTTAATCAAAGTGAAAATGTTTTCGCTATATAATACTCATTTCTTCTTTGTATATTATTTTAGAAAAGACTTTTCGTAAAGTATAGGGGTGACAATACGACTGGTCCGTCCCATATTGATTTGTTGACATTGGTCCATCTTATTTAAGTAATGCGAGTTCAATCTATTGTTTCGTCTCACACAAGAGATGATGACGCTAAATAATAATTCTAATATAATAAGTAAATAAAAACTTTAGATATTTGTAGTTTAGAGACCTTAAAGTTTCAGTTTTCATAACAAAACTACAAAGCTCGTATTATTATTATTATTCTCCCTTTTACTTCCATAGTTAATCTTTTACCTGCATGCTATATAATACTCACTTCTTCCTTGTATATTACTTTAGGAAAGACTTTTCAATAATTTGAAAATTTTTATACATACACCTTAAGAGATAGGGCTACAATCCCTCACACCTAAGGATTTTCTACTTTAGTAACGAGGATGATAAATAAAAATTATCTTCTTTTGTGAACAAACCATTTTTATGAAAATCTTCCAAAAATTTTAGGAAATTATGTTTCAAATTTTGCTAAAAATCCCTTTATAAAAGAAAAGTTAAGTTTATTTTTTATCAAGACTTTATGTGCCTCCATCAATTCTTCTTCATCAAAATTTGTAGATAACATTTGATTATTTCTTAATTAATGGTCATCCCTTCTAATATTAGTCTAAGCATCTCACTAAATCCATATTCAAAACACTCTCGTGTTTTCTTTTATCTCACTTGAATTGAAAATCCAATTTCCATCAACCATAGTCCTTATATTTTTTATGTCATTGACTTAATTATTGTTTGAGGTCATAATTTAAAGAGCCAAAACTAATTTAATTATGGAAGTTAGATGAATATATGTATTCTAATATATTTTTGGAATAAAAAATATATTGTTAGGAGGAGAGACCCGCCTTAAAATTAAATTGTTCTTAAGGATAAAAAAAGTAATAAACCATTTTGCGTAATTTATGATAAAAATTCATATAATATAAACTTTGTTTAACCGTCTTGATCACAAACTCTTCTCAGAGTTTGGTAAATAGGTTAGAATTTGATGAAACATATTCGTTTTGTTGAATATTTGGGTTACTTTTGAAAAAGAAATTAGAACAAAACATTATATTATCCTGTTCACATGTCAAATCATAACCTCTACCACCATTCAGTAGTTTATAGTTTATTTTATTCTGTTTACATGCAAATTTATTATGTTGTTATAATTTCCTTAGCACTAAACATTTATCTAAAAAACAAATAATTTCCTTAACCGTCCTTAACTTATATTATATCCATTTTTTTCTTCATAAAATTAAATCATAGTCTAAAAGAATTAAAAAGGTTATTCATGAAAATAATTACAGTATAAATTGCGGACAGCATTTTTTAGCAACTAATGTTTGTATAAACAGTCATCGTCATACTGACAGATTCTATTATACATTGAAAGGAATGATGCGAATGTCGACAAATGTTACCTTAAATCCAATCGTGTCAATTTCATGAGCAAGAAAGATATATGGAATCCATTTCCACTAGGTACATAAAGAAAAGATTAAGAATATGTTCCATTTTACAGCACGTAAACAATATAAGTAATTGTAAGAAATCAATGTTCACATAAATACTTTATGTAACTTTTTTTTTTCAATATTCAATTTATTAAAGTAATTTTTAGAAAAATCAATTTGATTTCAAAGTTTTTAGAAAAGTATGTAATATGGTTATTTTTGATAAATTTTTACTAATAACTTTAACTTATGATGATGTGACATATACACTGTCACTATTATGTAGAGGTGGACTTTGCACTTAGGGACACCTAGGACAAATTTTTAATATGTCATTATTTGACATTGAAATTATGTGTTTAATGTGAAATTGAGAAAATGAGATGAACAACCTCCCACGCCACCATATCTTCGTCGCAGATTCTGTCACCATCGTTGTTTCTCTCACTCACTCATCGTATCTAAACATCTTCTCTCAGTCTCAACAATGAGTCTTTCAGCACGTGCAGAGCTATCACGTTGTTTCGTCACCGCAACATCCGTGAAACCTAATTTTGACAAGTTCAACACCACCGTCGTAACAAGCCTCGTTGTACGCAGTCCAATCAGTCGTGTCAGTGCCGTTTTTTCTGTTTCTTGGTCGAGGAAGATAAGTAAAATAGTAGCGAAAGCTAGTCAAGGTCTTACTTATAGGGACATCGACATGGACATCGATGCTGGTTCCGAACTCGTGCGCAAGATAACGAAGCGAAGATGACACTCATTCATCTCCTTCTATGGGATTACTGGCCTGCAATTCAAAAACTTGCAATTAAAAAATCCTAACCCCCAATTCAATTCAAAAAACTCTAACTTCCAATTGATTTTTCACTAAACTAATCTCTCAATCCACGCCACTTAACACGTCACACCTTACAGAACACCCAATCTCACTTCTCTTTGCCACATAAGCTGCACTTGACGCCGTAAGGTGCGACTTAACAAAAATGACTAATTTGAATACATTTTAAAAAAACATAGGGACCAAATTGATATTTTTTAAATTAGTGTACTAAATTGAATATTGACCCTAAATGTCAGGACAAATAAGGTAATTATACCTACTTAAAAGTTAGTTACAATTTTACATTTTAAAATACTCTTTTGTTAAATATTATTTATTTTTTGGAAAATTCTTGTTCAAGGTCTAGAAAAGCTATCTTAAATTGTACCCCTTTATTTTCACAAGTTGTGTTGGCAAATGAGTTTTAATATATTTATTGAGACACTTTGACATGAATTAAATAATTGTTATTGGTTAATAGAGAGTTTTTTTTAATAGTACTCTTATTTTTTAAAATTTGTCCAAAGTTATGAATATATAAAAATGATTCTAACTTAATTATGAGTGAGAAAAAGTATTATAGAGAAATATATCACGAAAACATATCATCTTAAAATATTGTAGTCTAAAAAATATTTTTAGAGTAATTATAAAGATAATTCAGTAATATTCTTCTTCTGAACAAATCTAAGTTGTGTCATAAAACTTAGCTCTTCAAACAACTCCACCTCCTTCGTTGTTGCATTAAGCACATATGTAAATGTACCATCCAACTCATATCTCTCATACTTATGTCTTTGCATTCAAATAAATGTTTGATGATTAAGTGTGTTATTTATAAACATCACAAAGTCCTTACTCGACTCCTTCATGGAGAATCCCACTAGACTCTCATTAACTCTCAAATCATGTTACTTGGTACCTCCTCATATTCCTTTATATCATAGAGACTTCATAAAAAAATGTCTCTATGGAAAATTACCATTCACTCAAAAGGTAATCAAATTCTGAAACCCTTCACTCTAAACATGTAACCCATAAAAACTTATTTCTTGGATCTAAGTAGGATATTGAAAATTTTCAACACTGAGAAGTCTTTTTGCTTGCCCAACAACATTTCAAGTGAATTTTTGAACTCTACAGTAGTAGATAGAGAATGATTCACCAAATAACATGTTGTGTTCACAACCTCACTCCAATAGCATCTATTAAAACTAGAGTGCAACAACATGTTCATTATCTTTAATAAGAAGATCTTATTCATCCTCTCAACAACTCCAATCTACTATAGTGTATGATAAAAAGTTAAATGTCTTGCAATGTCCTTATCTCTACAACATTTATCAAACCCCTTTAGTTCCAAATTTCAAAGATTTGTTAGCTCTTTGATGGTTTCTCTCGACAAGTAGATCGAGTCAACTGTAGTATAGTTGAAAATAGGTTGTCGTATTCTCAGGGATAGAAAGTACCTTAATAGTTATAATTTCATTCATAAAGAACAATATAATTATAAGATTCTTAAAGTGTATAACAGACTAAAAATAAATTGAAAGAGTTCACAAAGCTAGAATTGAAAGATGATTGAATAGAATGATTATAATTCTCTAGTATGAGTAAGTATTGAGATTGTATGAGACTTGAAAACTAATCTTCATTCCTTTTTTATACATCCAATATATTACAAATTCTCCTATACCTTAAAGTTAAACCGAGTTAATTCCTTAATCTTGATTATCTAAAAGTTCATTCATTATATATCAATTCCTCGATCAAAGTCAATTGAGTCCTACATTAAGATAAAAAAAGATATCTAAATACAACAACTTTGTTCTCAACAATTGGAGTCTTTGGATGATTTAGTATGTTTTAGAAAAAGAAAGTATTTCCCAATAACATTTAATTTTTAAAACTAAGTACAATGATCCATCTACTATCAAACATTAACTACAAAATCAAATCAATTAAGAACAAAATGTACTTACATATAATCAAGAAAGTACAAAAAGTTACAATGTCATTCAATCCCAACAACTTAAGATGTTAGCTACTCATGATAAGTAGGATGATGCAATGAATCCAATGATAACCTACAACCAAGAATATTACAATTCTAAACTAACTTCACTTCTCTCCCAACAGAACTACTTGCCCTAGTCTTTTTCCTTTCTATTTATACTTTTAGACAATTAGTCTTTGGTTGATTTCCCATGCTCAACCCTTGGATCTTTTGCTCAGAGAATTGCAATTCTTTAGTTGAAGGTTTCCTCTTTGTTGAGCTTCTCTGTAGCTCACTCAATGAATTTCCTTTCTTTCTTGGATGTTGCATTTGCTCCTCCCCGATTTTCTTGTGCTGCAAATAACTCCACCTCCACTTTCTCCCCTAATTTTCTTTCTTTTGAACGCCAAGATCAGGCCATTGTAGCTTGGCTACTTTCTTCAATTTCTCCTTCTCTTCTCACCAACATGGTGGGACTCTATTCCTCTCATCAAATCTGGTCCAATCTTCAGACCCACTACGCCTCCAAGACCCGTGCCTGTGTCAAGAAATTACACATGCTTTTACGCACTCCCAAACGAGAGCGTTCCATCTCCGTTTATCTTCAAGACATCAAGAAATCTATTGATTCCCTTGCTGCTGTTGGATCACCCATCTCCATAGAAGAACACATTGAACTTATCCTTGATGGATTACATGAAGAGTGTAATGCCTTCATTACCTCTGTCATATCTCGCACGCACCCTTACACAATAGAAGAAGTTGAGGCTCTCCTTTTAGGAAGAACAGGTAGAAAGATATCGCACCAACAACGATCTTCTTTGTCAAGCTAATAAACCTTCTTTTAACCATACCAAATCTTCTCCAAATGCTCACCGAAACACTTGTGGCTTCTCAAGATCCAAGTTCCCTCCTAAGTCTTCTCGGTTTGCCGGTGACAAATCAACACCAAAACCATCACGGATCTCTTTTTCATCTTCTTCAAACTCCACTTCTTCCACCAAGATTTAGTGTCAAATTTGTTGGAAAACTGGCCATTACACGTTTGAATGTTGGCATAAGTATGATAAAAAACCTTCATCTTCTTTCTCTGCTAACCACTCACAGTTTGCTCCTCCATTAAGTGACAATGATAAACCATCCATTCTCGGTTCTCCTCCCTCTACCCATGAATCTCTTTGGTACCCTGACAGTGGTGCATCCCATCACTTTACGCATGATGCCTCTCCCAATCCATTTTCTCACTCCTTTCGCTCATAGACTAACGCACCTCCCCTTTTCTCCCTAAGCCCTCTCTTTCTCATAGACTAACCCCTCTCACTCCCACCAACGCACTTTTATCTAGTACATTTTTTCCCTTTCCGTTTTTTATTTAATGAACAAAATCCTACTATTTTTTTGTTGTTGTTGTTGTTGTTTTCTTTAATAGTTCTGTTATAAGTTTGATTAAATTGTTGTCTTCGTGTATTTTATGGCATTATTTGTGTCATCACAATAATAATAATATTGTCATCATATAATATCAAAGACACGCGCATAAAGGAATAAAAAAGAAAAGTAAATTTAGACATTACATTTCCATCTTCTACTTTATAATTGAAAAACAATACTTACTGGTTGGTTTCGTGGTTCTAGAAGAAAACTATGACTTCTCATATTTTGAATATGAAAATAGAAAACAAAAAAGGTGTTTGATGAGCTAAAAGTGAAGATGAACGGGAGAAAAAAAATGCAATTGTGCAATGCTCCTTAGCAAGCCTCACTTTGCAATGTTTAGTTTTGAATTTAAAAATAGTGTTATCTTTTTTATTATCCTTTTGAGATATAAAATTAAACTGCTCACAAAATGATAAATATCTCCTCTCTTTTATTTTTAAAATAATAAAATAAAATAAAAATATAAGGATAAAATTGGAATAAACGATGGGTTTCCATTGCAAATCCAAGTTGTCGAGACTTAATCTTTCATAATCGTCATTCCACCATAATGCAACGAATCTCTTTCATGAAACTCTAATGTTGATTTTGGAGTTGACGCCATATTGAAGGGGGTGAAGGTGAAGGATATGAAAGGAAAACCTAAAATTGAGTAGAAATCAAGAAAGGGAAATTGAACCTATAATGACGGGTTGTTGTACCTTTTCTCCTTACCCTTCCTCATGATTTTCAAATCGTGTTAATTTTAACTATTAAAGTAGTATGAAGAATAATGAGAAGTTCATTCGGAGAGAAATGGTAAAGAGATATATAGGTTATTGGAAACACAATCAAACGTCAGTAGACTCTCTCAAGGAGACGGAAGAACCTTCAAAACGTTCCTTTATTGCCTTTATCCTCTGTTGGAGATCTCACATCGACTAGAGATTAAGACATTTCATTGTATATAAGTGGGTGCAAACCTCACCTCATGAGCCGATTTTATGGGGTTGAGTTAGGCTTAAAGTCCACTTCATAATATCCTCTCTTCCACCCAAAAGTTTCCAAAGTCCGACTCTCGAATCTGTGACTCTTCCCTCACGCCAGAGCCACCAATCACTCGACAGAGGCAGACGCGCTGGCATGTCTCGATCCCTTACAACAAAGTTATTCTCTTTGGCAACACTCTCTATGAATTTGAACAGACACCTCTCTCTCCCTATGCATTGAAAAATAATTGAGAGCAGTTAAAAAAAATCCCTACTAAATTTTACTAAGTTTAAATTTTTTCAATTATTTGTTAAAAAATAGTGCTCTGCATCAAATTTTATAATCATGAAATTTTATTGAATCATAATTCGTTCTTTTTTATAAATTTTTTTATTAAAACAAATTTTGACAGTTGTTTGATCAAATAACAACATACAATAAATTAGGTATAATAACAAACCTTACCAATAAAACACTATTTATTTACCCCTAAAGAGAGATAAAATAAAATTTAGATTTTCTATTAAATTTTTACTATATTTATAAAGTATATTAAATTTAATATTTTGGAAGGCGATGCAATTTATATTTATTCGGATATAACATTAATTATGATATTAAAACTATTAAAATATTTTTTCTTGATGAATTTAGTTTTAATAAATTTTAAATACATATAATCCTTTTTATTTAATTTTTTTATATTAAATATAACTAAATATAAATAATAATAAAAAATGCAGATAGATGCGTGTATTTCTGTTAATTCTTATTATACGTCTTTCATATCTTTATCTTTATTTTTTATATATTTTTTTTTTCTAAAAAATATGTTGTTTTCTAAAAAAAATAAGTTTCTTGGAAAGTCAACCTATATAAAAAAAATTCAACAGTCAATAACAATCATAAAAAGTATGGAATATATGAATATTAATTGAGTATTTCCGCTTAAATTAATTTTATTTATTTACTTTTTAATCCTTAAATAAAGACTAAAATAATAATAAATAATTAAGATAATAAAAATATAAATTCAGTGATTATTATATATATAATACGTATTCAAATACTGAATAAATTATTATCTATATTTTGTTATATTTCCAAGTATTTTTAAAGGCGTTATAGTACTCTCTTTTTCTTACACCAATTTCAAGATTTTTGAATTTTAGAAAACTAATAGTAATGTGTAAAAATTGTCCGAAAGAAGCACAGCATTATTTTATTTGTTGTTGTTATTTGTTTATGGTTTTCTTACCCAGCACGTAAAATGGTGCACGTTTTGTGCCACGTGTCAAAATACCATTTGGTGGACAACATGTCCTTTTTCCCTCTAAACTAGTTCTACCATCTATAATACCAAAATTCACATTCCGATTCACCCCAACACTTGTCCCTGGCGCATGCCTTCAGCGCGTTGAATTGAATAAGTGGCATTACCGTAGTTTCGTGGAAAGGAGAGGGTAAAACATGGCACACGGTATATACGAGGAATTTAAACGCGGTTTCTCTCTTACGTGAAATCCATAAAATTAGTGAGTCACCACTACACTACACTGCAGTGTCTGGGAAACTTTCTCTGCTCATGCGTGTTTCCTCTGAGAAAAATAAAAGCGAGAAAAAGCTATGGGCCACACCACCTAACACACACACACAAGCCCCTCTGAATTATTCCCTTGATTCTCAAATTCCGATTCCGTCTATTTCTTTATAATTCATCGCAGCTCCTTTCCAGATTTTTTTCCCTTTCTTTTTTAGTTTCCTCTTCCTTCTGTCACCATGACTTCCGTCGACTGTTATCCGTCGCGCGGGGACGATGTCGCCGCCGTCTCGCTGGATTCTCTACCGTTAGGGTTCCGATTCAGACCTACCGACGAGGAACTCATCGATTACTACCTGCGACAGAAGATTAACGGCAATGGTGCCGAGGTTTGGGTTATCCGAGAAATTGATGTCTGCAAATGGGAGCCGTGGGACATGCCTGGTATTTTTCTCTTCAACCTTTTCCGATCATTATCTCTTATCATGCTGGCCGTGTTCTTTCTTTTTGGTAGTTTTCCCCCCTAGAATAATTCAATCTGAAAGTTAGTTGGCGTTGTGTTACACTTGTATATATATTTTTTTGTAATTTAATTAAACAGCGTGAGATTTCTAAAACATCCCCTTATACTTGGTCGATTTTTAGAAGGTATTAAAGAGCATCTTAGTAATTATCTTTAGATGGATAATTGTGTGTCTAGTATTATAAATTTCAGACTCCACATGTCTGGTGAGATGAGGTGTGTTGAGATTCTACGGTTTTCTTCTTTTTTTAAATTTGTTTATTGGATTTTGTATTGTAGATTTGTCGGTGGTACGGAACAAGGATCCGGAATGGTTCTTCTTCTGTCCACAGGACAGAAAGTATCCGAATGGGCATCGATTGAACAGGGCAACGACTCATGGGTATTGGAAGGCAACTGGGAAGGATCGTAGAATTAAGTCTGGGATGATGTTGATTGGAATGAAGAAGACTTTGGTGTTCTACACTGGTCGTGCACCCAAAGGGAAGAGGACTAATTGGGTTATGCACGAATATCGCCCCACCTTGAAGGAGCTTGATGGCACCAATCCTGGACAGGTACATAGCGTATTGCGATTTACAATTAGTTTAGGAATTATATGAAGTGATTATGATTCTCAATTTGTTTTCTACCAGAATGCATATGTCCTTTGTCGCTTGTTTAAGAAACACGACGAGAGCCTTGAAGTTTCGCACTGTGATGAGGCAGAACAGACTGCTTCAACTCCGATTGCTGCCAATTACTCTACGGAGGAAATACAGTCTGGTCTGGCTGTTGTTGCAGTGTCCCCATCACTTGTTACAGAGGATGATAAGCACCAGGCAATTATCCCTACGCACTCTGAGGAAGCAATATCCAACGTTATAACTCCTGTTGATTGTCATAGTGATGGATATGATATTTCTGATGCACAAAATAATTATGTGGCACCAGCGGCAGAGGTTAGATGAACTGAGTTATTATTTATGATTATTAGTTATTAGTTATCAGTGGTTTAGAATTAGGAATATGTATGGTATTTTATTCTTTTTTGTCATTTCTATTTAGACACAGAGTTTCAAATAGAAAACAATACGTATCTTAAACTCATAATGGGGGATTTAGGCTATTTAGAAGATCATTAAACGTTATTTCAATCTTTATTAGCAAGAGCGAGCTTAATTTCTATTTGCTAAAATACAGAAGCTGGTTATGGGAGTGGCTTTATGCTTGTTTGGAGGAACTTCTCTATAAGCACTTTTAGGAGATAAAAATAAGAAAGAAAAATGAAATTAGTTTCCCCCTAAACTAAAATTAACTGATGCATAAGTTAAAAATTAAATTTTGGAAAAGCTAATGAGAAATAGCTCCTATAAACTAGATCTGCATTCACTAATTTTAGTTTATGGAGAAATTAGTTTCATTCTTTATTCTTAATTTCCTCTTCTGGAAGTGTTTATGGAGAAAATTGACCTAACTTACCTTATCTTGTAATTATGATTTTTGAGAGTTGGATCTACTTAAAAGATCACCAATCAACAATTTTTATTATACATTTGTTTTGTTTTATTGCTTTCATTCACCTCGATTTGATTTTTCATACACTCGAATTATTGATTTAGTTCCTATGGTTTGATTTTACCTACAGGAGTTTCAGCCGTGGAACGTTGATATGTGTTACGATCCAAAAAACGAGCTATTGTATGACAGATTATTTTCCCCTGTACTTGCACTTCAACCAGAATTTCCTTATCAATCAAACAGTGAATCAGATAGTCGGTATGGGCTTCAATATGGCACCAATGAGACAAACATTTCAGACTTTTTGAATTCTGTTGTTAACTGGGACGAACTACCCTACGAGGAGCCCAATTGTCAACAGTGGAGCTCCACCTCGTTTAATGTTCAGAATAGTGTTTTAGGCAGCCACATAGATTCTGAACTTGCCAATATGACAGTGAGTAACAGCTCCTACATTATTTTGTCTTTTGTTCATTCTAGGTAGTTTCCTACTCCTGGTTTTAGCTCTAACAATCTAAAACGGTTTTCCTGCCTGCTGTATAATGTTAGTCTTGTTGTATGCTGCAGTATATGCAAGCTGGTTACGCTGAGGAGGCAAACGACAGAAAGATTCCTTTGGTGATAGCTCCAGAATTTTGCAGCACCACTGGCATCCCCATTGACCGTGGTGGTGGTGATGAGCAAAAGAGCAATGTTGAGTTATTTCAAAACAATTCCCAGAGAGCTTTTACTGATTATCAGCAATGTAGTATCTTTAATGCAGTTCCTTGTGGGGATACTGGAATCATTAGGAAGACACGAGTGGTTCAAAATGAAAAGCTAAGTGCAAACGTTACACAAGGTACAGCGCAGAGGAGAATTCGTTTGGTGCAGAAGACGCGAAATGAACTCTCAAATAAGATGGTGAAAAATGAGCTTGACTCAAAATCAATCATTGCAGTGGTAAGAATTTTGTTTGTTTAGCCTGTCTGGCAACGTAGGTGTCTTTGCTTGTGTAGTGACATCTGTTTTTCTTTGATAGGAGGAGAAAGCTTCAGAAAACCATGCTTCGGATGAAAGTGCTACTCTTACTAATGATGGGAATGAACTGCAGAAGACACCTGAACCAAATGGCAATAGAAAGATTTGTCGACAAGTTGCCAAAGCAAGTTCCACCTTGGGGTTAAAGGATTTTTTATTGCTCAGAAGGGTGCCATACATTTCAAAGGCTACTTCCAATCGTGCCAAGTGCTCTTCTATTTTTGTAGTTTCTGCCTTTCTAATGGTCTCATTAGTGGTCTTTACTGACATCTGCGGATATCTTAAATTCTAAACTGCTAGGGATCATTTCTTCGTTTTTGTTTTTGCCTCTATTTCTTTTTTGTGCCAATTAAGTAGAGGCCTGTAGGTTCTACTTAGGTTTGTTGATAGTTGAATATATATGCAGTGCAACATGTAGTTGGTGTATTATATGTATACTTACCAGGTTGGCTAGTCTGTAGACTCTTGATGTACATTGGAAGTGCAGTGCCTCCCGCCAACTTTTTAGCTCTTCCTTTTGAGTTTGCTGCATCTCCATTTCATATTAGCAAAGGTGACAAAAGTAACTTGAATGTTGAACAATTGAGTTGCATGCAAGTGTTAAATTATCTAACTTTCAATGACAATTCTATGTTACAAAAATATGTAAGTGAAAAAATACTTACCGTAATGGCTGAATAATGTCATACCATACTATTGTATATAAACTGCTAAAGGGGCAAACAACTATGCGGCATGGACATTTTATCACACCAATAATGTTACTACGTTGGTAAATCGGTATATTACCGGATGAATTACATGGAATGCATTGCTATTTTTTTATTTTTTTTATAGTATTCTATAAGTGAAATGCTAGCTGATTACAACAATGTTGCCAAGATAGCGATCTAGATCTTACGATCTTTTGAGAAGAAAACGAGTTTGATCGTCGGGATCTATTCGGATCTGAGCGATCCGGTGATTTATGGGTTGGATCGGACGATCTCTAGACCTCCACGATCCATGATTCAGCCAAAAAATAAAAAATTGAAAATTCAATAAAACTCATAAATCCTAATTTGAAAATTCAATCCTTAGTTCAGAATGAGTCGCCGCTTGTGCTTCGGTCGCGTCGGAGTCATCGCTCGTGCTTCTGTCGCGTCCCCGCTCGCGTTGCGTTTCCTCCAATTGATGATAATGAAAATGAAGATCATTTTGGAGGAGGAAGATGATTATTCTATAATTAATGTGAATGATTTTCTTGGATAGTTTATATGTATTAAACATTATTTTAAATTTACTTTTAATTATGTTATGTATTTCGACCATTTTATGAATTATGAGTATATTTTTAATTATGTTATATATTTGGACCATTTCATGAATTATGAATCTATTTTTAATTATGTTATATATAGTAGTAACTCAAATGGTAACTCTTCTGAGTCGAGTTACGATCCTTGGGTTACAAGTTTTTAGATCCTTTTCGATCGGTCTCCAAATTACGAGTTTGACAAAATTGATATATAATATAAAACACATAAAAAAATGTAAGTAATATTAGTGAAATACTAATTAAAATAAGTCAATTTTATTTTCCTTTGATGCGTACAACTAGTTTCAATGTTAACTTGAAAGATATTAGTACAGATATTAGTCTTTTGTGATGTTTTTGTGGTGTTTATAGTGTTAGTTTTATTTACTATTATCTCCTATATGACATGAGTTGAAATACCATAGAACTCTTTAGAAAAGGAATATAACATAATTAAGAATAAACAAAAAGTGTGATTGTCATAAATTTTTTTTTAAAAAGTTTAAGTGATTAAATTACAATAATCCTAAATGTTATACCTTTATAAATTTAAATATATAATAATAATATTAAAAAGAAGAAGAAGAGGAGTAAACTTGACACCGTAAGAAAAGTGTGAAATAGTTGTAAAAAAGTAAGGGATGTTAGATAATATGGCTAATTGGATGTGATGATATACCTTATTTATATTTACATATTTATATGTAACCAATTTTTAATTTACTTAAGTTTAAATATGATAAAAAAAAAACTTTATACATGTTTAATAAAACATAAACATGTTTCTCTCATTGTCAAAAATTCTAAATGGAAAAATACTTCATTTTTAAATGTCTAGACAAAATTTCACAAAAATATAATTTGTGTTGTGACAACTTGATGTTGGGAAAGTCAAGAGAGGTTGATAATACGTTAGTTCGTTAAAATAATTAGATCAATTATCACATTGTGATCCATTTAATAACATTATACTCAAATGGATTAAAAATTAATACATTTAAAAAATATAGAGATCTAATTAAAAACTTAAAAAAATAGTGAAAAATTGAAACTAATTCAATAATAATAAAATACATCCGTGTAATACACCTTTAATATATTATTCTTGACTTATAAAAAATATCAATGAAAAGTCTTGAAAAATGAATTGATTTTAATGATAATGTTATCCACATTAAATGAACTGACCTAACAAAACAAAGAAATTGAAGAAAATAAAAAATACTAACTTATAAAATTTATAAACATGGATCGATTTGCTCGCTTCTTTATGATTTATAATATTATCACTATTTTTATATAACATTTTAAAATAATTAATAATCTAAAAAAGGATATTCTTTTGTGTTCTTGTGGTGCGTTCATGTTTATAAGATATGAGGAGTCAACGAAAGAGGAGTAGTTAGAATTGGTGAAGTAAGTGACAGTTAGCACAGAAACAGAGAGTGTAAAGTGTTGAAAGATGAATGCGTATTTGATCGCAGCCATTTCTCTGTTGGGCGTGTTTCTGTCATCATCGACCGTGTTGGGGTACGAGGAGGATGAAGTGTATGCCAAAGAGATTCTGGACGCAGCACAGAAGGAGAAGGAATGGTTGGTTTCGGTGAGAAGGCAAATCCACGAACACCCAGAACTGGCTTTCCAAGAACACAACACCAGTTCTCTTATACGCGCACAACTTCACAAGCTTGGTATACCATACACATACCCAGTTGCCAAAACCGGCGTCGTTGCACAACTTGGCTCGGGCTCTCGCCCCATCATTGCTATTCGTGCTGATATGGATGCACTCCCCATGCAGGTAAACCCGTTTTAACTTCTTTGATATGTGTATGTGGATGTGGATGTGGATGTACCTTTGATTTGATGGTGGCGATGCTTAGGAGCTTGTTGAGTGGGAACACAAGAGCAAAATTGACGGCAGAATGCATGCGTGTGGACATGATGCTCACACCACCATGCTACTTGGGGCTGCAAAGTTGCTCAGCCAGCGCCAAGATAAGCTTCAGGTTCTTTTCCTATTCTCATTGTCTAATTTAGGTGGATCTTTTAGGTTTCTGGTGTTTGTCTCTTTTGAGGTCATTTTTAACCATTTTCCACAAAAAAGACAATACACTATTCTTAGATTTAGAACCCAAAGTCCTACACTGATTGTACATCTGACCATGTAATTTTGATATGTTGTCTATTGCTGTCTCTGGTGAAGTTATGAAAAACCCAGATTTGAACACCATTTAGCCCCCTTAGGTATCTGCGGATTTCAGTTGTAAATTCCATGGGTCGAAAGAATCCAGAAGCAACTCTGGTTGGTTCATTTTGAAAAACATAGAGGTGGTGTTGAAGTGAAGTCTTTCGTGATGGAGTTATTTGTGGATCCAAATAAATTAGTGTCAAGTCAATTTAGCAAACATAGGTATGTAGACAAGGTGGCTTTCTAAGTTGAACCGTTGTTTCTATTTGTTGATCAAATTCTTAGTTATATGAGAATAGGAATTTAAGGACTTTTACAGCTTTAGTTATATCTACATCACTTGGATGAGTGCGTATGTTGCTTGTAGCCCTGAAACTGATCTGCTTAATAATATTATTCATGCTGCTGCATATTTTTGTTGTTGTTAATTGGTCCATCATTTTTTGAGAGAACACTATAGTTAGGAAAATTCTGCAAAATCATAAGATCAATCTGTGCAAATATTTGCTAATTCAGTTTAGAGATTCAAGCAATGGATGAGAACATCTGGCTTGTTCGTGTTGGGTGATTATAATACAATTGTATTTAACCTGTCTCTCCTTTGCATATCCTATATATATCAAGCTCAGTTTGAGTACCGAGTAATTAATTCTATTCTATCGAGCACCAGTTACATGACCAGTTTTTCTCCAATGAACTAGCTTTCTTTTTGGCCATTCCTAATGAACTAACTCATTGCAACTAACTGATCACATAAATGTTGAGAAAACAGACCATAAAATAGCTAGGACAACTTTACCATAGCGGCAAACATATAGTTCAAAGCAAGATGTGTTACTGGCTATTGTAAGTCACGGTTTTTATTTGTTCAAATCAAAACTGTTATATATCAAACCATTCTCTTATGTTCACCCAACATTTAGCTTTTGGAATACTTGATTCATGATATGATATTAGGGCCTCTATGACCATGTGATCTAGGGTTTCAATCTTGTATCCCTCATTCTTATTAATAAAATCTAAATATCTGCACAGGTTGAGGTGGTATTTTCCACCCTTCAAGCACAAAGTTAAACCATTCATGTGCTTATACCCAACAATTTAAGCCTTTGGGATAGTTTGTTCATAAAAAACGTAATGGGAAGTATTTATCTTTTTAGGCATGTTCCAAGGTCAACTTAAACGTTTCCTGGGTTCTACATTAGTTCATTCTCTTCTTGTCACATTATTAGGCATCTCACATACAGAAAACAATTGTTCCTTTTCAGATTGCTAATGTTGCAATTCGTTTGGCTTCTTATTCCTCGCATAGTATAAATTTTCCTATGTAATCCTTTCTTTCTGTTCTATATTGGATTTGAGCCCATGGCCAACCACAGACAGAGTGCCTAGGCAAGATATTGAGTTATCTTTGCCCCACCAGATAATTACCTAATCTTCGGGAAGCTGGTAGAGACCACACCAAAGCTAGTTGAAGTTTTATAGATTCTCTGAGCTTTTGAAATTTCTACTTCATAACTTTTTGGGGTTTTATGCCAGTTTGAAATTTAAGAAGTTGTTCGATATGGGTTATTCTTGTCATAAATGTGCAGGTGAACTTGAGAGTGTTGATTCTCATCGGTTCTGAAGTTATAGCAGTGCCTCTTAAGAATATGTCTATTTTGACTTTAATACCACCAGTTGCTGGATTAGATGACATGTTACATATCATAAATTCATAGAAAATCTGTACTGTAATGTTGGAACTACTGCAACTATGCACACAATATTGAATTGCCTTTTCCCTGGTAATAGTATAAAAGCATAATGATGTAAGCACTGTTTTGTGTGTGTGTGTGTTTGTGTGCTTGAAGTACTGGCACATGCACAACTATTTTTAACTAAAAAGTTGTTCTTTGAAGACTGAGTTCTAATCTTTGGTATTAAAGGGAACTGTAAGACTTATTTTCCAACCTGCTGAGGAAGGAGCCAGGGGTGCCTCTCAAATGATAAAGGAAGGAGTGCTTCAAGATGCAGAAGCAATTTTTTCATTACATATTGATGCTACAACACCTACTGGAGCCATAGCATCCATTCCAGGTCCATTTACTGCAGCTGGATGCGTGTTTGAGGCAAGGATGGTAGGAGTAGGTGGTCATGCTGCATCACCCCACACGAATGTAGATCCAGTGCTGGCCACATCATTTGCAATTTTGGCACTGCAACAGCTCGTTTCAAGAGAAACTGATCCTCTTCAAAGTCTAGTATGTGCTACTCTCAAGCTTGACATTCGCAAGAAGAATTCACCAAAGCCGTTTAAAATGCAACGAAAGAGAAACTTTCCAAAATTTTGTTTCAGCCCATTGTTGTGGATCTGTCTTCATGCATGAAAAATTTTGCTATTTCATTTCTAAGCTTTCCTCTATTCCGTTTACCTTACATAATTTATTTGTCACACAGGCGCTATCAGTTACTTTTGTCAAAGGGGGAACTGCATTAAACGTGATTCCCTCGTATGTAAAATTTGGAGGCACACTTAGGAGCCAGACAACTGAAGGCATGTACCATTTCAGACAGCGATTAAAGGAGGTATGAATAATGATAATTTAGACATCGTTAGTATCATTCAGAAACTTTCACAAGCTGTTGGGAAGTTCTGGTTCATCTCTGCTTTGCCTCATCTATGAAATTCAGCAGAAGTCATTTTGGGTTGCTTGTAAAATCAGTTTCTTATTAAGCTATACTTTTTCCGTGTAGGTATAGCAATAAAGCAAAACTGTATTTTATTTTGTTCATACTTGTGTCTGTGGTAATAGAAGGATGAATAGTGAACTTAGTTGTTTTGTTCTATAAATTTGTTTAGTTTATTTTGTTAGGAAATGCTTGCAGGTTATTGAAGGACAGGCAGTTGTGCACAGATGCAATGCTTATGTTGATTTCAAAGAAGAGTACTACACCCCATATCCTGCTGTTGTTAATGACAATGATCTGCATCTGCATGTGGTAAGAGTTGGGCAACTTCTGCTTGGTCCAGACAATGTGCATGAAGCCAAGAAGGTGCTGGCAGGTGAGGACTTTGCATATTTTCAACAAGTCATTCCCGGAGCATTGTTTTCCATTGGAATCAGAAATGATAAAGTGGGAGCAATTCATTCCCCACATTCCCCTTTCTTCTTTCTGGATGAGGAGGTTCTGCCAATAGGGACAGCTCTGCACACTGCTCTTGCTGAGTTGTATTTAAAAGAGCATAACCATACTGTTCAATGAGATTCTTTTCTCAATAGCTCATAAATGCATTGGTGATTTTGTCTATTTAAGAAACATGTACATATTTCATCAAATTGTTAGATTACTTCTATTATTATGTGATGCTCCATGGTTACACCAAAGACAAGTTCTTTTAGAAACGATGTAACACCCTTGTGCCGTGTATAAATTTTTAGGGAGGTAGAGTTTTGTTCTGTAATATATTTACCTGACCAAATTCGCACTGTTTTTTAAAATAAGAAGCCCCATGTGGTAGTCATTAATCATAGACTCTTTCTTCCTACACCTCCATACCTTCTTGTGCCACCCCATACTAAATATGAAAATACCCTTTTATCCTTTTTTTTTCACCCCTTGGATTTGAAATAATAAGTCTATGATTACATAATCCGGAAGTCAATTTCATATTTAGAAAAGACTTCCGGATTATGTAATCCAGAAGCTAATAACACATCTGAAAAAAAGGCTTCTGGATTACATAATCCAGAAGCTTTTATGTAATCCGGAAGCTAATCACAAAAGACTTCCGGATTACATAATCCGGAAGCTAATTCTGAATCTAGAAAAAGACTTTCAGATTATGTAATCCGGAATATTGAAAAGGGTATTTTTGGAATACAAAAAATTTATGGGGTGGCACAAGAAGGTATGGAGGTGCAGGAAGAAACAGCCTTAATCATAATATATTAATCTTTTTGGGTTGTTCGTAGTAGCATTGATGCCTTTAATTGATTCACCAAAAGTTCCATTAAATTTGGTTCACAATGGAATATAAATGAAAAGACTATGAATTTTCCTACTTTCAATAGTAAGAATAACATTAACTACACAAATCTTGCATTTACAGTTAAGTGGGGGCTATGTAATTCTATCTAAGTGGTTACTTGAGAATGCAAAACACTTACCCTGTTCAATCAATCTCCTTCTCCCTCATTCATCAATTCTAAAAGGCAAATCCCCATGCACCTCCATATTTTTTTAATTCTAACAAGATCTTTTTTAGTATGGTGTCTTTTTCATCTTTAAGTGATGATAGTTGTCTGTGGTGGCTGGTGATGAATGTTGGTGGTTGAGATAAGTTTGTATGTTGGTGATTGAGATAAGTTTGTGATGTTTATATTGGTAGTAGGTGTTTTTTTGTTTTTTTTTTTCATTTTTTTGGAAGACACAACCTAGAAAAAAATCTCAGCAAGGTGCAAAAATGGATACAAAACTAAAAAAAATATATATATCTTCACACTGGGGAAAGTCAAATACAACAAATCTTCTCGTCAACTCTCTCACATACGTTCAAATGATGAAATTGCTATCTCAAACATCCTCTCACACACACTCAAATGATGAAACTGTTCTTTCAAACATTATGGCGGAAGAAGAATGAAAATGATGCGACTGAAAGGAAGGTATATGATACTAGATGCAATTGAGATTATTTAAAAAAATGTGAAGTTATGTTTTATTTAAAGTTATTTAAAAAATTATAAAAATATTAAAACCGACTTTTCCACTATTAATATAGAGGTATAAGATATGGAGGTAAAGAGAGAATTTCTCGTTCTAAAAATGAGACTGCTTCTTCATGCATTTCCATATATTCTTCTCTCACTTTCATAAATTTTTGGTATTCCAAAAATGTCTCTCTGTAATATTCTAGATTATGTAATTTGGAGTTTTTTTTGTCTAAATTTGTAATTAGCAGAAACTTTTTTTAAATGCATGATTAGTTTTTTTATTACATAATTCAGAAATATTTGTTCAAATGTGTGTTCGTATTATGTAATCCAGAAGCTACTCTTAAATCAAAACTTTCAGATTATATAATCCAAAATACCATTTTTTAAAAATATATTTTGGATTACAAGTTATTTTTGAATTCAAGATTAACTTCCAAAAATATGGAGGTGAAAAAAAATAAAAGATATTTTATGTTTTGTATGGAGTGGATTTCATGTTGACGAGATCGTCATCAAACCCATTCATTTTGATATTCAAAACAATGCTAGCAACATATTTCTTTATACTCATAAAATATTATTCAAACATATACTATAAAGGTAGAAAAACTAAAAGTATATTTCATTATTCTCATTTAAAAATGATTATTCAAATTTATAAGGTAAAGAGTAGAAACAAACTAAAAGCCTTTTAGTTACAGGTCTTCGTTTTTTCTATCTCTGCACTTTTTTTTATATTTTAATAGCTTAAACATGTTTGTAATTTTCGTAATATAAATGCTTTATGATTTCATTTTCTATAAAAAAATTACGCTTTTAATTGCTATAGAATTTTATTTAACGATTTTAGGTTGTCATTATTCACTGATGGTACGACAATGGTCTACTAAAGAGCTTGGTGAATCTTAAATATAATGGGGGACACAAGTAAAAATATATTTTAACATAAAAGGAATCAATAATAAATTTACAATTTATAAGGACTACAAAATATTATCAAAATTAAAAAAACAAATAAATATTTTTTAAAAATAAAATAAAATATAAAAACTAAAATCATCTAATGAATATATTATAAGGACTAGAAATAAAAAAAATGTCCATTTTAAAATGTTAGAGAGTGCAAAGATCATTTATCTCACTGCTTCATCATTTTAGTCATTATATATTTAAATTGATGATTTGCTCTTTTCCGGTCTTTATTCATTATATATTTTTATTATTTATTATAATTATGTTTAATATTAAAATTTAAATAAATGATATTATTATTTACATGGTTATATTATCAATATAAATTTATTAGTACAAATTTTCTAAGTGCATCTACTAATAAATGATGTAATGCAGGATGGAACCCGTAGCTAGTTAGCAAAAAGCATGGAACATGTTCAGTAATTAAACCTGTTGACCTGCTTAAGCCTGTCCCACATAACCTGCAGCTCGTGCGGACCAACGGGACCGGAGAGACTGACCCGCTGACCCACAAGAAAGAAGAAGCAAAGTTGTGTACTTATGTCAAAATATAGAAAGAACCAGTGCGATCATGTTTTTTCAAATTAGACAGAACTACTTAGATCATTGTGTTTATCTTCATGTTTATTTGTGAGTGTAAGATCATATTTTATTTTTGTACTATGACTATATTTATTTTTTACGATAATCATATTGGTTGAACCAATAATTTTAATAATTTACACAATTGAACAACGAAAAACATGACCTTGTGTTATCCGTGCTTATCAACTGAAATAATGTTTCTTTATATTGGACTGAACTAGTTGAACCATCATTTATTTTTGTTGATTATTGTGGGGGTAAGATCATATTTTATTTTGTACGATGACCATATTTGTTAAACCATTAATTTTAATTATACGTTTATCCTATATTTTTCGACATAATCTTAATTTGCAAATTTGATTAGAATGGATGAGGAATGTACTAACATGCATATAATGTTATTGAAATGGAAGAATATTGATGTTTTTTAATTGACTATGTTTAATGTAGTGGTGTAGTTATTTGATGTTTGGGTATATTTTGAAATGGAAGAATATTCATGTATGATATTTTATCTTAATTGAATTATTGATGTTTGACAATGTTTGAAATGAAAGAAAATAATATTGATGTTTGATATTAGTAGCAAACCTAGATTCAATTTTTTATTCGATTATAATCAATTTATACTAATTTTTTTTATAATTATTGAATTTTATTATTCAATTTATTTGTAACAATACAAAAAGTAGCAAATATTTTGATTGAATTCTTTTATATTCAATTTTCCAGTAGCAAACATTTTTATTAAATTTGTTTTAAAAAAAATTGTACACGGGTTGATGCAGACCCACAGACTGACCCTTATGCGCGGTGGGGCAGAGAAATCAGTCCGCATTCACTATGCGGGACGGGCCTATGCAGGGCGGGGCTAGCCCACATTTTCATCCCTAGAGAAGACATTCTGTCATTCATAATCTTATTACTTGTCATTTCTGTATTTTAAATCCACTAGAAAACATAGAACAAATACGTAAAACATCATTTCATGTACAAGATAAGCGAGCATAAGAGATGATGAGGGACTTCATTACTGACACTTGGTATATCCCACATATTAACCATGGATATTTGATCGCATATCTAGACATCGTCGTCTATTGAGTATAAGTAATCTGTGACAATCTTTATGGCAAGTGGGAGACCAAAACAGTTCTTCACAATTTTTTCTTTCAAGATCAAACATGGTATTTTGGGAGGTGGATGTGTATCTATAGAATAATAAGTAACTATCTTCAAATTGACAAGTATGAGATATGATGAATTAAGGAGACACGAACAAGTGATGCAACACTTGACGTGACGTCACTATTGTCTAATATCCTTAGCAAGGAACCCATTGTTCCATATATCATCTAATACAATGAGGAATCTTCTCCCATGTAGTATGTCCTTTAATTTGATCTGGAGCATATTCAAATATGTTATATCACAATGACTGACAGTCAGACATTCATAAATTTTCTTTGTGATCTCCAATACATCTTGTCTGTGTGAGATGTAAACTCATGATCTTACATCGAAATAATCCTTAACTTGTTCATCATTGAAAAAAATTCGAGCAAGGATGCTTTTTTGCAATTATTGGCATCAACAACAAGTATAAAAATTACTTTTTCCTTGTTTAGATTGTCTTGTAATAAGAATTATTTTAAAATTCTTTCTTTGTCAAACTCTCCCCCACATACTTCAAATTCATAAACCAAATAACTTGTGGTACAGACAAGGTGGGTAACTCGTCTATAATACTAACAAGACAAAACATATGTTTTTGTTGGACTAACTATTCAAGCTGATCTACCATTTCGAGCATTCTTGAGTTTTAAAGAATAGAACCAGTTAGACTCAATTTTCATCTCATCTAATATTTTGTCTGCATCATACATAGATTTTTCTAGCCAAGTACTCATGAATGCATATGTTAATCTTTTTTCTTCGTCATGATTTAAAACTCTTTTCAAGCTTAATAATAACATTTTCAATCTGCGCATCATTCTAAACTCCATAGAATCAACATTCAAAGATCGTAAGAATATATTCTAGCCATTCTATCGATAAAGACATAATAAAATCCTGCAAGTAGGTTCAACAACGTCAATCACCATGATGATAGCCGACTGCAAAGAGAAAGATAGATTAAAATAAGAAAAAAATACCTTAACTTAAATTTTTTGTAACTAAAACCATGAAAAACATTATCGCATAAGATATGAGGGTGCACAACTCACACAATCACGTCAGAAGTTGTGTGAGTTCGAGCAGACAATAATTATGAAAGCCAATAATGTTTCTTCAAATTGGACTGAACTAGTTGAACCATCATTTCTTTCTCTCTATTTACTGGTGGGAGTAAAATCATATTTTATTTTGTACTATGACCATTTATTTTGTACGATGATATATTGGTTAAACCATTAATTTTAATTATATGCTTATTCAATATTTTTCAACATCATATTAATTTGCAAATTGGATTGGAATGGACAAGGGATGTACTAAATCTAATGTTTAATGTAGTGGTGTATTTGATCTTTGGGTATGTTTTGAAATGGAAAAAATTCATGTTTGATGTTTTATCTTAATTGAATTATTAATGTTTGAAATGGAAGAAAAGAATATAGATGTTTGATATTTTATATCAGTAGCAAACATAAATTCAATTTTTTATTCAATTATAATCAATTTATATTCAATTTTTTTTTTATAATGATTCAAATTTTGGGCAGCAATGGAAAAAGTAGCAAATAATTGAATTGAATTATTTTATATTAATTTTTTCAATAGCAAACATTTTTATTGAATTTCTAAAAAAAATTCTTATGCAAGCTAGCCCATAGACTTGCGAGGATATAGGGCATATTCAAATATGTTATATCACAATGATCTTACATTGAAATATAAAATGGGATTCGAAGCCAGGTTCCTTCACAAAACTCAGAGAAAATTTAACCACTAGACCAAGCAAATGCTTTAGTATGATATGAATATAATATTAATAATATGAATATAATTTTAATAATATGAATATAATATTAATAATATGAATATAATATTAATAATATGAATATAATATTAATAATATGAATATAATATTAATAATATTAATAATATGAATATAATATTAATAATATGAATATAATATTAATAATATGAATATAATATTAATAATATTAATATAATATTTATAATAATACTAATAATATTAATAATAATACTAATAATATTAATAATATTAATAATAATACTAATAATATTAATAATATTAATAATATTAATAATATTAATAATATTAATAATAATATTAATAATATT
>Ga0123342_1002240_pt1 | contig 32226 bp, 14 predicted proteins | sample Turbeawhitnodule_FD_89960 | JGI IMG/M metagenome (GOLD analysis project Ga0123342, IMG submission 89960) | Root nodule microbial communities of legume samples collected from Mexico - Turtle bean Mexico white nodule | ecosystem: Host-associated > Plants > Roots > Nodule | place: Mexico: Nepantla... | reverse complement strand
TTTACACATAAAAATATATATTTTTATATAAAAAATATTTTTTATATAAAAAAATATATATAGAAAAATATATATATATATATATATATATATATATATATATATATATATATATATAATAAAACACCTTAACAACATTTATTTAGATAATTTTATTAATTTATTTTAGTAGGTGGTGAATGGTTTTTAGATTATGATGGATGTCTTATTTATCCACAAAATAAATATTTTGGTAAAAAAAGTCTAAATTGGTGTCGACAAGCAGCTTTTATGTAAGATGATATTTGTGCTAATTCGTTTTGAGTTTTTATTTTTCTTCTTAACTACAAAATTATATTGTAGAAAAAACACCAATCATTATTTGAAAGAGTTTTCTTTTCCAAATATGTAACTAATTAAGGGTTAGAGATGGAAATAAGTGTATAATATTATTTTTACTTTTTAAACCTAAAAATTACATAATTTTTTTATTAATGATTAGAATAGTTAAATGTTAGTTATTTTGCTTTATTTTATAAATTTAAGCTTATTCTTTCAAAAGTGTAATAATATTAGCATTTAAAAAATTTATAACATGTCTTTTGAATTTATTTATTGAAATTAAATTACATAAACACAGTGATGTATTAATTACTTTTTTTTTATTCATACATACACATTTAATCTATGTCAAAATATTTTATAACTCACACACTCTATTTACTCCCTGGATTAGATGGTGATAATTAGATATTAATTAATTAAATTAATTTCTCTATCTTCATTTTAGTTGTTGTAGTTACCTTTCAGACATTTAAACTATATTTTGGTCTTTTTATTTATATTATCAATAAAAAAATTTATATGAATTAAGCTAATTTATATTTGTGTGTGTTTAATTTTTATATACATTATACTTTGCTTGTAAATTGTTGTTATGTATGACCATTTCAATATGGAGATATAATCGATATATTATTGACCAACTAAAATTAATTTATTGACTAGTTAAGTCTTCTGATTTTTTATCTTTCACTTTTAACTTAACATCAACTGTTGTTTTTAATACTAAATTGCCTTGAGTAGTTATTACAAGTAAAACAATTATTAACAGAGATAAATAATATATTAAAACTTTAAAAAAATTCTTATAAAATCAAGAACATTAACTATTTTTCAACATGCAAATTAATAGAGTAGATGCAAAAGCAGGAGAAATTAAGATATTTAATATAACTATTAAATTAAAATTAATTACTCGTATAACATATTTAACTATAACTTTCTTTTGATTTTTAATTAACAAAAAATTTAAAATTAAATAGGCATTGTGAATAGTTGGTCTTAATTTAAAGAATATAATTAAATGCTTACTTTAAAAATTTCTCTCAGTATATATTAGAGAAAATGTTTAACTTATATGAATTAGTAATACCAGAGGGTCTAAACTATGCACTAATCCTAAATACATCTTTTAATATAGTTTTGTAAGAATCAATAAAAGTAATTGAATAATAATACAAATTATCTACAATTTATAATTATTAATAAAGAAAATTTCCCTTTCAGTGTACATATATTATCATTTTTATTAATTTATTTTATTACTTATAAAATTACTTATAATAAATAATAATTATCCTCAAATATTATATAATTATAAAATTATAAAATTAATAAAAACATTTGTTTTGTAATAAAATGTTACTGTCATAATTAAATTTAAATAAAGAAAATAGATAATATTACCATTACTTAAAAATGCTCTAATTCTAATGTAAAAATTTAGATCCATAATAGTATAAAAGTAGATGTAAGAAGCGTGTGTACACGCTATTCCAATTCATAAATTAACAACAAAGTAGACAAAAGTTAATGCTAGTCAAAGTCAAAATTGCAAAAATAAGCACTCCGTGTCTTAAATAAAATATTCTACCTTATAAGTAGAAAAAAATACTCAAAGAAGAAAAATCCAATAAATACAATTTACCAATTTTTGTAATAAAAATAAATATCAATAGAACTGTGCATAATAAATACTTCAAAACCAAAATTTTAAGTAAAATACATAACAGTAAAAGCAATTAAATATTTTAATTTCACATTCAAGTAATCTTAATTTGCTTCAATCCATTTCAAGATTAAGTGGCAAGTTTAGTTAAGGACTCTATATTTAAAGAAGAATTCAACGAAGACAAAAAAGTTTTCAATAGCATGTTAAGTGCTTTTTAAACTACTTGTTTGTATATTAGTTTTGGTAAATAATAAATGTGGAGGGTGTGAAAGGGAATAAAAAAACAACCTATAAAATGTGTGTCTTTAATTCCATTTATTCATACATAATATATAAACTAGCTTTCTCTGCAATTTCGCCTCCTTTTCCTTTTCACTGCACAACTTCCATATACTTCCATTTCTCTCTCTCAGCTCAACGATTTCTCTCCAAGCCCAACTCTTCCTTTTTTTTTTCTTTTGATCGGTGAGTTTCTGGGTCTCCCACTATCACTATTAATTTTTCTGCATATTAGATGGTTTAGAACTTGTAAACTCATTATTAATTGTGGTTTTTATCTTCTTTTTTTGTATGGTTTCTGCCATTTTTCTTTGTAATTGCACTCAGAATTGGTGTGGAACCATTCTCCCCAAAGTATATTCCTTTTAGGTGATTCTAGTTAGCCACTGTTTGTTAATAAAAAAAAGTTAACAGAAAAGGAGGAGAATAGAGAAACAATAGAAGAATCTCCAGATTTTGGTTTATATTCTCCTTTTTCTTACAAAAAAAAAATCAGTAAATATTCTTGAGCAGTATTTGCTATAATGAAATTATGGAGTTAGATTTCAGAGCTTATTTTTCCCCTATAATTATATGCTTAGGCAAAATCATGTAAATGAAAAGAATCTTTTTTTTTGGTTGGGACCTATTTCTTCTTTTTATTTTCTTTTCCCTTTTTTGTTAAAAATTCATGTAAACTTTCTCTTTTTTTTTTTCTGTCTGTGGTTGTGGGTTACACTAAGGTTGCTATCTATACAAGATTATGACTGATGTCTGGTCAACTTGAACATTTTTTACTACAGTTAATGTCAAAATTAAGAACTTACTGTGAATTATATCCCATTTGGTTTAAACCATAGTATAATTGTTGTTGGTATACATCAATTTAATTTGCATAAGATATAGATATCCATGTCAAATGTTTCGTAGTTTGTTTCTGTTAGATTTTGTCAAACACATAAGCCCATCTATTTGCATCAAAAATACTAAATATGACCTTATAAAGCTAAAGAGGATCAACCAATAGGTTGTTTCACATGAGTTAGACAAGCTTTAGAGCAGTTGAATGACAAAGATAGTTTGGTTTCCAAAGGAAAAAGATGCCTTTTAATTCACAAATAAACCATTGTTGTACTTGAAATATGTAGAATTTTCACAATTGTAGAAGATGATATAATAAACTATCAAATCTAAATACTTGGAATAGTTTGCCATGGTTGAAAGATGTTAGGATAGTCCACTGCATGCCACATGCAGTGTGTAATAAGAAAAAACTGTTTTGCACTTGGCCAAATTTAATTACTTCAAGTTCAATCTTCCATGCCCCTTCCTTACCCTGCCATGGGCCAGAATAGCAAAAAGAGGTTTGTAGAAAGACCAAGTACATATTTTATTTTGTTATATTATACTGAGCATCATAAAGTATTTGATTCCGATTGAAATTTATCTAGATACTTAAAGCCCATTTTGACAATCTTATTTTGTGTTATTTATGGAGTACTACAGAGCTATGACCAAGGACTTGTCTTAAAGAACATTTTTTTACCATTCTTAGGTAAGCAATGGTTGGTCCATCATGGTTTCGAACTATATGGAAGATTCAACGGAAGGATGATGCTCATTCTGAGAAGGCAGCGCTTGGAGTATTAGCATTTGAAGTTGCAAGCTTGATGTCCAAGCTTGTTAACTTGTGGCAGTCTTTGAGTGATAAACAGGTTGCTAAGTTGAGAGAAGAGATAACAAATTCAGTGGGTATCAGAAAACTTGTTTCAGAAGACGATAATTTCATTGTACGTCTAATCAGTCTGGAGATGCTCGAGAATATGGCACATGTGGCTGAATCTGTGGCTAGGCTAGGGAAAAAATGCAGTGATCAAAGTTTGAAAGGTTTTGAGAATGCCTTTGATGAATTTATCACTTTTGGTTTTGATCCATATCGGTGGGAGTTCTCTTCCAAAAAAATGGAAAAAAAGGTAAAAAGGATGGAAAAGTTTATATCAACTAATGCAACTTTATACCAAGAGATGGAACTGCTTGCTGATCTTGAGCAAACTCTTGGAAGAATGAAGGCTTACACCGAGTCAGATGGACCAAATTTAATTGACTATCAAAAGAAGGTTGCGTGGAAGAGGCTGGAGGTGAAGAACTTAAAGGCTAGTTCTCTATGGAACAGAACATATGATTACACGGTGAACTTTTTAGCAAGATCTTTATTTACGATATTCAGTAGGATCAACAATGTATTTGGCATTCAAGAGATAATAGACGTTGGTAAAATCAAGAATAGAAGTGCTTTGAATTCTGATCACGCTGATGGTAGTCGATCAGTTTCTGAAGTATTGCAACCTTCAGCCCAACCCTCCAGCAAAGTTCGGGCCACATTTGCTTCAGGACCACTTGGTGCTTTTGCTGCTACCTCTCGTCCAAATGTTCGAACAGATAAAGCTAGCATGTTTCCTTCAGATGCTGGAGACTCGTCCACAAAGCCAGGCCTAATTTCAGTAAAGAATAGAAGTATCAGATTTTTCTCAGGTCCTCTTGGAAAAAATTCAAAAAAGCCTGTCCCAGATAATGGAACAAATAAAAACAGCAAGATTTGGAACTTTCATGGCCACTCAACTGCTGCACGTGGGAAGGAAATTAACGCAAGACATAGTCGACTGACTCAAGTAGAACCTTTCAAAGGATCTATACTGGCCGACAGTTCTCTGGTCATTGATAGCCACTCAAGCCCAAATGATGTTCATTTAGCATCACAGAATCCCAATGACCCTAAGGCAAACCTTGTCACTCCTAGAAAAGAGGTTCATAGCCCTCAATCAACTTTCCATTACCTGTGCAGGTTAAAGCCTCCATCCGACTCCCTTGGTGCTGCTTCTTTAGCCCTGCACTATGCAAATGTAATCATCATGATTGAGAAGCTAGCAACATCTCCTTACTTGATTGGTCTTGATGCAAGAGATGATCTGTACAACATGTTACCTAGACGTGTAAGAGTTGCTATTAGCATCAAACTAAAGCCATATTCCAGGGCCATGGCTTCAGCAGTGTATGATGCAGGTCTAGCAGAAGAATGGACCGAAGCAATGACAGGTATATTAGAATGGTTAGCCCCGCTTGCTCACAACATGCTAAGATGGCAATCTGAGAGAAGTTATGAGCAACATTGTTTTGTTTCCCGGACAAATGTGCTGCTGGTACAGACCCTTTACTTTGCAAATCAAGAAAAAACAGAAGCAATAATCACTGAGCTTCTTGTGGGTCTGAATTATGTGTGGAGATATGCTAGGGAGTTCAATAAGAAAGCTCTTCTAGACTCTGGCAATGGTGGGGTAGATAATGGATATTCTCACCTAAATGTATAAGCACTCTAAGTCAAATTCATGGCAGGCTTCATTTTTCAACAAAAATGCAGTCCCTGACAATTGATTTGGGGTGAATCTTTTCTGGGGGCTTCTTAAATCTCAGTGAATGAGAAACAGGTGCAGTGGAGCATGGGATAAATACCCGCATACACTGGTATTTAGGGTCAGAAATGCAGTCTTGGTGAGAAATGTTCATTTTAAATATTCGGTATTATTTTTCTTTTGGGAGGAGATATTGCTGATTTAACATGGATCCAAAATCTCATCTTTGAATAGTTGTCCCTGTGGATGCTTATTTTTGAGCTTTATATGTATTATTAAATGTATAGCTTTTATCAACCTGGATATTTCTATATCGATATCTGTTGAATTCTATAAATTTCTACTTTCACATCTTTTGAATGGTGAGACAAAGATTTCAAATGCTTTATATTTATTATGATATGTAAAGATAATTTTTTTTAATATTATTTAAAAATGTTATATTGTTTTCATTTTATTTCTTGTTTTAAAATGTTTACAGACAGCAATTAAAATAATATTTTTATGATCAGTGACAGATCACGGCCCTTGCTCCCGTTATAGTTCAATCAACATTAAATTGTTAGTAATATTTTGATTATATGAAAGATAGATTTTGAACTTACTATTTGATTATTTATGGTGATATTTTAAATATTATAATTGAACGTTTATTTAATATTTGCAACCAAAACAAGATTAAAAATCTCCAAATTTCTTGTGCATAGTTTTTAATCAGAATTATCCATTCTTTTCAATAAAATATCAATTGACTGGTTCGAACTAAATGAAAACTGGTCTAACGGCGTAGAAAACTTTTTTTCCCCAGTGATCATATTTTAAGAGCTTTAATTAAGTAAAAATTCACTGGCACAAACATCCTTTTTATTTAAAGTTGAATTGTATCAAATTATATTTTTTTTATTAAACTCAATTTAATCAACACATATTTAATTGGGTTGAATCGTTGTTTTTTTAATTCTTTCTGTTAAATTTGATAATTTCAAAACACTCTTTAGAATATCTTGATCTAGAAATAGATTATGTTATTTAATATTTGAATAATTTAATATTTTAAAAATACACATTTGATCAATAAAATAATGAAATGTATTCAATTATAATGTTAGTATTAATTAATAATTTTAGTTAGAATGAATTTGAGATTCACCATAAAAAACCTATCACCTAGTCCTAAAAAAAAAGTTAGATTTAATGGTTTAAGTTTGATACAATTATAAAAAAAAAACCCGAATCAATTTATTTAAGTTGTATTGAGTCTTCAGATTAATCAACTTATTTCAATGGTATAACTATTCATATTTAGCTTTTACAACCTTTTAACCGTTAAAACTAAATTTCTCATCATAAACTTTATTTAACAATTAATGATAATATATCAAATGCGTGTTATCACATTGATTATATGGATTAATAATGAAGAAAATGTATAAAATATTTAAACAAAAATAGAAATAAAAACATTATTAAGTTTTATTTTCATTAAACTATTTGGCACGTCATTCATTGCGAATCCACTGAAAGCAATCATACGTTAAATCTCTATTAATTATCGAATATTTTTTTCCTAAGAAAGGAAAGAAAGCGAATGAAATTTAGAACAAGAATCTAAATTTAAAAATTTACATAAAAGCTAAGAAGACAAAATATTTATATATGTATACGAACTAAAGTAGGGTACCATCATCTAAATATTTAATACAACTTTCTATTCAAAGTTTTTATTTGAGTCCATTAAAAGTAAATAATTAATTTATTTAAAAGATATACATAAATTAATTTCAAACACAAATAATTATCTTAAATTATTTTATAAATCGGGGATAGTAAAGAAATGAATCAGTTTGTTTTAAATGAAAATAGAAAAAGTCCTGATATAAATAAATACTAATTACTTTTTTGAAAGTAGAAGTTGATTCAGGTTTATCTATGATAAAAAAATATTTCCTTAAAAAGTAATTGATTTGACGAGAATCTGTTCTGAATAAATCCAACATATAATTAGATTTTAACTATTTTGAAAAGTCGTAAAAAATACACAAAAAAAGATATTATATGATGAAAGAAAGAAATTAGAAAAACTGAGCTGTTGTAATAATAATAATAATCTATAATAATAAAGGGAAATTTTCCTTGTGGATACAATTTCTTATCCTTTTATTCTATAAATAACTAGTTTTTAAAATTAAAATAAATATATAAAGAAAGTATCTATAAAATGAGAAAAAACTATTTAAAAAGTTATAAAAATTATTTTTATTTACTTTAAATTAGATAATTTTATTATTTAATAAATAAAATTAATTTTGATTTAATTAATAAAATAAATAATGTTTTGGTAAGTAATAATAATAAATATAATAGTGGAAATGAAAATAAGAAAGGATGTTTAGGAAGAGGAAGATAACGATACCTTGGGTTGGAACACTGCGGCGGTAGAAACAGCACTAGAAACAAACACCTAGAAGTTTGGTATGGCACAACATAACTTAATAATGTGACGCGGGAGCACGAAACTTACCACACCAAACAACAACCCGCTTCAACGTTTGGTACTCTTCCATTTCACGCAACCCTTTCTCTTTCTCTCCTCTTCTCTTCTCCTCTTACATCACTCGCCGGAGTCCAACCTCTTCCGCCGTCTCCGGCATGGATGTGCCCAAGCACCGTGCCACTCGAACAACCTCTCTCCGGGATGCCTCTGACTCCTCCAAGATGGAAGGCACCGGAAGCTGGGACGCCATCGAATGGACCAAAATTGAGGTTTCTTTCTTCTTTTCCTTTTCTTTTATTTAACCTTCTTCATTTCTCGATTCAATCTGTTATTCGCCTCTCTCCTTAATTTATTTGCAGCCAATTGCGCGCTTCGTCTCGCATGCGAATCTCGATTTCTTGATCGAGGCGGAGCAAGTTGTCGCCGAAGTATGCAACAATTCCTTCCTTAAACTCTCTCTCTGTTGTTTAATTTGTTTCCAAGATTTTTTTGAGAATTCGCCGTTTGTCTTTCTTGTTTTCGTAATTTAGGCTGTTTCTAGTGTTATTTGTGGAGAGGTTGTGGTTTTTTTGTTTAGAAGTTTTGTTTTGGAATTAATTAGTCTAGTTTTGATCGTGTGTGTTCAGTCGACGAAAGTGTGTGGAATGTGGAGAATGAAGATAGGACTGAGAATGGTAAGGGTGATTGAGAATTTGCCCGAAGTACATGTAGGGCTTTGTGCTAGCTCATCAAGATTCGTTTCAGAAACTTAAGTTGTATTGAAGTCATCATGCTCTTTACCCAACTAGATAGCTTACCGAATTCTTGAAATCTTTATCAGGATTAGTAGTTCTGTTGTTTTTGCTACCTCCGTGTGAATGTGCAATACATTGTGGAATCACTGCATGCTGAGTTTGACGCATGTGACCTGCAAACAATCTGCCAATTTAATATCCATAAGAAAATTCTGTCCCGCAACAACTAATTGGCTCTCAATCATTACAGTCATGCACTCAAATAATATGATGTTCAGATATTGATTGTTATGTTGTGTTATACATCCGGTTTATGTTTCGAGTATGTTAGTATTTGGAAAATGTCCATTCTAGTTTCCCGTTTAATTGGAAACGTGTTCATAGATATTTGGTTGACATTGCTCTGGAAGTGTGTAACGGTAATGTACCCTGAGGGGTATATTGAATGAGTCCTGGCTTATTACTCTTTGATGAGTGATCACGTGTTATTAGAGAACAAATGTAGCACATATTGCAAGGGTAATAAAGGGCAGCAATAAATCACCGAAGTGGGCATCTACTCGTGAGCCAAGCCTTATTAAGAGCACTCAATTTAGCACCAGTACCATAACCGCTGTTATCCTTTGAAGTGGCAATGATTTACCCCTTTTGACCCTCACTGCTCTCTAGATGATAGGGTAACAGGGATATGGGGCAAATGGCTAGGATGCTGAAACTTTGTTACAGGGTTAAGGGTTCAAGAATGTCTCTCACTCTTAGGTTTCTTCTCTTTCTGTGGATGCATATCCCTTTACCCTCAGCTCTTTTGGGGTGTCCCTCTTGTCTTCCAGGGAACCTTCTACCAAGCATTTAAGGCTGATTCAGCTAAAGATGTGCTGTCAGACCACACTGCTTAATTGCCAAATTTTCAGCGTATGCTTCAGTATACAAAGAACATTGAACTATGTATTGGAGGCTTGTGGGTGAATGTTTTCAATGCCTCACTCTTCAGGGTAGACCTTTGACAATTGGGTGAGTTGGCAGAAAATTGAGTAGTAGGTGAGAGTGAGATTAATTGTGATGGGTCAAAGGGCGATGTCACTTGCTCCCTCAACCAAACGATGCATTAGAAATTTATAACACTTTAGGGCTTCCCTGATATAGGGGCATTTGCACTAGGTGATAGAGCCTTGGTGGTGCACCATTCATTATGTTAGATTTAAACTAGACAATATATTATATGTATATCTTGTAATTGTTAAAAGCTCTTTTCTTCGCCCCTATTCTGAATTGTAGCCTGCGGCCATTTATAGGCTCAATTTGGTATGTTTTTTTTTTCTTCTGTTAGTGTACTCATTGATCTTTAATATATGTGTGGGTGTGTGTGTGTGTATATATATGCTTAATTAAGTTTTAAGTACCTTATAAATTTGGATATTTTCAATTGAGTGCTTAAAATATTTTTTATTTTTGTCTAAGTGCCTTGCTGATTTGGTTTTTGCCGTCAAAGTCAAACAATAGGGTATTTAGACGAAAATAAAAAAATATTTTGAGGACAATGGAATGCAAATAGGGACTCAATTGAAAATACTTAAGTTTATAAGGTACTTAAAAGTTAAAACTTAATAAAGTCATGTAAGTATATGACTTAAATATGTTTCCAGTCCCTTAAATTTGAGTTATTTTTTTCCTTTTATCCTCCAAATTTAAATTGCCTTTCTTAGTCCCATAATTTCAGAAAATTTTGTTTCTCACCTACACTTGTTGCTAATGTGGCTAAGGACATCTACGTCAACAATGAACATGTCATTGAAATAATGACGTGGAAATACACATCTATAGGCACAGTCTGCTCTTCTTTCTTCTTGGCAGTTTACTCATTGCTCCTTTTTTGACAGACACACACACATATATAATATACAGCTGAGTGCCAACTCAGACTTTCCTTCTCAATATTTCAAGTCATTATGGAGTCAAACAAGATAGTTCCCTGGTGGGACTGGTGGATAGGACTTTCTGTTCCTCGCTTCACATTATCTTACTGCAAGTTCAATTTGGTAGATGACATTTCCGAAAACAAACATTTAGTCAGAGTTCAAGATATTTGACCTGGATATGACATGTTAAACACTGGACACAATGTTGATTTTTTTAATGTAAATATTGAATAATATACCTAAACTTCTTATAAATGGCCTACAGATATTGGGAAAATAAGATATTGCCTAACCAATGCCTCCTATATATGTCCATTACTTGATTTGATACTGCTCAAATCTTTAGTGCAATTGGGCAGCCAAAGAGCTAATATATTTTCTCAATTTTATGTTAGGTTTCCTATATACTCGCTCCATTACCAAAATTTAATGCAGTGCACACTTCTTTGTAATAATAAAATGCACTGCTGTGACAAATTTGACCAAAATACCCTTATTTGAAAAAAATGAACACTTTATTGATTTGCTGAAGTGGAACATGTTTTGAAACAAATTGGATGGTTATTTCACTATTACTTAAATATGAAAAATCAGCCAAGTGAAACCACTTCCTTTTTGTCAATAGATGGATGACTGACTAGCCATGTATTTCAGTCTGGCAGCGGAGGAGTGATGATAGATGTCTGTCTAATTATGAGTTCTGCAGTGATATAGTAAAAAATTAATATTTAGTTTAGTATATGCATTTTCCAGTTAATTTCCCTTGCCTTTATTTTGAGTTTATCTCTCTTGGTTTAATTTAGAGGCAATAGTTTTTTGCTTTGAAATCATCTTGAGCTTGAGAATAATGTTTGACGTATTAATTAGAACTACAAAGGATTTCTGAAAATATACGTGATGCATAGAAAGTGGTGCAATACTTGGAAAGGAAAAAGAGGGAGAGAGAATCTGAGCATTCGTGAACTGATAATTAAAATATGATTTGGAGTTTTTTTTGAGAAATCCTGACTTGCATGTATTAGAACAAAGTATACCCAAGAAAGCAATTGATTTCTCTCCATTGTAAACCTCTTCAGCAGTGAAACAGGATGATATACCTGGAAAGAAAATGTTCCAAGAAATTTCTCTTTGGTGTGAACCTTTTGTTAACTTTTAATACAAGGCTTTAATATTTTAAATTCATATTTATCATGATTGAATGTATTGAATGAAACTAAGTTGGTGTTGGTGTTTATTTTCAGGGACATGGTGTTGTTCTTGTTAATACGGATGATGCTGGCACATTGATGGTAACGAATTTCCGTCTTATTTTTCTGGTAAGTTCAGTTTTGAAGTACTTTCTATGTAACTCCTGAATAATTCTTTATGAGGTACTATGATGCTGTAGCAGTCTTCAATTTTTGATTTGGGAATGCCTGCAACCTAGAAAGGTGACTAATACCCATAGGAAAGACAATAATAATATATAATGGTGTGATATTTTAGAATTTTGGTTGACAAATTCATGGCATGCTACTGGTTGAAGATTTTTTGACTTTTTATTTGGCCCGACCACTTGATAAGGAGGAAGTTTTGGAAATATAATCGACTTGTTAGGTATATTAGAAAAAAATTGCATTTTAATTTCCATGTTACCCGAACCGATTGCTTTGCCGACATTGAAAATTCACCCTACCATAGTTTTTGTTGATCATTTCTTCTTTTTTTCCCAATCTTTCGATGCTTCAAATATGTATGCTGTTAGTAAGTACTATTCATAGAATCATAGAACCTGACCTGATCGTCATGCTAATGCATGTGTGTGAGTCTAGACATTACTCATGAGTACCTTTCTACCTATGGTTGATTCCAATCTGAAGTGCATCAACTTCAATGTTTACTGGTCTTAGACTTAGATATGTTCTGACAAGGTCGGTGTCTGCTTATTCAAAATAGAAAGAGAAAAAATATGGTTTGAGTCACCGTGCTTTTGATCAAATTTGATTTTGGACCCAAATTAAATTTGACCAAAAGTACTGGGACCAAAAACACTTTCCACAAAAGAACTAAAAAATACAATATAGTTGGTACGGAAATATGTAAAATGATTAGAAAAAGAAAAGATGACAAGAGGGGCAGTGGAATTAGAAGCATGCTGAGTTGAGTAGAGCAGGGGAGGGGAGATTTTACAAAGAAAGGTCCTTGGTATTTTTGGGGTGTTGTGGTGTTAAAGGCAGATAAAAACTGCTCTACTTAAAAACAATTGGTTTGGTGTGTTACTTTAAATGGAGAGAGGAGAAACAAAAATAAGTCACTGACTGAAAGAGGAAGTGTTTATTTTGATTTCATGCTGGTTGATGTCCCTTGATTAATCATTTAAAATCTGATAGCATAGGTGTTTCTCTTCTTTTGTAAGTCGCTTATGTTTTGCACTTGCAGAATCTAACTTTTGATTCATATGCTGAACATTTGCATCTGGTGTATGAAATGTGAATTATATAATTAGTTTATGGAACATTATTTTCTTGTGCCGAATTCTTTCTTTTATTGGATACAGTTGGTAGCAATTAGTTGCCTCACCCCTTCATCCAATATCAGGTTAATTAAGCTCCTGAGTTCTGTTGTGGATTGGTGTGTCTTTTTCTGCATCAACTTCAGTTGTTTGTCTTGGAAATTGTTACCTGCCTAGTTATTTGTAAATAACCTGTATTGACTTTGTTCTTTGATTTCCTTGCATTTTCTAGAGTGAGGGCACTAGAAAAGTTATTTCCCTTGGAACGATACCACTAGCAACCATTGAGAAGTTTAACAAGATGGTAAGTTCATGCAATATTTTCTGCATACTATTTTCTTTTGTGTGTATATTATTATCTACTTTAGTTATATTGCATTAGATTGATCGAAACTTTCTCTTCTGCTTCACATATACGTTGACATACTAATATACTATAATCGGAGATAGGAAATGCAATTCGAATAATAATTTTGGAGTGACCATGCATATCCCTTTTATATTACTTTTTTCAGCCTCCATTTTAATCCCATCTATTCTTTATTTTTGTTTTATTCTTTTGCTTCCCTTTTCAATGCACAAATGTTCACCTGGACACACTTTCATATTATTTTACATTAGATTTTAGGTATTGGTCGTAGAATACATGAAGTCTTGAAATCATTACTGATTGTTGTATTTACCACAAATACCCAAAGTATACTTGGACTGACTCATGAATGGAAAATAGAACTTTGATATTTTAAATGGTTTGTTCTGTAAAAAATTATTTTGAATGGTTCTGAATTTTTTTTATTTGATTGACTTGTAAATGAGATGGATCTGTGTCATTAGGTGATTTGCTCTAATGAGCTCAGCAACAGGAATGATTATCTTTATTCTTTCTCATTCTATTAATGTTGTGAAAATTTTGAACTATATTTATATGGTGTTATGACTTATGAACGAATGACTGTATTTTGCGTGACTTGATTCTGGTACCTTTTTTGTTGCAATTATCTGGAACCTCATACATTGCTTTCTTTTAAATCTAGGTTGTAAAGGTTCAGTCAAATAGTCGTCATGTAGACAAGACACCAGCACAGAGACTGCTTCAGGTGATTGGTATGCAAAAGCTCCTCTAAATCAATATTTTTCTTTAAATATGTAATTAATGAAATCAATATACAAGATTTGTACATAAATTATTAATTATTAAATAGAAGATAAATCTTGCAATGGATTGGAAACTTAAGTTCCCTTAAGGTTGACTCTTTAAATTCAATAATAGGCTCAAGTTCAACTGAGACAATGTGTTAAAGTAGCCTAAAACTCACTTACAATATGGGTTATAGACCTCTATCTTACCTTCTTACTCAAGATTCCTTCAGCCTTAAAGCATGGGTGGCACACATGCTTGTTCTACTTTGTGCTTAAATTCAACATATTGTAGAAGAATGGGGTTGACACAGATTGTAATCGTGCCCAGTTAATATGTTGCTAGGGAAGCCACATAGTTGGTTTTATATTTATGAGAAATATTAGTATGTTGCAAATTTATGGGCACCATAAATTGCTTGCTCTTTTGGTATATGCATTAAATGTATTATAGTTTGAAACGTTTTACTGTAATACTGTGATGATGACCACTTTTATTTGGAACAATGTTGTTTTGAGTTTAGCGTAAAACTGGGTATTACTTTAAATTTTGATGTCTTAATAGCTAGCTAGTTAGTTCTTTCTGTCTTTATTTATTTTTTAATTAATATTAATAAATACTAGTGTACATTGTGTGCTGCTTCTGTTTGGTGTAAAGTGCATGGTCTTAAGGATTTACTTTTTAATATAAATTGAGCAGCTGCGTTACTTTTTTCCTTTTTTGTTAAGGGGTATATTCTTTATACTCCACCTTTGTGGTATTTTAATGTCTTAAATCTCAATTGCTTTTTTTATAGAAGAAAAATAATATTCTTGATTTACTTATGCAGGAAAAGATATGAGAATTATAGTCTTCAGTTTCAGACCACGTACAAAACAGGTAATTCTACCAAGAGTTGTAACCTTGTAAAATGGTGCAAGTCTCACTTTTATTAACAAGGCTGCTGTGAATACTTCTAATCTATCAATTTAGTTCCACTTTTTTCCTCCATTCCTTCACCAGGAACTGTAACCAAACACAAAATAGTCCTTCACATGTATCCTATGAGAGCATCATAAACGAGTTTGAGATCCATGTAATTTCAGCATACACGAATAGAATGAAATACAAACCTCTGTTTTATTTTCAGCAGGTCTTTGTGGATGATCCTTGAACACGGATAAATTGGCTTGATATTTTATGCAAGTTCTCTTCTAGATATCTGCTTCTACTAATGATTAATTGATTTATTCATTAATATTCTTTTGCCCTAACTTTTTGGGGCCTCAACATTTAAGGTTGGTTGTTTGTTGACATGCATGGAGAGGCTGGTTTAAATGTAGAGCAAATTCATCTTCTTACCAACTGTATTTGGGTTTCTATTAACCTCTCATTAAGTTTTTTATACAAAAATCGTGGGCGTGCTTGAATTGTTTCACCACCAAGGTAAAGTGCACAACAATTAGGGGATGCTTACTGATAACGGATCATCAGCAAGAATCAGATCCAAGACCTTTAAGTCAGTTCAGCTTAAATCATAACCCTCCCAATTGTGCCAACTTCCACTGGCAGGAAAAAACAACAAATTTAAGTGAAAATATAGAAATTTAATTATATTTTGTACTAGTTGGAATTCTTGCTGGTCTATTAATCATTTTTTATATTTTGACATAGAAAAATATCTGAAGTAGTTGGTACACTTCACTTTAAAAGTGTTGTAGGCTAGTGAGGATGTTGGTGGATGCTTTTTATTTTCTTATAACATGTTTTGGATCTAATGTTAATTATGAAAATCTTACAGAGACGTGTGGTATTTGATGCGCTATTGAGGTGTACAAAGCCCGCAAGATTATGGGATCTTTATGCTTTTGCATCAGGACCTTCTAGGTTTAACAACACTACTCCACTGGTCCGTTTACTGGATGAATATTCTCGGCTTCTTTGCCTAGGTTCTTTTTGTGCATCAATCGATATAATTGAAAATGGGTCATACACGTTGTCAAATGACCTATGGAGAATAAGTAGTGTGAATTCCAATTATACAATGTGCCAGAGTTATCCATTTGCTTTCATTGTTCCAAAGATCATTAGGTAATTTATTAAGGGCCAAACTTTCTAATTTTGCACTAGTTGTGATTTTTGTCTATATTGACAAGCTTGAGACCACTGAACCACTATTTGTTTACCATGAATTGTCTCAATGGTAGTGATGATGAAGTACTCCAGGCATGCAGCTTCCGTGCAAGATGTCGACTACCTGTAGTTTCATGGTGCCATCCTTGTATGTGCAGAATCTAGGTTTCATTTAATAGTTGACACGCTTCTGTTTCTTGTTTTTACATTCTTTTCAGTTCTGTACATTTTCCTTTTGTTATTGTAATTTGAGGATTGCCTTCTAACTCTATGGAGTCCTGATTATAGTGACTGGAGCAGTTGTTGCACGATCTTCTCAACCCTTAGTTGGTCTTATGATGAACATGAGGAGGTAATGGTTCCTATTTTATCAAACATGCCCTCTTAAAGGCAAAATAAACAAATTGTATGTTCTAGGTGCATTGTCAAATGGAACTCTGGTGGAATACATTTGTAAATTTTGTGTAAACACCATGAGAAGGGCATGTTGTGGCAGCTTTTGGTGGGCACAGTTAGTGTGGCACCCATGGTGGACCATGTAACTTGAGGGTTATTTCAAAGGGTGCACAATCTTTAAAATTTCCTGCAAACGCAATTTAGTGTTTTTATTGAAAAACTTGAAAATGTCACAACTCACATGTCCCATGTCTTCAATAGTTACACTCACACTGCCATTTTCATTCAAATATTCCTCTAAACTGTCAGTCCGTGGCCCCTCTTTGCTCCATATTCCTACTCTCATGCTCTCCTTCAGACATTTAAGCAAGTCTCCAGTGGTTCTTCAGGCAATTGGGGTCTTGCTTTGTTTTTTCTTCCTATTTTTTACTTTCCATCCTCTCCCTCTTTTTCCTATTCTATTCTCTCTCTTCCTCTCCTTTCTGTTCTTCTCATCGATCACACTTGTTTGTTAACAACATTCATAATACTGTTATAATAACAAAACACATACTCTAGTCTCTACTTCCTAGTTCTGTTCTAATCATACTGTTGTCTATTATTTACTTTTTAATTCTTCTTTTTATTTAAAAATAAGTTTTGAAGTTTTGTTCTTTCTAATTCTCTTTTTAACTAAAAGATTGAGATTTTTTTCTTCTGAAAAAATGAGTCAACCTAAGACATAAGGATCTTAAAAGCTAAGCCTGTAGACGAACCAATGGATTCAAGTATCAAACTTGTATTAGACCAAGGAAAGCCGGATCCTGGGAGATACAAATAGTTAATTGGTAAACTAAGTTATCTCATGGTGACGCTTCTTGACTTTGCCTTTGTAGTGAGCGTAGTAACTATATTTTTTAATTCTCCTTGTCAAGATCATTAGGATGCATATGTTCAAGTCCTACAATATATTAAGAATGTCCAAGGAAAAGGCCTTATTTATGACAATAAGGGGAAAATTCAAATTGTTGGGTATTTTGATGCTGACTAGGCAGACACACCTACCTAATGATAGAAGCTCTACTTCAGGATACATACTGTGTTCTTGTTGGGAGTAATTTAATATCTTGGAAAAATAAGAGCGAAATGTTGTGGCAAGAACAAGTGTAGAAGCAGGATATAGGGCAATGAAAGAACTTCTCAAAGAGCTTAAATTTGAGGAAAATTTCCAAATGCACCTTATGTGTCAATCAAACAACAATACATGTTTCTAATCCTATCTTCCATGAAAGAACCAAACATTGAAGTAAATTGTCAGCTCATAAGAGAAAAGTTGCAGTATGGAGATGTCATCACTAGATTTGTCAACTCTAGTGAACAACTGATAGACTTATTCACCAAATCTCTAGAGAACCAAGGATCATTCTTTTATAATTATAGATATCAGGATGGTATTTGTAGTGTTTAAGGATCTGTCTGTGTTATTAGATGATATCAAATCTCCTTTATTTATTGTATTGCTTTCTTTTTCTTAATATAAATAGATCACTTATATTGTTTTCAGACATACAGTTTCAACTCAATGATTCTCTTTCTATTATAGTTTAATAGTAGTTCTAGATATGGTTTTGAAAACTGCCGGCCAACTGTTGGTCTAGTGGCTAGTTCAAATAAACCATAAATATGACCTTTCAGAAAATCGGCACATGTGAGTCAATAAAACTATTAAATACTACATCATTTGATTTTTCTCTTAAAAAATGAAAAACCAACCCCAGATATTTTTCATTTAGTTTTTATTCTCTATGTGATCTTATTATTGATGAATATTATTATATATTGTTAAAACCCTAAGTATTATGATATATACATTTTTCATTTTCATGTGTACTTTGAATGTTATAATTTTTTACTTTTACTTTTAGTGTTTTAGAGTTTGATATTATGTTTCTTTATTATATTATTTAATGTATTCTTAAAACATTGTTATTATTTTATTAGTGCCGGTCTGACTATAGTTGAACTATTGGATCTTCAATCAACGCTTTAATTGGTTCAATACCTAATATGATTTTAATTCCTTTATACTGCATAAACAGTGAGTATTTATTCTCTGTAGACGGATGGATTGCAAGCAAGTCCGTGTAGAAGTGTGTTCGTTTAGTGTAGTATATATTGTGAATGGAGTGAAATGTGATTTCTTTATTTCCTATGGTGCACTGATTTCTTTATTTATTTGTTTTATGGGGGAGAGGGGATTGTTTATATCATGTGTTTTCTTTTTCTTTCCTAGATGGTGCTTTCTTTGAATAAGTTCTTTTATAATAAATGAAATGAACAGAACGCTAACAAGCTTTGTCATGTTTTTTGCTCCAGCAACATGGATGAAAAACTTGTGGCTGCACTCTGTAGCAAACTAGATAATGGCTCAAGAAGGTAAGATATATACTAATGTTATACTCTTGGATTGTGTTATGCGGGCAATGTACATGCCCATTTTACCTTGTTGAATTTAAACTTAATTATAAAGAATGGCAGTGAGAGTTGAATTTGGGATCACTCGTTTAGAGAGGCTTTGATATTATACCGAGGATCATGAAAAATGGGAAGCAAGGGAAGTTTAAATGTCGTTATACTTCCCACACCCATATGTGAATCTCTTTCTGCTGGTGTTTCTGATTGAAGAAATGTGATTATAAGCAAGTGTGTTTTAGGTAGACATAGTTGGGCCACAGATGGATGGGCCCATTATAAACTGTAATCTATTATTGCATATTTGTAGAAATAAGGAGCTAATCCTATATAATCAGCAGAATATTTAAAAAGGAGTTGATCCTATATAATTAGGAATATCTATATTATATATGTACTACGGATATTGACATCCAGAAGTGTCAGCTTTGCTACAGACATTGGCATCCGGAACTAGCACTCTTTGACTACGAACATTTTTATCCGGAAGGTACCATCATGCTTCTGGATATACATATCCGGAAGCCAATCATCCTGAACTTTCTTTTTTGGCAGTGTGATGATTTTGTTACTTTTAATGGATTAAAACCACTAAACCAAACCAATTTATAAAATACAAGTAAAATCAACATTAAAAGGTATCCATAAAACCAGAGCACTTGCTTTTCATTCTAAAATATTTATATTATCATTTATATACTTCCAAATGCATTAACCATTAAGGGCAGAGATAAAACATCATTGAGAGCAGAAAAAAAATACCCAATAAACACATTCTGGATTTTCAAATCCGGACCTAATGAAAAAGACTTCTGGATCAGCTCATCTGCAGTGCATACAAATGTTTATATCCAAAACTCATAACACAGTTATGGACAAAAATATCCAGAACCCACAAGAAACGCAAAAACTCACTGTTCTGCGACGCATCACCTTCTCCGGTGCCTTCTCTCTCTGTCACTGTCGAAGTGGCTCAAAAGCGTTGCCTGAACGACGCTGAATGGTGCTTGCGTGTGTGTGTAAGGCTTCCAGAAGAGAATGTCCACAAAAAAACAATGAACACCATTGTGCACTGTGCTTGGTTGTTGGGTGCAGGTAATCTAATTTCACTTCATTAAGGGTGTTATGGTCATTTCACATAGATCATTAAGGGTGTTATGGACACTTCAAAAAGACAATTGGGTGCCAATCAGAATTGATTAGGTGCAGGGAGAATCAACCAACTTTTGTTTTTAAAAACTAGGTTTAGGTCTTCCACAACCTTTTTCTACATCAACCCGACCTTCTTCTTCATCAGCCCCGACCTTCTTCTTCATCAACGGCAACTCTTCTTCTTCATGCTCTGCTGCCACCATTTTTTTCCGATATTTTGGATCCGGAACTAGCACTCTTTGACTACGAACATTTTTATCCGGAAGGCACCATCATGCTTATGGATATACATATCCAGAAGCCAATCATCCTGAACTTTCTTTTTTGGCAGTGTGATGATTTTGTTACTTTTAATGGATTAAAACCACTAAACCAAACCAATTTATAAAATACAAGTAAACTGAACATTAAAAGGTATCCATAAAACCAAAGCACTTGCTTTTCATTCTAAAATATTTATATTATCATTTATATACTTCCAAATGCATTAACCATTGAGGGCAGAGATAGAACATCATTGAGAGCAGAAAAAAAATACCCAATAAACACATTTTGGATTTTCAAATCCGGACCTAATGAAAAAGACTTCTGGATAAGCTCATCTGCAGTGCATACAAATGTTTATATCCAAAACTCATAACACAGTTATGGACAAAAATATCCGGAACCCACAAGAAATGCAAAAACTCACTGTTCTGCGACGCATCTACTTCTCCGGTGCCTTCGCTCTCTGTCACTGTCGAAGTGGCTCAAAAGCGTTGCCTGAACGACGTTGAACGGTGCTTGCGTGTGTGTAAGGCTTCCGGAAGAGAATGTCCACAAAAAACAATGAACGACATTGTGCACTGTGCTTGGTTGTTGGGTGCATGTAACCTAATTTCACTTCATTAAGGGTGTTATGGTCATTTCACATAGATCATTAAGGGTGTTATGGACACTTCAAACAGACAATTGGGTGCCAATCAGAATTGATTGGGTGCAGGGAGAATCAACCAACTTTTGTTTTTTAAAAACTAGGTTTAGGTCTTCCACAACCTTTTTCTACTTCAGCCCCGACCTTCTTCTTCATCAGCCCCGACCTTCTTCTTCATCAGCCCCGACCTTCTTCTTCATCAACTGCAACTCTTCTTCTTCATGCTCTGCTGCCACCATTTTTTTCCGATATTTTGGATATTTCCGATATTCGTTAGAACTCCGACATGGCGATAGCGGCCGCCATGGGCTGCAATGAAAAATCTGATTCACCACCGCCTTGTTGTGGCGGTGGTCAGGAAAATTGCCATCGAAATCCGCCATGGCGATGCCATGGCTGATACTTGCAACATTTTGTTTCTTACTTCTCCAAGTCATCAAATATCCACCCAAGAACATGCATATCCTGAGGTAGATTTTCTATTTGTGACACTGCATAATCTGCATCAGTATACACTTTTATTTTTAGTTTTTCATTCCTCTTGAACAATAATCCCCTTCCTGTACTTGTCTTAAAATAATGAAGGATTTTGTTCATAGCTTGTAAAATATCTCTCGGATCATGCATAAACTGACTAACTACATTCACAACATGAGCTACAAAAATTATTTTTTTTCCTTTCTTTTGGAATCATGTTGTATTTACTCTTAAAGTCATGGCTCCTCTTGTTCATGTACTTCGTCTGGTGGATGGGGAAAGAAAAGTAGCTATGGGCTATATATATGAAGCAATAAAGAAAGTCAAGGAAACAAAAATGAAGTCATTCAATAACAACAGTGAAAGTAAATACAAGGATGTATTTACAATCATTCATAATAGATGGACATGTTAAGTTCATTGCCCCCTGCATGCAACTGGTCACTTTTGGAATCCAAAGTTCTATTATTTGAACCCAAATATGGAATAGGATTTGGAATTTACAAAATGGATTGTATGCTTGCTTCAAGAAGTTGATGCCAAGTAAAGATGTGTAACAACAAAATTTAACTGGGTCACCTCTTTATAAGAGTGGAAGCGGACTCTTTGGTGATGACTTTGTCAAAGAATCAAGGAAGACCACATCTTGAGGTGAGATACATAAACACTTTCTAAATTGCATTAAGATATAAATTATATCATATAATGACTACATTCTAAGTTACTTTCTTTGCTTTTATAGCTTAATGGTAGAAGAATTATGGGCACGCAACTCCCAACTTACAAAAGCCAATAGATTTTAAGTTTGACATGTAGTTGACCAGAATGTGAGTGCAATTGGAGTGGTACTTGGGAATTGACTCCTCTTCGTGTTGCTAAATCAATTGTTGGGTGTCAATAGTTATATATTCTTAAAATAGGACCTAATGGTAACATTAATCCCTATAAAGTTCGTCTAGTTGCCAAAGGATACACACAAGTCTATGGCCAAGATTATACTTACACTTTCTCTCTTTTGCAAAAATGACATGTGTTCAACATCTTTTTTCCATTGCTTATTCACCGTTGGTCCATGTTTTAGCTTGACATCAAAATGCATTTCTACACGGTGACTTTGATGAAGAAGTCTACATCGAGCAACCTATTGGATTTGTTACTCAATGGTAGTCATCTAATATGGTATGTCGCCAATGCAGGACCCTATATGGCCTCAAGCAATCACTTCGTGCATGGTTTGGGCATTTTCAGACTGTCATCCAACAGTTTGGAATGATACAAAGTGATGTTGATCAATCTTTGTTCTATTGTCATTCTCTCCAAGGATGTATCCATCTCATTGTATGTGGACGAAATTGTTATCACAAAAAGTAATAACAACTACAACAATTCTCAAGTTCCAAACAAAAGATCTTGAGCACCTAAGGTATTTCCTTGGTATAGAAGTAGCACAATCCAAGGATGGCTTGGTCATATCTCAAAGAAATTATGCTCCCGTCATTCTAGAAGAAACAAGGATGATAAAGGCTAAGCATGTAGACATACCAATGGATCCAAGTGTCTAACGTGTACCTGACGAAGGAGAACTTTATTTTGATCCTAGGAGATACAAAAGGTTAGTTGGTAAGCTAAATTATCTCATTGTGATATGTCTTGACATCATCTTTGCAGTGAATGTAGTAAGTCGATTTTTAAGCTCTCCTTATCAAGACCATTAGGATACTGTACAAATCCTAAAATATATTAAGAAAGCTCCTGGAAAAGGCTTCATTTATGAAGATAATAGAAGTACTCAAATTGATAGGTATTGTGAGGGGACTGGGTAGGGTCACCAAGGGATAGACACTCCACTTAGGGGCATATTGTGTTCTTGTTTGAGGTACTTAAATATCATGGAAAAGTAAGAAAGAAAGTGTTGTGGCAAGGTCAAGGGCAGAAGTAAAATACAGGGTGATGACATTAGTGACTTATGAGCTCATATGAAAGAAGTTCCCAAATGTACCTTGTATGTGACAATCAGGAAGTAATACACATTACCTCTAATCCTATCTTTCATGAGATGATAAAATATATTGAGGTGGATTTTCATTTGATAAGAGAAGAACTAGAGTCTAGAGACATCACCACTACATTTGTTAACTCTAAGGAACAATTGATTGACATATTCACCAATCTCTAAGAGGACTGATGATTGATTATATTTGCAGCAAGCTTGCACATATGACAATATGCTCCAACTTGAGGGGGGGAGTGTTATAATTATAGAATTAAGGAGTTAATCCTATATAATCAGGGAATATTTAAATAAGGAGTTGATCTTATATAATCAAGAATATCTATATTATATATGTATTATTAGGAACTTCCTTATTTCTTCTCATCACTTCTTTGTTATTAGAGGATATCAAATATCTTCTATTTATTAATTTCTTTTTCTTGTATAAAGTACTTGTTCTGTCTCAGAAACACACAGTTTCATTTAGTGTTTCTCTCTTCTCTAGAGTTTAGCACTTACTAAAAAAGGGGTTTAATGGGATACTGCTGAGGGACTTCCAAGAATTAGAAAGTTGTAAGGAGTTGACCAAACCTCTTGAAATATCTGGAGCTTGTGTCATTCTCATTGGCAGATATTCCCTATTAATCAATAAAAAATTACCTTTCCTGCTGTCTTTGTCAAGGGTTCTATCAATTCCTTCCCATTCTTGCTGGGAAAAAACCACCTGAATTTTTTGGTCCCATGTGAAGCATTTCAAAAAGTAATTATACTTCCATTTAAATATTCTACTGACAGAATATATGTTGCTATCTTCAGGTAGTTATGTATCTTTTTTGTATGTGTGAGGGAGTGTTCTGGTTGTGGTGTAATTTGGTGCAATTCTCTGCATTTTTTAAACTTCTTTCCAAATTATATTTCAGAAAGTTGTATATTGTTGATGCACGGCCAAGAAAAAACGCATTGGCTAATGGAGCCATGGGAGGTGGTTCAGAGTCATCATCAAACTATTTTCAATCTGAGGTTGTGATAGGCTTGAACTGACCAGTTGTGATTTGTTGTTTTTCCAGTTATAATTATAAATTGGACCTTATTTCCGAAGTACCTGAATTCTTATTTTATATTACCAGGTAGTCTTTTTGGGGATAGACAACATCCATGCGATGAGAGACAGCTTTGTTCGTCTCCGAGAATACATGGACACTCATGGCAGAACATCATCAGATGGAATGTCCTCTTTTTTGGTTAGTCTGTGAATGCTAGAACATTTTCTGTTGCAGCTTTGGATGTATTGAGTGGGCTATTAGAATAACACACTTTGAGCTGTTAGTAAACTGTTTTGATAATTTTTGCGTTGAGGTTTTTTGTTGATTTTGAAAAGTTTAAATGTGAATCATGTTGTATCCACAAAAGTGTTTCTCTTATACCTCTACAAATCATCCAGCATGGTTAAACAATTTAAAATTAATACTGATGGCATTTTTAATACTTTTCTACTGAATTGTTTTATGTAGGGTTGTTCATAAAAACCACTGTAAAAAACTGAAGAAAAAAAAAACTATTTTTTATATTGAATTTTGGATTTGATTTGGAAATTCAATAAAATCCAAATATATTTTTATTTATAGCTTTATGAGATCACTTATATTTACGTTTATATTTGAGAAAAAGTATATAAATGTAATTATCATCTTTCAAGTTTTGAATTTCGTACTATATATTTTTAAAGTTATACAACTATTAGCTCTATAATGACTTGTAGACTAGATACTTCGTGTTTTTAATTTTTTTTTTATATTTATTATATATCTTAGTATTTTTTAGTACTTCAAAGGAAAAAGAAAGTACGACTGAAATTGAAAATTGATCCAATCCGAAATGCTTTTAAATAGAGTGGATTGAATTGGATTTAAATTTTAAACAAATCTATTTGTATGGCGAATCAATGATTGATTGGATCAGATGATTTTTCTTTTTCAAACTGATTTTTATCTAATATTCAATACCCTTAGTTTATGGTTGGCTAGGTTGACTTTGCTAGGGATCAGTTAACATAGTGTGTATCTAATTTTTTCCGAATGTTATTCTCACTGTTCACGGGTTTATTTAGAGACAAGGTGGGTCAACATGGGGTGGTGGCAATCTAAGTAGTATGTCTGCTTCGGTATCAACCCTTGGGGACAGTGGATGGTTACTGCATGTTCAGAATGTGTTGGCTGGAGCAGCTTGGATTGCTGCTCGTGTTGCAATGGAAAACGCTTCTGTCCTTGTGCATTGCAGGTGCTAGTCAAAACTGTGAAATCCAGATCGAGAATTATTAATGTATTCCTTCTGATGATATTTAAGTTTGTTTGGTGTCTAGCGGCCTTACACCCCTTCAACTCCCTTTTGTTTAATGCAGTGATGGATGGGATAGGACAAGCCAGTTGGTTTCACTTGCTAATTTGTTGCTTGATCCATATTATCGGACATTCACAGGGTTTCAGGTAAGGGGATTCTCATTACTCAACTAATTGAATATAATCTATTTCAATGTCACCATACGAACATTATTAGCAAGTTTTATTTGACATTCCATATAGTCAACTATCAAATTTTTTAACATTTTGGAAAAGGAATCAATACATGTGCTATTTAATTTTGCTTCACATTTTTCTTCCTTATGCAGGCACTCATTGAAAAAGACTGGCTTGCTTTTGGTCATCCATTTTCTGATCGGGTGGGAATGCCATCTGTCTCTGGAACTGGCAACATGGCTTTTGAGTTATCTAGGCAGCCTTCAACCGGAAATTTCTCATCTTCACCCGGGCGCCAGTCATCAGGAACATTCTCATCACAACCTCCAGCTTCATCTCACTCACATAACTCCAACAACTATTCTCCTATTTTTTTGCAGGTTGGTTTCTTATTTTAGATATAGATTTAAATGGTTTAGGCATTAATTAGCCCACAGCCCCCAGTGGGAAGAAGGGGTTCTGTTGTTTATAGGCATCATTTAATCGACTGTGTAGTTTATAATAATTAACTGGGTTATGTTTCTTGTTTTTTCCTTTCTAGAAATCTCATTCAAATTCAGACTACAGGACATGCTTCATTTTCTATTTTAATGGCTTAAGCTAATTATTTCAAGGTTGATATCACTAAAATTTGATGGTTTTGTTTTATGCTACAAAGTACATACATTTGCCTTGCTTAAAGTATCAAATTGTGGTACCTGTTTCCTACACCGATTCTGGACAATCTTTAGTTTATTTTGGTTTTTCATGTTTTTAAAATTATATTTAACTACAGGCGTGCTCTTCATTTTTAAGGATGATTTTGTATTATTCACTTGAAATGATGGTTGGTTAATTTGATTATGTACTAGTGAGTTCGCTTGTACTCAAATTCATTTAATGGCATTATTTGTATGCATGCATAAAATATAATTTTCTACCAATTTCAGCTTGGCTTTCATTATGTGGAGAGTTGCATGTTTAGGTTTGGAGTTTGGATGGCTTTGTTCTATCTTGGCCTTTTAGAATTGGTGGTTTACTTCGATTTGAATCTACGTTTTGTATAACAGTTATCTTCAGTGTTTTTCTATTGTGGGCTTACTTTCTTGCATTTGTTTCAGTGGGTTGACTGTGTTTCACAATTATTGCGGATGTATCCTTTTGCTTTTCAGTTCTCTGCGGTATGTACCCTTGAATATTTTATGTAGTTGTTTCGTTGCATGGTTTTCTTTCTAGTGTCTTTTCCTTTATTAACTTATATTTTTTAATGTCCAGGCCTTCCTGGTGGACTTCATAGACTGCATGCTTTCTTGTCGTTTTGGGAACTTCTTATGTAACAGGTACTTTGTTTGTAACTTGTCTTCTCCATGGAATGGATGTGGCCATTGACACCCTTTTTCTAACTCTTTTCACTATGAATGTAGTGAAAGATACAACGTAGCATTGAGTAGGTTCACTAGTAAGACGTAGTTTAGGATTTAAGAATCATAATATCATAGCAATATAGAATTTTTGCTCATAGGCTAACATATAGTAAACAGTTGTGAAAAGTTAGGTTTCATTTATCCCTCAAATTTTGTTATTTAACTGGGACAAAAGTATTGTCATCGTATATTTATAGCTGTCGAAATGGGCTATCGGGTATGATGGGGGTGAGTTCACCTTGACCAACTTGTTTAACTCATCAACTTATGTTATTTTTAAAAGTAAAAAGAATGATTTTTAATTTTTTTTTAATATATTTAACTAAACATAATACATGAAAATGAAGACTTCATAATCAAAAATTGAATATTGCATATAATTCATAAATAAGAATTAAAAAATAATAAAGAATGAAAAATGCCATACCAACTCACTCTTCAGTCCTTGTGAACTTTATGTTTTCTCGGATAGTTTTATCTATCTATTCCAAGTTTTTATATGATACATAATGAATTAAAATTTTTTTTTCATATTATCTTTGCAATTAGATGTTTTTATTTTTTCTTTATTTAGATAGGTTGGTGTGTCAACCTATCCACCATGGGTTCAACCTAGGTGGACTAGGTCGTAGGTGGGTTGAGTCTAATTTTTGATACAGTCTCGTCTGAACCCATAATAAGCCAGGTCGACCTGCAGGTTTGGTTCTCTCTAGGTATATTGTTACTAGTTTACTGTAGGTGCCATCTTTGATTGTCAAATATAAGTTTGTGTAAGCGAATTCTCAAATCAGTCTTTCTCTATCCATTATATCAAACTGCATCTTGTTATATTTATGATATGATGTTCTGCTTGTTCACTCAGTCAGCACTTTTTATGGTTATTCTCGGAGATGCTTACTGTTATAGTTTCTGTTATCCTCGTATGCTTTAATGTGATGTGAGCTCTGTAACTGCTAACCCTTTTAATTTTCATTCAAAGCCATATATGTATATCGCAAGGGTGCTGAACCCTACTCAGTAATATAACCTACAGTAGCACATGATACTGGTTTGATGATTTCATTTTAAAACATGAGGTGTTTGTTAGTATAAGGAGCACTGCACTTTTGTATTAAGATTAGCAATAAAGAAGACCTCATATCTGTGACTCTATTAAATGAAAAAGAGTTATTACACCTACCTCTCCTGAAATCGTGTTAAATGACACTCGCATCTCCTTTAGTCTTCAAATAGATACTTAACTTGCTAATGTTTTTGTTAAAAAAAACTCGTATATTCCCTCTAATTTTTAAATAGACATTCATATTCCTTATGTTTTTAATAAATTAACATTTACATTCCTTATATTTTAATAAAGTGACACTCACCTCTCTAATTTTAAATTTAAAAAATTCTTTAATTTTTTATATTTTTAATTTTTAATTTTTAATTTTCCTACTTTTTTATTTGTTTTAGTAAATGTTATGTTTAAATAAAATAAGGTGAGTGTCACTTTACTAAAAAAAACATAAGGGCGATGAATGCCATTTTATTTATTAAAACAATAAGGGAGGGGTGGATGCCTATTTATAAAATCTAGAAGGGGTATAAATGTCATTTTATTAAAAACAGAAGGGAGGTGTATGTTTATTTTAAAACTAGGGGGCATAAATGTCATTTAGCATGACCTCAAGAGAGGTAACAATGATTAATGTACCTGGGGATTAAAGTATTGGAAATGTGAAATAAGTATTGGACAAATTGCAGTTGTCCTGGTGCTGGTTATTGTATTTGTTCTGATTGTAATTCTTGTAGTGAGAAGGAGAGGCAGCAATGCAATGTTTTTGAGGCATGTGGATGTCTGTGGGTATATTTAGCTGATTTGCGGACATCAGAAGGAGGTTCCCATGTGCATTACAATCCCTTCTATGATCCACTCAAGCATAATGGTCCTCTTCTGCCCCCAGCAGCAGCATTGGCCCCTACATTGTGGCCCCAATTCCACCTTCGTTGGGCATGCCCAGAAGAAGCACAAGCTGGGGAGATTGAAGCACAATGCAGGAAGATACTTATAAAATGCTCTGAGATGCAGAAGGTAGTTATTTTCCTCTATTTTCTGATTGGAATATGACCCATTTAAAAACTATTGTCTTGCTTCTTTTTTGGAAACCCACTACTGATTAACACATATTTGTAGCTCCTTATTTTTGGTGGCTGCCGTTCACTTTTTTCTTGTCAGTTATCAAAAAAATATTTATTTCCTTACAATGCCCTCTGTGTAACTATTGATCTGTTTGGGATGGTAACAGGGTAAAGAAATGGCAGAAAGAAAAGCTAAAGAAGTTACAAATTCCATGGAGTCATTGAATGCAGAATTACGACGGGAGAAGCAGCTAAACAACTCAGCTATGAACATGGCAAAGACTACGAGCAAAGAAAATATGGCCATAAAGCGTGCTATTCAGTCAATGGGGTGCAAGGTTCATGTCTCTGGTAGTGGTGAATGCACTGTTGACATTGAAAGCAACCCAGACATTCTGTGCTGTTCCTCTAGAAAAGAATCAAATAGTACTGTGCGTGATGACAAAACGGATCTGCCTGTTTCAGTACTAGTTACAGCAGATGATGTTGATGGAAACAGTGGGATTGTTCGGGTATGTGAAACTCTGTGCCCATTTGGCTCTGGAGGTGGAGGCTGCAGGTGGCCAAATGGTGGTTGTGCTCAACAAGGTAGCCAATATGTTGGCCTGAAGGCAAACTTCGATGCATTTGACCAATTGTCAATTGATGATAGTTATTTCAAGTCTGAGTGAGCCGGAATTTGCTTCCTAAAAGACTGGCAGTGAACAGTTGCATAACCAATTTTGGTTTTTTTAAACAATGAGAATGGTTGATTCTTTTTAGCACTCCTCGTGATGAAAAAAAGGGGAGAAGTGGAGGACGTTGTCATTTTTATAGGGTCTCGAGAATTGTACAGGTTATGGGAATTGGCTGGAGATCATCACGGTGCAGACACTATTTGGGAATGTTGAGTACATGTATTGGGTTGATGCGCATCATGGTGGTCCACATTGGTATATGCATTGCATATTTGGAGGACAATAGTCGCTGAATCATAATTGTTCTTGAATAAGATCAATTTTGTACAGATGATCAAGTTATTAAATTTTACATCTAGAGGGAGGGATCAATGTATATAGCAAATATAATTCTTGACCCATTAATGAAGACGATCTACCTTCATATCCTGTTCTATGTTGGTTGAGACTGTTTAATTTTATTTTTTGTATTTTATAGTGGCAGTTAATTGCAGAACACAGGAAAAGGTTGAGCTGTTCAATAGTGTATTCCACAAAAATAATTTAAATGTATGGATATAACTGTCTATCGTGTCATTATAATAGTGAAGCGAGTTGCCAAAATGATACGTAGGTTGAAGTTCCAAGACGCGTATTAGAATAACAGAAAGAGAAAGAAAATCTTATTGATGAAACAGCAAGAAGGAGTTATATACAGAGTGAGAAGAATGGAGGTGGAGAGAAACAGTAAACTGTTAGAACAGCTAACAGTTGTAACTAATGGTCTAATATCCTTCCTTTAAACTTATGTGGAACACCAACCATAAGTTTACGTCTAAAGTCTAAAAAGGAAGGACTGGAGATGGGCTTGGTAAGAATGTCGGCTACTTGAAATCTAGCAGGAAGATGAAGTAAGGAAAGCCTATTTTGTTGAACATAGTCCCGAACGAAATGAAGGTCTAATTCAAAGTGTTTGGTGCGAGAGTGTAGGATAGGATTCGTGCTTAGTAAGACAACTCCCAAATTATCTGAAAACAGCTGAGGTTGCTTGGTTTGGATATGGAGCTCATGTAAGAGAGATTGTAGCCATATGACTTCAGTTAGTGCAGTGGCAATACTTCGATATTCAGCTCCAGTACTGTTGCGCGAAACAACACGTTGTTTGTGGGACGACCAAGCAATGAGATTAAGACCATAGTACACACAATAACCAGTAGTGGACTTCCTATCATCAACATCACTGCCCTAATCAGCATCATTGAAGGCATGGATATATGTGGTAGAACTGGGTTGAATGAGTAAGCCATGAGAACTAGTGCCAGCAAGATAACGAAGGATGCGTTTCACTGCCTTCCAATGGTGTTCTTGAGGGTTGTGCATGAATTGACATACTTTATTCACTGCAAAGGACAGTTCTGGACGAGTGATGAGGATATACTGGAGTGCACCCACGACAGAGTGAAACTGTGAGGGATCATGGAGAGTAGGGGAAGCATCCTTTTGTAGGCGGAGGTTGGTCTGCATGGGTGTGGGCAGCGGTTTGGCACCGTGCATGTTGGTGCGGTGAAGCAGGTCAATGATGTATTTTTGCTGAGACAAGTGCAGTCC
>Ga0123342_1002239_pt1 | contig 32230 bp, 25 predicted proteins | sample Turbeawhitnodule_FD_89960 | JGI IMG/M metagenome (GOLD analysis project Ga0123342, IMG submission 89960) | Root nodule microbial communities of legume samples collected from Mexico - Turtle bean Mexico white nodule | ecosystem: Host-associated > Plants > Roots > Nodule | place: Mexico: Nepantla... | reverse complement strand
TGTCACTTTCTTGTCTTGTCATTTGACATAAATTTGCTTCTTCTTCATCACTTGAAGAGGAGCTTGATGAGTCATCATTATAAGCTCTTCTTGATTTTCCTTTCTTCTCATGCTTCTTGAAGTATTTCAATTATATGATTTACAGATATTAAGAGAATTACACAACAAGCAATTTCAAGTTGTTCAGATCAAATTTCCAGAAATCAAGAACAGTATGAACAGGCCCAAATAGAACAGACTCAATTTTAATTCAACAGGTTTATTTTCTGCAGAATAGTACAAGAAACTGTAAATGAGTGCAGAGATTAAGAGAGATTGAACACCACACGATTATATTGGTTCACTCAAATGAGCTACATCCAGTCTCACCTATCCCAAGGTGAAATCCACTAAAAACAGTGCAAAACAATTACACAACCTAATGTTCTTGAACCCTACAAGAACAAGGCACACCTAGATGAAAAACACTATTTCAACACAACCAACACTTCAAGAAACACTATCAAGAAGTGTCTTACAACCACTATTACAAAGATGAGAATGATGAAATTAAATACACCTGGAAAGAGAATGCAGAATCCTAAAAAGACCAGTAGAACAGATTGTAAAACCCAGTGACAGCACCTCCTACCAAGCTTAGGACACACAAGAACAAGCACACCTTTTATTTTGAAAACTCTTCCAAGCACACGTGCAAATTCTTTTCAATTCACTGAAAACTTTTAATCTCTCACTCAAACTCGTTTTCTCAACTCTTTTTTCAAATGAGAAATGTCTCTCTTTATATAAGAAGTGATTTGTAACAGATTTAAAAAAAAATTAAAAAGTTGTTATAAAAAGAACAGATTGAAAATAAGATGAACAAATTTATTTTAACAAAAGACAAAGAGAGATTTTCAACTGTCGTGACTCGGTATTTTGAAAGCATAAGAGTTTGAGTTAGACTTCTTGGTGCAAAAGCAAAGCTGTTAAAAGCACTTTAAAAACAAGGCACTAGTTAAAAAGAATCTATTTATTTAAGGAACAACAGATTCATTTTTTGTGCAGTAAAGCATATTTTGAAAAAAACATGAGAAAAACATTTAGAAAACATTGTGCTTGATCTTATCACCTCTATAAGGGTTATGAGGTGGGTCACAATGCAAAAAACTACCTTAAACACACTCTAACCTATATACAAGACTCCCCAAGTACAAATATACAAACTTCAAAGCAAGGCACACACTTTGCTACATCAAACACATTGACTTGAAGGAGCCACATCCATCTTCAACAATTTCCTCCTGTTTGTTGGAGACAAATCCCCATAGCTCTGCTGCATTGAAGAGAGATCAACATTTGTACTGCACCCAATTCCAAAATACAAAAATTGAAATTGAACATATAACAAAACAAATTTAGAGAATACTTTAACTCCCTTTGAATTCATCAAACAACATTGGAGAATAGAAAAAATATAAAACCAAATAATAGCTAATCATAACAGTCTAGGAATGAAAAATACAAAATTGTTCAACAAACATAAGCATAAGATAAGCATAGAAAATATATCACTTCTACTTGTAGAACAGTTCTGCCAATTGCTCGTGTATTCCTTCAATTTGATGGTCAAGATGCTGGAATTTGGCTTGTGTTGCCTCAAAATAGGTCTTTTGATCATCTAAAAGAACATCAAGACGATGCATAACCTGTCTTTCAAACATACACATTGGTTCACCTCTATATTATGGAGCTTGATAGGCAATAAGAGCATTGTAGTTAGTTGCATCAACATCTTCATTCATTCATGGTGGTGTTGGTGAATCTTCTTTGTGTTCCATAGATGGTTGAGATAGAGATCTCATTCTTTGACTCATAGAAGGTTGAGCAGGGGATTCCATTCTGTGTGATGAGTGAGGAACTTCATAGCAAGATTGTTCTGTTGCTTGCACTGTATCATCTTCCTTATGCACTGCATCATCTCCCTCTTCATTGTTGAGATTTGATCCTTCATGTTCCTCCTACTCTTGTGAAACACCCAGTTGTCTTCCACTTTGTGAAAACCCATCTTGATGAGAGTTGAATTTTCAATCTCACTCACAGCTTTGATAGTCTTATTCCTCTCATTAGTAGTATCAACACCAAAGTGATCAATTAATTTTGACACAAGAATAGCATAAGGAAATTTGTAATCAGCTAACCTCTTTGATTTCAACATATGTTCCATTATAATGGATACCCAGTTAACTTTGATCAAATTCATAATAAAGTAAAGTAGAAGCGATCTTCCTCATGCAAAACTGCATGGTTAGTGCCTTTAGGAATAAGTTGTCATGCAATAATGTAGGCAATTAATCTTGGTATCAAATTCAGGTTACCTGCATTAAACCGGCTGATGGCTTGAGTTGGATTCCTTACACGGCTTCTGTAGTATTGGACCTAATTGAACCCCTGAATGCCATTTGTGTTTCCTTTTCCAACCTTCAGTCCAGAATACTTGATTCCAGCCACAGAGTTCCACACATCATTTGAGATTTTCAACTTAATACATTTCACATAAGACACAAGGTTTTTCCCATCCAGTGTTAAGTTGGTGTAGAAGACCTTCACAAGATCTGGATACACGTTCCCAATCATCTCTAGAAACTGCTTCAACCTTTGATGCTTCAGTGCAGATCTGAATTCAGACAGGTTTTCAGTTCTTAGCCAGGAAAACTCCAGAACTTTGGGAATGTTGATCTGTTTTCGACTCATTTCATGTATATCGACAGTTATGGCCTTTTCATCTCCTGCAAACCAATTTTCTAGAACTCCCTGAGTGTTATTATGCTTCTTTTGGTTCTTCCTTTTCTTGTGTGAGGAGGATGCCATCTTGAAATAACTTCAAGTCTTCACTTTATTCAACAGACAACAACCAACTTGAAGAGAGGTTAGTGCAGAATGAATGGCACAAAGTAACAAACCAAAGAAAATAGAGTTATCCTACCAGGTTTCAGCAAAGAGTGAAAATGAGATTTAACAATGCTAGAAACAAGTTTTTATAATAGAAAGAGAGTAGTGATTTGATCAAGCAATTAAGAGCAGAGATTTGTGTAGATTTGATTCGTTGTGTATGTGCAGAGAAATCTTTTCAAAAAGAGCAAGAATATTTTGAAGTCACATTTCATACATCAATCCTTCCAATTGTGTAATCAATGCATCAAATTAGTTATAATATCAAGACAAAAAACCGTCACAAACCTGTTGGTTAATGCCCACTATGTCAGTCAATAGTCAAGAAACAAATATTAATGTTTCTCTTTCCTAGCCATAAATGCAAACAGCAACAGAAAAAAAATAAACATGTTTAATTGATAAACAACAGATTTATTTTTCACTACTGTGGACAATTTATGTTAATAATACCCAATTCATTCAGCAGAAAATTAAACCTATCTTTGGCCAAAGGTTTAGTAAACAAGTCAGCAAGTTGCAAATCAGTACCAATGAATTTAATTTCACATGTTCTCTTAGAAAGTGATGTCTTATTTCAATATGCTTAGTTCTTGAATGCATAATGTGATTTTTTGTTAAATTGATGGCTCTAGTATTGTCACATAGAATAGGTATTTTATTTAACAAGATACCAAAATCATTTAGCTGCTGCCTTAACCATAGCGTTTGAGCACAACAACTCCCTGCTGCAATATACTCTGCTTCAACAGTAGAGAGAGCAACACATGCTTGCTTTTTGCATTGCCATAAAATCAAGCTTGATCCAAGCAAGTGACAGGTGTCGCTAGTGCTTTTTCTATCAATCTCGCAGCCTGCAAAATCTAAATCAAAGTAACCAGTTAGACTTAGTGAAACATTACCTGGATACCATAAGCCATTATCTTTAGTTCCTTGTAGATATTTCAGAATTCTTTTGGTTGCATTGAAGTGTGATTCTTTTGGAGCAGATTGAAAGTGAGCACACATGCATACAACAAACATTATGTCAGGTCTACTAGCAGTAAGATACAATAAAGAACCAATTAGCCCTCTATACTTAGTCTCATTAACAGGATTTTCAGCAATATCATGATCAAGATGGCAGCTAGTGGAGAATGGTGTGCTAATTAATTTGCACTTATCCATTCCAAATTTTCTTAGCAAGTCCTTGCAATACTTGGCCTGATTTAAGAATATACCATCCTTGAGTTGTTTGACCTGCAAACCTAGAAAGTAATTCAGTTCACCCATCATGGACATTTCGAACTCACTCTTCATAATTTCGACAAATGTCTCACATAGTTCTTCATTGGTTGATCCGAATATAATATCATCCACCTATAATTGAACTAGAATTATGTTTTCATCTTTTCTCTTGATGAACAATGTCTTATCACATGTGCCTCTATCATATCCTTGTGAAGTTAGAAAAACACTCAATCTTTCATACCATTGTCTAGGGGCTTGCTTAAATCCATAGATTGTTTTCTTGAGTTTGAATACAATTCTTCATGCGTAGCCAATATCCAGTTGTTGTCCCGTAAAGCTTCCTCCAGATTTTTAGGCTCCACTTGTGAAACAAAATCCATTGTCTCACAAAAATTATTTAGAGAGTTCCTAGTTGAAACACCTTTTTCAATATCTCCAATCACATTGTCATGTGTGAGATCTCTTGGAGTCTTCCATGCTTTTGGTAAATCTACAGAAACAACAGATTCTTTGACAGCATGTGAATCATTTGCATTTATATCAATCAGACCATTTTTAGAACATATCTTAAATCATCACATTCTAAGTCATCTGAAACAGGTTTTGGCATGTAATTGTCAGATTCATCAAACACTACATGCATAGACTTTTCCACAGTTAGCAACCTTTTATTGAAAACCCGATAAACATGTCCATTCAAAGCATAGCCAATATGAATTCCTTCATCAGATTTTGCATCAAATTTTCCCAAATTATCTTTGTCATTATTCAGAATAAAACACTTACATCCAAACACTCTAAGATGACTCACACAAGGTTTTCTACCCTTATACAGCTCATAAGGTGTTTTCTTAATGATAGGCCTAATTAAAGTTCTATTTAGCACATAAGAAGCAGTATAAACTACATCTGCCCAGAAGTATTTAGGTAGCTTAGATTCATTCAACATAGTCCTAGCAAGTTCTTTTAGTGATCTATTTTTCCTCTCAACAACACCATTCTTTTGAGGAGTCCTAGGGGCTGAAAAACTATGTGATATCCCATGTTTTTAACAAAACCTTTCAAACTTAGCATTTTGAAACTCTCTCCCATGATCACTACGAGTAGATTTTACACAACATCCATTTTCATTCTGCAGAACTTTTGCCAATTTCTTAAAAGCCTTATAGGCATCATTTTTGTAAGCAAGAAATAAAGTCCATGTACATCTAGAATAATCATCAACAATAACCAATGCATAGAGATTTCCTGCCAGACTAGCAATTCTAGAAGGTCCAAACAAATCTATATGTAGTACATCCAATGGTTTCTTAGTAGAGACCACGTCTTTTGATTTAAAATAATTTCTGATTTGTTTACCTTTTACACATGCATCACATAGTCTATTATCCTGAAATTTGATATTAGGCAAACCTAAAACAAGATCCTTGGATTTCAATTTATTTCAAATGATTTGTATGAATGTGAGTTAACCTTCTGTGCCACAACCAAGATTCATCATTTTTTTACAGAAGACATTCATTTTTAGAATCATTTTCCAAGATATCCAAGAGATATATATTGTTTACTCTTTTACTTGTAAACAATACCTTACAAGAAGAGTCATGTGAGATTGTGCACCCATTTGATTTGAAATTTACCTTGTACCCTTTGTCACATAATTGACTAATACTTAGAAGATTGTGCCTTAGTCCTTCCACATATAAAACATTTTCAATTGTGGTTGAACTTCCAATTCCAACATTTCCTCTCCCTAGGATTCTTCCACGGTTATTATCTCCATAAGTGGCATGCCCCTCTGCCTTGAGTTTTATACTAGTAAACTTAGTTAGGTCTCCAGTCATATGCTTTGAGCATCCACTGTCCAAATACCACTGGTTTCTCTTGCTATTTTTCTGCAAAACAAAACAATAATACACGTGGTACCCTTTTTAGTCTAGGGTCCAACAGTGATTAATACCTTTCCTTTGGAAGCCATTTGGCCAAGCATTTAGGAACAAGGTATTTTCTAGCAATGCATGTTCTAGAACTATGTCCGGATTTCATACAGTAAAAACAAGTAACAAGATATACCTTTTTACCACTGTTAAAAGAGGAAAAACTTGTTTTTGAAGGAACAAAGAAACTTGACAGCTTTTTAACATTGTTTTTCTTTCCAGGATTATAATCAATTCCATTTTTGTTGAAAACAGCATTTTGTGACCTTAAAAGAGTCTCAAGATTATCTCTTCCCTTAGTGAAATTAGATAATGTTTTCAGCAAATACTCAACTTGTTTTTCCAACATTTTACATTTTTCACAAGTCTTTATAGAAGCATGCAAACATGTCAATTCAAGACTTACAAGATCATTTTTAGCTTTATGCAGTTCTTCCTCAAGAGATTTTACCTTAGGTGCAAGAACATTATTTGCATTTTGCAATTTACTACATATAACAACCAGCCTATTTGCCTCATCATGAGTTTCTTTGAAAGCAACTAACAATTGATCATAATTGTCGGACTCCATAGAGAAATCACTAACCGAATCAGATATTGATCCTTCATCTTTCATCATGAAACACAAGTTTGTTTCTTCACTTTCAATTGAGGAGTTGCTTGTTGAAGAAACTTCATTTTCTTCCCAAGAGATATAGGCTCTTCTACCCTTACTTCTTTCAACCTTCTTGCTAGCTGGTTTTTCTTTTGTTTCATTGTTTGGACAATCAACCTTTATGTGACCTGTTTTACCACAACCAAAACAAGTGTAGTTAGAAAAATTAGATTCATTCGATATAGGATACCTCCTTTTTTGTTGAGTCCTATCTCTGTCTTTCTTTTTTAGAAATCTGCTGAACTTTCTTGTGAGTAGAGTTAATGTTTCATCATGTTCAACATTCTCTGCTTCCTCACTGCTGTCATTTTGTATACTTGTTTTCAAGGCAATTCCTTTAGTTTTTCTTTTCACTGTCTCTTGCTCTTTCAGCCTTTTGAGCTCCGGCTCATGCTCCATTAATTTTCCAAATAGTGCAGTAGTGGACAGCTTAGACAGATCTCTGCTTTCTGGTATAGCAGTCACTTTGGGTTGCCAGCTCCTATCAAGACACTTCAGCACCTTTATATTGAGTTCTTCTTTGTCAAACAATTTTCCAAGTTCAGTAAGATGGATTACAATGTGGGTAAACCTCTTATGTACATCAACAATGTTTTCTTCAGGTTGCATCCTGAAAAGCTCATATTCTTGAATGAGTGAGTGTTTTCTTGATCTCTTCACATCATCCGTACCTTCATGAGTTACTTCCAAAACTTCCCACATTTCCTTAGCCAAATTACATTGAGATATTCTGAAGAATTCATCCATTGTCAATGCAGAAGTTATGATGTTCTTAGCTACTAGGTCATATTGAGCCTTTTTCTTTTCACTTTCACTCCATTCAGACCTTGGTTTCGTCACTGTTTCTTCTTTGACAACCTGCATTGGCACCAAAGGTCCATGGACCATAGCTTCCCAAATATCAGAGTCAATAGATTCCATGAAAAATTTCATTCTTATTTTCCAAAAGGCATAATTCATCCCACTAAACATAGGGGGTCTATTAATAGATGAACCCTCAGCAAAAAGCACTTTAAACTAAGACATATTGCACACAAACTTGAGTAAAATACAAGTCCTAGCTCTTGATACCAATTGTTGGATTTTTAGAGTCTAAGTTCAAGAGGGGGGTGAATTGAGCTTATAAAATTTTAAACAGATTCAGACTTTTAACATAACAGAGCAAATTAATTGATGTATTTTTGAAAAGAATGGATTTATTTTCCTGCATACATTATCAGGGAAGCATTTCAATTATATGATTTACAGATATTAGGAGAATTACACAACAAGCAATTTCAAGTTGTTTAGATCAGTTTTCCAGAAATCAAGAACAGTATGAACAGACTCAGAAAGAACAGATTCAATTTTAATTCAACAGGTTTATTTTCTGACAGATCCGTACAAGAAACTGTAAATGAGTGCAGAGATTAAGAGAGATTGAACACCACACGATTATACTGATTCACTCAAATGAGCTACATCCAGTCTCACCTATCCCAAGGTGAAATCCACTAAAAATAGTACAAAACAATTACACAACTTAATGTTCTTGAACCCTACAAGAACAAGGCACACCTAGCTGAAAAACATTATTTCAGCACAAGAAACACTATTAAGAAGTGTCTTACAACCACTATTACAAAGATGAGAATGATGAAATTGAATACACTTGGAAAGAGAATGCGAATCCTAAAAAGTCCAGTAGAACAGATTGCAAAACCCAGTGATAACACCTCCTACCAAGCTTAGGACACACAAGAACAAGCACACCTTTTTCTTTCGAAAACTCTTCCCAGAACATGTGTAAATTATTTTCAATTCACTGAAAACTTTTAATCTCTCACTCAAACTCGTTTTCTCAACTCTCTTTTCAAGTGAGAAATGTCTCTCTTTATATAAGAAGTGATTTGTAACATATTTAAAAAAAAAACTGTTTAAAAAGTTGTTTTAAAAAAAACATATATAAAATAATATGAACAATTTATTTTGACAAAAGGCAAAGAGAGATTTTCAACTGTCATTACTCAGTATTTTGAAAGCATAAGAAACTGAGTTACACTTCTTGGTGCAAAAGCAAAGCTGTTAAAAGCACTTTAAAAACAAGGCACCTGTTAAAAAATAATCTATTTATTTAAGGAACAACAGATTCATTTTTTGTGCGGTAAAGCATATTTTGATAAAAAAACATTTAGAAAACATTGTACTTGATCTTATCACCTTAATAAAGTTTATGAGGTGGGTCACAATGCAAAAGGCTACCTTAAACACACTCTAACCTATATACAAGACTACCCTACAAACTTCAAAGCAAGGCACACACTTTGTTACATCAAACACATTGACTTGAAGGAGTCACATCCATCTTCAACAACAACCTATTTCCAGAGTCAACCGGCAATCAGGTCAACCAGCAAGAACACATTCAATTATAAAAATAGATAAATATGAGTTTTATGACAATTTTTCACAAGGCAAATTTATCAAGTATGACCATTTTTTATTACATCTTAGTATAAAATAATATTTGTATTATTAGTAAATATATATTATTTTTAAAGAATATTAGTTTAATAAATAAATAAATAATTGTAAAATACAATTATTTTGCATATTCAATTTTTTTAAACAGTGAACAAATTAGAATTCAAGACAGGATTAAAAATAAAATAAATAGTAAAAACTATATTAGTGCTCTATAAATATAATTTATTCTCTCATAATAAATGTATGAAAACTATAATCTTAAAAATTGTTTTTAATAATTATTAAAGTCCAATAAGACACTAAAAAACTGATATATATATATATATATATATATATATATATATATATATAATATGTGAAGATAATATGATATAATTCCTTTTTTCCAAATTCATTTGTAATGATCATGGTAGTCTAATATCAATAGTATTTTGATTCAATTTGATCTTCTTGCAGGTGTCATGATTCGTCCCATCCCAGGAACCCATCTAGTCACAGAATTCTTATCAAGGTTGGATTTAATAAAGTAGATTGAGAACAAATTTAGATTCCAACCTCACCTAGTGACATATATATTATTTTTTAAAATATAATTTTTTTAAAATAATTACATTTAGTAATACAACTTTTTTACTTAACAAATAATTTTTTGTTTAATACGGTATTATAAGTTGTCTCAAAATATATGTGGTAAACTATACCTTATTCTAATTATATATTTTTCAATTCTAAATATATATATATATATATAATATTAAAATATCATGTTAGCATATTAGATAGAGGGGTCGTACTTATCCTAAATGAATTTAGTCTTGTCGAATCGAATTCACAAAAATGACTTTATCAAAATATCGAATAGAATAAAAAAAAAGTTAACTTGTTCCAAACCTTTCTCACGTGTAAGTAGATGTTCACCTTCTCTTATAAATGGAAAATAAATACTAGAAAATAATATATATATATATATATATATATATAATCAATGCAACCTAAAAACACAAGTGCAAGATTGAATTATTTTATAAACATATAAATGTCAAAACATTGAGTTCATAAGCATATAAATGAAAAAACAGAGACAAGGTAAACTAAAATGTGTTAATAAATAAATTATTACTGACACAAAATTGTGCCTCGAGATAAAGGTTATAGTTCAAAATTAAAGTTTTTATAAAAAAGAAGACATATTGAACACATGTGTTAAAAACCTATTAGCTGTACTCTTTCTGCAAATAATAATGTTATTTTTAATACATTTAATAAACCACGTTGAAGAATAATTGGCTAAAGTTATTTATTATTAAAATTTTGTAAATGTCAAACGTGGGAATGATAAAGAGCAATGATTCTATTCTATTCTTCTTTTTTCATCAATTTCTTGAATTTTATGTGCAAGATTTTAGTTTTTTCTTTGTATTTTTTTTTTCTTTATTCTTCCTTATTATATGTTTCTTTTTTTTAAAATAAAAGTTTTAACGTTGGACATCACTATACAACTTGACATCTCAATTATGCTGACACCTCAAGTAACAACAATCACTTATCATCACATGAAAAAAAGGTATTATTAAAAAAGAAAAAAGAAAGAAAATATAAAATATGGGGGAACTAGACCAAAACTCATATGTTAACAAAAACGATACATAGGTAGACTTTATATTTTCATAAAGAATTCTAATAACAGACCAGATTGTAGCCTATTATACCAATGAAAAGATTCTCTATGAATAAATCATAAATTGGCCAATTTATCAGCACACGCATTTCCTGCACGGATTTTCTTCACGAAAAATATGAGTAACCATAAAACTGATTTTCCCACAGTAATTAAGACAAGTATTTCATCGATTACGAAACATTCAAGGAACATTAGTCCTAGCAGTAAACACAACACAAACCAAAGCAAAATCACATTCCAGCCAGACATTAGTAAACCCCATCTTTTGAGCTTCCTCCATAGCATGTATAACCCCACAAAACTTAGTAACCAGAGCAGTCTGAACTTCAATAAACGCAGAGAAAACTCCAATAAATTCCCCCATACTTCCACGGAAAATACCTCCACAAGTACCAAGACCAGGATATCCCCCAGCAGCCCCATCAATGTTAATTTTAACCCAGCCTAGTGAAGGAAAGTCCCATCTAACAGGAAGAAGACGAAGAACACCAGTACGAGTATTAATACCAAAAAAATTGATCACGTTGAAATCCAACATATCATTCTTCTTTGAAGCTTTAGACGAATTTCCCACTAGACGAGTTAAATCTTTAATAACCGAAATAGCCCTAGAAACCTCAATCTTATCTTGAAAATGAGCATAATTCCTCATACGCCATATCATCCAAATAGAAAAGTTATCACAACAAGCTTAATCAGTTTAACCAAAGGATTACCATCACTCTTAATAAAAGAGAGAAGATCATCCTTATTAAAGAAATGAGAAGTAGGAAAAATTTGTTGAACCCAACTCCAAATACGCAAAGCATTAGAACATTCAAAAAATAAATGTTGAGTAGATTCTTCGTACTTTTCACAGCGTACACATAGAACAAATATGCAGACCTTTATTTTGAATATGTTAATTTGTAGGAAGCTTCCCATGAAAAACTTTCCAAAGGACAAAAGTTTTGGAAGGCGGAAGATATGAAGACCAAATAAATTTAACCCAACCACAAGGAACTCCTGGATCCAAGAAAAAATTCCTAGCCGATTTAAGAGTGAAACGACCATACACTCATCTAGAATCCAATTAGGAATATCATGTTCCTTCCTAACCATGATATGACTAAAACGATGAGGCATCTGTTGTAAAGATAATGGAATATTCCAATGACCACCTGTCCAAAACTGAGAGACTGTATCCAGAATGCTAGCACCATCAGATAATCCTACAATATTCGCTAAAGAAGTAGTACCACACCATTTATCATTCCAGAAATTAATTAAAGAACTTGTACCAACAATCCAAGAAGTATAATCAAGTATAGTGAATAGAACTGCTTAATTCCAGACCAAAGAAATAAGGATCTATAAACCATTCGAAACCCGTATTTTGATTTAAGAACCCTGACTTTCAAGAGCAAAGACCAAGGCTTGTTGCTATAAGCAAAATTCCAAGCAAGCTTAAGAAGATATGCATTATTGTCATGGTGAAGGTTAATAATATTCAAACCTCCATTCTCAAGGGGAGAACAAATCGTAGCCCAATTAAAAATAGCTATATTTTTTTTCAGAATATCACCAGTCTAGATAAAATTTCGACACCACTGCTCAACTTGCTCAAGAAGAGAAACAAGCCATTTATACAAATTAAAACTATAAGCTAAAGACCCGTAATCACCGTATTGACCAACTAAACCCGACCAATCATGCTAAGAGATTTACCTTTCCAAGAAGCAAACTTCAATTTGACTTTATCAGCCAAAGGTTGAAGAAAACGACCCCTTGAGCACCAACAAAGATAGACACTTCTAAATAAGTGAAAGGCAAACAACCATGACTACAAGAAAGAATACGCTAAATTTTGGTGACAAATCTTGCAGAATTATCCATGGTGAAAAAAATACTCTTTGAATATTAAAATATTGACCCGAGAAATCACCATATGTTCTAAGAAAAATACTCAAATTTCTAAAAGACTTATTATTTGTCCTACAGAAAATAAAAATGTCATCCGCATATAAAATATGAGAGGGGGTGAGAAAAACTTGCGGAGTAGCCATATGTAGTATCTTCTTATCATTCACAAGCTTTGAGAGACCTCTACTAAGAACTTCCTCTGCAAGACAAAAAAGTAGAGGAGAAAAAGGATCATTTTGTCTAACACCTCTACTATAAGGAAAAAAACCTACCAAACTGTCATTTATTTTGATAGAAAGCATAGCTAGACGGAGAATAGTACTAATCCAACTGACAAACGAGGGGTGAAAACCAAAGCGTGACAAAACTAATAGTAAAAACTTCAATCTCAGAGTGCAAAGACTTTGTGAATATAAACTTTGTAAGTCGCATTACCTCTGTGAACCTTTTTAGAAAGCAAGTTAATAGCTTCAGAAGCAATACCAAAACAATCCTGAATTTGTTTGCCCTGCACAAACCCATGTTGATTAGGAGAAATAATTCTGGCAGTCACAAGAGCAAACCAATCGGCCAAAATCTTGGAAATATTCTTAAATTTAAAATTAGCAACAACAATTGACCTGTAATCTTTAATGTATTCAACACCTTGAATCTTAGGAATAAGAGACACCACATCACTGTTCATTCCAGGGAGAACCCAGATTTGTTTAAAAACTATTGGACAACATTGCAAACACCTGTCCCAATAATTTCCCAACAAGAATGATAGAAAACATCATCAAAACCATCAGGATCAGGAGCACTATTACCATTAAGGTTAAAAACAACATTCTTGATTTCCAAAAACTCAGGACATTTAATCAACATCATATTCTCCTTAGAGGAAACCAACTCAGGAATATAAGTACCAATAAAATCTTTCATATTATATGTATCCTGGACATGAGAAATAGACTCAGCATAAAGAGTTTTATAAAATTCCAAAATATGTTCCTTAATGAGTTTAGGATCCTCGATAACCACATTATCATATTAGAATCCCATTAGAATTATTTCTCCTATTGACCACAACATGAAAAATAGCAGTATTTCTATATTATTATATGTTTCATTTAAATTTTCAAGTAATTATCACTTTATATTTCCTTTCCTTTATTACCACAATTTAATCTTTCTCTTATATTATTATGTTTAACTGAGTAACTCTTATTCAAACTTTACTTCATTTTTAGTTCCAGTAGCTTTATACGATTGTTTTTCAAACTAATTTCATTTTATCAACTTGGTCAGTAAAGAATGTGTGATTTACATTACTTTATATTAGTATTGGAATGAATTTAATTTTTGTAGTTGATAGATGAGTTTTGTATGCATATGTTTTAAATATAATTATTTCTTTTTATTTATATTTTCTTATATTAGAATTTTATTTTATTAACTCACTTTTTATCTTATGTGTTCTGTTTATTTTGTGAACTACAATGGTTGGTGTAGGTACATAGACATCTAGAAGTGCATAGATGTTTAATTTAGCTTATTTTTATAAATATTTTGTATTTATGTAAATTATTCTAAATATATATTGAAAAACTATTTATCTTGTATAGACCCTATAGTGTGTATTTATTTGGGTGTTACAATTATAAATCATATGAATTACAAATAATGAGAAGAGAATGTTAAAGATGGGTGAGTAGTATAAAAATTAGTTTTATTTTTCTTCAAATATAACTTACTCTCTTAATAAATATAAGAAAATTACTATTTGAAACAACTTTTTTGGTAAAAAGCGCAACATGAATTTCCTAGTCATTTATGCCTAATTCTGTGTGCCAAATAGACATTTAGATAGGAATCAAGATGATAATTGAATACTTGTTTTCCTTTATTACTATATATTTTTAATAATCAAAATATAATATAATGCAAACATTAATTATTTCTAATAAATGGAGCATATGTGATTCCTCACCCTACGTGGTCAATCTCCTAATGAAATATTAATAAAATCAAAGAATAAATAATAATAATAATGTAACTAAAATATCTTTAGAGTGACTTGGAGAAGGAAAGAGAAAAATATGCATTACATCTGTTTTTACCTTCAACAATACTGAATTTGGCCATACATATATAATTATTGTCTAAATATAAAAAAAAAATATAACGATTTTATAAATATAATTTAAAAACTACCAAAGTGATAATGACATTTAAAAAAAAAAATCATATTAAAAAAATACATAACATAATAAAAATGGTACTTGTAATATTTTAAACCCTATTTAATTAATTTCGTCATTAACATAAAAAATTATTATTAAAACATGATTTAGTCCATTTTCTAAATAGTAAATATTTTAAATCACATTTAATTAATTCATTGATAAAATAAAAAAAAGTAAAAGATTATGCTATTCTATTCCAAATTTGCAATACAATTTATTTTCCATTCTTCAATAAGTTCTCGAATTTAAATCATAAACTTCTATTGATTTACAAATTGAAGTTGAAACCAAATCTTTTGATTCTAAAATCGAAATAAAAATTATTAATATTAATATTTTTTATTATTATTAACAACAACTATACAATAATAATTATTATAATCATCATAACAATAATTAAAATAATCATAATATAACAATAAAGTTTGTTTTTTTACAAGTTCAATTTCCTAAATAATAATAATAATAATAATAATAAATACAAATATAATAAAAATGAATAAGTCACAATTATTGAAATGTAATTGGAAATTGTTGCGTAGATGAAGCCCTTAAACAACTCTTGCCTAAAAAAGAGATAAATGTAACCTATTCTATGGATCTAAAACAACAATTTTAAATGTTAGCTAAAATTTAAACAACAACTTTTATGCATTAGACCGAAATTTTATACTATTGTCTAAATTGATATTTATTGTAACGAGGGTTTTGCAGAAAAGTTGACCAATACATGGAATAGTGTTCAACTTAATACCTATCCGTGCCACATCAACAAAAAAAAGAGTGCAAGATAGGGTATTTTTTATCACAAAGAAAAATATTTTATCAACATGAGAGGCCTAATACCAACATCTTTGAGTTAAAGATCAAATTATGCTTTTTCGTCAACTAGTACACCACTGTTAGTTGGTCAGCTCTGTACTCTATGCTTAATAAATACCTTTATTTATTTTTTTTAAAAAAACAAAAGTAAGGATATTTTGATAACATTTTTTTATTTTTTTAACCACGACTCTTAGGATAATAACAATATTTTTTTATAGAGATTGTTATAAATAGTTTTGATGAAAGAAAAAGTTTTTGTAATCGAATAATTCGAGCGACGTGATAGACGTGCGACACAGAATGCGGAAATAATGCAATGCAGTTTTCTTTGACGATGGAAATTGTGAATAATTGCAGGCCATTATATACAAATTGAGCTTTTTCTATAATCATAATAAGAAAATAATTATAAAAAAAAGTTGAAGCCGTTGGTACGAACTATCAAGTGAGCAAAACGAGGTAGCTTAGCATGCTTACTATTTTTTAATAGAAATAACTATTCATTTAACATAGACTCTAAAAAGATACTACCAGCGAGTCAAAGTTTTCTCAAGAAAGTCAAAGTTTTCTCAAGAAAGGGATCATGTTCACAATAGAATTTGCTCCAAATAGAATAGAAGATTCCAGAGTCTTTTAATCTTAAATATTACAACTATTTATTTTAAATTTTAAATTAAAATATTTATTGTTTTTTTTCTTAATTAACCAATTAAAATATTTATTGGTAAAAAATAATTAAATTTTTTTTTTCAAGAATGAAAAAATGGATTACTGTAAAATACAGTGCAATGAATAGAATGATTGCACAGGCCAAAAAGATTTCATAGGCAGGTGAGTTAGGTAAAGCAATGATGTATTTTGTTTTTCTTTTGCAACTGTCAAACCATAACAACCCCCGCCGTCTACGACAACGTGATTAGGTGCATTTATACGGTCAATGCAGTGGAAGCACATGAACATGGAAAAATTATTAGGTATTTGGAAACTAGGTTTTTATGATTTGGATCATTCTTTATATTATTAACATATACTGCATTTAATTTTTTAAATTTATATAAAGTTTTTATAATGCTAAATGATTTTTTCAATATATTCTTCTCTTATTAGTCTTTTTAATATATGCCATATGAAATGTTTCTAGGTTTGGGGTTAAGAACAATTTAAAATATTTTGTTTCTTAATTTACTGAAACCACTTAACTCTAAATGAGACCATGACCTAGAATACTATAATTAATCCTAGTATATATAACAAATTAATAAGACTTAATTATATACTAAGAGATTAGATATTCCCTTGGTCAAAATAAATGCATAGATTTAATAGGACAGTGGTTCTTGGACCGTTAGGGAGGCAAGAAACTACCAATATCTTTAGGTTGGTTGGTTTGTTGAGAACTGAGATTTGACTAAAAAGAAGCAAACCCACAAAGATTTTAAACTTGGAAACAGGTTCAATGCAAAGGGGACCCATTTCCCAGAAATACCATTCCCTATGCCAAACACTGTATATAGCACCAGGTTTAGGATCAACAAAAATTTAACAAAATAGACAAATAATTTGGTGTTTAGAATATGTTGACTAGATTCAATCTCAATCTGTACATTCAGAAAATAATGTATTAGAAAAAAAAAATCCCCTTTACAATATTTCCTAGAAGTTTGTGTCTAATTGTTAGTATAAGAATTAATACTCCTTCCATCTTTAATTATAACTTATAAGACTCTTTCAATTAATTTTCATAGTTTTTAAAAATCAATTAAATTAGTTCAAAACAATTTATATATTACTGTTCTAAAATTATCATTTATCATATTTAAAGTAAAATAGTTGAACGAAACTTTCATGTGTGTATTGTTAAAACATATTAAAAGAGAAACTTTATTTCGTTCATTTGAAATATTTGTTATATTTTTAGTAAACTAATTATGGATGTTTTAGAAAAAAAAAAATTATTAGTGCCTTATTCAACTAGAAAGAGCTCCTTTAAAACAATTAAAAGAAATAGTAAGAATATGAAAAAAAAACATGATGTGCTGACATATAAAAAGCATCAATAGAAAATGTTAATGTAAATAATAACAAGACTCCGTGGCTAAGAAAATGATGTATTGGGCTTAGCTTGAAACGAATCCCAGAGAAATGAGAGGCTGGGTTTCATAGATATATTTGATCATTAGACCAAGTCTGAAGGTCAAAGCCAAGACAAAACTCTAAATGAAAGGATCAAAAAAATAAGCTAGTCAACAACATTTAGGGATTCATGTTTGTTGTTCATTAGCTTTTCATACTTAAGCATTCACAAGATTTTACTATGAGTTGCTAAACTTATCTTGTTGGTATTGAAAAGAAATTTGATATTTCTTAAGTTATTGTTGTTTATGAATACATATTTTCATTTGAGATTCAAGTTTTGCGGGTTTGGTAGTATGCTTAGTGTTTAATGGTAATGAACAACCATTGATTCATTTGGAGCATGAATGAGGCTGAAAAGCGAGTTCATGTACTTGAATCCTAACAAACGAGCCATATATCTTAATGGTCGCAAAGCGCAGAGTTGAGAATATGGTGAATTGTTTCATCTTAATGCATACATGATAAGTGTCATAATTCAGTAACATTTCATAAAAAAAGATAGGCACTTATGAACTTTAATTGATAAAATAGTTATAATTCAACCTCTAATGTAGGAATTTGAACCTTTTTACATATTTTTGGATTTAATTAATATGAATGATTTATTCCCAAATTTGTGTTAATTTCAGGAATCTAGCAGAAAATCTAGATAAAAGGACTAAAGGAGAATGGACAAGTTAAAGGCAAGATGAAAAGACAAAATTGGAACATTGAGGAAAGTTATGGTAAGTAGCTTAATGAAGATGCATCATTCCTCTATGAGTAACACTTTGTTGCATTTTCAATATTCCCATGTGGCTCTTTTTTCTAATTGTATTTGCTCCCATGTGACTCTTTGTTCTAGCTGCATCCGCTCCAAAGTGGTGCAGAGACCTACCATTAGCTCTAACATCAGAGCCTCTATAGAAGATTATATGTTGAACATGGGCTTTGATGTCTCCAAATCCAAGAAGATTGTTTGAAGACTTTGTTGTTGTTTGTGTGTGTGGGTTTTGTGTAGTTTGAATTTGTAAATTCACTCATAGATATGATCCAAGGTTGCTTGATTCAAGTTCTTTTGAAAAAGATATGTTTTCTAAAGGAAGTGGAAAATCAACCTGTTGAATTGTTGTTTCAATCGGTTGTTTTACACTTATTGTTTTTTAAAAGAATTTGAAAAAGCTTGAAAATTGGTTGACCTTGTTGTCAAGCCAATTCAATCGATTTTTTCGTGTTTTCAATCGGTTGAATTTTTAAAATCCTTAACAAAATTCAGTTGGACTGATTTAATCTGTTATTGTTGTTTTAAAACTGATTTGGCTTTTGCATTAAATCCTTTTCCATTGTTTACTGCTTATATACTTGTTCAATTGTCTTTCCTTACAGATTCAACCCATTATTTTCTCCTCTGTTTTCATCTTAAATCTACTGCTCTCTTTCTCTTTTCTGAAATTTTATTCTTGCTCCATGGATTCAACACCTCCTTCCTCCAAAAGAATGAAAACTCATGGGGTAAAAAGGGGTGGACGTCTAGAAAGCTAGTTTGCAGGGGAGGATGAAAATATTGAAAAGTTCCTACAGGAAACTAGTAGGAAAGCAATTAACAACCTAAAGCTCATCTCCTTAGCTGGTTGAAAGAGAAGAAACTCTCTGAAGTAAGGAATGTTCTAAAAGAGCAGATGCTGAAAAGGTTCCTGGATATGTCTAGGAATATCTATCCTGACCGGGTGAGAGTTTTCTATACCAATCTTCAAATTGTTGGTGATAATCTCTGCACACACGTGAAAGGGATTGACATGGAGATAACTCCTAAAGTTTGGTCTGCGGTTGCTGGATTGAAATATGTTGGGTTAAGAATTAATAAAGGGAACATTGGAGTTGTTGATAAATTCAACAAAATGCAATTCTATAGAAGTTGTCTCAAGAATCCTCAATCCAAAGTGAGGAACTTTTCTGTGGGAGGCTTAAAGCTAAATGAAAGGATTATGGCTTTCATTGTCTTGGATACTGATAGATATCAAGTTAGAGAGGATTTTACTAATGGAGGAAGAGTCCATCCACCCAAACATTTAAAGTTCTTCCTTATAGTCTTCTAAAAAATTAAAGAAGAATTAAGTAAAGAGAGGATCAAGCCCAAAACCAACAAAAAGACTACAAGCATTCAAGAATGGGCTCCAATTAATATCTTTCTTTATGATTTCTTTTGTATAAATTTGTAAAACATATAGGAGTAGTGTTTAGGAAGGTGCTAAGGGGGAAACCAAAAAGACACCTCTTTTGTAAGTACCTTAGGCGTTAGTTTTTAGGAAAGAGCTAGAAGAAATGACTTTTCCATTCTCTTGCTCATTTAGGCGCCAATTTAGGAATAGGCTAGAAGGTGATTCTTCAAATGTTCCTTCCCTTGTACTCTTGGCCAGTCTTATGTCTCTATATAAAGGCATGAAAGGCACCTTCAATAATAAAATTGATATTTTGAGTAAAGAACCTCTCCCAAATTGGTGAGTGATTGAGAGAGACTCGTGTCTTCTCCTCTTCTAGTCTTATCTTACGTGAATTCTTAGGCTCTCAAGTGGCGGAAACAACACTCATCTTGAAGCCAACCATCCTTCAAGTGGTGTGCACATTCCAAGAGCTCCATCCACATAAGTCAATTTTCTCTTCATTCCAAATTATCCATTTTTGTTCTACTTGTTTGTTTTCACTTTCAATCGGTGCAATCTCTTCCTTATGATGTCCTCTTTCATTTGTTCCACTTATATTCAATTTTAATCAGTGAAAATTGGTTGTTCTTGCTGTTTTGGTCACGTCCTCCATGGGTATAAATGTTATATGTTGTGTTCTTGAGTTTCTATTCATGGGTTTGTTGTTCAAAATGGGTTTCTAAGTGAGTTTGGCTTGGTTACTTGTGTTTTGGTGAGTTCTTGAATGATAAGAACATTGATCGAATTTTTAAAAAGTGCCTAATCATATTCCAACTCTTGTTGAATCCATAACATGTTCATATTATACCTCTATCATGTTATTGGAATCACATCAGATACTGACTCTAAGAGGAAGCAATCATTTTATACTCACTGAGGAAGATCTTGTGCTCATCTACTAAATTATTAACAAGATCAAGATTAACTGAATTCATATCATCAAGGAGCACATGCAAAAATCCATGAGGTTAAGTGACTATCATTATCCATATGTTATCCTTATCTCTAAATATGAATTGTCTGAAGTGGTGAAGTCATCACATGAGGTGAATGAATAATGGATCCCTAAGCAAAACGAGATTCACCAAAATTAGGGGAAAATGGGTAAATGGTGACCAAGCTAGTTCCTCAAGTGACATTCATGCTGAAGATGATGAAGGAGAACCTGGTGGTGGTGGTGGTGATGATGATGTTGGATACCATGCTGAAGAAGGCAATGTTGGTCCTGGTGGTGCTTATGATGTTGGTCCAAGTGCTGGAAACATGGGAGAATGCATCACATCTATGTCACCATTTGAGAGATTGATGTTAAGTAGGATGGACAACTTTGCAGATGAACAAGGAAGTCAACATGAGTTCTGTGTGGCAAGATTTCAGTACCTTGATGAACAGATTGAAGTTGTTCAAAATCAGCTCTTTCAGCTTCAATATGGCAAAAAGGAGTGAAGAATTTTAAATGCTTTATTTCTTATCCTGTTTTTGCCTACCGAACAATTTGTTTTTCTTATTTTATCCCTTGTCTTACTCTATTTGTGAAGACAAATAAGGGGAGAATTATCTAGTTTTCAGTGTTGAAATGCAGTGTTTAACTACTGCTACTATTATTTGGTTTATAACTGTTTTATAATTGTTATTATTTTGCTCTGATTCTACACCTCTTTCACTGGTTTTCACACTAATTTTTATGGTTTTCTTGTCCCATTTGTGTTTCTAAATTTTTTATTGTCGTTTCATTATTCTTTGATTGGCCAAAGAAGCTTTCATGAATTTTTCCAAGGTGTTCTTAAATTTGCTTAGTCTTTCCTTAACTGGAGGATATAATGGTTGTTGTTGTTGAAAAGAGGCTTTCCTATTGGATAAACCAACATCTTGTTTCCACCCTAAACCTTTGTTCTGATTCCTTTTCCAACCTTGAGACATATTATTTTGATAATTATTATTGTTATAAAAATCATCTTGCCTTCCTTGATTACTCATATAATTGACTTTTGCTTCAGATGAATTATTTTGATAAGAACAGTGACCATTGGGATGATCACTTCCACAAAAATCACACCTTATTGGTTGAATCTGACTCTTTGAAGATTGCACAACTTGTAATTGTTGTGCCAGTTTAGACATTTGTGCAATTAATGCCTTAAGTTGTTATGTTCGAATTTTATTCTGAGCCAAAATTGCATGTGAAGTATTAAGCTCTAGCAACCCTTTCTTCTGATGCTTAGAAGTACTTTCCAGTCAAATCTAAGGATCAAAATCTGGAATAAAGATTCAAACTTTAATAATAAAATGAAAATACCATTTGTCAATCTATAAATAAATATCACCTCAATACATAAGAGTTTGTAACAAATTACTCCCAATCCCAAAGGGAAGAATTAGCCACTTATATTGGTCATTACAAGCATGGAAAGAAAGAAAAGAATATCCAAGATGTTTTTCCTTAACGATTGCCTCCTCTAGGATTTTCTATCTCTCAATACCCTCCCAATGATGTCTAGTGATGGAAGAGGCCTAAACTCAGGACCAACCACTAGGGCAATGGTTAGAAGAATCCAATAAGACTAAGACTCTGTTACTGATGGCAGAGACACTCTCTTATATATGTTTGAAGGTTGATGTGAGTTGATTTTAGATTGGCACATTTTAGAGGTTACTATTTTGTATGAGTTTTTGGATTAACAATTATGGGTGAGAAACCCAAAGAAGATTTCCATTGGACACGAACTTAATCAAGTCGTTAAGTAAGTCTGAAGATTCACTTCTAGAGGGTAAAGAGAAAACACAATTATATGGTGATGATGATGAAGAAGTGCAAAATTAAAGCATATAATGGAAAACAATAAGATGGAAAAACCAAAAAGGAAAAGAAGATCACAAGAATATAAGAGGAATGGAAATGGTGCAAGGAAGGAAGAGATGAAGAGATAAAGGAAGCTTATGGATGATGATGGTGGTCACACCACTTGGAGTGATGGGAAACTCCAAGATGAGTGGTGAAGAGCCGGCACTTGAAGTGCACAAACAACCAAGATAAGACCCACAAAAAGAGAGCACTTAAGACTCACTCAACACTTTGACAGAGTTTCTTTTCTATTCAAAATTCAATGTGTCAAATACATGAGGCAAGACACTCTATTTATATGAGAGAGTGTCTTGGAGAACAAGATAGAGGGGGAAGGGTATCATTTGTGTGAAGCCTTCTAGAAGGTAGGTCAAATAAACCCTAAACCTAGAAGCACTTGTCACGAAAGGTGAACTTGGCACAAGCCGAAATTACTAAGCACTCCCTACTCAAATTACTAAGAACACCCTACTCTAGTTTATTCTTCTATTTGGACCCCAAAAGTGAGCCCAATTTATTTACAAATATTTTTGTCTTGTAAGAAGACTAGAAGAAAGAACATTTGATGTTCTAGTCTATGTCCAATTCTTCTTCTTCTAAGGTCTTTCTGATATTTGGTGGGGCCTTGTCTTGTATGCTGAGATGACTGATCAAAGTGTGAAGTGTCTGTTGTATCCTTGGTCATCTGCTTGTCTACTTGGTATGTATCAAGGTGCCATAACCTGCTGTACATTTTAGAGTAGGATTTAAATTTCTTACTTAAAAGTAATGTGATTTTGGCTTATATTTTGTTGTTGAGTAGATTAGGGTTAGGGTTATGTTTCTAAAACCTATATAGGGTTAACTTGGGCTTAATTATAGCCCACATTAAACCTAGGTCGGTCATTAGACCTAATTAGGTCAGATGCTTCACACAACATCGCACTTGCCTTGTGATTAGGCACCACTTTTGAATTCCTTTATTTTTTTTCAAAATTTCCACCATTTGTTTGTAACTCTTAGTCGACCTTTCACCTATAAATGAAGGTGTTTGGATTATGAATTTTGAGATAAAAAAATATATAGAGTTATGTTTCCAATATTGCTAACAATGCTCTTCTTATCTCATTTCTCTAGGGTAAACTCCTTCTTTGATCTCTCTCAATTTATCAAGTGATTAGGCCTAACCTATCACTCTCCACACTCCTTACGACACTCCTTGGAGCCAAGAGCTCACGACAACTTCTCCTTGTCCTCCATACTTCATTGCTTCCTCTATTCTCTCCATCAATTCAAGAACCAAGCCAATCCATGGAGGTTTCAAGTTATCATCTAGGGTTATGCCTCACGCCTTTTATTTAACCTAATTGGACTTGAGTTAAGTGAGATCTTGCTCAAGCAAGATATTGCTTGTGAGTTTCACGAGAAAAAAGCCCAACTTCACTGGAGTGAACTTGCTTAAGAGAACCTTCGACGAGTTCCTCTGGAGTGATCTTGCTTGGGCGAGTTTTCAATATTTCAACTTTGTCTTTTCATCTTGTCTTTTAACTTGTTCATTCTCCTTTAGTCCTTTTATCTCCATTTTCCCCTAGATTCCTAAAAATAACACAAATTTGGGAATAAATCGTTCATATTCATCTTATAATCCAAAATATGTAAAAAGATCCAAAAATTCCTAAATTAGAGGTTGAATTATAACTATTTTATCAATTAAAGTTCATAAGTGCTTATCTTTTTTATTGAAATGTCAATGAATTATGGCACTTATCAACTTGTCCCTATGAGCAAACATCGAGAAGATATCAATAACCTTAATGTCTATTTCCTTAATTTTAATTTTCTCCCCACTATAAAAGAAGTAATATTTGACATCAGGTTATTGTCCTACCATGTTGCACATGATCCTTGGTCAAACATATTGCGCATAAGATGATTCTATTCTCCTGAGCATGTCTAGATCAACATAACAAACCCTTTAACTATATCCCTTCTTTAGTTGCCTCTATCAAAACTATATATTTTGCCTTTATTGTTCACAAGGCCACTATTAGTTAAAGAATATATTTTCAATTAATAAGAGATCCTTTGATTATGAATGTGTAGCTTGTTATACCTAGCATCCAATTGGATAAAGTCTGTGTTAGAAACCCTTCTAAAATAAATTGCAAAATTTGACATGTATTTAGAAAAATTTCAAGTGGTTGTTGTTAGGCATTCAATATACCACACTTTGAAATTATATGGATGGTTGTGATATCATTATTAAGGAGAAAATATAATTATCAACAAAGAATAAATATAATTAATAAAAGCATTTAAGGGATGCTTAAACCCTTATACAAAAATTTGTGAGTACATAACACCCATATAATCCCACGCATAACCCCACAGGAACCCCTCCTCTCTCCCAAAACCTACCCTTGAAAACACTAGCATGTGCAAACCCAAAAACCCCTAGTATGAATAACCCTGATACACGGTGCCAGAAAAAAGCATACACATACAACAAAATTACTGTAGCATGATGCATATGAAATAGTTGTGGTCTTTCCATGAGTGATTCACCTGAGAGATAGAGATCCCAAGAAGAGAATTTAACACACGTTATATGCTTACGCTTGGAACCTATCACACATACCTCCCTCAATGTTGTTGAAATATGCAGTAGTTATTTAAGGAGCTTATCCATCATCTGTTTTATAAAAATTAGCTACCAATGTAGATAAATAAGCATAGTGCAGGCCTATATATGCCTAAAAGTTGGACCTACTAAGACATGGATCTAATACATAATACATGATTAATATACCAATCTGAATATGTAAAAGATGGCTTAGAAAGTAGATTCCTGACCTAGGCTAAAACTTTTAGTTGTGTTTCACAAAAAACTTGTTCAACATCAACCCTTACATTATTAAATACAACATCATTCCTCTGTTTCCACAATTCCTACCCACACCCCTTTCCATATAAAATTACCATTTGAATTAAACATAGATGTACAAAATTGACTGAAATGTTTCCTAGGTTGGTTATAGTTTATTGAGATAATTCCCAACCACATATGAAAGAGATTTCATACCTATCCAACCACCTTACACTAAAAAAAGAGATGATTAATGGTTTCATTGAAAGATTTACACAAAGGACATAGTCTATTAGAGTAGACTACTCCTCTCCTACTAAGATTGTCTAAAGTAGCAACCTTAACTCTCAGAACCCGCCAAGCAAAATGCATAGCAGTGGGTAGGCATTTGATTTTCTAAAGAGAAGGGAAGATATCATCCCTTTCCATACTACCCAAGTTTGACAATACCTTATATGCTGATTGCATCGTATATAACCCACTTTTATTTGGACTTCATACCCATTTATCATCCCTATGTTGATTAATGTTAACCACCTTAACCTCCTCCATAAGCGAATTGAACAATGATTTTTCTCACTCAAATCACTCTCTTCTCTAGAAATATTTCAAACCCAAATACCATCTTCCCACCACCTTGCCTCACTAACCATAATAGATTTGTCTAATGCATTCCCATACATCCTAGGTGCTCTATCCTTAAGTGTATTTCCCCCTAGCCAAAGGTCTCCCCAAAACCTTATTTTTTCTCCATTACCCACTTTCTACTAAACATATTTAGTAAGTCATTTCTCTTTAGAACAATTCCTTATAATTCTTTATGCTCTTATTGTCTTTCCACCACTTAGACTGTTTATTATTAGTTATATCCCCTAGACTTCTCCCGTCTCCATATTTGGACTGTAGCACCTCTAACGACAGGTCTTTTGTCTAATAGCCAAACCTCCGCACCCATTTTTCCAGCAGTGCAAGGTTGAAGAGTTTTGAACATTTCACACTGAAACCCCCATACACCCAATCAAATTGAAATTAGTTTACAGTGAACATCTAATCCAATCATGATAAGTTCTTATGTTTGATTCTATCTCTTTTTACTCCTTTATTTTTGTTTTTGTTCTTTATAGTATTTATGTGATCCATTTGGTATGCTATTATGTTTCCCATGGGCAACGTAGCATTGTAGGCTTTTATTGCTTCCTCGGTGGCTAGGCACTAGCTGCTGGTTCTCTTTGGGGATGCTTATGATCATACTTCTTTTTTTTTTCGTCTGTAATTGTATAATCAAGGATCTAAGGTCAATCCATTTTTTTGTTGGTATTGTGTATTTTTCTTAGTGGAGATTATTTTGTAGAAGGGATTGTATAACATGTTTCATTGGTATGATGGGAAAAACGCACACGGAAGCAACACACAATCACGAATCAATTGCAGAAAAATAAACGACACAAGATTTAACGTGGTTCGGTCACCAACTGCAACCTACATCCACACGGGCAACTATTAGGTTTTATTTCTTTCCTGTTGCATACCAAATTACAAGCACAATGATCTCATTAAATAAAGATAATAAAGGGACACAATGATTAAGCCCACTCACTAAACATGGTGTCTAGTCAGCCCAACCCAATTGGTCCTGGCTTCATACCCAACAATCTCCCACTTGAAGCCACGGAACAATGTTCACCTGCGCTTCAACTGTGTACATGTACTTCTGTAATCTGTCAATGAAACTCAATGTTCCACCACTAGCTGCCACTAGCCTTCTTAATCATTTTGAAGACTTCGTTAAAACTCCCCTGAGTTTCAACACGTCAGCCACCGACTCATTCTTTGTTCCTACTGGCTCCCACTTGCAAGAACTGTCGAATCCTGGAACAACCTGAGAACAAACACTTTCCATATTCAACAAGAAATTTTCTGGAGAAGTTTCAACAACTGGAATACTGGTTCTCCTAACCCACTGTCGTCTAGGAACCTTAGCTAAAGCACGACCCGTGCTGCCACTGCCATAAGTACCTCTGACTGGTCTACCTGAACCTTTCCATGCTAGTTCATCCTGAATTTGACCTGTGGCTCTGGGTTTCTCTCTTGTAAAGACAACCCTCTTTTGCCCACGAGATTCTGTGAATCGGACTTTGTTTATCTTCCGAACTGGGACGGTTACTCCCTCAGACAGTAATCTGACCATATACAATGAACCTCTCTTTCTTCCGCGGGCCATGACAAGATTTCCCTTGATGACCTTCCATTGTTGATTTCTGAACATCACATTTTGTCCTTGTTCGTCTAACTGCCTAACAGAAATCACACTTTTCGTTAAGCTTGGAACAACTCTGACATCCTTCAAAGTCCAGAAACCGACTGACGTCTTCAACACTATGTCACCCATGCCCGTAACATCAAGAGTTTTGTAGTTCGCTAGTCTTACCTTTCCAAAGTCCCCAATAACTAGATTCTGCAATGCTTCACTATTGTGGTAGCATGAAAAGAATCATCAGAATCCATGACCCAGGAATCCACACTATTATCCACACAATAGACAAAAAGGTCCTCATCCGTGAAGTTTTCTGCAATGTTGACTTGTTTATCATTTGGGCATTGATTCCTGAAATGCTCCACCTCCTTGCAGTTCCCACATGTTACACTTGAGCAATCCCGAGTCTTTGACTGACTCCTTCCTTGGTTCTTGCTCCCACTATCTCTGATATTTTTCTTACCTCTGATGACATATAGCGATTCACTAGATGATTCCCCAGAATTGCTTCTTCGGACGTCCTCGCCAAGAATGAGATCATGAATCTTCTCAAAAGTGAATCCATCGGATCCCGGTGAACTGGTAACTACTGTAACCGTTCCGGACCAACTGCCAGGCAAAGACAATAACAGTAGTAAAGCTTGAACTTCATCATTGAACGTAATTCCCGCTAACATAAGTCTGGCTAAGATCAAATTCATTTTATTGATGTGCTCAGTAACTAAACTGTCTTAACATCGTGCCACAGCGAAAAGCAATCACACCTCGCGCCTAGCACCACACTGTCATTGCTGCACCAGCAGAATAATGCACGCGCCACCCTGGTCTTTCGTCACTGCCATCGCACTGCACCTCCGTGTCGTCTCGCTCACTGCAAGCACCTGCATCTGTTCGCCGTGAAACGCGATCCGCCGTCGCATTGCCTGGACACGACCCTACTACGAGCAAACCACCTGCACAACGTCGCGAGCCGCCACCACTCTTGTCGCAACCCACATCACTGCACGTCACACCGCCTATTGTGCGCACCTGCAGCGAGTCACAGGTATGGGCTGTCGCGAATTCTGGGCCGCTGCGAAACCCTAACTTTGGGACGTTGTTGTCACCTTTGCGAATCCCTAACTTTGGGACGCTGTTGTCGCCTTTGCGAATCCCTAGCTTTTGGACGCAATTGCAGCCCCTGTGAAACCCTAGCTTTTGGACGGCGTTGCCGCCCCTACAAAACCTTAGCTTTAGAATGTTGTTGCCGCCTCTGTGAAACCCTAACTTAGGGACGCTACTGCAACTGCAATTTTCACGTCTTGTCGATTAATTTCTGCTGATCGGATCTCTAGTGTGTAAACGAACCAAAGATCTTGATAGCACTTTATGGGAAAAACGCACGCGAAAGCAACACACAATCACGAATCAACTACAGAAAAATAAACGACACAAGATTTAACGTGGTTCAGATGCCAACTGCAACCTACATCCACACGGGCAAATATTTGGTTTTATTTCTTTCCTGTTGTGTACCAAATTACAAGCACAATAATCTCTTTAAATAAAGATAATAAAGGGACACAATGATTAAGCTCACTTACTAAACATTATGTCTAGTCAGTCCAACCCAATTGGTCCTGACTTCATACCCAACATGGTAGGGATGAAACATCCTAAAATGTTACACCTTTAGTTATTCTTTATTTGCTAATAAAAAAATGTAATAAACATTTTCTACTTTTTAGTGAAGTTATTCAATAAATTTAAAAAAAAAACACACAGACACATGTATATCAATTACTTCTACGTACTTATATTTTAATAAAGGAACAAAAAAGGTTACAATAAAAATGCCAATAATAAAGAACAAACTACCTAATTGATGAAAAGTTAGAACTAATAAAACCCAATTTAGATTTAATTGCAAAGCACCCGTTTATTTATTTTTTTCTTTTCCTTTTGCTATCTATTGTACTAATTGGATGACTGTTGCATCCTAACCCAAGCAACAAGAAATCCTAAGCTAATTTATTAACTTGAAGACCCTAATTGTTTGGGTATTACCTGGTTGAGACATATCATTACATCTTTTAGTGGGCTAACGGGGTGCTTATAATTATAATCAATTGTCAACATTACTGAGTGAGACTTGTTGGTTAAGGAAATCCTTGACTCCATTTTTCATTATCCACCAAGCAAAAGTTATCAAGGGGCTTTTTAATTATTTTTTGTGAACTCACACCGACTATGTTCAAACCTTAGCAATTTTATGGTTAGAGATAAGATTCCGTTACATATTCATTTAGGGTAGGCTTACTTTTTTTTTTCTCTCTTTTCTTTTCTATGTTTTTAACTTATTGTCTCTCGTCAAATGTAAAAACAAAATCAAATTGATGTTTAGTATGACCAAGCTTCAAAAGGATATACATATTTCTGCGGTGATTATATCTCCAAATTTTTAGATTTAGAAATTTGCCAAAAATCAACGAAATTAATCATGCCCAAGGATGAGACAAAAAAATTTTAGAATTTATTAACACATAGTGAGTGAGACAGTTTGGAGTATGAGTGCATTAATTGTAACTTTTACAACTTCAATTTAATATTATTTATTTTCTTGGGGTTGTAAGGCATGGGGATATGTTGATAATGGCATGATGATGAATTTGACTCTTGAGAAAAATCTCTTGGGATCTGTTGCTTAAGGTTCCTTTCTTTCAAAAGAAGCCCTAATACTACAAGAGAGGTCCCTCTTGTCTCCTCTTGTATCTATGACTTGTTGAAGCAAAGTGCATTGGAATTTTTAGGAAAGATTCCCATAAAAAGAAATTTAGGTTCCAGGCGCAATTATCTGCTTGTGGGAAAAAGCATAAGGGACTCATATTATTATGGAACATCTCAAGTGCTGAAGGTGATTTGATTTAAAGGGACAAATTTAGGGCGGTTTCACAAAGTAATATGAAGTGACATCCTCACATAAGATGAGGGTCCCATAACCCTTATCTTGTCTTAACCTTCATAGAACAAACAAAGCATGGCCAACAAGATTATCATGTTTTTGGCAGTGAAGGAAACAGTGAAGACATCACTTTACATGTCCTCAAACAATTATAAGGTACACAGTTGCTTTTTTTTATCATCTCTCTACCTGGTCCCCCAAGGATTACATGTTATCTATTGGCCCCTACTGGATTTTAACTTAATTTTATGCACCACAAAATAATGGACTCTACTATGTATCATTGACAGATAATTATGCATGAAAATATCTAATCTAAAATTCCATCTTTTGCTTCTGTACATGGAAAAACATTAATAATCTCTTCTAAATCTTGGTATTTCAAAGAACTAATTTCTACTTTCCAAAAACATAAAACAGTGGACCTCATTCTGACATACAACACTAGTAAGTCGGCAGAAGCTTCTTCTTTCTCTCTCTTTTCCACTTTCTGATGAACACTTCTTTCTCATAATAAAGGTCAATTCATCCTTTCATTCATGAGCATGCAACTAATTATATCCAATATTTTTGTGTGAAATTATTATATGCAATGATAAGTGCTCACGCATGGGTTTTTAATATCCATATATATATATATATATATGTGTGTGTGTGTGAGAGAGAGAGAGATTTTCTGTGAAATTATCTTTTATAATGTGTATATATTGGATTCTATTAATTTAACCGTGGAATATACTGTTATTAATTCAACGATTATGTATAAAATTAATTATTTGCAATCATGTGATTATATAATTATATAGTTTGGAATAAAGCATCATGTACATAAACTAGAAACGAACCCACATTATTAATTAGTACGAACTCAAACCACAAGCTGGAAAAAACCGATCAAAAAATTGTACTATATGAACTAATTATTGATGTGAGAACAAATCTTGATGGAATTTGTAAGCAACTATAGTTTAAAACCCGTGCTATATGGATAGCTTATATGGATGGTGTAGAAAAGAAAATGTTCTTATAACTTATTGTACCGCCCTGGTGGACAGGTGTGATGACGTGGCATCCTGCTACAGTGTAGGCATGTTGACAAGGCGCCAGGTTGGCAGATAGGAAGGGAGTCGGAAGGCACGTGTGGTCGCCGATTGTTAAGTTGGCGTGTTCCGATTTC
>Ga0123342_1002238_pt1 | contig 32242 bp, 12 predicted proteins | sample Turbeawhitnodule_FD_89960 | JGI IMG/M metagenome (GOLD analysis project Ga0123342, IMG submission 89960) | Root nodule microbial communities of legume samples collected from Mexico - Turtle bean Mexico white nodule | ecosystem: Host-associated > Plants > Roots > Nodule | place: Mexico: Nepantla... | reverse complement strand
ATACCTTTTTCTCTTTCTTTTCCTTCTTTTGTACGTTCCCCTTGGGCTTGGGCCCTCTGGGTCGTTAGTGGTTCGCCACGTGTTTTCTGGTTTTTGGGTCGTGTTAGGTGGTTTCCTGGGATCCAGGGGGTGTTCCCAAAAATCTGGGGAGTGCTCACGTGCGTTTGTTGTTCAGTGGGAATTAACCGTTTGTCCCATGCGTGACCACGTTAGTTAGATAATTTTAATCTGAACCATGCGGTCGTTCGGTCCAGGTCGGTACACTTGAGATAATTTTAATCTGAACAACGCGGTCGTCCGGTCCCGACCGGTACAATATCCTTAAAAAAATCTTCAATGAGGCTTGAATAATAAAACTAAATAGATTTTCAAACTATAAATAAATTAGACTCTGACCTAACACGTTTACTCGTGGCCCAATATGAGAAAATGAAATTGAATCCACTTCCACCCGAATATATATAATTTATTGTTTATAATCAGAAATAATTTTTCTTTACAAGTTCTTATATAGATTTATTAAGTTCAGACATTGCTCTTAAATAGCTGGTGTTCGATATATTGGATATCGACACTCATATGACATCTGTAGGAGGTATTTGTTAGATTTCTGACAATTCTAGTACGATTCTAACAGAATTTTTAAAAAAATACATTAATTTTCTAAAAATTCAAATTCTATTGTATAAATTGTTATTATAATTATAAAAATAAGAAACAAATTCTTGTGAACATGAAAAATATTTTTCTGTTCCAAAAAATAACGTCAACATAGTAGTGCACATAAATATTTATTGTCAATTTATATAATTCATAATTATATAATATATAAATTCATGTCCCGTGTTTTATATTTTAAAAATTTTACTTAGTGTCACGTACAAAGATCTTATTAATTTAAATTTCAAAATAATACATAAAATTACTTTTTAAAATAAGAACTGGTTAAAAAAAGTTAACAATAAAAAAAATTAATAGCAGTGACGAAAGAAATAGGTGCGTAATTGACCTGGAAGTAGCGTGTTGCATGAGGAAGAAACGATGATAATGGCTATGATTTGAGAGTCTATCATTTTACCTAGTTTCTTCCAAATATATTTATGGGTTAGAGTAAGGACAGATGCAACATCGTACATGGAGAGATTGATTTTGTGTGTTGGCGTTTGGTTTGTTTGTTTAGGATATAAAAATATACTAATATCGTAAAACAAAGAGCACGTGCTCGGAATTTTCATTCACTTTTTCTTCCCTTAAATCTGTTGATAGTTTAATACGTCAGATCCGCCATGGACGCAGCTTCGGAGGCCTTTGTCTGATTTCCGCTTTCTTTGGTTTTCACTTGTAATGGGACTGAGTCCAACTCCAAGGCAAAACCCTGTTCTTCCAACCAAATCTCCAATTCTCAGTCTCACACATTCTCGTTCTCAAACCATGAAGTGAGTATTTTAACTTTTCTTCTCTCTCCAATCGATAAGACTGTATCAGTTAACTGTGTTCATCCTCTGATGTTTGAAAAAAATTCGATGAGCTGTTCATGTAATGAAGGAAACAAAGAATAGGGGAAATATTGTAAATGCAATGAATATGTGGTTTGAGGATATTCCTATTGGAGCAATCTCTAATTTATTGTTCCTTCTAGTTGAAATCTGCATAATCTTTAGCTTTCAACTTCTATTTGATTCGGACAAGTATTGAATTGAAGTATGTTTATGTCCACAAGACTCGTTCCACTTGTCAAAATAAAATAAGCGAATTTAGTTTGAAAGTAATAAATATGTTTGCTTAATTTAAATTCATATATCTAATAAGACTTAAACTTATCAGAGACAGTAGAATTTAGGGATCATTTGTGGCCTATGGTTCCTGCTGCACATAATAAGATGAGATTGTTTAGGTTTATGGCGATAGTTGATGATAGTTACTCACAACTAGGACCAAACATATTGTATTGCTGTAATTTCTAGCTAACGTATGGGGATTTTCTAAGCTAGGTTCTTCTTCAGGACAATGAAATGTTGATGATTTTGTATCTATTTTATGTACTTCAGAACTCCGTTCTTTTTTTTCAATTACGAATCTTCCATGATTTGGATTAACTGCGTGCATCCTCTATAAATTTGACTGTTTCACTTTTGAGTTTCTGAAATTTAGTGAACAGTTTATGTTTTTAACTCAAATTGATACTTCTGTAATATATGACTAGAACTTAAAGTCTTCATGGATTACAGTGCATATCCTATTTTCAGTAGACATGAGAATTTCCTAAGGGATTTTTTAATCTAATTATATTTTCACCCTGTTTATACAGCGTCATGAAATAAATATGACAGAAACTCCAAGGCAGGAAATTGAAGTAGACATACAAACTTAGTTAGGAAGAACCGACTTTTAGATCTTTCGTATTCGGGGGATCAGTTATAGTGAAGCCTAGTTTTGAGGCGCTTACACTGAGTATTTATTTTGTAGTTAGACCTTGGGGATTTGTTTTTATCCTGCTACACTTAACATAGTTATAGACACAGAATTTGTTGCAAAATAAGCTTTGTTTGAAGTGGAATTTCTTATAAATCTGCGACATTCAATCTTTATCAATATTCCTTGACAGGTTTCTTTGACCTGAAACACAGCTTTAATAAAATTAGACTGAAAGGTAGAAGCAGCAATGTAATGGTATTTTGCTCTTAACAAAGGCATAGGGTTCCTCCATTCAAGGCTTTGAAAACCTGTTGCAACTTAGAACAGTCAGTAACACTAGTTCTAAAATAGCAGATAGATCTCTTATGAGGTGCTCAAGGAAGCATTGGTAATGACATTCATCATTATTCGTAGCACTCTGCTCTAATAAGACACAGTGTACCACATAAAAAGTTATATTTTAGAATTGAATGCATAATTCGTAAATATGTATGCATTTAGTTTCATCAAGAAACTTTTAAATGTGTGACATTAAGAAAATGAGACCCTAGAAGCCTACAGCACCTCATTCACGCAATTATGTGTTACTCCTGCCCTTTTCTGATTTACTTCCCTTCCTGCACCTGATTTGCGGCTATGGCTTACTTAAGGATTATTCTTCATTTATATATATTTTTTTCGTAGAACAAGACAGATCTTTGGTGTGTCTCTCTCCCTCATTCTTATCAACCTTGCTGCTGTAATGGAGCGCGCGGATGAAAACCTTCTTCCATCTGTCTATAAAGAAGTTAGTGAAGCATTTAATGCCGGGCCATCTGACTTGGGTTACCTCACATTCATAAGAAACTTTGTTCAGGGACTGTCATCACCTCTGGCTGGTATACTTGTTATCAGCTATGATCGGCCAACAATTCTTGCTATGGGCACTTTGTGCTGGGCGTTATCTACAGCTGCTGTGGGGGTTTGCCACAACTTTCTGCAGGTTGCATTCTGGAGAGCAATAAATGGATTTGGTTTGGCAATTGTGATTCCAGCACTCCAGTCTTTCATTGCTGATAGCTACAGGGATGGAGTGAGAGGAACTGGGTTTGGATTGATGAGTCTCATTGGTAACTTGGGAGGCATAGGAGGTGGTGTTCTGGCTACTGTCATGGCTGGAAAACAGTTTTGGGGCATACAAGGATGGCGATGTGCATTCATTCTGATGGCAACCTTGAGTGCATTAATTGGAATCCTTGTTTTACTATACGTTGTTGACCCAAGAAAAAGACTTCCTACCACTCGAGAGGCTAGTGAGAGTTCAGACAGGTAATGGCATTTTACTACTTACATCTCTCGTGTGTCATCATTTAGCACCACTTTTAGTGCTTATCGAACTCTTGACGGAAGTCTGTGCCTCCAAGCTATCGGTTTTATTGTTTTCATCCCCATGAATAATAACTGACAAATAACTGAATGCGTTGTATCTTTTCATTTTGTAATTATTAATATCATCTGCGTGCTTTTAGCAGGGATGACTCTATCTATAAAGGCAATGGTAGTACAGCATCAATCTGGACGGACTCTTGGGCAGCCACGAAAGCTGTGATAAAAGTGAAAACATTTCAAATAATTGTCTTACAGGGCATTATTGGGTCACTGCCGTGGACTGCAATGGTGTTCTTCACAATGTGGTTCGAACTAATTGGTGAGCATGAAGGAACTTTTGCTCACATAATAATAATGCAACATGTCAATTTGAAAAACTCGTATTTTTCTAAAAGTTGTACTGCATATAAAGTCATTTATCGCCTTCTCAAAAAGTCTAACCGTTATTTTTTATGAGGTTTGACGATTATAATCTGTCCTACTTATGACATGATCAATTGATTTTGTGCAGGTTTTGATAACAATACTTCAGCAACCCTCCTTAGTCTTTTTGCTATTGGATGTGCCATGGGGTCTTTCATAGGTGGATCAATAGCTGATCAATTATCACAAGTCTACCCTCATTCTGCTCGTACCATGTGCGCACAGTTCAGTGCCTTTATGGGCATTCCATTTTCATGGATTCTTCTTAAGGTGATCCCTCAGTCAGTAAGTAGTTTTCTTGCCTTTTCTGTGACCCTTTTTATAATGGGTCTAACTATCAGCTGGAACGGTGCGGCTGCAAATGCTCCTATGTTTGCTGAGGTAGTCCCTGTCAAGCACCGTACTATGATTTATGCATTTGATCGAGCTTTTGAAGGCTCGTTTTCTTCTATAGCGGCTCCACTGGTTGGGATTCTTTCTGAGAAAATGTTTGGCTATAACTCAAAGTCCGTTGATCCCATCAAAGGATCTTCACCGGAGGCTCTTGCCTTGTCAAAGGGCCTTCTTTCCATGATGGTTGTTCCATTTGGTTTGTGTTGTTTATGCTACACCCCTCTATATTACATATTTAAGCAGGACCGTGAAAATGCTAAAATGCTTGCTTTGAAAGAGGAGGAGATGATGTGAGACTCACTTGTTTAAGAATGGTAGATCATGTTAAAGGAGCCCTCTCACTCTCTGCTTGTGAACTGGGTCCCTATTTAATTGGAATTTAAATCTCCTAAAAAACGTTGAATCATCCGCAGTACACACGAAACCATTGAGACCAATTTCGAGCAATGATTTCATTTTGATTTTTAGAATCCAGATTACACTCGTGATGCCGTCATGGCGAGGCTTCTTACTGAGGATCGACGTTCTGACTTAGCCATTGCTTATTCTTGACAAGGTATATCTAGCTGAATGGTCAGAAACTTCAGGAAATTAGGATAATGAAATAGGCTCATACATTTATGTGTTCAGATTGTTTTCCTTCCATGGTTCACTGTAAAATACACAAAGTAAATTTGTATGTTTGGTTCAACTACACGGAAGAATCTCAATGATAATGAAGCACTTTTTGAATGAATTCAAGTTTTTCCAATTGATCACTAAAAAAAACACAACCTCGAGATGAAATTTCACCATACTCAGCTTTACGCTAACTGTATTTGGTTAAGAAGAATTGAATACCCAAAGTTAAAAGAGCATCGAATACTTTGAACTCCACTGAGTGCGTAGACATCTATCGAAAACCATAAAAAGAAGCTACTGGGTAGTCAAATAAACTAGTCTTTACATGTCTGGGTGTTGCCAGAAATAGGCCGTCAATTAGAATTTGTTTCTGTTTATTGGATTCTTGGAGGTAAAAGACAGAATGGCTTGAGTGGGGTAAGTTTGAGAGTTGACAACGAGAGGAAAAGAAGCTGGAAATAATCATAAAATGCTTTTTGGAAGACGTAAACCAGCAAAAATAATGCATGGGAAACAAAATACTAACATAGACAGCTGAACTCATTTTCTCTTGGTCCCCTTTAGAATAATACGTCAACATTCAACTAAATCACAGGTTACAATAATATTCTACTTGTTTGGTTTTAAACGCGCTTGGTGATCTTAGGAACTCAGCCAGTTGCTCCACCAAGAAAAATAACAGCACTGACAAAGTAAAATCCAATTTTTTGATTTTACAAACCAAGGGCCTTCAAGCATTTGATGACATTTGAACAGGAACTTGAAGGCATTGAACAAAGGTCTACATACAACGAGGAAAAAAGGTTTGCCCCACATACCCTCCAGACATTGCCCTCCTCACGTTAGATTCAAACAACCTTGGGTTCTCTCTCAACACAGCAGCGGCATCGTGATTCAGTGGATCCTCGTAATTTGGTTCCTGCACACCAGATGAAAGAATAGATTATTGTCAAAATTCAAAAGAGGAAAAAATCAAAAGGCTGAAAAACCTGCAGTCATACCGTGAAGAGATGATACAAGCCATAGATGACAGTGTTTATATTAAGGACAGGTTTCCAATCTTCTCGTAAGATGTTGAGACAAACATTTCCTTCCAAGTCAATATTTGGATGATAGACCTGCAAATTCGAGACAATGCTACAAATAAATTTATGATGCTGAAACGGAAACCAAAATAAAATTAAATCTGTAACGCCGACTTTTACAATGAGCGAATTAGAGTATAAAAAAATAAAGTCCATCCTACCTTTGTCTTGCACTTAACCTTTGGCGCTTCATGTGGATAGATGGGAGAGACTTGAAAGGAAAACAAAAATGTGCCACCTCTGTAACAACAAAGATAGTGAAGATTAGTGAGCTTTTTCTTAAAAGCTTTTTCATCTTGCAGGCACAGGTAAAGATCTTACCAGATTAAAAATTTTACTTATAATTTTTAAAAAAATAAGATGAACAAATCACGGGTTTGAATTCCTTCAACAAGAATCAATTAAAGTTTGAACGCAGAGTTGAAAATTGTATGAATTTCCATACAAGTAATATCCGTCATCGGGTCGAATTGAAACTTCGAAGTTCATCAGGTCATCTTTTCCATTGGGGAAATGTATGGTACAAGATTGTGGTAGATTCAGCTCACTTATGTCTGAAAGATGTAATACAAAACTGTTATGACAACTTTTATAACAAAATAAATGGCAAAAACTACAGGCTCAGGAATAGTTGATACAAGAAACGTCCCAGAGCAGCAACTAAAGCATTTAAGGTACTAGAGAAACATTTTAACAAATCGTAAATCTTTGCAGGATAGCGGCCCATTGAAGAAGAGTATGTAAATATTAAATATCATGCTTCAGATGTTCAGATGAGTTTTTTGGTTTATCCGATAGAGAAAAGAAACCAATTTCATAGTCATGGAAACTATGGAGGCTGAATAACAAACTTCAAGAGAAAAATATTCCTCAATCAAATATACAGTTGAAGACTTGAACACTCTAGAACAGGAGGAAAAAACTAATTAGCCACCACCTTCTCAGCCAGTCCCACAACAAAATAGGTTAATTTCATAGCTATTAAAAGCCACCAGACCAACCAATTCAATTTGTTCAACCCTAAACCAGTCAACAGTTCCCACACACAAAACTGTAATTAAACACGCTCAGTCCCATGAAAAAAAATAGGTTAATTTCATAGTTATCTGTAAACCATTCACTGGTCCCTAAAATAACTACAAAAACTGCTCTAAAATTAAACAGGCATGAAACTAGCAGAATCAGTCATAAACCGCTTATTAGTTTTGTATGTTTAAAACTGATTTATAAAATGCCATGCAGTTGACAATCGTCACCATCTGTAGAGTTTGGGAACAGCCATCTGTTTTAATGAGAAGTGTTTTCACCATGACACACCAATGTAGAACTCAAAGTTAATTGGGGTAAATATTTTAAACAAGATGCCTCATTAAAGCACCTTCACACAAGGTACAGTCACACTTTGACAACATCATACCGATGCCAGCTATCTCACATTAACACTTTGCATGTTAAAACAATCTTACAAATTTTCAGGCAATTTGACAATATCATACAATCAAGGGATGGAATTAAACCTAATATGAAACAACAAATTGGTCTGATGGAATAACAAAATCAATAAAAATTGTGTCTGAACATAATATGAAACAACATATTGATTCATATTACCCATTAGAAAAATTCTTTTTAAAGTATTAAGCATTAACAGTTATATAATATGTTCAAGTATATGCGTATTGGTTAAGTTTATATTTTAATGATATAATATTACATAGTTGGTTTAGTTTATACATTTTAATGATATAATATTACATAGTTATTACAATAACTATTATATTATATTTATTTTAACATATTGATTTTAATACTTAAAAATATTAGTATTGGTTTAATTTAGCACAAACATTATTTTAAAAATACATAAAATTGTGTTCTGAAATGAATATTATTTTTTTCACATTGTATAATATCTTTTACTAAAATTTGTAAAAACAGTATTCAATTACTACAGGTTCCAGCATGGTTAGACTATTAACCTTGAACTGGTTTTGTGATTGGCTCTATGACTACTTTTCAAAGCATTGGTTAATTTACTTTAAAAACGATATTGTAGCACGAATTTGATAAAGATTATTTTGATATCAGGGTTTTTTCCGTTTTATTTGTCTATATACTGAAATGAATTATTTCAAAAATTATAATCCGTCGATGTCAAAACCTTCATGTCCCCCTACAACTAGGTAGAGAGATCTTACAGTATATTTTCACAAAACGCAAAATTTTATACTCCTCTCTTCTATACCATATTTCTTTTCAAGGGCCTCATTCCCAAAAGGAGTAAAACAAGTTTAATCTACATGCACTATAATATGCCCTTTTTATATTATAATTTTTGTCGAAGAAAAGAATGTAAATTATAGTTGGCTAAAAGTGATAGGCAAGAGTCTAGATTCTACCAGAATCAAAATGAGAATAGCACAAAAATCATCTTGCAAAACAAATCAGGACTTCACAGCATGCAACGAGTTGTATGATATTTAATATGAAGCAATTTGCCCTTTCAACATTTTATTTCAGTTTGTTAGATCAGAAATAAAATATGTAACTCTAGACAATATTTCTGTAGATTATGCTTTTAATTTTCAACCTATGTCAACTCAGAATCCCCAGTAACTGAAAAAATAAAGCTTTCTTATATTTGTTATAATGAATCCGTTCATATGACTTCATTCTTCTCCCCCGCCTGTGCCTCAAGACTAGGCCCCAGCAAAATTCCTGCCTCATTCAACATCAAGTTACACAGGCAGTTTTTGCATTAAGATTTTATAGCCCACAGTATCTGATGTCCGATCAAAGTATGATCAAAGTATAACGTATTACCATCATTAGACCTTTCATTTTCCTCTTGCACTCTACATTTTCATTGATTTGAAATTTTGGAATGCCACACAAATTGGGTAAAGTAAAGCATGCAAGAGCCACTCCAATTAATAAAAAGAAGAAAACCTTTGTGAAGACGCAACTCGCCAGCACTTTGCTTCTTAACGGGTGGTCCACCACCTGCATTTTCTGCAAGTTCTCTCTGCTTTTCCTTTACTTTAAAAAGTTTAATCATAGTCCTACAAGAAGGATGTCAGATCCAGCATTAGATCACATTTTATCACAGTCTATGAAATTATCCAAGAGGAACAAGATCAACTTATTTCTACGCCTCAGAAATCCATTGAAGGCCAGGGAAGTATACCAGCTTACCCATTCTAAACTATTAGCCTTAAGCCCAACCATTTACATTAAAATGACAAAACAAGTATATTCACAAGCTTCCCTAACAACCTTCCCCTTGGACAGCAGTAAGACATTCACAAGCTTAATAGTTGATCCAGCTACTTTATGCACTTAACCTCACCCTTCTCTACGAAGAATAACATCTAAACGGCGTGGATTTTAAAGTAGGAAACACGATCATACTTCTACGATAATAAATCCAAGGCAAAGAAGCATATTGAGCTACTCATTTACAGTTCTTTATTTTCATACAAACTCATGATAGATGATCAAAAGGTTACGCTGAAAACGAAAATATACCGGTCCATCACAGAACACTGGGATCTAGTAAATTAACGAGGAGAAAATAAAACAATCACGCTCAAGAATTCTTACAAAAAAAAATATTCTGAAAAATACAGAATCCAACACAGTTTCAATCAAAGTGTGGCTAAATCGAGAATTGCGTGAAGCAATTGAAAAGAAAGCGAGCAAAAAACCCTAAGGCAAAGGGATCGGAAAATCAGAGATAAAGAGAATAAGAAAATGGAGAAAATACAATAATAGTCAAAAGAAGAAGAAGATAGGTAAAAGAAGGAATCAGATTTGTGAGAAAGAAAGAACCTGGTTGAAAAGAAAGCGCGAACTCGAACAGAAGATACACAGAGTTTCGGGGTTTTTGCAGCTCTGCAAAATCTGAGTACTAACCTTCTTAACTATTTTCCCATTCGCCCCAAAAAGCCTTCATAATCATTATATCAACCGATGCATATCGCATTTTCCTTTTTTTTTTTTTGCACAGTACGTTGCTTTTTCTACACGCTGAAATTTATCATTATTTTATTCATTTTATTATCATGGGTTTAATTTTTTTTATGTGAGATGTTGAGTTTCATTCTGTATATTTTTATTAAAAAAATTGAGTAAAAAATGCCTTTATCACATCTTTATTGATTGATGGTGTACAAATGGCATAAGTTGTGATAAACATCTACTAAAAATAATTAGCAAGGTATGTCTAACCTTTTTTTTACTTAGTTTAAGGCTTATTAATGAGATAATCACTCTTCAGAGATTACATCAAAATCATTAAACTAAAGACAAATGATGATATTATAAGAGAAGAGCATGCAGTTCAGGGAAGAAAATTATGGGACCAAAAGAGAAGTGTTTGGCTTCAACTATCATTGAAAATAAGTGAGACTACATGAGAAAGGTCTACGACTAAGTCAACTATATTCATTACTAAAATCATATATTTATATATATATATATAATTCTTTATTATTGAACGGGTTAATCTTAAAAAAAACTTTTGCATTTTCCAAAAATACATGTATTTAATAAAAATATTTCAAAGAGGAGATCAAAGAATAACTAAAAAGAACACAATTCTGACTTGTGTTAATCATCAAGACTATGTCTAATTTTTTGTAACACCATAAAAGTTCACTAAAACTTACAAAGATACAAGTATAATCTTAATCTAAATATTAATTTTATTTATTTTTTCAAGCAAAAATTCAAAGTATTCTTTATCTAGTAGACTATTCATGCTCGGGAAAGCTAATTTACATGTTGCTAATAAATTATAAGAAAGCTAAGTGACCAAATGCAATGTTTTGAATAATAAATATGAAAATTTTGAGTTAATTTAGGTATTCTCACAAAAAAAAGTTCCCAAGAATATCACAAGTAACAAGATTGAGGATGATAGTTTAAGAGTTCTCGTGTTAATCAACAATGGAAGGAGTCCATTTATTTAATTATACATGAGACTTAAAAAATATATGACTTTTGAGGTTTGGTGAAGATATAATAGTCATCACCCAATTTCCTACATTTTACCATTAATACAATAAAATTATTAAATAAAAATAAATATTAAATATTAAAAATAATTAGTAATTATATTAATTAAATTATATATTATTTTAAAAATTAAAAAATTATTATTTAAAATAATTTGTATCGTTAACAAAATTTTAAACTAATTTCTAAATTAATATCTAATTAGTTATCAAAGTTTTAATTACCAAAATTTTAAATTCTAAAATTAATATTTAAAAATAATATTTTATTAAATTAATATAATAATTAATTATTTTTTATAAAAATACTTTTTATTTAATGATTTTTTTATAATACAATATGTTACTTATAAAATAATTTTTTTATCTGATTCATAAAATATTTATTACTTGTTCACCAAAGTTGATATGTAGTATATAAAAATCACACTTTGCTACTTAAAACATGTCTTTTAATTATTCTTTATATAACATTTTATCTTTGCTCTAGCGCACAATCATTTGCTCTAGCTTAATTATTCTTGGTAAAATAATATAGGATATATAAGAATCGAGAAAAATAATTTTAGAGGAGACGTGGTATAATTATAATGATACCTGAATATTTTATTATTAAATGTAAAATAATATATAAATAGAATTTTAGTTATTCATGTTTTATTTTAAAAGAATCGAGAAAAATAGTTTTAGAAAAGACATGGTATAATTAAAATGACAATTGAATATTTTATTATTATTAAATTTAAAAGAGCATATGAATAGAAATTCAGTTATTGAGGTTTCATTTTATAAAAATCATCATCTCTCTAAATATTTCATTTTCTTTTCCTCTGTCTTCTCTCTAACATTCTAACATTCTCGCTCATCAGATTGACGATCGGAGTACGCCATTAGACTCCTGGTAGCGAAGAATACAAGTCTGCCTGGTCAGAATCTCTAATAGAGTAAGTTCATTTTTGTTCATTTTTCCTTTCCTCTCTCTTCTCTCTAAGATTTTGACCTCCTCGCTTATCAATTTGACGATTGGAGTTTGCCATTGGACTCCTGAAAGTGAACTCTATAAGATTGCCCGATCAAAATCTCAGATAGAGTAATTTCATTCTTGGCTCATTTTCCTTTGACTTAGTTTTGATATGGTTAGGTTTGTCTTTAGTTTAAGCTTGCATGCAATTCTTTTATCTTCAAAAGTAGTCTCTATTAGCTCAGAGTCCTAGTGGTATAATTAGATTTTTTATCAGGACTCTGTTGTGCAGGTTAGGCTACCCTTGAGCTTTTGGTAGTTTGGAGCTCTTAGGGAGCATGTGCTCAAGTTCAGGTAAGGAAAGCTAGTTGAAATTGTCAATAAAACCCTAAGCTTGTAGAATGTATATGAGTTTGGAATTGAATGAATTATGGAATGTATTTGAATAGTTTGTTGAATTAATTCAAATGAAATGTTTGATGAGAATTGGTTGTTTGATTTTAAATGAGTTTGGTTTATAAATTGACATAATAGTTAATAGACTCAATGAGAGTGTTTGTATAATGTTGAACTTGAATTGTTGAGTGTAGTTTTATAAAATTATGAGTTAAATGAAATTTTAAGCTTTGGTATGATTTAATTGTGTGATTTTGGATATTGTGAGATGTGGAATATGAATTTTAATCAAGACATAGTATTTTCAAGAAAGAAAATACAGTGTTAAGATTGTTTAGGATGTGCTTTGACTAGGAATTCGTCTAGAAGGAGATATCCTGACTCTCCTAAGATAATGAAATCGTATAGATGAAGTTATCCAGGTAGTGTGAGAGTCGAATGAGGTTCATATGAATGGGTAAGTTGTTTGAACGATAACTAACTTGACCTGTTATATGAGTTAACCATGTCATACTATGAGAGATGATATTGGTATTATTTATGTGCACAACTATGTGGATTTCACCGTGAGATGAGATAGTATGACAGATGCATATCTCTGAGTCTAAGTCAACGCATGAGTCTTCTGGAAGTAGAGTTAAGTGTTTATATGTTGTGAGTCAGTAGAAGTCTGACGTGTGAAAGAAGAATTTATGAATTTTAATAGACACTTGATGGTTTAAGAAATTGTATGACACTTGATGAATTATGTTTATTAATTTGAAATTGAAATTATATATAAATATTTATATAGCTAGTTTATCCTGTTTTTTGTTTGGGTTTGTTTCTTTATCTGTGATAATATACACAGGAGCACATGAGGTTGCTCGAGGATGAGATAACTTTCATTTGAATGTTTTATTTGTTTCAAAAACTTTTGGTGTATATATTAAAATCTCTATAAAAAGGGATATCTTTTTGAAATAATTGTACATATTCATATGTTAATTACATATTATTTGTTTGTTTTACTTTTATTTGATTATATATAAATGCAAAATAGGAAATGTTACATGACACTCCAAAAATAATACCAAATAAAGTATAAATTGATAAATATTTAATCCTAGACTTATATTATACTTAATCGTAGCACATCTAATATTTTGTTTGAAACACTTAATCTGAATGAATTTAAAATGATATTTTGTTTGATACCTTAAAATGTAATTATTTATTTGATGTCATTCAAAATAAGGGTATTAACCATCTTTAATACAATAAAAGGCCTAACAAATATATTTGTAAACAAATATTTTATTGCATTATACTGTATATACATAATTATATATAATAATCCAACAAAAAAAATATATATATATATATTATCAATAGTACGAGGAAATTGTAATTATTAATAAACCTATTTCAGTTAATAATATAACAAGTTTACTAGTTTTTCAAATGTCTTGTAACAAATTAAATTTAAAGACCCTCATCAAGATATATCTTACAAAAAATCTATGATAAATAAACTTTAAAAAAAGTGAGATTAGTTTATTTATAAATTAAAATTAATTTATATACAAATTTAAAAAATTATTTAAAAAAGTTCTTACAAAATAATTTAATCAGAATATTTTAAATTTATCAACAAGTTAATCTCAATTTATTTTCATGATTTATTTATTTTGAGAAATTTATCGTATAATTCTCTAAATCATTATGGTTCACAAGTGTTGCTAGATTATGTTATGATTTATTTTATTAGGCTTGTTGATAGTAGCTAAAAAAATATACCAACAATCTTACTATTAGAATGTAAGATATTTTTTTTTACGATTAGAAAGAGTTACTTGTGTTGTGTCTACATAGAATTTGAATAGAGTGATACTTGTTACACTCCAGATATAAGTATCTAAATGGAGATGAATCTAAATTTGGATCTCAATTGTAAAATTTAGTATAGATAGGTGCGATCATGAGTACTATATATATATAATATTAGAAAGATAAAGTACAGAATTTTTTTTATGTTATTTGAGCGTCAAGCTATCGCTTAAGAGATAATATTTATTGTAGATACATAATATTATTATTGAAACATTCATCAAGTCTTTTAAGAGATAAAGTTTTTGCCCAAATTCTGCCATGAAGATTAAGTGAAAAAGATGTCACGTGTATTCTCTTTTCTCAAGATTTCACATTGTAACTCAATGTATTATCACTAAGAATGATGAAACAATGTTTTGTATTAGACTTTTAAACTTACTATATTTTTGCACTAAGTTGGGTCGCCTTAAGTGTTACTTTGACCTTGAGTGACAAGAGAATAAGTATTTATTTTATAAATTTGAACACTCAAACATTGATTTGTTGCTCAACGAGAAAAATGTTGCATCAATCATCTCTCTTCCCTTTTTAAGTACCACTCAAGCATTAAAATAGTGCTCAAGCTACGTGAGTCATCACTAAGTGGCATTCATTTATTAGTTTATAATTCAATTTTAAGATTAATATATATTTGAGTGGTTGTTTAAAAATGAATATAGATTGTTTTATTCCAAATATACATGAGGTCATTTAATTTAAAAGGTGGTTATGTAACCACAAAGTGTGATTAATGACCAGATAGTGTATGGATGATATGTTGGAATAAGAAGTGTAGTAATGATGATTAGTAATTATCAGAGTAGTATTATAATGATAATAAGGAAGGTACTATTGACTTGTTGATGAGTTTTATAAGTATTAAGTCACAAGGTTTGATGAATTATTTATGTTCTAACATGTTGAATTAAATAGACAAAAATATCATATGATAAGAGTCAAATGAGTTTTCTAACATTATTGACCTAAATAAATTAGGTTTATTGTGTTTATGTGATTTTAGTTCAAAAAATTTAGTTAGAACCTTTAATATGATTCTATGATAATATTTTTTAACGTGTTAAGAGGTGATACATGAACTTCTGGAACCTCCTACTCCCCTTCCACTTATACGTATGACACAAATAATCAAACTTATATAGATTATGGATGTAACTTTACATCAAAGTATAAGTACAACACAACACCAACAACATCAATATGTTTTATATAAACTCAAGACTATCAGGATGACAACATAGACATCTCAAGCAATACATGATCATCCTTATTTAAGTTTAGATTAATTTATAAGCACAAATCTCGTATATTCAATGAGAAAATGAGTTTATAATAAATTAATCAAAAATGTAGAGAGAAAAAAAAAGGAAAATTCAGTGCCTTAATGATAAGAAATTATCTTATATCCTATGTGTTGATAAGAAACGAAGTTTTGATGGATAGATATGGTGGATGATGAAATCCAAAGGAGAAGTTCTTTCTTAGGACAACTACTTAAAAAAACTTTTGAAAAAAAAAATATTTTAGGAAACATCTAAGAGCAAAAGAGATTAAGTGTATAACTTGAACAACGTTACCTGTGTATTTTAGAGTAAGCCACTAAACTCAAACATCTAATCAATTTTTATACTCAGACTATTTATGAAACTTAAAGTTACAAAGAGTTTGATAATTAACTAAAATATGAGATAAAGGAGGTAATTATTTTAATATTATTCAATAATTTTCCTACTTTAATTAAAAAATACAAATTAATAAAAAAAAGACAAAAAATACTAACAAGTTGATTAAGTCAAGTACTTTTAATAATAAAAAAATTACATCGGAAAAAATGATACTTTAAACCTCAATATTTTATCATCCCAATATTAAAAAAAGAGTACATTTAAGATACTTTTAAATACGGTAAGCCATAAATTTTGTTCCTCGGTTACTTAGTAAAATAGAAAGTAAGAAGAAAACAAATAAACATGTTTAAAATTGCATAAATACTCATAATTAAAAAATAAAATACAATAATAATTTTTTATGATTCTTAGATAATTATTCTTTATACAAAATTTATAAAAGTTTCTTAAATTCTCCCTCTTACTATATAATAATCTTTATTTTGGTATTCTTTATTTTATTTGTTATTTTTTGAGTTTCAATATAACAATTATTTTCCAATTATATATATATATTTAATTTTTATTATGTTTTAAAAATTATTTGAGAGAAAAAATGAAAAATAATATGTAATAGATAATTTATTTAAAATTAGTTTAAAAATAAAAATGAAATATTTGATTTAATGTGAGTGAAAAAAATCTTCATAGTTAGGTTGGAGTTAATGCGTGTCCACTCCCAACCAACCCAAATACATGCATTGGCTGAAACAGTTTTTGGTGTTTTTAGTAAAAACATGAAAACAGAAGGATAAGGACAAAAGTCACAGAAGAGACCCCAGAAATGGCAACAGATTCCTTCTCACTCAAAACCTCACCCAATGCCACATTCTTTATTTGTCATATACTTCTTGGCCTTTGTTGCCTTTCATCTCTTCTTCATTCTCAACTTGTCACGGTCTATTAAATGGTGTTTCTAGTTAGATTTTGTTTTTTTTTTATTAAATAATTATTTAAATGAAACATAATCCAAAAGATTATTGCATCTTCCATAATAATTATTTAAATGAAACATAATCCAAAAGATTTTTTATTGTTTTTTAATCGATTTGACTTTCAACACTCTAACTACCATCCATTCATTTTCTCATGTTTTATTTGTTAATGAAAAAATACAATGAAAATAAGTGAGTTTAATGAAAATAAATAAATAAGAATACAAGTTAAATATTATTTAGAAAATAAAGATGAAATGGAGAAATATATTTTTTCTTTTTCATCCAATATAACATTAATCTTATCCTTTCCAGTTCTAACCCATTATCTAAACTAAACAAGATATGTTAAATATCGTTTTGTCATAAATACAACTTTAATTATTTTATTTAGTTTATTGTGTAAATTTGATATTCTAATTTAAAATAAATATATTTGGTTCACGTATTTAAAAAATGAAAATTTAGCCAAATTCATAAATTTACATAAGTTTTATTCTTTTATTTTAACATGCTGATTTAATATACCACAAGCAAATTATTGAGTTCATTAAAATAAAAATATAAAATGGATATAATTGAGAATTAGACGGGCAAACTATTGAGTTCAATGAAATATGAGAAATAAAACATATATAATTGAGTATTGAACGGGGTTTTTTGAAAAAATAGGAGACTAAATATCTCTGTTTAAAAAAAACAAAATTGCAGAATATTTTTTAGGATACTTATTTATATTAAGAAAGTAAAATAAAACTCGGTTCTATCATTTAATTTAAACAGCATAATATATTAATTTTGAATTAAATATTAAATGAATCATTTCAAACGCTTCACAATGCATGAAGTATATAAATAAAAAAGAAAATAATTCATGCACGTTAACTTTTTACAGCAATTTAATTTTATACTAATCACTGTTAATTATTAATATATGAGACTCATAAATAATTGAAACATGTAAATAAATTCATTAAAAACAGTGAACTTTTAAAATTTTGTAATTATATTAAAACTTTTGTTTCAAACATCAGTAAATTATTCACTTAATTATTTTTCTTTTAAGAAAACAATGTTATTAACTCTTAATTCAAAGCTATTTAATTTTCAATAGAAATATATATATATATATATATATATATATATATATAATCACAAAACTTGGTACATGTTGAATTTTATTACTATAAAAAAATCACAAAATAAAAATTAACTTTAGAAAAAAAAATAATTAGTTGCTATGATAACTAAATTAAAAACTATTTTAAAAACTAAAAAAATAATTTTAAATTAATTTTTATTATTGTTAAATAATTTCTAAATTATTATCTAATTAACTATATAAATGTTTAATTACTAATTATTTATATTTTAAATAAATTTGATAGAAAAAAACCTTGATTTACTAATTAGAAACAATTTAAAAATCAATTCTTTTTAATTTCTAAAATATTTTTAATTTAATCACTATAATAACTAATTATTTTTTATAAAAAAATAATTTTTATTTTATTATTTTTCTAGTGTATAACTATCATCTTCAAAATCATATTGAGAATAGTTGTTATTAATTAATAATACACACTTATTTTATTACTCTCTTGATTCGAAACATTACAATAAAAATTAGCACCATGACGTCATTGTCATTGCTACAGACAATGTCTGAAAACGTCTTTGGAAAGTGAATAGAACCATAAATAACCATAAAGAAAGTGATTTAAGCATCTATCTATCTTTGACGCACTTCCCAGTTTTTGTTGGGGCTCGTGTTTTCCCCCATTGAGTTTCTCCAATCCAATCCTTTTCTTTAAGCATTTATTATAAATTTAATTTTGACATTTTATTTTATACGTAAACCTATTGAGTTTCTCTCATCCATATACTATCTGCTGGATAACACTATTCTAAAAGTTCACAACAAACACTAATATGAATATTATTTCAAAATTGATATAATTACTTCTCACATTCTAAACATATTTATTTTTAACTTTACAAATATTGTATTTTGATTTAACTAAATTATAAACTCATTAAAGGTACTATTAATATTTTCTAATTTTCTTGGTGTACCATGTAAAGAAGTTATAGGATATCTAAGGACTATGAATTTTCTGGGAACTATGACCTATAGTGATAGGATTTGGGAAATATGACCTTTTGTGATAGGATTGAAATTTAGATGTCCATTTTAATTAATTTATTTTTTATTGATAAAAAAAATAAAAATAAACTTTCTAAAATCAAGGACAAAATGTATCTATTCTAAAATAAAGAAACTAAAATCACAAATTGGGAAAAATAGAATAAAAATATAAAATACAGAGTTATCTGATAATATAAGGGAAACAAAAAATTAAATTTGAATTAAATATTAAATGAAATACGTGACTTAAGAGGAAATAATTCATACACGTTAACTTTTAATACCATTTTTTATTAATCGGTATTAATTATTAATTAATGAAATGTGCAAAGATGAATGCATTTGTTTGATTAAGCAATTTCTTTTTGTTGATTTTGGGAATGAGAAATGATCCCACTATGTATAGGGTAAGAGAGGCGTGCATTGAGGCCAAAGTCTATATATCTAACAAGGCCAACCACAACAAAGAACACGTAAGACAGCACAACACCATTTCGTCTTTCTCACTTGGTACCAAACATGGTTTCTCCTAACGTTTGTCTTAATTCCTCCATGCTCATCACACCTTCACCTCTCTTTCACACTCCCCTTTTCCACACTCTCTCACTGCTTCCCAATACCATCAAACCACCAACGCCAAAACTATCCTCTTCTTCTTCTTTTCACTCTCTCTCAGTCTCTGCTGTGCCCACTAAGGTAGACACCAGTACTGTGAGAATCGCGGAAATCGAAGATCAAACCTTCGATTTCAAAGTCTACATGCTCCACAAGGCCCACACAGTCAACAAAGCCTTGGACGCAGCCATTGCGCTGCGCGACCCGGAGAAGATCCACAAAGCCATGCGATACTCCCTCCTCGCCGGCGGCAAGAGGGTCCGCCCTATTCTCTGCATCGCCGCCTGCGAGCTCGTCGGCGGCGACGAGGCCACCGCCATCCCCTCCGCCTGCGCGGTCGAGATGATCCATACCATGTCGCTCATCCACGACGATCTGCCCTGCATGGACAACGACGACCTCCGCCGCGGCAAGCCCACCAACCACAAGGTCTTCGGCGAGGATGTGGCGGTCCTTGCTGGCGACGCGCTGCTTGCGTTCTCGTTCGAGCATGTGGCGATGGCGACCGAGGGCGTGTCCCCGACGCGCGTTGTTCGCGCGATTGGGGAGCTGGCGAAATCGATCGGCGGGGAAGGCCTTGTGGCGGGACAGGTGGTGGATATAGATTCGGAGGGGGTCTCGAATGTGGGGTTGGAGAGGTTGGAATTCATTCATGTGCACAAAACGGCGAAGTTGCTGGAAGCTGCGGTTGTGTTGGGCGCAATAATGGGAGGTGGGTCGGACGAGGAGGTTGAGAAATTAAGGAAGTTCGCCAGGAGCATCGGATTGCTGTTTCAGGTGGTTGATGACATTCTGGATGTAACTAAGACGTCCGAGGAATTGGGGAAGACGGCGGGGAAGGACTTGGTCGCTGATAAGGTCACGTACCCTAAACTTTTAGGGATAGATAACTCTAAGGAGTTTGCTGAAAAACTGCTGCAGGAAGCCAAGGAACAATTGTTTGGGTTTGATCCCCGAAAGGCAGCGCCGCTACTTGCTTTAACCGATTACATCGCTTACAGGCAAAGTTAATTAATACTTCATATTTTCGTTATTAATACAATATTTACAGTTTATCAGAATCTGATAGTCTATTTATGAAATCTTAATTTTTCATTAAATATTATGAATACTTCCATGTTTTATTAATAAATACAATGATAACATTTTAAAAGTTATTAATAATAAAGATAAGTTTAATATATTAATAATATTTAAAAAAGTTAACGAAATCAAGAATATAATAATCACGTTATATTAAAAAAAGAGAAGTTTAGTTAGTGTGATTGAGTGTGCAAAGCATCTGAAGACATTGGATACCGAGTTTTGTCTCTGGGGACGCGTCAAATAGTTTTGTGTTCACGTCTTTGCTTCGTTCGTCGTCAATTTTGTTTGTTAAGGTGTGTGTGTTGTTGAGTGAATTTGTAATAAAATATAGGTATTTTTTTATTGCTTTGGCTCTGTGTGTCACCTGCTTTCGGAATTTTTGATAGGACATATTCTTTACTGTCAGGGGCGATCAAACTATAGGTTCTTCTTCCAGGGGAACATGTGATCATTATTTGGTTTTATCTTTGAAACTTATGAAATCAATTATTTTATATTAATTTTTAACCAGTTTTTTTATTATAAAAATTAAATTAACCAGCTAGTCCCTAATTTGTACTCTCTCCATTTCAAAACTACATTCTTCCACCTTTCTCACATTTTTAACAAACCATTTTTTTAGTTCATGTTTAATTAAATATATATATATATATATATTATAAAAAATATTTATTTTTAATTTATTTGAAATTTTCAACATATTTATTCATAGTCAACTTCTGCGTAAAATTATATATTTATGAATAGTATAATAATAAGTATACAATAGATTCAATACAAACATTTCTTGAACTTTCTACGTAAAATTATATATTTATGAATAGTATAATAATAAGGGTACAATATCCAATACAAACACTCTTTATAATGAATTCAAAATGTCTTTATAACATATTAAAAAATAAAATTTAAATTTAATTTAGCTAATTTAATTTGTAAACACATCAACTACTCTTATTTAAGAATAATGTGTTACTCTTTAATAATTATTAAAATTGTTTTTAATGGCAAGCGTTATACTTTAGTAAGGGAGTAAGTATTATTTAAATCATATTAATTCTTATTTTTGTTTTTTCCATTTTCAACTTTGCTTTCTGACTCACTATATTTGTAAATTTTTTCATCAGAAAAGTCTTGCAAATAAAAAAGACTATGTAGAAAAAAATTGTAGGAACTATTGTTATATAAAAAACAAATGACTAAAATCAGTAAGACAAACATGTAAAAAAAATCTTTATAACTATTGCTTTCTAATGAAAAAAAAAAGAAGAAGAGTGAATAACATTATTAACACAGACCCATTTTTTATCACCGATAATAAAATTTTCAGTGTTTTCAAATACAAATATTATTTATATTTTTGTGTAAACAATATAAAAATTAATTTAAATTTTATAATGGATATTGTTCTAGTGAATAAGAGGAAATAAATATCTCACAATAGAGTATTTGATTTTGAAAAATTTATTTAGGATTAATTATTACTACTAAAAACTCATTAAAAAAATTAATAAAAAATAATTAATTATTATATTAATAAAATTAAATATTAGTTTAAAAACTAAAAAAGTTAATTTTTAGTATTAATAAATAATTATTAAATTGAATTAAGTATCGAATTTTAATTATTATTATTCAGAAACTAATTATTAATTATATAAATTAATTTAAATATTAATAATTTTGTTAGTCTATAAAATAATATATAATTTAATTAATATAAAAATTAATTATTTTATATTTTATATTTTTTTTATCTCTAAAATTACTTTTTATTTAATAATATGTTGTAATATATTTTCTTGAACTTATAGACTTGTTGTATTGATTGTTAATTTAATCTAATTATTTTTTGGCGTGTTTGTTTATATTAAAATTCATTGAATTATCCTTCAGATTTGTTTTCAGGTTATATACTTTCATGATTATTATAGTAAAAACCTTCCTATATTTATACTAGATAAACACATTTTAATAAATTTGCTGATATTTGTATGGTATTATCTAAAATCAATTTTGAACGATAATATTTATCCAGATAGGTTAAAAGCATATCTATTAGTATACAATCCCTTTAAAATGCATAAAATATTGTAAAACAAATATATATATATATAACAATATATCCTATGTGAAATATTGAATTAAATTTATTTATTTTTACTTAACTTTTCTTTAGAAATTCCTTTCAATAAAAAATGTATAGAATTAATATTTCAAATATATAAGAATTTATTTTAGAATAAGACTATGACTAAAACAATGTCCACCTAACTTTCATTAAGTAGTGTAGATTGTTTGAAGAAGAAAATATTACATATATTAATGATTTTCTCACAAATTATTACACATCATTTTCTAAACTAGATGGTCTTTATTTTTCTTAATTTAGGACTGCTTAAATTTTTGTTTACAAAATAGAAAAAAAAAATAGTTTGTGCCTAGAGACGGCTATCTGATAAGGTTGGAAGCGCGTTTTTCCTAATTTTGAATTTTCGCTTCCCCATTAATGCATAATTCAATTTTCTTTTCGGAAACTAAAATTCCTTTTAATTTTAGCACGTAATTCATGACATCCCGTGAAACACATGCAGAAAGATAAAACAACATGATAGTAGTTAACATTTATTTTTTTCTGTTCTAAGTCGTACTACATATCTCTTCATCAAATATTTCTAACATTTTTCTTGTAAGGAGTCTTTTTTAATGCTTAGTAAAAAAGTTAGATAAATAATCTTATTTAATAAACATTTTATTTGATAATTAAAAGTATTATTTGTAGTGTATGTTATTCTCTCATCTTGGTGTTAACACTTGTTCGTCAAATTTGTTCTTTACCATTCCTTCACAATTCCTCCTTCATACCATAGAAAGAAAAACACATTTTCGTCAAACAGTTTATATAAAAAATTAGATTCTCATTTCATATTTGTTAAATTAAATTATTCTTATAAATATTGTCTAATTAAATATATATATATATATATTAAAAACAAAATAATAAAAAAAATATGGACTACTCTATTTATTTAATATGTATTTTTACCGTCTTCAACGTCATATGTTATTGTGTAACAATCATAGATTTTAAAACAAGTACAAAACATCATCATAAATTTTAAAAAATACAAAACAGAAAGTAAGGTAAACTAGTAATTTCACACTAAAATAAAAATAATGAATATGTTTTGAATTAAAAAAATTATTTCATTATTAAACTTTTTAATAGGTAGAGATAAATTTGTAAAGTAATGTTTTACATCTTTAAAAAAAATTAAAATTTCTTCACAACCATCACATGACTCACAAACTCGCATAAATTTTTCTCATACATTCACCCCAACATATTTTAATAAAAAAAAATTCACTTTCTTCTCACATCCTCACAAATCCATTCCATCAAATTCTCACACATTATCCAAACACATCCTTAGTGTTTTCATAACATTTTGAAAAATCTTAATAAGAAATGATTTAATGAGTAGTTTTTTTTATCTTGGTTTAGTTACACATATTTTTTTTTATAATTGAATAATTTTAAGATTTTAGTGAAAAATTCAGTCCAAATTGTTTGAATTAAGTGTATGTAAATTTAGAAATAATCGAAGTAAAATAAATATTTTTGTGTGTTTTTTATTTCTTATTACTATTCATTATCTTAAAGTTGTGGTATTCTTGATGTTCATAAATCACAATCATTTTTAAGTGAAGTTTTTAAAAAAAAATTAAAGATCCTTTTCAATCAATTCACCCTTTTAATATGTTTTTAAGTCATTATTTGTTTTACAAATAATTTAAGTTAAATACATTTTTCGTTATAAATTACTATTATTAATATATACATTTAATAAAATAATTTTATTTATTTAATATTAATCATAATAGCATATCTGTATTTCACAAAGTTAACGTAAGAGTTACAGTTTTCTTTAGAAATAAATTTTAATATTGATAAAAAATTTAAAGTTTCAAAACAAGTTATAAGTATTTATTTTTATTTCATTGAAAAAATTATCTCTTTATAGCTTTGCTATGTATAAAATCTTTCTAAAATTTAAAATTTAAAAGTTATCTGCTTTATAAATAAATTATATTGCGAGAGGTTGATAGGAGACAAATGAAGATAGTTGATCATATTTTATTTTATTTTTATAGATTTTTGTTATTGTGAATTTAACTTATTTTCTTATTTTTTGGATTTCCGTCTAGAGAGATGTAAAAAATGTAGAAATTTTAATACAATTGGAATTTTAAAAGTATATAAAAGAAGTTTTGCTACTAAACATATGATCTTCAATAATAAAGAAAAATACTTTTAGTATCTACTTCAATTTAAATATTAAATAAAGATAAAAATATAAAAATATTCTCTTTGTTATCAAAATATGCATACTAGTATACAGTTATATTCAAGATATGATAATGAAATAGTCATATTGAATAAATGTTTGAGTTGGAGTAATTATAAATGTAGTATATGTTAAAATGGAGATGTTATAATTTTTATTTGTAAAGTCTTGTTATAAGTTAGAATAAATGATAATGAAGTGATAAGAGAAAGTTATAAAGTTAAGGAGATGAAGGAGAGAGATAAATCATTTTTAAGATGGTATCTGAGAAGGTTCGAAAGTTAAGGTGGGAAGAAGGTGTATAGAATGTTTAAGATGGTATGATATTTCTAACGATACATTCTTACTCCATCTCTATACCTTACTTATATATAAATTTAAATAATTTTAAATTAAGTACAATCTCAAATTTTTAAATAATCTTAATTGCACTTCTGCATCTCATACATTATTTTCCGTTGCATACCTCTCTTTCAGTTACAACACTCTTTTATTCGTCTCTAGCCGCACTATCTGATAGGGCAGTTTCATCACTTGATAGTGTGTGAAAGATTTATGAGAAGACTTGTTGCATTCGATGTACTCCAGTACGATTTTTTTTTAGTTTTGTACTTCATTTTTGCACATCCTTGTTTTTTTTAGGTTTTGTGACTTTCAAATTGTACAAAATTTACCACAATCACCAACTTTCACCACCAACCACCATCACCCATCACAAGCAACTATTACAATTTAAAAATGAAGAAAAATGTTCGACACTCCCTATCATACTCAAAAACATACTGTTAAAATTAAAAATATAATATAAAGTGAGGGTGAAGATACATAGTTACATGGAAATGGGTCTTTCTCATGTCACAAAGTATTAACAAATTCAATAAAAAAAAGTATTAATAAATTTTGATCCATTAAAATGTCAATTCAATTAATAAATATTTAATCTAATTCATATATTAAATTGTTGTATGAATGAATATCCAATCTACCCATATAAATATAGTTTTAAAAACTTTTAAAAAGGGTAAACTTTAAAGAAGGAAGATTCGTTGAATTGGGAAAGACGGCGGGGGAATGGCTTGGTGGCGGCTGACAAGGTCAGGTACCTTAAACTTTTGGGGATACATAAATGTAACGAAGGACTTTGCAGTCTTTTTCTTCTTTGCTTTCCAAATCGGGGCATATATGATGTGAAATAATAGTTCTTTCCTTTTCCATTTAATTGTAAATTTATTATCTTGTACTTGTTTTTAACTCAAACAATAAAATGTAGCCACAATATTCAACTTCAACTAAAATGTACTCTCTGATTTTTTCAATTTTTAAGCACACAAATTTTCAACACAACAAAAATACTGTTGTCAAAGCTGTCTGAAAATTACTTATCAAACTATTAGTGTTTGTATCAATATCTCTATGATCACTTCGATAATCTCCTACAAAAGGACTTATTGAAAGAAAAATTTAAAAATTGAAATCAATTTTTTTATCAAGTTAAATTAATTTATGTAGAAGTTAAACAATACAATTTTATAAGTATAGATTAATCACTTATCCATAAATTAATTTTAATTTAAAGAGATTTCTTTCTCTAAAAAACCTTTTTAAAGAAATTGACCTACACTAGTAGAGCAGAAGTTAAGGAGGTGGGTGAGTCTTCTTTGACTATCTTATCATTATTTTTAAAAAGTAAAAATTTATCTTCATCTTCATCCCCTTATATAACGGATATGATTTTTTTTTTATTTATCTTCATCCTATACAAATTTAATATATCCATATCTTATCTCTTAATGTTATAAATATTAATTAAATATTTTTTTTATAAAAAATAAAACTCACAGAGGCAAATAAACTATATTATCAAATATTCAATGTAAATATACACATTTTCTTATTTTAAATGTTAAATATTAAAAAAAATATAATTATATAAATATCATATGAGACTATCAAATAAAAAATTAGATAAAGATAAAATAAATATAAAAAGAGTAAAAATAGTCAAATGTATAATATATAAACTACAAAATTAAAAAATTAAATAAAAATTAATATAAATTCTGTAGATTATATAATATATTAAAAGTGTTTTAATCGAACAAAGAGAAATATTACATAATCATCTTCCTTATAATATCCAATTTAAAAAATTAATATTATTCATACGTATTTACAAGCGATTAAATACAGATTTTATTGTTAAAATAAGAACTATTTTAAAGAATACAAGGAAGGAATGAAAGTGTGTTCATGTTTTACACTTTGTGGAAATCTCTTTGCTCACACTGCACAACCGCCACTTCCAAGAGCTTTGAAATTTGCTATTTTTCTAAATTGCATCTTAATTGGATTTTTATGGAAATTAAAAATCACACTTTTTTAATAAATGAAGACTAATCACAGTATAAAGCGCAAAGGTTTGATTATTTTAAAATTAAACAAAACTAGTTTTGAATAATAAAATACAATTAAAAACATTTATAGATTATTTTTAACTGTAAGTTTTTGAATTATATGTAAGTTCATAAAAAAAATACCATATCTAACTTTAATCTTAATTATACTTTTAACACCTTGATTGGACTGTTTCTTCCTGCACCTTCATATATTATTCTCCCAACTCCATACATTTTCATATTTCCAAGAATACTTCTCTGTAATATTCTGGATTACATAATCCATATGTCTTTTTTCAAATTCATAATTAGGTTATGGATTAAAGCTTTTTTTCATATGCATGATTAGTTTTCGGATTATGTAATTCAGAAGTTTTTTTCAGTTTCCGGATTACATAATCTGGAAGTTTTTTTTCAAATGCGTATTTGATTTACATAATCCGGAAGCTACTCTATTGGGATGACACAAGAAAAATGTATTTTTACGTTGTGTATGGGGATGACAAAAGAACCTATGGAGGTGCAGGAAGAAAGAGTCTCATATTTGTTATGCAATTTGACTCCATTTCCAGTTCGACGTATTGGATTTCAGAATGTTAATTTGAAGGTGAAGTTAGGCCCATGAGACCATGACCCCTTAGCCTCAAGCCCAACATTTTGATCTTAAAAATATCCAAACAAGAAACTTAAAAAAACCAAAACATCATAACTTTTTTATACAAGTAAAATATTTAAAATATAAAAACAAAATTATTAATAAAATATAATATATTATTTCTTTAATTTTGTACTATTGCATTAATTATATACAATGTTAGTCCTCGACACTTTAATATTAGTTATAATATATTTTACGTACACATGAAGTTAGATAAATGGTTTAGAAAATTCTATTCTGACACTTAATTTACACTATTAAAAATAAAAAGATCAATATTGCATCATCACTTGACGGTAAATAAGATAGGAAAAGTAAAACTTAGATTTGAAAGTAGTTTTGTACAAAGAAACATTAAAGAACAAGTTTGGTCGAAGCGCACACCTTTGGTTGTTCTAGCCTCGTTTTGGAAGGGTAGAACACTAAAGATGATGAAGCTTCTTTGAAGCTTCAAAAACCGACGTAGCTACTGAGCCCCGACGCTCTTTGGTGTTGACCACCTACTTCTTCTTTGACTTTTTCCATGGTTCGGGAAATCGCAAACCCTCAAACTTCTCAATTACGTTCATAGCCTCCCTTTGCACATTAAATCTGCAACTCTCTTTCGTGTATCGTGGTTTTCACTTAATTGGAATGTCTGATTCTTTTCACTCACACTTTGGGCGGAAACTCAAGTGACAGACACCAAAGTAATTCTTAAACTTCGACCGAATCCCAGGTACTAAGAACTTCTAATTCGGCCCTCTGCGTATATATACTTAAAAGTTGCAGCTTTAATTTATCCCCTTTTTAGAATTTCTGTTTTTATGTACCTATTCTGTGTTCTCTAGTGAGGATCTTTTGGGTGCGGGATCTTGCTACATTATGAGAATCTTTCTTGCTTGCATCTCAGCCAGAATCTAATTGATCAGTTGTAACTATGCACTTTTTGAGGATTGGGAATATTGGTAATTGATTGTGAATTTGTGAGGAGAGAGAGAGAGAGGGGAAAGAGCAAGTTAATCGTAGTCCATTTGATCTTCTAATTTTTCTGAAGTTGGGTTAGGTTTAATCCTTGTTAGGACTAAAATTGCTATGATGGGAGGTGGAACAAGTAAGAGACCTAGTAGTAGTGATGTTCCAACACCCATCAAAATGGGTACCCATTCTCTCTATGCGGCTGATTTAAGTTCTTATGAAGCGGCATGTGTTGAAGATCCAAACTTGCAATCCCTTGATGCTACCATTCGGGAGCGCACCAACAGGGTGATCACCTCTCTTGCTAATGGGATTGAGGTTCGTTCTATATCCATTGAGTCACTTGGGGAAGTGACTGGTAGTTTGCTTGAAATGAATCAGGATGTTGCCAAAGTCATTCTGGAATGTAAGCAAGATATATGGAATAAGAAGGACAAGGAGTTGTTCTCCTTGGTGGAGGACTTCTTTGAAAATAGCCTCGAGACATTGAAATTCTGCAATGCTCTTGACAAATGCTTGAATCGAGCACGCGAAAGGCATGTTATGGTTAAGTCTGCAATTACCTATTTTGAGGAAGAGGTGCAAAATGGGGTTGAAGGGTCTACTTATTTGAAGACATTGCAAGAGCTTAAGGTTTTCAAGGAAGCTGGGGACCCTTTCACAGAAGATTTTTATTCCTTGTTTCAAACAGTTTATCAACAGCAAGCATCAATGCTGAAGAAACTGCAAATCAGAAAGCAAAAGCTCGATAAGAAATTGAAGTCCCTCAAGACACTGAAGAGGGTGTCAAATGCCATTTTCGTTGCTGCCTTCGTGTCTGTTTTGATTTTCTCAGTGGTGGCAGCTGCGATTTCTGCACCACCTGTTGTCACTGCTTTGGTCGGTGCTTTGCTTGTTCCAATGGGCTCCGTGGGGAAATGGTGTGACTCGCTTTTTAAGCGATATGAGAAAGCTTTGAAGGGCCAAAGAGATTTAATAATTACTATGCATGATGCTAGTTACATTACATTGGTGGACTTGAACAACATCCGGGTGCGCATTGACCAATTGGAAATAAAGATTGAATCCATGTTGCAGAGTGCTGATTTTGCTCTGAGAAATGAGGATGGTGTAAAGTTTGCGATTGATGAGATTAAGAAGAATATAGACACTTTTGCAGAGACCATTGAGGCTCTGAGTAAGCAAGCTGACGAATGTAGTCGGCAGATAAGGAGAGCAAGGACTGTGGTTGTGAAAAAAATTATTAATTACTCTACTTGAGAGCCCCTTGGCATCTTCTTTGCTCCTGCTATATTGTACTCATTAAACACCCAGAACAACGACACTATTGTGCTTATGATTATGAAAGAAACATACAAATTTTACCTTGTGTATAACACTTCTATTCTATTTCTGTACTGCCTAATTGCCTATAGGAACAGTTTTCCTGCTTAATTTTGTTCTTTCTTTTACTCTATTGTTGCTAGATGAAATGTTAGAGATTAGAGATAAGGATATATTAGTAGGTGTAAATTTCATCTTAAGTTCAATTCTCCTAGTAGAATTTTGTTCGAAAACTATACTTTATTATTAATTGAAATATATTAGCACATTTCATTTCTAAATGAAGATATAGAATCCTCAGATGAGAAATATGGTTGGTTTTTCGGATGTAAGTAAAGTTTCTATGCATGTTTTAGATAGGATCCTGATGTTTGAGGCATCCACTAATGACAACAATTGCACCTCATAGGAACCTGACAGCACTCCTTACGCATTGTTAGCTTTCAAATTGCAGTTTATAGAATTATGGTATCCGACTTTTTTGTGTGTGTGAAATTAGTGAATGGATGATTCTTTTCTGCATGACACTGAACTGATACTAAACGTAATTCATTAAGATATCTATGATTACTTTTAATATATTTTATATTTTTTGTCAATTTATGGCTGCTTAATATTGTGGGTAAATTCCCTATTTAGCACCATTTAGACTTTTATTTCCCTAACTAGCACCCTTTTGTTTTTATTTCCCTATCTAACACTTTTTTGTTTTTATTTCCCTATTTAGCACCTTTTTATTTTTTATTTTCCTATCTAGCACCATTTCAAAAATAAATTAAAAAATAATATTTTTTTTTATAATTTTAATTTTGAATGCATTAAAAAATAAATATTTTTAATATTTAAAATAGTAAGAAATATAATTAATGAATAAAGAAATGTGTTTTTACAAAATAAAAATAAAAAAGTAATAAATTTAAAATGTTTAGTTTAAAAATTATTTTTTAAGAATGAATAAAACAAAAAATTAAACTCTACAACAACATAAAAGTTGAATATATAAACATAAATTAGTATTTATTTTTATTATTATTGATGATGTAATTATGTTAATTTCAAGTAAAAAATACAGGACATGATTATAAAAAAACAAAGTTAAATAAGGACTGATATGGACATAAAAGAACAACATGATCGGAAAAAAAATGTTCATATTGTCAAACACCAAGACACACATAAAGAATATGTCCCAACATTACTGGATTGTGTACTTCTCGTCATTAATTATGTTTCATTTCGCACAAACTATTTAATATACCATTGGAGAAAATATTAAATGAATTATCATCTTTCATTTATTTTCAATTTTATGATCAACATATACTTATTTAGTATCACCTTGTATCTCTTATATTTATCTTATTTGGATTTATTTTTATATCTTTTATCTTTATCTTAATTTTTTTTGCTTTATTTTATATCTTTTATGGTTTTAGTTATTCTTTTTTTTATTGTTGCTGTTTTTATTTTCTAGACTTTTTTTTTTCATTTTTTGCTTCTCATTTTTAAGCATTAAGTGTAACATTTGCATTAGTTTTTTTTTTAGGATTTTGCATTT
>Ga0123342_1002237_pt1 | contig 32244 bp, 25 predicted proteins | sample Turbeawhitnodule_FD_89960 | JGI IMG/M metagenome (GOLD analysis project Ga0123342, IMG submission 89960) | Root nodule microbial communities of legume samples collected from Mexico - Turtle bean Mexico white nodule | ecosystem: Host-associated > Plants > Roots > Nodule | place: Mexico: Nepantla... | reverse complement strand
ATCACCTTTCTTGGCGATCGTCCCCCTACCTCTCTGCCACCTGGTCCACGTGTCACCCTGCGAGTGGTCCACGTGGTTCTCTGATGCTGACGTCATCGACTACCGATGACCGATCGGATCAGAAAGCTCAGCCAACATCTCTGGAAGATGGATATGGTATATATGGTAGGGATAAAGACAAGGAGGTCATATTGAAGATGGTGTTAGAGGATAGAGCTGATGGTGAACAGGTGTCTGTGATTCCTACTGTAGGCATGGGTGGGGTTGGGAAAACCAGTTTGGCAAGATCTGTTTACAACGATCACAAGTTGAAGGAGATATTTAATTTGAAGGCATAGGTTTGTGTTTCTGATACATTTGATATTGTGAAGGTCACAAAAACTATGATAGAGGAAGTCACCAAGATGTCTTGTAATTTGAATGATCTTAACTCACTTCAACTTGAGTTGATGGACAAGATCAGAAATAAAAAATTCTTAATTATCCTGGATGATGTTTGGATCGAGGATTATGATAGCTGGAGTAGTCTTACAAGTATGTGGGATGAGGGGAAGTAAAGTGCTCATGACAACCCGCAATGAAAGTGTAGCGGTTGTAGTTCCTTTTCATTCTCTTAATATATATCATCTAAACAAATTGTCAAATGAAGATTGCTGGTTGGTGTTTGCAAACCATGCATTTCCTCTCTCAGAAGGCCGTGAGAAGAAAAGATTGGAAAGGAGATTGTTAAAAAGTGTAATGGATTGCCTTTAGCTGCACAGTCACTTGGAGGAATGTTGAGAAGAAAGCACGCTGTTAGGGATTGGAATAATATACTTGAAAGTGACATTTGGGAACTTCCTAAAAGTCAGTGTAAAATTATTCCAGCACTCAGAATTAGTTACAATTATCTCCCTCCACACTTAAAACGGTGCTTTGTTTATTGTTCACTGTACCCCAAGGATTATGAATTTTAAAAAGATAAACAGATCCTGTTGTGGATGGCTGAAGATCTTGTAAAAACACCAAAACAAAGGAAAAAAAGGAAAGACTTGGTGACGAGTATTTTGACGATTTGGTTTCCAGATCGTTTTTTCAATTTTCAAGTCAGCAGACTTGGGGTAATTATTTTGTAATGCATGACCTGATGCCTGATCTAGCAACATTCCTTGGCGGGGAATTCTATTTTAGAGAAGATGAACTTGGAAATGAAACCAAAATTGATAGAAAGACTCGTCATTTGTCTTTTACAAGACTCAGTGATCCAATTTCCAATTTCAGATATTGAAGTTTTCAAAACACTAAAATTTCCAAGAACTTTCTTGCTGATCAATTGTAAAATTTCTCCATTCAACAACGAGCAGGCAGCACATAATATAGTGTCGATGCTTAAGAGTTTGTTTTATCATTTTGTGACTTCCAATCTCCGCCTGCTCTGCCTGATTCAATTGGTGAATTGATCCATTTGCGTTATTTAAATCTCTCTCATACAAGTACAGCAACACTGTCGGAGTCATTGTGTAATCTGTACAACCTACAGACTTTGAAATTGAGTTGGTGCTTAAATCTGACTAAGTTGCCTAGTGCCATGCAAAATCTTGCAAACTTGCGTCATCTTGAAATTTTTAAGACTTCCATAAAAGAGATGCCTAAAAGAATGGGGAAACTGAATCAAATACAGAAGTTGGATTTATATATTGTGGGCAAGCATAAAGAGAATAGCATCAAAGAACTGGGAGGACTTCCAAATCCCCATGGTTGGTTTTGTATTAAGAAATTAGAGAATGTTACTAATGGTGAAGAAGAACTAGAAGCCAGGATAATGGATAAGAAGCACATTGATGGTATATCCTTGGAATGGTGTGTAGGTAACGACAATAGCATCAACTCCCAAATTTAATTAGATGTACTCAGCAACTTACAACCTCACCAGCACCTGAAAGGGCTGTCAATAAGTGGTTATAAAGGAACTGGATTTCCAGAATGGGTAGGAAACTTTTCCTCCCATAATATAACAAATCTGTGTCTAGAAGATTGTAACTGTTTCAAGCTTCCTTCACTTGGGCAACTACCATTTCAAACATGAATTCTGTGAAGACTATTGATGCAGGCATTTTTATAAGAAGGATAACATGCGTTGTTGGGAGGTGTGGAGTTCCTTCGATTCAGAAGCTTTTCCTGTACTCAGGAGTCTTAATATAGTTGATTGCCCCAAACTAAAGGGAGACTTGCCTAATCACCTTCCTGCTCTGCAAACACTCAGGATTACAAATTGTGATCTTCTTGTCTCTTCCGTCCAAGGGCTCCTACCCTTCAAACATTAGAGATACACAAAAGCAACAAAGTAACGTTTCTTGAGTTTCCTCTTTTGGTGGAACGTATAGACATAGAAGGAGGTCCAATGGTGGAGTCAATGATGGAGACCATCGCTAACATCCAACCTACTTGCCGTCAATCTTTAACATTAAAGGATTGTTCGTCAGCCATATCTTTTCCAACTGAAATTCCCGAACGCAAACGCACTTGCATACTCTTTAGCTGCTAGCCATTTCAAATGGAAGAGCACTGGAAACAAGCATAGAATGAAGGCACTAAGTCATCAAGTCTGGATAGATAATAGCTATGAAATTGACAGGGATCTCCTATTCTTAGTTGAAGTTTTATTTTTCTATGAATATTGACACCGGAAGAGATTAAATTTTCATGTTTCACTTTGTTGTTGTACTTCAAGATCGGATATCTCTTTCTGTTTATGAGATCCCTTCAAAACAAACTAACTAAATCTTTATTGAAATAATTTAACTCAATTTAATTATTACATCAAGAAATCAGTATGACTTTTGAGTTTATCCAAGGTAAAGCATATAATATTTGGTCTAATTAATCAAACCAAAATAATTAATTAGTTCAATTTTATTTAATCAGAACCTTCACCAAAATTTCTTATAGAAAGTATACAATAGATTTATTAAGAGCATACATATTTACATGTCGGGATGGTAGAGGTGATAACAATTGGTCCTGCGACAGATATTTGTAATGCATCTCGTAGTGTTATCAAGCAATTTTCAGTTAATTTTTCAAAAACATAAATAAACTCGATTATAAGTCTATAATCAAAATTCATAAATAGTAGTTCTCCCTTTTTGAACTTGCTCGAGCATAATTTTTTATTAACTGTAAATACATAACCATTTGTCTTGCATAAATAAAAATTATTTCGAAATTTTCCTATTATCAGTTAGATCACTCGATCAAATAATTTATCAGTATAAAATTGATTTATAAATATAATTTAGGAAACAAAATCCAACCAAATACAAACACAAAAAATCATACAATTAGTTTAGCATTTTAAGCTGATGCAAGTCTTAACTAATATTGATTGGGGATGCACCAAACACTTATTTCACCCATCTTAATAATGAAATGAAGTTGGTAAAAATATTTGAATTCCAAAAATAGGACAAATGGGCATCAAAAGTCCCGAAAGGAATTTTGATTCAACTTCCTATACCGAGAATGGGCTTTCCGTATCCGAAATATAAAGAATATATTCAGAAAAACTCATTCTAAGATGAATGTGGAGTGACAACTTATAAAGCGCAGAAAGAAACATCCAATTAATAAAGTGAAGAACTAACAATTGATGTAGACAATCTACCGAAACAACAATAGGACATATCTTCATGAGGAAAATATCGCCACTCCACTAACCGATGGAAATTATTAACCGCTGGAAAAGATGCTTTTCAAAGGTATGCATTTCACAAACGTCTTGTACAAGGAGTAGAATACTAAGTTTGCAACTATTAACAATATCGCCTCATTTCTCTCTTGTAAAACCTTCTGAACACGACATGAGACAACAACTAAAGCTTAAAAGGTAGCGAAGAGAAAAATATCTAATTGTTTTTGTATGGAGAAGGTTCACATCATTCAAAACTGCTCTGCACAATTACTACCTTCTTCAGCTTGAAGAGTCATCAAAAAAAGTACATTACATCATCTACAATATCTGGACAGCATATACCACATGATCACCAAAAGGTCCCTACAGCAAAGTCATTTTTAAAGTGACTAGAAGAAACTGTTGATCCAGATCAGGCACAGAACGCTGAAATGTCCATAGCTAATCTTCTCTGCTGTGCCACAAATGATACAAGCTTGTTATCATCGATGATTGACCAAATGAAGTTTAAAATTTATTTTCTCTAACCCTAGCATTGAGAACATGAAGCTACTTAATACACAGTGAGAGATTATTGCAGGACATAAAAATGATTTTACAAAGTTTTCTATGGTCATTGTTTTACAGAAACATACGATTGTCATGCTTTAATAGTTTATGATCAGCTCTTCATACACAGAAGCCTGGTGAGCTATGCAATAAAGTCTCCCTGTTGTTTCATGCTGTTATAGAGATCACCACTAGAATAAGCCCACTAAAACTGGACACTTAGATTGCAAAAGTACGATGCTGAATTATTCTCAATATCAATAGCATTAGTTTATTTTCCAATAAAATAAAACCACATGTTTTACCATTATAATGATATTATTAGGTAAGTGTTCCAATATAAATTGACAGTAAAAACAAAAAAGGGGGCTGAGAGATGATGATGATGATGAAACAAAAGTACCATCATACCAAGTTTAAACCTCCCCTATATTGGGCATCTATCAACTAAAGAACAAAAAAGATCTCTTTCACACAGGAAAGCTAGAAGTAGCAGAAAAGGTCTTCAAAGAGAAGGTTTGTCCAAATACCCATTAAGTTTGAACATGAACAGCATACCCAAAAATACAGTAACAGAACATCAAGACATGGTACCATACTCATGTTTCCGGTGCGAAACTAAAATGAGCAAAATTTAGATTCTCAATTAATGATTCAACCACACTTCCTAAATTGAGAAGAGAAATGTCAATAACAATCTCATGAACACTTTCTATTATTGGTTAAATTTTATTGAAAATAAAAAATTTGTAAGTCTCACTTCTTGATTATCCGAGTCTCTCTCTTGATTAGGTTTAATAATTGCCCACAGCATTTTCAGAAAGGGACACATGGAACACGGGATATAAGCACAAGCCAGGAGGAAATAAAAGCTTGTAAGCCACTTGACCAACCGTGCCCATGATCCCAAAAGGACCATAATACTTGGGAGCTTGCTTGGGGCAAATTTTACAATTAAGGGTCTGTTGCTTATTGGCTCTCAGCTTGAGAAATACTCATTCTTCGATATTGAAAATCTTCTCGACCCTTTTATTGTCAGCCATATAGCAAATGTTGATTTAATTGTTTGAGAGTTATCTCCATTGAGTAGTTCACACGGTATTTCATGATGCATGGCTTCCACCCTTGTTTCTTCCAAAAGAAATCACGTAATAATTGAGGGAGGCCTTCCATAATCTACCTCAAATGGTGTTCTCGACTCTTTTGTCAGCCATATAGCAAATGTTGATTTAATTGTTTGAGAGTTTTGTCTCCATTGAGTAGTTCACTATGTATTTCATGATGTATGGCTTCCACCCTTGTTTCTTCTGGAAGAAATCACGTAATAATTGATGGAGGCCTTCCATAGTCTACCTCAAATGGTGTAAAACTCGTGGACGCATGGAAATTAGTATTGTACCAATACTTTACAAAATGGACCCACAACACCCGTGACTTTTGCTAATAAAAAATAAATCATCTAAAAAAGGTCCCCAAGTTCACCTCAATTTTTGGCCATTTGACTGAGGGTGATATTTTGTACTCATCTTCAATTGAATACCTTGCAACTCAAAAAATTCTTTAAGAAAGTCACTCACTAAAATTGGGTCTCAATAGAAAATGGGATACCATGTAGTCAAACACTCTCCTTCACAGACACCTAAGCTTAAGTTTTTGTTGTATATTGGCGTTTGAGGGCAATGAAATAGTTGTACTTGTTGAGAAGTAGAACACCATTTTCATGATAAGTAGGAACCGACAAATTAGGTCCATAAGCACCTATAGCCAATGTAGTCAAAAACACGAGTTTACTCGCATACTCACACGAGTCAGCGAGTTTGGAAGGCCAGCCGAGGTGACTCAGCCAGCAGATCAAAATCGGAGAGGATCGGAGGGAGTCGTCGCGCGGACCAATGGATCGGAGACAGAGGTTGTCGATCCTGGATCATGACTCCTGCGCAGCCCTTTTTGGCCAAGAAAAATGGAACTTGGTTGCTCTAGCATAGAGAATGAGGTTTTGCACCGGCGGCTTCGATGGTCTTGTGCAGTGGCGGTGGCGGTGGCACGCTCTAGTGAGGCTGTGACCATGGCGGAAAATGAAGAGATTAAAGGGGATGACGTTCGGTGGAAATGAAGAGTTGCTGCCCAAAATAAACCCTAAAACCTAATTCAAACATTTAGGCCTTGGCCCAATATTAATATCCTGTCTATTGCAACCCTAATTCAAATTAAGTCATTGGATAAGTATTTTGTAGTAGCAAGAGTAAGTGAGCAATACTATTAATTTAAAATCCTAAATTTATTTGGGCATTATTTGTCCCATTTAAAATACTATAAGTTTCCAATAATTTTAATTGACATCATACTTTTCTTTAATTTATCTATAAGTATATATTGTAACACTATAAATATATATATTATAACACTATTAGTAACTCTTACGAGTCGAATTACGACTCTCAAGTTATGATCTTTTATCTCCTCTCCAATTCTCTTACGAGTTACGAGTTTGACTACATTGCCTATAGCAACAATCATATCTTGAAAATTCAACAATCATAAGGTTGAATGACAAACCTACTTAGTACCTAAATCTAACAATATATTGACGACTGATGCCTTTAAATTTTGGTCACATGCTTCTTTGATATGAGTTTGCCTTAGTTTTTCTTTTGTTCTCTTCTCTATTGCAGCATCTGAATTTCTATAAAACATATCCATTTCTCCTTTTTTTTCCACCACTATTTCCCCCTTATCATTACCAGTTGTGGAAATTTCAACTTCATCTGCACTATCATTATTATCATAAGTCGCACTATATACAGGATTGATGGAAGAGATGACTACTTTTTCTTTAAATAATGGTATAATTACCTTATTCGTCCCTACATTTAGGGTCAATATTTAATTTAGTATAGTGATATTTAAAAAAACCAATTTGGTCCTTATGTTTTTTAAAATGTATACAAATTCGTCCTTTCCGTTAAGTCTCATCTTACGACGTCAAGTGTTGTTCAAGTGGTAGAGAGAGGTGCTTATTTGGCATGGAGAGATGGGATTTGAGTTTTAAAAAAGGACGTACAGAGAGAAGGTACTCTAAACTGGGTGAGCTTGATGTCTCTCTGGCGAGGTTGGAGACCTTCTGGCGGAGGTCGTCGCCGCCGCCGACAGGGAGAGCAGAAGCGAGGAGTGCGACATCTAAGCATACAATCTAGCTTCTGCTAACGATACCCTTCGAAGCATTCGGGAAAAGGAGCCTCTATCAAACTCAGCCTCTACTGTGTCGTAATCGTCATCTTCCTCAACCCCGCAAGCATCACATTCACACACTTCCTCCCCATCGTAATTGCTTTGAGTTTGATCAGTAATTACGACCCAGAACCAACAAAATTGGCTAGCCAAACTTTTAGGGTATGACTTTGAGCATCCAATAGGTTGGCAGACGCTCTGTCACGAAGATTGGAGGAAAAGGAAGAAAGAGTGGTGGAAATCAATGTTTTGTCCATACCCTATTTGAGGGATATTGAATTAGTGAAAGAAAATAAGCAGGACCTGATATTGAAAAAGATCATGGAGGAGTTAAAAAGCAATCCTGAGGCACACGGGAATTATACCCTGGAAAGTGGGAGACTGCATTATAAGGGGCGACTGGTGTTATCAGCGTCCTCGAGTTGGATTCCTAGGTTACTACACGGGTACCAAACTACGCCTTTGGGTGGACACTCAAGAATCTTTCATGCGTACAAAAGAATAGGATAGTCGTTGTATTGGATGAGCATGAAGAAGGTTGTCACTGACTATGTCCACGCATGTACGGTGTGCCAGCAAAATAAATATCAAGCTTGTTCGCCACAACAACTGCTTCAGCCACTACCGATTCCGAACGCGGTTTGGGAGGAGCTGAGCATGGATTTCATTATCAGGCTTTCGAAATCATGTGGGAAGGACGCAATTTTGGTGGTTGTAGATCGCCTAAGTATGGTCATTTTATTGCTCTTAAACACCCATATTCGACTAAAACGATCGCAGAGGTACCTGTGAAGGAGATAGTGAGACTGCATGGTATTCCAACGTCTATCGTTAGTAACAGAGATTCAACATTTCTAAGCCTGTTTTGGAAATAATTATTTAAGTTAAAAGGAACGACGTTGAAGATGAGCACGGCATATCACCCCAAAACAGACGGTCAAACAAATGTTTTGAATAGAACGCTGGAAACATATTTACGGTGTTTTAGTTCAAAACAACCGAAGATATGGGCGACTTTCCTTCCTTGGGCAGAGTACTGGTACAACACTAGCTATCATTGGGCAACGAAATGTACACCATTTGACCTAGTGTATGGACGACCACCTCCATCGTTGGCAAGTTTTGTTCCAGGAGAGACTATGGTAGAAAAGTAGGAGCAAGATTTAATGAACCGGGATGAAACCCTAGCACAGCTTAAATTTCAGGGCGCAGGATCAAATGTCCAATTTCGCCAACCGCCACAGAACACCATCTTGAATTAAAGTGGGGGATATGGTATATTTAAAAATTAGGCCACATCGGCAACTATCGATGCCTAACCGACTGCATCCGAAGTTGGTTATCAAGTACTATGGTCCTTTCCTGGTTGTAGCGGTGGTTGTTCAATGGCCTTTAAACTTCAGCTACCAGACACGACTCGAATACACCCAATGTTCCATGTGTCTCAACTCAAGCTGGCGGTGGGGCTGCACGAAGTTCAACCCAAGTTGCCTAAAGAGTTACAAGGACCGGCGGGAAATTGTTATCGAACAGAGATCTTGGATAGACACAATAACAAAGACTTGTGGGAAAACTCATCTATTTATCACACATTAGGCTAGACATAGCCTATGCATTTAGTATGGTTAGCCACTTCATGCATGATCCAAGAGAAAGACACTTGCTCGCAATAAATAGAATTATTCAGTACTTAAAAGCCTCTTTGGGAAATGATTGCTATTCAAAAAAACAGAAAAACTTATCCATGAAAGTATATACTGATGTTGACTATACAAAATCAATTGTTGATAGGAGATCCACCACAAGCTATTGCATGTTCTTGGGTGGAAATATAGTGACATGGAGGAGCAAGAAACAAAATGTAGTTGCAAGATCAAGTGCAGAGGCAAAATTTAGAGTCATGGCTCAAGGGGTTTGTGAACTATTATAGATAAAGGTCATACTCGATGACCTCAACAAAATATGAAGATCCTATGGGTTTGGCGTGTGATAATAAGTCCACCATTAGTATTGCACACAATCCAGTTCAACATGACCGAACAAAGGACGTAGAGATAGACCAACATTTCTTTAAGGAGAAGTTGGATAATGGTCTTATAGTCACCGAGTACATCCCTTCAAAACTCCAATTGGCGGATATGTTCACTAAAGGACTTCCCACAAAACAGTTCAAAGATCTTACTTGCAAGCCCTGATAGATCTACATTCACCAGCTTGAGAAAGTGTTGCGTAATTAGGAGATAATAATTCCATAAGTAGTGCAGATTCTGTTTTCTATTTTGTATAACTTTAATTACTTATTATTTCTTGCTTTAATTACTTATTATTTATTTCCTTAATTAAGTTGTAAATACTCTATAAATTTAGACTGTAATCTCATTTGTAAATAAATTCATAAATATATTCAATCTTCTTCTTTCAACTGGGCTTGTTACCAATCTAAGGAAAAATACTAGTCTTCGGACCTAAAGGTTTATTTTGGCTGGCTAACAATGTCCCCATGCCCTATGATTTTTAATTTAGTTATGTCCCCATGTCCAATCTTCATAGGTCACAAATGAACCAAGTTATATGGAAGATCGTTATACTTGGTCTCTGAAACACAACTTTGAATATTATACACAACAGAGTTCTTGTATTGATAATTTGAAACAAAAGATTTAATGAGTAAAGGCAAATGAAATAATAAAAAGTGCAAACTTATGAAGCATAGAGATGGACACTGTCTATAAACCCAATATAACACAAAATGACAATTGACAATAGATTTCATAATATAAGGACAAAAGGTATAAGCATATATATACATTAAAAAATTATTATTATTATTATAAAAGTGTGCATGTTTTAGTGTCTACGTACAAAAGCATAAATTCGACATACAAATATTGAGATATATTTCACAGGCACTAAAACATTTAAACCATATAAGTGTTAAATATCATAATTAATATTTTCATATTCAAGGATTGTTGTGCTAGGAGATGTCAAAGTTTGTATTAAGTAACAAGCTTTAGAGTATGAGTGATCATATATGTCCAAGATAGGAGGGTTTATTTCCTTGAAGTGAGACTTTAATAGCTGAATAAGAACCTAAAACATGAACAGTTTCAAAGGCGAAGTTCACACACCAATAAATTTCATGAAATTGCATATTATATAAGTTGAAATCTAAAGTATATATTTTATGTAAAGCTTTAGATGTTTAGCAGAAAGGTCCTGGATATATGGAAGTGGAACTTATATGCAGTTTCACTTGTGCAAACTGGAAAACATTCTTAGGAACGAGGCCTACTACAGCAAATCTAGTATAAATAGAGTGATAAACCACTTGCAGAATATAACAGCTCTGCTGTATTTTCCTTTGGTAGATGGAATTACTTATTTAGTTCAACAAGATTGCTTAAAATCAAAATTCAGCTAAAACGGAATTCTTACCTGAACAAAAAAAGAAGGGGTCACCATATTTGACACAAGTAGTTATTCTGCAGCAGATCTAAAAATTTTGTGTTTTAACTTCCTATTATGATTTTCCTGTTCAAAGTTGATAAAAGAAAAATCAAGCATGAGTTGACTTAATAAAATTCAATAATTTTCTATCAGGCAGACAGGTACAGAAACAAATATATTACTATTTTTCAATCCTCACAGCAACCCAACTAATTTAGTCTAAATCCTTTCCACTTCATGCAGGTTTTCAAGCTGTGCATTAATCTTGAAAAGTGTTTCTCATTGAGACGACTAATGAATGTAAATATTGATTGATCATTGCATGTCAAATTGGCAAATATATATCAAACATAAAGGAAACGTGTAGGAACTAGGCAATAGAACAGCTAATGTAAACTGTCAGGAAAAGAAATTGACAAGATTAAAATGGTGGGAAAATATAAAAAAATAAAAATAAAACTACAATGATGAAAGGGGAGAAATGAAGGGAAATGAAGGGAAAGAAACACAATCAACACAAATAACCAAAAAAAAAACAAATGCACGCAATCCAGTAAAAGATATCTTGGAAAGAAAAGTATAATGACCACAAAACAAGTTGTAGGGAAATAAAATGAAAAGATGGAAGATACAAATCAGATCAGAAGAGAAGTCCTCAAAAACAAAATGCTTGGAATAAAAGGCAAACAAACTAATGGGAGATAATGAATTAGCAGGAAAATTAAGAACTGAAAGGGTAGGGTAAAGTAAACAAAATGCAGAAAAAAAAGAAGTTCAAAATAGAAGAGTAATGCGTGAAGAAATATATCAATCATCAAAATGCAGAAAAGTAACAAAATTTTAAAAATAGGTTAAAAGCATTGAGCAAAAATACAAACAATAAGTCTAAACATTAAGCCAGATGTGTTACTGAAACCTGAAAGACAAAGATACACAAAAGAATTCCAGGAATGATTATAACCACAAATGTAAATCACACGTATCTGCAAGTCAAATAAAGGACAAAAAAATAATGGGTGTTAGACATGAAAGTAAACAGCAGGAAATAAAAACTTGGTAGTCACATGCAAACAACAGCGCAAAGAGGCCACCCCCAAAACCGCTATAGTGGCAGAATGATATCACGATGACTGATATTTTGATCCCTAAGTAGATTTGTATAGCATGATGAATATAATATACATGATTAAAAATAAAGAAAACGCCTAAATTAAGGTGGCATAAGTTTCAGATCAGGTTGGTTGGTTGCATAGAACCGCTGGATGTGTCACTGGAAGCCACATAGGAAACACCGAGTGAAATAGAGAGACAAAGCATGAGAGGGAAGGGCTGATTTCATAGAGGGGAGTGAAAGTTATTGGTCATAGGTTAAAACAGAAAGTTAACCTTTTATCCTTAATGAGAAAAACAAAAACATAAGTGATCCCATTTCCCAGCTTGGAATTGAGTCCCTTAGGTTAATCCTAAATTGCATCAGACCTCCCTTAAACTGTGCAATCTTTCGCAATTTGTCCATGCAACATGGCCCACGATGCACGACGGCCACAGACTTCAGGCATGGGGAAGCTGCTATTCCACTGGCACGAACATGTCCTACTGATTACTCTAATTAAAATAACTCAACAAAATAGTTCTACAAGACTCCAAAACTACATCCACAACATCTCAATTCCCATCAATGCATCAGGCCATGGCTGCAAGCCACATCAGTTTCAATCAATCAGCGTCAACCCCTAAATTAAAACCTCAAAAACTTCACTTAACACACTAGTTGACAAAAACACATTCCTAAGCAAAAGCAATAATACTTCTAGTCAATTAACATTCCCCACATTTAACCAACCATAACATTATGATATTCATCATCATGGCATCTAACAAACAAACATTCAACATTAACAGCAACCACTACGACATTCTAATCGCAATCATCACATGATAAATATAGTTGTCCAACATTGACAACAACAACAATTAGTATCTCAATCATTCCAAAGATGGACTTTTATATTTAGTAGTGCACTAGTACAAAACTGCGAATAACGACTTTGATTAACGACAGTTTTAGGCTTCTAATCATAAAAGAAAACACAATGGCATTTTCATAATAAAAACCAACTTTTGACGACAGTTGACATGAGGACCATCATCAAAAACTCCCATTTCAGCATTGACAACGGTTGCATGGAAAAACCGTCGTTAAAAATCAAAGAAACGGCATTAAAAATTGAATTTAAGAAAACGACAACGGTTAATATATGGAATCGTCATCATATACCTTGTTTAAGGCATTGTTTCTTCTTCTTCTTCTTCTCCTCTTTTCTCCAACATCGTCTTCTTTGTTATCTAGCCCCTACATTGTTCACCGCACTTACCTCCATCCTCGATCAAGGTACTGAAGCGCCCCACCGCACAGCATTGAAGCCACCCCTAGTTTCAGCCCACTAAAGCTCTCCAAACTATCGCACCAAAGGGCCTCCACACTGCACTGAAAGTTCCCACACCACATCACACCATAAAGTTCACTCAGCACCGTGAAGTCCATCGAACCACAAAGTCCATCCCGCCACCCCACGCCTTCGAGGTTAGTTTTTTAAAATTTCTATTTTGTATTTATAATTTGTTAATAATTATTAATTTTTAAATTATATAGTATTTAGTGTATTTTTAGGATTATATTGTTTTTGTTAATTTAGCAACACTTTTTGTCGACCGTGTTAGTATTGAGTCTAGGGGTGTTCAATCTCCGACAAATATTATTAGACGCTTTGAAGTTCGTGTTTTAGGCATTATTATGTCCAATTTTTGTTATACTTTTCATTGAGATCCTTAGTTTCACGTTTGAGATTTAATACATTAACTTGTGTAGTACTCTAATTTTAAAAGTGTTTCTAGATCTTTATAAACTTTATATAAAAGCTAATGGAGGGTGTACAAACAATAATTGTATTGAATTTTGAATTGTCCGTTTGGACAATTGGGAAGAGTAATCAGTTTTTAAGAGATGATTAGTGCATAACTTATAATCGAATTTCATATATTTTACTACTTAAATTTGGATCATTGCATTTTGTGTTGATCTTCTAGTACATATTTGATTGTGAAGATTTTGGCCACCACTTTCATTGTCACCGAAGACCAATGCGAAATATTGCTGAAATTTTGTAGAATTGTTTATGTACTACTCAATTATTATAAAATTGAATCTTCTGGAATGGGATAGGGTGATACCTTTAATTAAAAAACTGAGATTTAAATGTATTGTACAAAACATAATTCCAGTAATGTACGTATAAAACATTTAAATGGATCGGAGTTGGATTAATTCTCCATGTGTAAGTGACGCATACAAGAGAGGTTACACACATACAAGTGAGGTGTGGAAGAATTTATACAGTTTGCACAATGTAATGTCGATAGTAATCACAACGGAGTAAAATTGAGGTGTCCTTGTGTGAATTATTTAAATAGGAGAACATCAAATTGAATGTTTCTGAAATTAGAGAACATCTTTTATACGATGGACTTCTCATATATTATATAACACGGACGTGACATGGTGAATTGTTACACTTACCAAGTGTGCGTCGAACTGAGGAGTTTGTTGATTGGACAATGAACGACAAATTAGAGAACATGATTCACGATGTTGGAGCAGAATCCTTTGTTGAAGTGGTGTTTGAAAATATATCTACTAACTTCACACAATTATCAATAATGTTAAGGTTGATGAATTTGAAGGCAACAAATGGATGAACAAAGAAAAACTTCACAGAATTGCTTCACTTGTTGAAGGAAATGCTTCCAGAAGAGAATACACTACCTAATCAAAATTATGAGGCAAAGAAGATACTTTGTCCATTGGGTATGGAATATAAAAAGATACATTTACGTTCTAATGATTATATTTTATGTAAAAAAGAGTTTGAAGAGTTAAGATGTCCCAAGTGTAGCTTATCACATTATGAGGCTAAAGATGGTCAACAGAGAATAATAATATAGTCGCAAAGGATGGTCCTCCTACAATAGTATCTTACAATTATTCCAAGCCTAAAGCGTATGTTTGTGAATCTAAATGACGTTAAAAGCCTGAGATGGCACGCAGATGATAGGAAATGTGATGGACTACTTCGTCATCCAGTTGATTCTTTCTAATAGAAGAAAAAGGAATTTAATTTCCTATGTTTGGAAATGAATCAAGGAATTTAAGACTTGGATTGGCTAGTGATGGAATAAATCCTTTTCGAAATTCAAGTAGCAATCATAATTAAAGGACTGTTTTGCTGGTCATTTATAACTTACCTCAAGGTATGTGCATGAAGCGCAAATAAATGATGTTATTTATAATGATCTCTAGTTCAAAACAATCAGGAAATGACATAGGTGTTTATCTTAGTCCATTGATTAAAGATTTGAAATTATTATGGGATGAAGGGGTTAAAGTGTTTGATGGGTTTGGTAATGAATCATTCTAGATTCATACAATGTTATTTTGTACTATCAATGACTTCCCTGCATATGAAAATTTGTCACGTTATAGTGTGAAAGGTTATAGAGCATGTCCGGTTTGTGAAGAAAACACATAATATGAACAATTGAAACCTGACCATCGTAGATTTCTAAATCAATGTCACTCATATAAAAGCCTTTAATGGACACCAAGAACATAACAATTGTCTCATTCCATTAACTAACACATTTATGTGAGGTAAAAAATGTTAAAGTGGTTTTTGCTAAAATAAAGAAGCAAATCGTGATTGAAATATGGAAGAAATTAATTTTGTTTATCTTCCGTATTTTTGTAAGTTAGATCTGAGTCACTATATAAATGTAATGCACGCAAAAAGAATGTGTGTGATAACTTAATTGGAACACTTCTCAACATTAAAGGCAAGACGAAGGACAGTGTGAATGCTCATTTGAATTTGACTGAGATGATTGACACCGCAAGAAGTTGCTAAACGTACATTTTTACATGCATCATGTTACACTCTATCAGAGGAGTAGAGAACAAGTTTTTGTGAATGTCTTAAAGGTGTTGAGGTACAACAAGGCTACTCTTCAAATATCAAGAGTCTTGTATTTATGTATGATTTGAGACTAATTGGCTTAAGGTCTCATGATTTTCATGTTCTAATGCAACAATTACTACATGTGGCTACTCGTAGAATCTTACCAAAGAATGTTAGTCATACCATCACTTGATTGTGTTCCTTTTTCAATTCTATATGTAGTAGAACTATTGAAGTGTATAGGGGAAACAGTGGGCCAATGACGTCTAGTGTGGTTAGCAATGCGAGAATGGAGACTGCTTCCTCCGGCAAAGAGTTTCGGCCAAGAGAAGGATCAAGGAACAAGGGTTCCAGGACACTCCCTTATCCGGAGTATGTGAGACGAAGGGAAGAAGGAAGATGCTTCCACTGTGGAGGGGCGTACAGTCCAGGACATCGCTGTCCAGAGAAGAATTTGAGGGTAATTATATGTGCAGAGGATGAGGGAGGCCCAACAAAGGAGAATCAGGGGTTGTTGTAGCAGATGGAGGACAATGTAGATAAGGAAGAAGAGGAGAAGGAGCATCCATCCCACAGATCTTAATAAAGTGGAATGAGGGGGGTAGGGACACGACGACATGGGAGGATGTGAAAACCATTTAGGAACAGTTTCCAGAATTTAACCTTGAGGACAAGGTTGTTTTGTCCGAAGGGAGTAATGTTAGGACACAAAATAAGAATAAAATTTGGAAGGTATATTATAGGAAAAATAAAAAATAAAGGCGGTTAGTAGTGGTTAGTAGTAGTTAGTAGCGATTAGTGGTGGTTAGTAGTAGTTAATAGCGGTTAGTGGTTTTTAAATAAAGACCAACCGGTTTAGTGAATGGTATGTTTTTGTGTATTCAGTTTGATAGACATGGAAATCCTGTGTAAAAGGAATAATATTTTCCTTTGTGGGCATTCGGAATGTAAAGTGCAGAATTATTAATACAGAAAATTATTCAGTAGATTTTGGTGTTCTTGACCTATTTTTGGGTGTGATTTTCTTGGTTCCTAACAGATGCTAACGGTGAACGGAGATAGCGAAAAAGGAAAGAATGAGGCTGGTTGAGGCGGCGCGCAGTTCTAATGACGGTGTGCGGCGATGGCAGTGATGTTGTGTGTGAGTGAGGAACCCTAACAATAGCTGACCTAAAATGAATTGGGCCACATAATACCTGGCCCAATTGAAATATTAACAATAATCCATACAGTTGACAGCATGACTTATGGTATGCTAAAACAAAAACTGCAATGCAACAACAAAAATCTAAGAAGAATTGGGTCATATCATACTTGGTCCAAATAAAATGTTAAAATGTTAACCTAATAACAGCAACCAACCAATTGTTGTGACTAAACCTAATAACTGCAAAAAAAACCCTAAATTAAATTGAGTCGTGTCATACCCAACCCAATTAAAATATTATAAGTTAACCTAGTAATATTCTATACACAACATAGCAACCTAGTAATATTCTAAACATAATATTATTATTAGTTATGGTTCCGCAATGCTTCCGACATAACCCGTTATGGTATCTGTTATAACTTTATAAAGGATTTTTAGAGTCTCCAATAATTTCCATTATCCAATATTGATAACACTGGTTAAGACCGTCGTCATTTCGTTCTTTTTAACGACGGTTTCAGGCACATTATAATTGGGTCCCTAGGATCTCCATCAATACCCAGACAGGCACATTATAAGTTTATAAAAGTGCGTTTAGGAAATTAAGTTCGGCTGAACTCAACCGCAATTGAATTAAAAAGCAACTCAGTTTAGCATTTAACTCAAGGTAAATTTTACTTCTAACTACATCTGAAAAAAAAGCTATCAAACATATTGGCATAGTGTACAATGGAAACTGAAAGTGGGTCTGGTGTTCCAATTGAAATCAAAACACAAGCACAGTTAACAATTGATTGACAATGCAAACTTAATTAGATGAATGAAAACTAAAGTCTAATAGTAATGTCACCTGCTGAAGAACCATAGCAGAACTCTCGTCCACCAAGCTGGTCAAATTCTGAATCTTAACAAGCATTTTCTGATACAACTCCTCCAAACCCTCGGTGTAGCTCCTAGCATCAGACCCAACCATTCTGCTCAACCTCCCAACCTCAAACCCCTCGGCGCACCCGTCGAGCTCCCTCTGATCCTTGGCGGCCTGCTTCATCCCTGCCAGCCTCTCGTCGCCACCGTCATCCATCGGGGAGCCGCGGGGTCCGCAGTCGAGCGCGGGGAGCCGCGAGTTGGGGCTGAAAGCGCCGTAGTGGCCGCGGAAGGCAGGGCCAATGTTGATGACGTCGAGGGAGCGGGGCTCGAAGCACTGGGGCCCAGTGCAGAACTGGAATGCGCGGTACTCGTGCGTGTGCACGAACGAGGAGGGCGCGTGGTCGAAGGGAGGGGAAGCTAGGAGGAGGAAGACGCAGGGAGGGAATAGAGAAGGTTGTTCAGGGGAATTTGAGTTTAGGTTTGGGTTTGAGTTATCAATTGAGGAAGAGAATTGAGAGAGAGAGGAGAGGGAGGAGGTGACGGAGAACTCGCGCATGGAGGGGCGGAGGGCGGAGCGGCGGCGGGCGGAGAACCAGCCAAGAAGGGAGGAGTGGGGGAGGAGGGCGGAGGGGAGGACGGCGCCGGAGGAGTCGTGGAAGGAGGGGGAGCAGAGGAAGCCAGTGACGGTGGCGAGGAGGGTGGGGGCGGCGGAGGAAGAGTCGTCGGAGAGTGTGATGGGAAGGTGGGTGATGTGGCCGAAGAGGAGGCCGTGGATGGCGGAGGGGGAAGTGGAGAAGCGCTGGATGAGGGATGCGAGTGTGGGGCCGGAAATCGCGATCTTCTGCAATGGTGGATCGTCCATGGCGGCGCTGAGAGAGAGATTGGTGCGAACAAGGGATCTTTATTCACAGTAGAGAGTTTGAGTCTGTTTTACTTTACCAGTACAGATTCAAGAAACGGTGATACGAAGACACTTTCTGGTGATTCTTTTTTTATGCTATATTGTATTCACAATTTGTTCTGTTAATTGAAATTCTTACAAAAATGTCACAATAGTTTCGTAAATCTTATATTTCGTTAACTGTTTTAAACATTTAATGAAATAATTTAAAATATAATCATTTTGTATTGGTAAATTATAATTCTATCACAAATTATTGTTCATATAATTTATAAAATAATTACTATAATAATTACTGAATGTAATGATTTGGAATTAGATAATCGTATGAAATTATTTTACACTAAAAATAAGTATTATATATTTCAATAATGAAATTATTTTATCGTTCTCATTTCTCTCACACGGTCACGCAGTTCTCATCTTCTCATTTTCTCTCTCCACTCTCTCTGCATTTATTCTTTTTCTGATTTCTTCTCTCGAAGCAATCACTCTTTTAGTTTTCTTTTTCTAGTTTCTCCTCTCAAAAAGCAATCGCTTTTTTAGATTTTACCCTATAATTTCTACTAATGTTTTTGTTACAAATGGCTCTATCGTATCTTCAACCACAATGAGGGAAGATATTTGCCTTATTTTTTACAATTGAAAAAGCAACACTACATATTTTATCGAAAGCATATTACATAGTTTTTAGGTTTTTCTTCGCAATAAGGCTTTTCCTTATTATCAGAGTTCGACGTACAATACAAGTTCAGAGGCCCTATCAAAGGCTAAGTCTATGCTGATTTCGTGGTAGAGCTCTTCTTGGCAGATGCACATCAAGAAGAATCCAACTTCCGATGGGTGTTCTCTGTAGATGGGTCCTCTAACCAACAAGGCAGCGAAGCGGGTGTCATCCTGGAAGGGTCGAACGAGTTATTGATCGAGTAGGCCCTACAGTTCGCCTTCAAGGCCAGCAACAACCAGGCGGAGTATGAAGCCCTGATTGCTGGCATACTGTTGGCCAAGGAGATGGGTGTGCAGAGTCTGCTGGCGAAGAGTGACTCTCTGCTAGTTACAGGTCAGGTAACAGGGGAATAGCAGGCCAAGGACCCCGCAGATGGCAGCTTATCTAGAATATGTCCAAGTATTGAAGAAGTCATTTGCGGTATTCGAGTTGGTACATGTCCCTAGATAGCAAAATGCCTGAGCTGACTTGCTAGCTAAGCTCGCCAGTTCAAGTAAGGGGGCAGACAGAGGACCGTCATATAGGAAACCCTGAAGACACCTCGAACCTTCACCGCAGATAATTTGGTGGAGGTCCATCAGGTTAGCACGTCAGGAGGAGGGAAGAGGAGTCATCGATCACTGTCTCAGGAGACACTAAGAATGCCCAGGATAAGCATATACCCAATTCGTTGGGAAGAGTCATTGCAGGTCTGCCTGGTTGAAGGAGGAGAAACCTGGATGACGCCCTACAAGAGTTACCTGGCGATGGGATACTCCCGCTGGAACCCACAGAGGCCAGGAAAATAAAGAAAAATTCGACCAAGTACACCCTCATTGACGGAGACTTGTTCAGACACGAGTTCACCCACCCTATTCTGGTGTGTGTAAGTGGCGAGCAGTGTGCACGAATAATGGCAGAACTCCATGAAGGGATATGCGGGAGCCATATCGGTGGTCGATCTCTAACATCGAAGGCCATTCGTGCAAGATACTATTGGCCAACCATAAGGGAAGACTGCACGAGGTACGCACAGCAGTGCAAGCAATGTCAGCAACACGCTAACTGGCACAAGGCGCCACCAGAAGAGCTCATATCGATTTACAGCCCTTGGTCATTCCATACCTGAGGAAACGATATACTGGGACCCTTCCCTTTAGCGATACGGCAGATGAAGTACCTCGTGGTCGCCATAGAGTATTTCACGAAGTGGATAGAGGCCGAGCCAATGGCACAGATTACGGCCCACAAGATTCAGCACTTCGTGTGGAAGAATATAGTATTCCGCTTTGGAGTACCGAAACGGTTGGAGTTTGATAATGGCACCCAGTTCGCAAGCCAACAACTGAGAAGGTTATGTACAAAAATTGGGACAAAGCAGGTGTTTGCATCAATCGAGCACCCTCAGACGAATGGGAAGGTCGAGTATGCCAACCGAGTCCTGCTCAGAGGCCTGAAGAGAAGGCTGAAGAAGGCCAAAGGGACCTGGGCAGAAGAAGTCCCTAGAATTGTGTGGGCTTACCACACCACTCCCCAGTCCACCACCAGAGAAACACTATTCAGCTTGGTGTATGGGTCGGACCTCGCCACGCTTCCAGAACTTCGTGGCTGAAGAGTCCAATGAAGAGAGGAAGGTGAACCTGGATCTACTGGATGAAGTAAGGGAGGAAGCGAGAATTAAAGTTGAAGCCTTGAAGAGAAGGGTGGAATACAAGTACAACTCCAAGCTGAGACCTTGCCAGTTCCGGGTGGCTGACCTGGTGATGCGAAAGGCCCACCCGTACCAGCTAGAGAACAAGGTGTTCCCCAAGTGGACTGGTCCTTTCAGGGTGACAGAGGCCCTGGGGAACGGGGCATACAGGCTTGAGACATTGGAGGGCGACGCGATTCCTCGCACATGGAATGCGACCCACCTCAAGTTTTACTTCAGTTGAACTATTAGCATAGTACACAGTTTTTAGGGGACACTATTTTTCCCTTCCAAGGGTTTTTTAACGAGGTCACCCAATAAAATTTCGGTTGAAGTATATTCTCGAATATTTTGTACAATGTAGTTACGAACCATTCACCTGGGTTAGAAGTCTTGAAAGCCAGAAAGGCAGGTTCGCAGAGAACACCTCCCCCTCGAGTGAAAACGCCAAGGCTAAACAGTATGGTTCGCCAGTAAAATCCTCTCTCGCCTTTGCGCGAAGATGAGGTCAGTTACAAACCGTTCACTTGGATTAGAACTCTCAGGTCCGGGGAAGGTAGGTCCGCAGAGGACACCTCCCCCCATCCTCGAGTGAAAATACCAAGGTGGAACAATAGGGTTCGCCAGTAAGACCTTCCCTTGACTTCACACAGCAAGGGCGAGGTCAATTATGAGTCTTCCCCATGGGTTAGAAGTCTCAGAGAAGGGCAGGATAGTTTGTAGAGAACGCCTCCCCCTTTTGAGTGAGAACCACCAGGGGTAAGAAGTACGGTTTGCCAGCCAAAATCCTCATCTGCCCCTGTGAGGTAAGGACGAGGTCAATTATGAACCTTCTCCATGGGTTAGAAGTCTCAAAGGAGGGCAGGACGGTTCATAGAGAACGCCTCCCCCTTTGAGTGAGAACGTCAGGGCTGGGAAGCACGGTTCACCAGTTAAACCTTCCCTTGACTTCATACAGCAAGGACGAGGTCAGTTACGAGTTTCTCCTTGGGCTAGAAGTCTTGAGACTGGGTAGGATGGTTCGCAGAGAACACCTCCCTCTCTTGAGTGAGAGCTTCGTGATGGAGGCAGTATGGTCCAACGGTTGAACCCTCTTCAACCCCAGTGTGGTTAGATCGAGGTCAGCGACGAACTTCTGCTTGGGTTAGAAGACTCGAAGCGGGATAGCGCAGAGAGCATCCCCCTCTTGAGTGAGAACGCCAAGGCGAAGACAACACGGTTCACCAGCGGCATCAGCCAGGCATCTCCTTACTTAGTAGAGTAGGAGCGAAGTTAGTCAGTGGATCTCTCTTATCTTTGTGTAATGAAGGTGAAGCTAGTTAAGGGTTTTGTGTGCACATCACCGCTACCTTAAGCCGCTGAGAAGAGGGTAAGGTCGAGTGAGATGGTGGGCAAACGCACTACCTAGAGTATGAATGTTCATCAGACGCGTTGTTAGCAGTGTTAGTGCGAGGCACGACAGTTAGCAACCAAGGCGAAGAAAGCAAATTAAAGGCAAGCAGATCTATAAATAAGACAAGATATATATATATATATATATATATACATATTATATATTGTTCATCTACGAATTAAGCAAGTTAAACTCTGGGAGTGAGTTGCCCATCAACGACCCGTTTTGACGTTGCGAAGGGTGAGATGTCCATCTCAAGGTGCACGCAGGCAACCTGAGCAAGGGCATCCTCGAACCCTGCTCCATATGCGTTAGTGGCGTCTTCGATGAGCTCTGCCTCAGTCTTCTTGAATGTTTCGGCCTGTTGGGCAAGCTCACCTTCTACGCGGCCAAGTTGGACTTCTTGCTGGGTGGCCCTTTCTTCCAGTTTGGCCATCTTGGCCTTGGTCCCCTCAGCCTGATCCTCCAAATCAATGACCCTATTGCGTAGGGGTAGGATCTTTGCCTCCAGCTGAAGGTTCTCCTGGCCCTTGTCGAAGAGCTGCTTCTTGGTCTCCTTCTTTGATTGGCGGAGGTAGCTCAACTCTTGGGTCAAGACCGTTTCGCGGTTGGCAAAGACCTGAGCTTGGCGAGCGAGTTCCTCCTTCATCCTCGCCTCGCCCTGGCTCTCGAAGGCAAGAGAAGTAACAAGGAACTCACCAAGGCTTTGGCCTATACGATCCTTCAGCAAGTCTCCACTGCCTCCTTCTCTTGGAAGCACTTAAGGACGTGCTGGAGGACGACGGGAATGGCAAGCGATAACGCCTTTCCACCGATGAGAATGCCATGTGTGCGTCTAGGATTGAGTATGGTGAGATGCCACCTCAGAAACGCTTCGTGCGTCGCGCCACACCTACCCATTAGGAAACGGCCACGTAAGCCACCAAAGCACTCAAAAAGCCTTTTCGCTTAGCCAAGCTCAGCTCGAGCCTGGGAGGCTTGTGTATTGGACAAAGCGCTCAGTGCTTAGTGGTCGGAACTCAGTGCATGGTGTGGTTAGATCAGCTTGGTTGTTGGACCTATAAAGAGGGTCATGTGTTTGGCCCAGCTTCGTGAGTAAGCCCGTTGAAACATAATTAAAATAATCATTTTATACATTAGTATAAGGTTATTAGTAAAGGTTATTTTTGAACCTAGGGGTACGTATAGTGCATGTGGTGGTTAGGTCACGCAAACACCTTTTTGTTATAATGTATGACTTTAAACTAGAGGGGGGGTGAATGGTTTAAAGAGGGTTTTTGCAAACTTTTTAGTCTAGAATGAAATTCCTTAAAGAAAACTTGATTTCAGAACTCAGTTTGCCAAAAACACAAAGCAATTTAGCACAGCACCAGAAAAACAATCGGTTGTTTCGCAGAAACAATCGGTTGTTTATACCAGTTAAAATATACAAACTGAAATTAAAGAGTTTAAGGGATAGAGAGATTGCACACACAGTTTATACTGATTCACTCTTAAACCAAGAGCTACATCCAGTCTTCTCAGAAACCACTGGGGAATCCACTAAGCAATCAAACCTAGATTACTTACACACACCATCAAAGAAGTGACCTTGATCCCCTCAAGACACAGACTTCCTTTGGCTCAACACATACACCACCAAGAATGCTGATCTTGACAACCTCAAGAGCACACAACACTTCTTGGCCTATCACACCAGAGTTTACACAAAATACAGAAGGATTACACTTGTTACAGAATGATCTGAAATCAATACAAGATGAAAATCCTATTCCACTCTCTCTTGATCAAAGCAATCTCAAAGCAATCTTTAACTCTTCAAAAGAAAAATCAGTGAAAAACTCAAATATGTTTTTCTATGATTAAATCTCAGTTCTTGTTTGTTACAAAAGCTGAACAAACTCTTTATAGCTTTAAAAGATTGGTCAAAGCATTTAAAACACGAGCGCATTCAGTTATAAAATCATTTAAACTTCACTCAAAGCACAAAATAGTTTTCTGTTATGGTTTGAAAACAATCAATCGGTTGTTTTGGTTTGACAACAAGTCAACCACCAAAAAACAGTTTTCAACCTTTCTCAAAACACCTAAGTATTAAACAATCGATTGTTTCGACAAAACAACAAGTTGTTTTTCACTTAGTTTGAAAAACACTTTCAATTTAAAAGGTTTGAGAATACTTAAGCTTTGGATTCAATCAAGAGTGGATTACACAGATAATCTACCCCATATCCTATTCTAAAACACCTCAGCAACAACAAGCACATCAGGCCTTCCATCAAACTCAAAGAATTTGGATTCTTCAAAGCTTGAACACACTTGATTCAACACTTTTAACCTAAGTGTGTGTTTTAGGGCACACAGTGTTTAAGTTGCATGCATAATGAAAGATGACGGTGCACCATGAGTTAGGGTGCCCTCGTAGACAAAATGTTCCATGTTATTGAAGCCTAAGAAAGTGCCTAGTTGGCATGTGGAATTTTTTGTTATTAGTTTATGCTCTCATTAAGAGATAAGATTATTTTCTGTTGTAGCACCTTGAGTGAAGGTGCTCGTAAGCAGAATGTGTTTCTGTTACGTATGCTTTCGGTTGAGATTAGATTTTCATGAGAGAAAGTTGTTACAAGAGATAAACTATAAAAAAGGGCTTGGACCTCAGGTAAAGGTACATTATTTCTGAGATTGAAACTAAATACTTCTTTGTTTTTAGTAAGCTCTTACTGACTTGATCATCGAAGTGTGATCAACAGGTAGGACTCCCTCTATTTCAACGGAGCCACGTTCAGTACAACAAGACGTAGGACAAATTCAAGAAGAGATAGACGGAGCTAGAACTTGTCACCAGAGTCAAATAGTGAGAAAGTCAACCAATGAGAACATAACTTAATCTATTAAATTTAACTTTCTTTATCTCATTAAAAATCAACTTTTGCTTAATTTTTTAAAATGAAATGAATATGATAGTAAAATCTTTGATTGCCAGAATTTGTGAATGGACATTTGTTCCCCATTAATAATAGGATTGTTGTCTATTACGGGTAAATTACTATTAATTGTTGGGAAAACCTAAAAGTTCAATAATTAATTAATTAAATTTAAATTTAAATAATAATATTGCTTAAAATGTGATTCGTCTGCAAAAATTCATATTGAGAGTTTATAAAATTGATTACCAAATTTTGAATTTTCTCTTTTTTAGTTTCTCTTTTTACATATTTTTTTATAACATGCACTTTTCATATATAACTCACCTTACACACTAAATCATTATCACGGTTCGTAATTACAAATTTTAAAATAAAGAGAGATTTATTTAAGTAAATATATAGTGATATAATATACAACAATCTCTTCAGCTTTCCCATAAATTGTGTAGAATATTTTAAATAAAATATTGCCTTATTCAGCTTTTGTTTTGATAGTGAAGGCATAATACTTCTGTGGAGGTAAATGATATTTCTTTTCAACGTTGTCAAAGAATTTAATGCCATACATTGCTCACCATTATAGGATTATTGTTTATTAAGTGTAAAAGACTATTAATTGTCAGAAAAACCTAAAAGTTCAATAATAAATTAATTAAGTTAAAATTTAAATAATAATATTGGTTAAAATGTGAATCATGTGAAAATTTTGTATTGAGAGTATACCAATTTTTTTTTTAGTTTTTCTCTTTACTCCTTCTTTTACATAATTTTTTTTAACATGCATTTTTCATTCATAAACCACCTTACACACTAAATCATTATCACAGGTCATAATTATAAAATTATTAAAATAAAGAGAAAAAAAGTTGAAGCCTAAACCCTAAACATTGTTTTTCCCTAATAAATCCAGAGTTGCTATTATAATCTCCTAATAAATCTAGCCTTGCTATTATAATTATAGCTTTTATACTATTGCTTTTCATATTGTGTTGATCACCACTAGTTAAATTACCTCAGAATATGATGGAATAATAGAAGATACAGGATTTCAGAAGTGCATATTCTCAGTCAAAACACATAGGTTAAAAAATCATAATTAATTTGTAATCTAATTATGTACATATCTTTGACTAGGAATACACAAAAGAATGAGCAGCAATCAACTCCAGAAAAACCAGAAATTGGTAATATTAACAGTAACCATTTTCATCATGTTTATTAATTTTTGTATTTGTAAATTCCTATTATGTAAAACTAGAAATTAACAGGAAAACCAAAACTTCTCAGCATGGTTAATGAAACTCAAGAAATTGAACCTCAATAAGAAAATTCTGCATTGGAAGTTGAGAAGGTTTCCCTTGCTTCTTCTGATCAGGAAAAGAGAAGGTATCAACAATTAAATCACGTAGCATATTTCTTAATTCTAAGAGTTTTAACACAATCCAATGAGTCACCCTAGAGAAAAAAAGATGGTAGATGACCATATTTGTTGATAGAGGCAGACCACTATTTTGGGGACAAACCCCAAAATGATGAGACTCTAAATCTTCAATTCCAGCCGGAGACGCTTGGAAATACCAAAAGTAGGCCAAAGAGTTGGTCAAATGTCAATTCCAAATAAATGTCCACACAATGTTGTGGCCTTCTTTATCTACTCGTTGTCTTCAAGTGCCTTCTCTGTTTTAATACACACAAATTAATATTGGTAAACTTCCAGAAGCACATATGCATTATATGTATGTATGAATAATCATTTCCAAAAACTGGTTAGATAAAACTCATGAATTTTATTGTATTATGTATATTAACAGTATTCATGCAAACTTTGCATTGTGTTTCTAGCATTCATCCCATGTTAATAAAAATAAGGCAATATTTAATTGGTAGCAACAAAGAATTCATAGATGAAGTTTGGGAGTCAAATAGCCAAAACATAATTGGTGTCATTGGTAAACAACAGTGAAAAAAAGAGAGGAAAACTTGAAGCTTCTTAAATGAAGTGTCTATTGTAGCTTTATAATATAACTGGCAAAGTGAGCAGATAGTAAGCAAACCTTATTATTAGCTGAAGTCATACCAAAACCTTAAGTGTACTTAGTAACAACTATATGTCCCTATCTTCATGTGAAATAATGTCTTTTCCTTCATCTTCTTTTACACTAGAAAAGAAGCTGAGTTGACTAATGTCAGTTCACATAATTATTATGTGTAAATTCTGCAATGATATCCCATCTCTTTTTGTCACAATAATAACATGAACAATTCTAGTACATAATAATTTGCAGACCTTTTGCATGATACTACAACTAGATATATGAAGACTAATTTATCCCCTACTTCTAGATCAAAATTGCAACTAAAAATTATGAATATTATATTAACACAGAATGACATTTCTAGTGGGAAGATTTTAATCATTTTAATACAAATTATTATCAGTTGGGTTGTTGAATAAGCACTATGCAATTCAACACTCACCTACCACAAAACTAACAGATTCAACATTCATGGAAGGTACAAGTGATTCTTGAATAGGCTTAGTTGGTTCTTGGTCCTGGTTGATAATACAAGCTCCAATTTTTAAAAGTAAGAAAACTAAAAAATGTCAGAGTTCGATCAAGCTTGGAAGGCCTGTTGTAACAATGTTGGTAAACTTTGTTCCAAAATTCATAAGAAAAATTGAAATACATGGGCATAACTCCCTATGTTTGTTACTTGAGAAGGGTCGAACCTGATATTCCACATGATCTTTTCAACTTTTCAACTCAACTAATAGAATAAACAAAACTCGTTCTAAATATCCATATTTTACTGCACAATTTTTGAACTTATCAAAATAAGATTTGTTTTCATTTAATCAACAAGCAATATAATATAACTCAAATTCAACAATGTAGTGAGTTCATTTGACTAATTGTTGCAACCATATAACAAATTCAAAAGGGTCTGAGTTATAACATCAAGGAGATACAGAGCATTAAACTCCATAGGTTAAAAACTGCTCAGGTGTTGGTGAGAAGCTGAGAGAATCCTTTTTCATAATAGCAGACAATCATTTTATAAAAGAGAAAAAGTTACAAGAAATTTGGAGGACAAGGATCCTCCACAATGAAATGGAAAGTTTTAAGCAAATAGAAAGAGAAAACATGTGAAGGAAAGCAATCCACTTCCTTTGCATCTGAATATCAAAGGCAGGCTTCTGCCACAAATCCAACTATTGCAGCATGGGATAGGAAATCCATGAGGAACCCCAGCCTGTTCAAAAATGTTAATTGTTAAAGCCAAAGAAAAATCACTCTCAATAATAAACAAATAAATCACCAATCACCCATTTTGTTAGTTGCTTTTACTATATATACTAATTATAAAAATTATGAAAGAAACATGTGGAGGGTTTATGGATATAAATTAATTGATCACCTGAAAAGTCTGTAGGAAGTCTGAAAGATGCCAGCCAAGAGAGTAGCGAGTAGAATTAGCTTTATATAACCCACTGGATCAGAAGCAGGGTCTACAATTTCTCCATCATTGAGGATAACAACAAAGAAACCAGTGCCACGAGATCAATTGTTATCTCTCTAGAAGTTCCCATCACAGCATATACCAGTGGTGGTACCAAACTTGTTTCTAAATTACATATTAGTAAGAAACCAAAATCAAATATCGAACATATTAAAAAGTGGTAATGAATGATAAGTAGGAAAAAAGAAATTTACAAAGCCCATATTGATGATCAAGAGGTGCCAAGGTTGCATATCCAATGCTAAATGTGGAAAATTGGAAACATCACACAAGTAGAAGTAGTGTTATTTGAAGCCAAGATATAAATCATTTGCAAGTTATAGTTTAGTTAGAATAACATGTGATATGTATACCTGGGGAATACAGAGACTAGCAACAGTGAGGCCTGCAAGAAGATCTTTTCTGAACTTAGTAGTAGTGTAGTTTCTTCCCCCAAGCAAGAATAGGAAAAACAACCTGCAGAATTGATAGAAAGAGTGTGCGTTTATAGTGGGAAATGGTTTTCCTCGCAGAATCTGCAACCACATGCCATGGACTTGGGGCTCAGGAGCGTTAAGAATCCACTAAGACCTTACATCCTGTGCGTTTTTCTCAATGTCCACTTGCATGTGCGAATCCTTTTATTTGCAGGTTTCCAAACCTTCAACCATGAAGAATCCGAACCTTCAAACACATACTCAAATAAACTCGTAGGAAACATGAACAAACATAAGTCAACACAAACACGACATACGACATGGGTGAGGTTTGCACCCACTTATATACAATGAAATATCTTAATCATGAGATCTCCAACACACGCTAGGATAAATTCTAAATGACTATTACGAAGTGAACTTAAACCTAACTCAATACTATAAAACTGACTTATAAGGTGAGGTTTGCACCCACTTATATACAATGAAATATTCTAATCTATAGTGGACGTAGGATCTCCAACAGACAACTTCGAAAAATTTAATCTTGTAAAACATAAGAGACTAGAGTTTGAATTCAAACCTCTACTAACTCTGTGTATTACTAGAGGTTTGGAAAACTTCTCCTCTCGCGTCCTATTAGAGGTTTTACTAAACTGCACTAATAAACTTTTATTAAAATAATTTGTAGTGATAATGATATAATATAACGTAGTTGAGATATAATAGTTGTGCATGTTTGAAAATTCATTAAGGATGAAAAAGGATCACGTAAATAGTAACTTATTTGCTTCCAAACATTTTACATCCAATGTAAAATTACATTTGAAATAGAGTACAGTCTCTTCTGCTTTCCCATAAACTGGGCAGAATATTTAAAATGAAATAACGCTTTATTCAACTTTTGTTTTGACATTCAAGGCAAAATACTCATATGTGGAGGTAAATGTATTTCTTTTCATGTTATCAAAGAATTTAATGTCATACACTACTTTGTATCATTTTCTATATGTATGTAATTTATGACTTCGCGTCGTTCCAATGTAGAGTCTATTCAGTTTTCTTTCATCTCCCTAACAATATATGAAATATTTTTTACAATATAATTAAATATATAAAGGCTATAATATAAATATATTAATATTAATTGATTAATATATATATATATTGAAATATTAGTATATTAATTAACTTAACTAATATATATTAATATTTATATTACATCCATTAATTTTTATTTTCTTAATTACAATTTCCCAAAATTATCATTATTAAACTAAATAAAGTGTATCTTACGTTATTGGAACTCAAAAGATCTACTCGAGATATCATATTCTTATATGGTGGGTTGATGATTAAGGCCAATCACAAAATAAAAAGGTTTTATCTCCTACAATTTAACATTATGTTATACTTATAATGCTATTATTCATTTCAAATATAGTTCAGTTTAAATTTATATATTTTTATAACCAAGTTGATTTAATTTTGCCTTTCATATTTAAAATGTTGATCAAGTGAGCTATGTATACTTGATTAAAATAAAATGCAGTTGAATAAAGATAATCATAATGTTTTAACAAATTATAAAGTTAGTATATTACTTAATTAGATGACAGATGAATATTATATAATTTTATATCATGTGCATTTAATTTTATATCATGGGCATTTGTGTGTATCGAAGAACTCTAATAAGAATTATGATGAGGTAAATAACAATCATTACTACAAAAATATAAAAACAATGATAAACGCACTCATTCAAAACATGGTGATATTTTTAGAATTAACTTCATTTAAGAATGTAACTATTTGTAATAGTTGCATTATTAAATAAAGCGTTTTATTTAAGAATACAGTTTTACCTAATAACTGCATTCTTAAATCAAATCACATTGTTTAAGAATGCAGTTTTACCTAATAGTCGCATTCTTAAAACATTTCTTATCCTAACTCTGAAGTGTGTCACTTACGCTGATACAAACTGACAGATAACTAAGGACACAACAAGCACTTCCCAAATGGGTCAGTCATCTCAAGATACAAAGCCAGACCCCATCAAGCCTCGAGAAAGAATCAACAAAAGAAGAAGCTATAAACCCGAATATTAGAACTTCTTCCTTTTGGTCTTCTTAAACAAATAGAATATGTTTGTAAATAATTTAGGCTCACTTTAGGGGTCTAACTAGCAAATATAGGCTATAATAAGGCGCCTTTAGCATAATAGGGGGTGTATGTATCATTTTAACTTGTTCTTAACCCTTTAGGAAGACAATTTGACCTAGTTTCTAGAATGACAAGCCTAGGGTGCGGGTTTGACTTAGTCAAACCCTAAGGCTGCCAATTTACTATAGGCTACCCATTGTATTTTACAAGTTGAATTTGAATGAAGTAAAGAAACTCTGCACAAATTGTGTGAGCTCTTAGTGAGACTTATGTCTCCTTAGGTTTGAGGTCTTATCTTGAGTGGATTTGGGAAGCTCTCAAGTGGCGGCCAACACACTCATCTCAGAGCACATCACACTCTAAATGGTGTGACATTTCTCACCCACCATCATAAGTTTTCTCATTCCATTTTCCTTCCATTTCTCCATTCCATTTATGTTTTTGTCTCTTAGTTTTCTTATTTGTTGCTCTTGGGTTTCACTCATAGTTATGAGTGTGGTGCATCATTTGGGGGGCCATGACCACCATTGATGTTTACCTTGTGCCCATTTCAATTCCGCAAATTGCATCTCATCCTCACTATATCTTGTTTTT
>Ga0123342_1002236_pt1 | contig 32265 bp, 13 predicted proteins | sample Turbeawhitnodule_FD_89960 | JGI IMG/M metagenome (GOLD analysis project Ga0123342, IMG submission 89960) | Root nodule microbial communities of legume samples collected from Mexico - Turtle bean Mexico white nodule | ecosystem: Host-associated > Plants > Roots > Nodule | place: Mexico: Nepantla... | reverse complement strand
TTTTTTTTTTTTTTATAAATATATATATATATATATATATATATATATATATATATATATATATATATATTATGATTTCGTATGATATTTGTTATGTTGATTATATCGTCTATATTTTCCTTAGTTTAATAATAATGTTTATTATTTCAATAACTGAATGTTAAATATTAATTTAAGGAAAAATGTACATACGTTAATTAATATTTTAAATTAAAAAATAAAATAAATATAATTAAAATAATAATTTATTAGAGTGTATTTATTTGAATGTAGAGGTGTGTTAAAAGTATCACCACCCTTAATTTATATAGAAATATAGCAAATACTCTTTCAGCCCAAATCTGAGAGAGAAAACCACTGTGACCAAGAATACAAGATTTCTATATAAAGCAAATGTATATACAATCTACAAAATGAAGAAAGTCAGTTAAAAAATTTATTAATCGTGGATTAAGTAAACAAGTCATTAAGTTTAATAAAATAGTACTATTTATAGATCTTTGATATTTTTTATTTGAGCCATGGTTTTTTAAAAGTTAATTTAGATTTAGATAGGTACTTTTGGGAATAAAGAATTATAATAATCAACTGTGAATCTGACGTGTTTAGAAAACTTATTTTACTTATTGCATTATCAATAACTGAGAAGGTCAACAAATGAGCACGTAACTTGCATGTACATAATTGATCAAAAATTGATATTATGTATGTATTCACAACGTAAATAATAAAAAAACTAGCTCTATTGCGTCACCAATCAAATAGTATATCTAGAAAAATATGTAAGCCATATATCCCATACCCAACAAGAAAAAAAAAAAAGGTACAAGCAATTGTTAAAGAATGCCAAAAAATATTAAAAAACAAAACAATCAAACAAAATCACCCTAATGCATCAAGTAGCCGGTATTTTCTTCCTTGTTATCCATCTCCTTTTTGCATTCTCTATAGCTTCCTCCCTCATCTTCACTAGCTCATGAAAGCATTGTTGATACTGTGTTTCTATTGCTTCAAGCTCCAACTGCAGCTCGTCTGAAGGGTCTTTGTCAACTAGATTAAGAGAACTTGTGCTTGACATATCGAAGTTTTTGGATGGGCTGCAACATGAATTGATCAGAGAGCCTGCTGAGTTCTCTGATTGATTCTTTTGTCCATCCTCTTGCCCACTAAACCTGTCATCTGAATTGGAATTGAATACATCGAACCCCTCCCAGAATTCATCAAAAATAAAAATGTCCGGTTCCACATCTTTAGAATCTGAGGCAATCGTAATCCCACACTCTGCTGATATATCGGACATAACAGATTCTTGTTTCTCCTGGTAACCTCCATCCACAGGCCCTGGACGAACCAGATCCTCATACATCGTCTTCATGTCGTAATCACTTGATTGTAGTGGCCAATGACAGCTCAACTGTTCATCATTCTGAGCTTCTGAAGAAGTCCTGTACAAATGATCTGTCCCAGACGAGAGGTTCTCACACAAGGGCTTCCAGTTGGGCGAAAGCTTAACAATCATGTCTTGTATTAACTCTGCAATGACAGATACATCCTCATTTGTGAGTTCCAGATGTTCCACCATCTCCTCAGCAATGGAAATTGCTGTATCAGAATCGATGTAGAATGGAAAATGGATATTCCTTGCTCCACCTACACACATATATACTAAGTATTCATAACAAGCATATACCACACATTAAAAGGGGAAAAGAAGATATGTCCAAACATCACTCACCACGTGCATCCGCAATTCGCAGTGTAAGTGAAATTGTGCTCTCAGCGTTTTTCTCCCCTCTTAGCCTAAATTCGTTATTCTCAGTCATCCTCACAAGATCAAAAGTTGAAACCTGAGAAGTTTCATCAGTTCTTCCCACAGACGAGCCAGGTGAGCTACGCCTGGAGTTAGAATCTATCTCCATGGGATGAGGCTTGCACATTGGTGGGTTCACCAATTTGGTTTGAGGACTATTTGGCAGCTGCAGTATATCATGATTGATCTCCTTTGCGTTTTCAGTTGCAAGGAATGGGTCCTTCAGTAGTTCACATGCCGACAGTCTCAGTGATGCTGGAACTAGACATTTCTCTATGAATTGCTTCACTTCAGGATCATTAACTTTAGCAAGAGCAGCAGGCTTTATACCCTGAAAATTAAAAAAAAAAAAAAAAACAAATGCATGAGTAATAACTAAAAAACAAGATAAACCGCAGCATATATAAATAAATAAATAATTAAAAAACGAGAGAAAAATAAAAAAAGACATGAAATATTTAACGAACTCCAGTGAAGCAGACTCACAGAGGTAACTTTCTTATATATCTGAGCTGGATTTTTACATTCACTGTACGGGTACTCGCAGGTGATCATTTCCAAGATGCACATACCAAAGGAATATATGTCAACAAGTTCATTGTAGTCCTCCTCATAAAGCTCTGGGGCCATGAACTCCGGTGTACCTGCACCAAGCAAGATTAAAAATGTTTGTCATCTGTTTAATTTACAAGGTCTCGTTGAGAAATAACCCCAGAAGTAGATCACTAGTCAATCTATTATATTACCGATGACACTACGGGCAGTAGGCTGTTGCATAACGATAGCCAATCCAAGATCTCCAATCTTAACCAGTCCACTATTCCCATTGACAAAAATATTGTCACATTTCAGGTCCCTGTGAATGATAGGAGGAGTCTGACTGTGCAGAAAACACAACCCACGGAGAATCTGCCGTGCCCAGTTCTTGATGGCTTTCATATCCACATTCTTATGCTTCTTCCGGTACCTGTACAGGCGAGAGCCACATGAATAGAATAATCACAAAAGTAGGAAAGCACAAAGGCATAACCCCTATTTTTTTAGAATATCAAATGCATGCATTTTCTAACAAAAAAAAAACATGTTTCAACGTAAACAAGTGATTCAGATGAGCATGGGCTCCCATGCCAATCACATTTAACAGCGGAAAATAATGTCATCAAAATCAACTCTACGAAACTGAAAATAAAACATCACTTATCTCATAGGGAGAATTCAACTAACTCAGCTCATGAGAAAAAGAAAGCAAAAAGCTTGGTCCCTTTGAGAGTCAGAAAATCAATAACAGAAAACAACAACAACAACAACAACAACATTTGAATGTCCTTTGGCACACATCTCAATTACATCTACCGGATCAAATCATCAGAACAAGACAATCGTCTCAATGTAAATACGTGATTCAGATTACCTTAGGCACTTGTTTAGATCAAACAATTACATTCAACAGACGAGGGAGAGAATATCAAGAAAATCAATTCAACCAAACCATAAAAACGAAAGAGTCAGAACAAGAAAAGAACTAGTGTACGAAAATAAGAAAACTGAACTGCCTCAAACTCCCGGAGGTGAACAACTCGGTGATCATGTTGACAGTGGCGGTGGTATCATCGATCCAATAATTGTACAACTTGATTACATTGTCGTGCTTCAAGGTCTTGAGCAAGTGAACCTCCGAATACAGCTTCTCCAACTGCTGCGGCGTCTGCACAACGTCCTCCGCGCTGATCCTGTTCCACGCAACCTCGATTCCGTCCACTTCGTCAAACGCCTTGTATCTGCCCTCGTTCAAAATCAAAAAACAACATTGAAAGAATTCAACAACAAAGCAATAAAATCCCCACAGGAATGAGTCGGAGAGGGATACATACACAGTCTTGAAGGCTCCTTTCCCCAGCACCTCATCATACTGAAAAATAAGGAAACGAACATCGTTTAAAGAAGGCGACAAATAAACAAACAATGAAAATAAGAAGAAGAAGGTAACGCACCCGCGCGTATCTGGAGGTGGGGTCTTTTTCTAGAACGTGGGAAGAGGCCATGGCGCGAAGATAGATGGATAATAATAGAGAGAGAGAAGGAGAGAAAAGGGTAGAGAGAGAGAGAGATAAGGGGTGAAATATCAAAGAGGGTGAGGTTCAGAAAAGGCCTCGCAAGCGACGGCATAGGAATCGAACGGCGATCGGAATCGGTATTCGATGCAAGACATGCCGTGAAAGGATCGGAGAAGAAGAGCGAGAGGGTTGTGAAGGCAGCTGGTGCCGCTGCTGCGCTTAGTCATTGATCCACCCTCCCCCATGATGCCTCTACCTGCATCTCTTCACTCAAAATCCAACAAACCCTAATTCTAATCCTAAACCTAATCCTAATTTTGTAAACCTAATTCCAATTGAAACTATTTTATTCCATTCTGTCGCAGAAGAAGAAGAAGTTGGAAGGGAGATGCACGCTAATACCCGATGCTTCTTCCTTTGCTTTGCTCTGCTTTTCTTATCCTTCGAGGAACACAACACAACACACCATCATCTCATGCACTTTTTTAAACTCTCTCTATGTCTATGCCTTTATATCATTTTTATGCATCTAACGTTCAACTAAATAGCACAATCCATTTTTTTAACCCACATTACCCTTATCTTCTTTTTATCTTCTTTTTATTTTTTTAACTTTTTATAATTTCACCTTCATCCACTTCAAACTTTAACTTTCTTGGATAAGATAAACATTTAGTTCATCATAATTTATATATATATAATGATTTTGGGTTGTTAGGTTTAATGACTTTAGGTTGTTAGGTTTAATGACTTTAGGTTGTTTGGTTTAATGACTTTAATAAAAAAATGTTTGAGTTTTAGGTTTAAATTTATATTAAAGAGATTTTTTAAAATTATTAAAATAAATCTTTTTTTTCTGTTTTTCGTTTAAAATAGTTTTATTGGTAGAAGAAAATGTTGTTTGAAGAGAGAGATTTAAAAAAAGTGAATATACACTTCTTTCTCTCTCTCTTTTAATAGTATCTAATATTTTTACTCACTTAAGAAATAAAAAAAGCAAAAAAAAAAAACAAATTATATATAAAAAAAATTCAGAAATTATATAAATTGGAATTTTCTGAAATGTTTTATGGATTGAGAAATTACATTATGGAATATAACATAGTATAATAGATGTGAGAATTGAAGATTGCTTTTTTGTTTTTTTGAATGTTGAACCCTAAAAACGTGTACCCTATAAATAGTTATGTTTTATTAATACTCATAAACATTTTGTATTTCTTGGTTTGTGTTGTGAGAGTGTTTCTCTTGATAAAGTGGCATCTTTATAGTTATCATAGGATACTTTCCTATTTTGATCACTCTGCTTTATTGTGTAGTTTGAGTTGGAGTTCTAAGTAATATTTTTACTTAGAGGAAAAACACCTGAACAAGAAGGGCATCATTGGAAAAAAAAACTTCACTGATGCATGACCAATTCTAATTAGCCTCTCCATTTCCCTTGTGGTTTTGTGGACCTTCTAACACCAACAATTCCAACTCAAACATCTTGTTATTAAAGAGTAAACAATATATTGGTTGTTATAATTAGTTTATGACTGAATAATAGAAAAAGTTATTAAATAAACCATAAAGTTCTATGCATAATAAAAATTTAAATAATTTAGTTGGGTCATTATATTTGTAAGTACAAATTAATACTCAAACCAATATTAAGGTATATAAAATATGGTAATTTTGTACATGAGATTTTCAACTTAAATTGATATTCAATATCTTATTTATATGTATTAATTCACTTCGAAAAAATGTATTTTTAACTCTTATTAAAATCATTACTAGTAATTTGACTTTTTCTTTATTGATAAAGAAAGTTAATCTTGAAGAATAGTAAAGTTTTCAAAAGAAACAAAGTTTACATTTTCTTTACAGAACCAAATTCAACAAACACATATACGATTTTGCCTAGTTAAAATTATAGATATATGGGGAACTAAAGAGCATTTTTTACTCAAAACTTTTAGACCCAAAATTTGGCAGTAAAGGTTTGCACATCAAATTGAAACATTCAAAATTTGGGAGCACCAATTTTGTAATCTAGGATAATTATGGGTGGTAGACCACAAAAATTTGATTGTTTTTTTATTTATGGCAAGTTTGAACAATCTATGTTTATTTTTTTTGTCCTTGTTGCAATCTGAACAGTTTGGAATGACACAAATCTAAAGGTCATTTGATAGAAACCAAGGTAAGATTATAAAGAATGTGAAACAAAGTTCACTAAAGTTTCAAGATACAATTATGTTAAATTGAGTTAAATTTTTAAGATAGAGTTTCTTAATTTATTTCTAGATTTTTCTTGGTGTTAATAGTCTTGGCTAGTTTTATTTATGGAGGGTTTCGTAACATATTGTGTTGACTGTAATTGTTTTTTAGTTCCTGGTATCTGCCTAGTCACTCAATAATTATGTCTTTTACTAAATTGAATTAAATTTTGAATCAATCATAAGAGAATCTTAATTTTTTCCCTCTATATTACTCGCACATTGTCTTGACTTCAACTAATTTTTTAGTTCTTGATATTTTTCCACTTATCCATTGATTATGTTTTTTGACTTAAAATTTTGCATTAAAGTAACCACGATGGAACTCTAATTCTACCTCGTATGTTAATAGTGTGTATCATACATTTTTCATTCTTGGTTCATAAACTTGAATTTCTAGTTTCCTTTCTTCAAATTTCTTCAGCAATATGTCATTCCTCAACACTTCACCCATAAAAAAAATAAATTGGATTAATCCATATTCACATCGATATTGTCTCAAGTCTTCACAAATAGAGTATATCATTGAATTGTCTTCCTCAAATAGAAGAAGTTTATTGAATCTATGATCACATTATTTAATGAATTGAACTATTTTTTCATGTTAGATCAAAGATATTTGAAGATCTCTTGAAGACACTTAAAAAATTATCATGATTCATGAAGACTTGGATGTTTTTGTATGGTCTATAATGTGTAGGATGAATGTTACGAGTTTTCTACACCTTGAATTGACATAATATTGCATTTAACAACTCTCTCAAATAACAAAGAATTATTCTAGGCAATAGAGAACTTTTTAATTAATTAAAATGTGTTTTTAATTCATTTTAATATACTGGCAATAGAAAATATTTTAATTGATTAAAAAGTGTTTTTAGTTAGCTTGCTAATGCTAAGAAACATTTTAATTGATTAAAGAATCAAATCAATTGATTAAAGAATCAAATCAATTGATTAAAATCAGTTAAAATTTTGAGCAATTCTATTTTTTCTATTTTAATTATAAATTAATTTTTCAATTGATTGAAATAACTTAATGCTAAGTGTGTGTTTTGATCTTTCTGCTTTAATAAATTGAACTGAGTTGTTAATGATTAAAATACTTAATGCTTCGTTTATGCTTTGAATTGTCCTGTTTTAATAAATTAAAACAAAGAACTAATCGATTAAAATCACTTTCAAGTTATTTTAAAATATTAAAAATAAAGTTTTAATCAAACATCGAATGGTTCCTTTAAAAATTTATTTTAATTTATTAGAGAATTTTTAATTAATTAAAATGTTCAAAATTGTAATTCTACATATTTCTTTCTATTTCAAAATCAAAATAAATAAAAAATCAATTCTTATCTTTCAAAAATCATTTTCTACTTTTGAAAGAGAATCTTGGAACGGTTTTTAAGCAAAACATGATCAGAGTATATTAAAGGGAAAAAAAAGTTTTTCACCTGGGTGTATGTTAGTACTAGTATTCTTATCTTTGTTTAGGTGATATTATTCTTATTTTTATTGTGTTTTTTTGTGTGTGTTTGTATAGTTACTTTTAATAAGGTTTCCAAAGTTAGTTTTAATAGGATGTTACAAGATGTGAAATAAAGTTTTGCAGAGTTAAAACACTTAAGTTCTTGTGTGTTTTTTCTTTTACTATTTTGTTGAGCATTTGTAAAACTAAGTTTACAATGTAGAGCTTGATTGGTATAGATGAAAAATTAGATGTAACCACTATTGCATAGAATGAACCTTCATTGTTCTTTCTCTCTCCTTCTTAATCTTCTTACTTTGATATTTTATTATCAATTTAAATTTATTGTATATCTTCTTTAGCTCAAATTCTTTGTTCAAAGGTAAAAAAAAACTTTTGATTCTTAATTTACGAAAAATTGTACTTTTTCTTAAACTCAACTCCTGACAACTAACAACTTCCTTTAGTAGACACTTTTTGAAATAAAAGCATAAATAAAAAAGCAAGTTATTTTAAATTGCTTAAAATGAAAACAGTATGATTAATTACATTGTGCATTATCCATGTTTGGACTAATCCCTTATATCCCATTCATGGCACCCTACAAATAGTTAGGCTCTCTCATATTCTTTCATCCCCTAAGGAAACAATTCACTAGTAATCAACAAAATCCTAAGCATTACAAAAAATATGCCTTATAGTCTCTGCTTGTGGTAATTTCATGTTGCTTTCAGCAAGAGTGACTAAAAGAGAGGCATCTTCCTCAATTGATGTAGCATAGTGTATTTGCATTTGCACATTATCCTAATCTGTCAACAAAATAATGAATCCTTTTTTTCTTTAAGGCTCTAGATGAGTTTGAGTGCCATCAGAGAAAGAAAGAGATGATGCATTGTTTGTGCTGGGTAATGGTGTATTCTTTCGGGACTGGCGTTTTGTGCGCACAATCGCACTTTCAGTTTCAAACTCCATACCCAGTATCTCCTCCTCATCAGTCTCCTCCTCCATGCTGTCCTTAAAAATTGGATGAACATAGGCATTTTGAAGATAACCTTTCAAATTCAGGTTAGGTTCTATTGCTCGTTCTAATGTATCTTTCATCATTGCTTCCTGCATAAATAGTTTAAGTTGTCTCAAATACCTCAATTCATCATAATTGGTTTTATGATGAAATCTGATTAACACTACATAACACAACGCATCCTTTTCATGCATCCAACCTATGTCATGACACCATGGGTAGGAAAATGAGAAAAGGACATCCTATAGAACAAACAGGATAATATATTTCCTGTTTCAATTATGTCTAACAAATAAACAGCTAGAAGTAGAAACCAGGACTCTACAATCAAATATTAATGCAAGCAGTTCAAGGAATTACTACTAGTAATTTACTTTGCACAAAGGACAAATCGACATACCTGTAAGGGAAATTTAACAAATGCAGATTCAAAACGGCCTTTGCAGTACCTATGGAACCATATGGTAAGTATTGGGAGCACAATGAGAAAAGGAGTTGATGAAGCAGCTTTCTTGGTGGTGAGGAGCCCCATCAGAACTATCTGTGAGACTATCAGTGCCAATATGATGCGGAAATGGACATCAGGCCAGAATGCTGCACCACTCTCATACTCTTGATTGTATACGTTAATGATCTGCATTTGGAAAACAAGTAGAAGGTACAGCTCATTATCTCATATAATGACGACGAAAACAATTGAAGTTGAACACATTATTGTGATTTGTAGAAAGGAGAAATGTTCCGGGTGATTAAGTTAGGACTTTAAACCTAACTTAATCTGACAAAATTTGTCTTATTTCTAGTCGATATAGGATCTCCAATAGTCCCTCAACAAATTGTACTATAATCATCAAGACCTACAAACACAAGGGCATCTTGAACTCTTTCCCATTCGTTCCTATTATCTTTCTACATGTGACTATATGCCAGGGACTTCTCACTATTTTTCAAAATGCTCATAAACTAATAGGAACTCATGTATATGCCATTATGGTGCTGAGTTCTAAATGTGCAGTGTGCATTTTTTAACACTTGATTGTTGAAACCGGAATCATAAACGTGCATATAAAATTCAATCACCACTGGCTTGTAATTATAAATATAACATCTGTGTACCTGATGACGGAAGACAAGATAGGCCAAGCCAAAGAAAACTATAATGAAAGGAAGAACAGCAGGTGTGACTGCAGCATATACTAGACCCAACAAAAAATACAATTGTATACGAGGTTCTCCAGTGTTGAAACCGATACTCCCAGGATCCATGGCCTCTTCCCTGTCCTTTTCAGTTTTCACCAAGAAGAAATTCTTCAAGTGATAAAAAATTAACGGTTTCAACATCAAAACCTCTGCAGCTATACTCGCCCATCCGTCAACCATTATATAAGTAATGAAGAAACTTGCTTTTAAAGGAATAGCAGTACCAATTGTTACCGGATATCTGTCAAAAGATTAACAAGAGTGCTTAATTTTTATCGACATAGCATAAATTTAAGAAAATATCTTGAATCAATACATGGAATCAAACTATCTGAGTGTGATTAAAGAATGTTAAAATATTGTTTATTAAAAGGAATATTTCATAGAATAGAGTATGATACCATTACTTTTTAATAGCTGGAGTGAATCCAGCAGTAAAGCCATTTCCATGTAATAAGGAAGGAGTGATATAATATGTTGAGTGCTGACACAAGGCTACTAAATGACACCCTCAACACAGTAAATATAGTAATGCTAACTTACAAAGTAAATAACTAGGGAGAATAAAAAACCGAATTTTGTATATCGAATAACTTACTGGTTCGCTGGTTGGTGAATGAAAGAACTCAGCTGTTGAAATGCTGATCCGGTAAGTATGTTTCCAAGGAATATATTCACAAAATTGAAAAGATAGTATCTAGAAGCTGATCTTCTCTCAAGAGATGAAATTGATTCAAAGCCTTCAAATTTAGACATGATCATCAATATTGTTGGCAGGAAGATAAGGAATAGCTTCAGCACAATACCAGGCAGAAAACCTTGAATGAATGACTTGACGAAAGACCTGCACATTGAGATATGTTTGAATAAGTAATCATGGTGATGCAAGTGAAATTATATCTTGTTATTTCCAATCATGAGATTAGGCTTACATGCTAACAAATGGCTTCAGCCATGGTGCTGCTTTCTGGATTCCTTCAATGCTTGCGAGGGTTTGAACAAATGCAATGGGGATCATAAAAAAGAAAGTGAGGAAAAAGAATGCCACAGCTATGATTAGCCTCCTGACAGTGAGGGAAACATAGGGAATTGGCAAGTTTCGCCAATACACATCTCGTGGTTCTGGGGCCCATTCAGTCAACCAAAGTGTTGGATCTCTGGTTTGCTGAGTTTGTGCACAAACAGCAGCACCCCATCTTGTTTTAAATGAAACAAATGCAACAGGCATGATAGAATTGGGATCATTTATGACCTTTTCCCTCTCTACAACAATCTGCAAAATCACCTCTGACCATCAAGAAAATTTACAGAAAGAGACTAAAGCAATGAAAACACAACATGCCTATAGAAATGACCTATTATATAAATATTGGGCTAAGCAAAATTGAATTAAAAAGTATTTTTCTTAAGTTTGCCAATGTGTTATTGGCGTGGAAGATTTCATCATGCATGTGTAACGAGATAAAATTTCTGAAAGAAAAAAAGGCATACAATACATACTTCTTTTGACAACTTGTCAATTTCATCGGTGTAATGATCAATAGCATCCACCTTCCTTCCCCAAAGACCAAGGAAACCAGTCTAGCAGAATGAAATAAGAGGGAAAGCTCAAGTGAAACCTGGATGGTTGTGATAATTTTTTTTACTGAATATCAGTTTCTATTCAAATACCTTTATTTCGGGTCTTTTTGAAGTTCTCTCAAGTTTATTTTGATAGTATACAAGCCAATTCTTCAACTTCTTCTTCTTGTTAACCAACTTAGCAAGTCTGTTGGCATCATAAACAACCTGCATACACGTTACAATAAATTGGCTTATGCACTTTGTACCCATTGAAAGAAAAGTAAATAGACAATTCTTAAGAGCAACACTATATTGCTTATCAAAAGATTGGACAATGGAAGGGAAAATTGGGGTTTATTTGGTTTACATTATCAACACTATATTTGCTTTCTATTTTGCCATAATTTCAAAAGTACCACCTTTTTTACATTTGGTTTCAGTTGTCAAAGATTTGTGCAATTTGAGCAAGAAATGGTAGAAACATTATAATGTTGCTTTCGGGGTTACCTATGTAATTGAAAATTGGAAACAAAGTGAAAAATATGGCTTTTTGTAATTATTAGTGAAAATAGGGAATGACTTTCTCAAATCAAACATGCCAGTTTCATTTAACATCTAGTTAATCATGTATGTGTAATTTCAATTCCAAATTCCAATTAAAACATGAATTCAATGAACACTGTGAAATATAGTAACAAATTGACTTCTGGCCATAAGACATCCAAACCTTCTTATACAGGGAGAAACTTCGAAAATAGACACTGCACAACTCATAATGTGAAAATAAGGAAGATAATGAATGGAAGTACCATTTAAGCAGTGTAAGTTTAAACAGGAGGAACCAACCTGGTGAGTAAGATAGTGGTCTGGATGATTGACCAAAAAGAAGTGCTCAACAAGCTCACCCACAGATTCATCAGGGTCTGATGGAATATTTCTAACGAGCACCTGAGTACAGTGTATTTCTATAAGTAAAAATATGAGTAACTAGTAGTAGTGCATGACAATCCAATCAACGCTGCAATTTTCTTGAATTTCTCACTACTAATAAAGATGCACAAGAAATAGATTGCTTGCAAAAAAATGTTAAAATATAACTGAAATCTACCATTGAAAATGACCAAGTATAATAGAATACCACCTCCAACCTTAAAAGCTAAAATCAGATTCCCTTATTTCTCTTCAGAGAAGCTAAAAAGCCAGACAAAATTATAGTAAAATAAACAAAAAAAAGTGAACCACAATCTGCAAACACATAGTTCTATAGGCACTACTCTACGACTTGAATTTAAAATTGAAGTGTGAAAAGTTCAGTTTACCGTAAACTGATCAGGACGACGCTTTTGTGCCGCAAGAAAACTAAGTCTCATTGATGCTACCTTCCCGTATTCCTTTAGCAAAATATAGCAAGTCCAAAAGGTAAAGGCATAAGCCATTACTATGTGTCCCCAGAACCTGAAGAAGTGCACAGAACTTTAGTATACAATTTAGCTCATATAGACAGTAATACGCGTCACATTAGTGACTTACTTTGCAATGTTAATGCTAATAAGGGAGATAATGCCAAGAAAATAGAACGAGTAATATTCAAATAGATTTTGGGGAATTAAGTGATGTTGTCCAAGAACTGAAAATAACTAAAGATTCTGATGGGGAGAATTGGTAATTTAGGTATATCATAAGCAATATAGAAGATGCAAAGCTATTAAGATAAGCTTAAGGTTTCACCTAGTTATATGCTAAATATAAAATGCCATACTAGCTGAAGTATACATTTGGCATGGAGGCAGTTCAAATTTGAATAGACCATGGTAGAAAACATGCAAATAGAGTAGCAGAATTGCAACAGCACTGAATGGAGAAATTGTAACCTTTCAGATCGACTATGGACATTTGAAACAGAGAGTTTATCAATGTCACTAGAAGTTATGTTTCTTATCTGGGATCCTTCTAGACCAGTACTAGTCCAATTGACAGGAACCAGAACAGTCCAAGCCAAGAATGCTATAGGGACAAAGATTTTAAGCCTGCCAACACAAACAGAAAACATGAGATCAGAACAACCGTATAATGCTTTCCTGAAGTGGCATTGACTCGATGCTGCATACATACCCTATCAAGTAAATCCGCAAGTAAACAACAGAGTCCAATCCTGCATGGTCAATAAGCTCAGGTTCTGGCATTCTAATTGCTTCTGGCATCCAATTCAAAAACCCAAGATATGATCTCCAGTCTAAATTGATGAACTTGCTCACAAACGCTCTTCCCTGAATTGGATCTGTTCTTAAACCCTTCAAATACCATTTTGGAAAGTACACCCTATCGTTCCAAGGTTGAAGCCTCAAAATAGCAAATGCCAGAAAGAAAAGCAATGCACTGGAAATGTTTATGGCAGCAGCAACCCCTATATCCGACAATGTTGTCATCTCTTCCTATAGAAAGGATAAACGCCTTCCTACGCTGAGAGAAAAGGGTTAGGTTAGATTAGACTTTCCAGAAGGTCATATCTTTTTCAATATGACTTTCCATATTATTCCAGAGTTCCATTAAATGAGTAAACTAACACATGCAGTTATGTACATCTACATAATTTACAAGCAAAATTGACCTTTTTTTACATGATAATTTTAAAAACTGATTAATTTCTTATTGTTGCAAACCTTGTGTCCTACTCTCTCCCATCCTATTGGTAAAGAAACAGTATCAGATTATGATCCCACAGAGCTAATAACAAACACAACAATCAATGACAGTTCTAAGTTTCTGGTTCCATAACTTAAACCGCCCCCATTCACTATTCAAACAGTATTCACTCCAAACAATACAGATCATACAAAAAATCAATTAGAAACAGAAAAAGAAAGAAATTAATCATCAGCAAAAAGTCAAAGTTTATCTCTTTAATCACCTCCTACCTATGCGTTGGTCAAACTTCAATCTTTCCTAAGCCGTACCCAGAAACACTAACAATAACAACAACTAACTACAATGAATTTGATGATGAGAAAGCAAGGTGTGATTGATTGGATTACTCACAATAAGTTGCAGAGTTGAAGATGATGCAACGTGGGGTAAAAGGGTGTGTGTGCACGAGCTGGAATATCTTGCAAAGCAGACAAGGAACAAGATTCCGCAACCTTTTGTGGTATTAGAACACACGCCACTGTCACCTGCTTGAGTTCAGAAACAGGAACCCACCTTGAAGATTATGCAATCACACACACAAAACAAAACATAAAGCAGAAGGCAGTGAGCAGAGACAGTGGAATAGTTTGTGTCTAGACCTTTCTTCTGCACTTCAGGCAATTGCATTCATGTGGTTTTATAACGGTGTGTCGGCACGTGATCACACAAACATACGTACTCACATCACATTCCTTTCCATACACCAATATTATTTTATTTTCATTAAATTTAGTCATTTTAATGTTTTATTTCCAACTTTTGAAAATAGGAAAAACATGTTAACCTACGAGTCTACGAAGAAGATCGAAAAGAAAAAAGTCAAACACCAGATTAATTAAATAAAAAATATATTTTAAGTATTTAATAAAACAATTCTTTTACTAAAATTTAATTAAAAAATATCCAAATTAAAATTTAATTAATTTTACGATTATTCTCATTGAATTTTGAATTTGGTTTAAATTATTTTTTCTAATATTTAAAATCACTAGTGAATTATTTTTTATATTATAGACGAGTATGAATTATTGCTACTATTTTGGAGAAAAAAAAAGTATTTATCTTATGCAAAATGGTTGTGTTTTGAAGCTCCGAATTGTTGAGAAAAAAAGGTGAATGGGAATAATCGTTATGTGATAGATTTATGTGCAGTGGATGATAGATTTATGTGAAGATGGTAACATATATATTAGAAAGATGTGATTCAAACTAAACTTACAATATGTAAGAATTAAATGAAAAATAATGCAAGAAGAGCGATGAGGTGGCGTAGTGGAAAACGAGTTACCCAAGCGTGTGGATAATGCGTTGGTTGCGTAGGAATGGGCCACGTATACAAAATCAAATCAATTATTCCATATCAACATCATTATAATGATTTTGCTTTTTATTTCCTTTTCTAAAAATTTAAATAATTCTTTTATGTGGCTATTGTCCAAATTACTTCCCATTTTCACGAGATATTACTGTATTATTTGAGGAAGAGCATACTCTATGGATAATATCTAATATTCAATTTCTATTACTACATCAATTTATTGTGTTATATATTCACTCTCCTGGTTACTGCATCTAATTAGTTTCTTATATACTTGTGTGATTGTGTTTTGGTATTAGTTTTTATCCATCCAAAACTACATGAAAGGTCATCACATCCACCATTAAACATCAATTCAATAAGCAATAAAAATAAATCATTACTATATTACATTAAGTTACAACAATTATCTAATGAAGTAGTCTTCTTTTCTACAAGAAGGGGATTACTACTATCCTTGCGTGGTTACTCTCACTTGCACTAGTGTTAGAAAGAACTGCAATTTGTTCTGGTATATTGTCAGAATTCTTGTTGAGGTTAAATGGTGTTGCACTCAACACCCTGAATTGACAGAAACACCCCAAACTCCAATAATTTATCATCCATGTAATCTTTTTTTTTTCATTGAGAGATAAATTTCATGTAGAGTAACTTTTCCTTGCATTAGGTTCTCTAAAAATCGAGCCAATGATGCTTTATGAGTCTGTGGGACAGCTGCATAAAATTGTAAAAGATGAGACAACTTCATTCAGTAGAATCACTGAATTCAAATAGTTAGGATAGACCTAATAACATACATATCCAATCTATGTTAACCTAAATCTCACATATATAAGTAAGATATTATGGAAATAAGGGAAGAGGAGAAGAAATTTAGTAAATCCTAGTTTAGTAGTCCTAGTAGTCTGTAGGCTTAGTCATAGTTAATTATAGTATAGTTATTTACTGTTATATCACAATCTATGTTAACCTAAATCTCACATATATAAGTGAGATATTCTGGAAATAAGGAAAGAGGAGAAGAAATTTAGTAAACCCTAGTTTAGTAGTCCTAGTAGTCTGTAGGCTTAGTCATAGTTAATCATAGCATAATTATTTACTGTTATTGGTTAACATAGATTGGGTTGTATGCTATTGGGCTTATCCTAACACAAATACTTGCAATGATCAAACACAAATAACTTCGGACATCAGAGAGATGCATCACTTGTTTACTATAAATTTAATTTATCTTACCCCAAAGCAGAATTATATGAAGAACAAAAGAAATATCTTCTTAATTGTTTCAACCTATACAAAAGAAAGACTCATGTTTTAAGAAACACATCAAATACATCAGTAATATAAGCAAGGTACAATCTCAACTTAAAAACCAAGCTTTGTGTTCACTTCATAGATACACATACACATGTAATGGTTTTATTGTTTTTATTAGCCCCGCATGTCTTCCTCCTTCTTTTGTTCAGGGTAAACATTCGAAAAAACACAACATTTAATGCTCTGGTTTGCCGAATAATAACCATACAGTTCATCTATATTTCCTTTCTTTTTTGGCCAATTTCTTTAAGTTTTCTAATATATATTGTCAATTGTTGAATATGAATTCACAACTTCTCTGCAGTTGCAGCTTTAGATGGCATTAACTGTTCATATAGAAAATCGTTTTTAATGAAGTTTTCCATTCAAGTCGTTGTTACGATCTGCCACTTGTTAGATAAAATAAATTGTGAGTTCCATAAGAAAAAAAATTAAGAGAAAAACAAAACCAAAAGCAGAAAAGTAAAGATGCATTACACTATGCACACTTCCAAGTTTCTCATTCAGTAACTTCCCCAAAGACAAAGCTAATTCCATTGTTGAATAAAGAAATAGAGGAAAATCAACATATTTGTTTATATTTTTTAAGCAGAAAAATAAGTTACTAGGCATTTCAAGCAAACATTCATATTCCAAGGGAACTTTGTATAAAATAACATGATTCCAAGTAAATCTAGACAAGTTATATGTATAGAAATTATTATGTCTTACTGAGTGTGGGATTGTTTCTACATGCTTTATAGATGAAAGTTACAGGTAGACTTGAGGATGAGAAAAAATAAATTATTATTTTTTTATTTTAGGGTTTCTCATAAACTTTCAAAGATGTTTAAAAATGACTAGAAACAAAAGGTAAGAACCTTAATTGATTGAAAATAATGAATGGAATAGCCTCCTGAAAAAGTGAAATATGTCTCTGTATTGATCTAAATGTGATACAACTAAGAAAATCGTGCATTCAATAAAGGTGAAAATTTGTATATCAGAGGATTGATTGGTGTGCACGAGGATTAAATGTATGAATTCTTTAATATGTGTTGTCATTCGGTTATGATCCAATAATTATTTGAAAATGCTTTACTTTCTAATGTTTTTGTTTTCAGACACAGGAGTTTTGTTGCCCAATCCATGTAGACGAGGTTTTCCAACATACGCATATAAGAAAGAGTATTGGAGAATTCATCGATGAAAGATCTAGGCGAACACATGTGAGTTTTCTTTCATTACATCTAATGACATTTTTTTTTACTATTTTTATAACAATGTCTTGCTTTTTGTAGGAAGATTTTGAGAGTAGATATTCTCGAACACTCTGAGTCTACTTTTGTGTGCAGCTCACAATGTAGGAGGAAAGATTAAGGAACAAATGTTAGTTAGAGGTTGTAGGTGGAAGATATAAGGAACGAGTATATGGATTCGAACATGTTCTAGTCAACAAGTTGATTAAGAAGAGATTGATCGACTGAAACAACAACTTGCAACTAGTGAGGATCGGTTATCCACTAGCGAGGAACATATTCGTCAGATGAGCTCCGAGTTCCAGTCCATCCAAACATTTATTGGTGCAATCCTTCAATACCTATGTCCTCCAATAACTGTAGTTGCTCAACATATCTTTCAGCAACCACACAGTGACCAACAAAATGAACAACTAAAAGGCGATAGACAACAAAATTCGTCTCATGATTACTCTATTTATTAGTTTGTTAAAAAACATTTGTACATTATACTTAAATATGTAAATAAGACACATGCTAGGATATTTTTATTTTTGTTTCATTCTTTTAATTATGTTTTATTTACTTTTATTACATTTACTTAATATATAATTGTTTAAGTTATTTTTTTGAATTTATTTATTATTTTATTTCACTACTGCTTGTATATCAGGTTATACCAAGAATTTATGAAGACACCTCAGATTTTAAAATATGGATACAGTATCTACAAATTCTATCCATATGTAATTACATATGAATTTTACCTATAGATTTATCTGTATGAAATTACCTACGGATTATAAAATTCATAGATAATTATTACTTACGGATTTTTGTATGTATGTAATCCCTAGGTAATTTTGATTTACCTATGAATTTTGAAGATTACCTATGGACTTTGACAGTATGTAATATCCATTTTTCTTGTAGTGTAAATGTTATGAAAGAAAAGTTTTGTTTTCCTATTAAAGCAACAAAACCTCAATACACTTCTTTGCTGATTTACAAGGGGAATTTACAAAAGATGTTTTTCAAAGACTAAAATTGTTTAATAACATCACAAAAGTCATTTCTGGCTCCAAATATCCAACTGCCGACATATTTTTCCCAGATTTTTGTGAGATCAAGCTTGCAATAAATGATTGGGTTAAATCTTCTAATACATCCATTAGAATTATGGCAGAATAAATGTTAAAGAAATTTGATAGTCATAGTGTTATTCATGATATATTGACAATTGTTTCTGTTTTAGGTCTGAAGTACAAAATGAGTTTGCTAGAATATTATTTATAAATTATATGATATTGATTATGATCTAAAACTTTGTAGGATTCGACAAATGTGTTATAATTTAGTTTTGGAGCATCAATAAAAAAAATAATGAAAACTCTTATGGATCTACATTGCTGAAAGGAGGAAAGATGATGATGTGGGTGACTTTTAAGAGTTTATGACTAAAAAGAAAAAAATTTAGAGCTTCATTTATGAAAACATAGTTGAATTATTAGATGAAAAATAAATGGGTTAAAGTGTCTAACCCTTCAAGCAATTGCAAGGGATGCTTTAGTTATTCCAATCACAACTATAACTTTCGAATCTACTTTGAGTACCAATGGTAAGATATTAAATTTTCATCATAGTCAACTTCATCATAATACTATATATGACGCGTGCTAAAAATTGGCTTTGGAACTCAAAATGTCAAGTTTCAAATTTATTAATATTCATCGTTAGTTAGTAATTTTTTTACAAATTTTCATTTAATATTCTATATTTGATGCGTGTAGGTGCTAAAGAATTGAAAGAAAAAAAATGTTCTAATAAGTGAAAATGAATCTAATGATGAAGGTATATTATATTTTTGTAACTAAATTTTCCAATTTCATTTATCATATCTAATTTTTCTTCCTTTTCCATATGTAGGTGGATTAAATACAAGTCCTCAACATTTGTAAAATTAATAGATGTTTAGTCAAGGAATTTTATTTATGTATAATTATTTATTATTTTATATATTTTTTGACCTTTATTTAATTATTATTTGTTACTCATTTAATATTTATATAATTTTTTTTTCTTGATATTTCAATTAAAGAAAAAATGTGTTTTTTTATATTGAATATTTAACAATATCGTGTTTTTTTTGTAATTTTTACTTTTTTATATAATTATTTTTAATTAATATTTGGAAGTGAAAGAGTAGGTATAGGCATAGTCGTTGACCAATAAGAATGAAGATGTAACAAAAATTATATATCCATTAAATAAGAATGGATATGTGAGTGAATCTTATGAGATAATAAATCATGCACTCGAACTAATTTTTAGAGACAAAAAATAATTAGTTGTTATAGTAACTAAATTAGAAATCATTTTAAAGACTAAAAATATTTTGATTTCTAAATTAGCTTATATTATTGTTAAATGATTTCTAAATTGGTGTCTAATTAGCAAATAAGGTTTTTGTTACCAATTATTTAGATACCAATTTAGAAATCATTTAACAATAATATAAACTAATTTAGAAACCAAATTTTTTTTAGTCTATCTCTAATTTAGTCATATAGCAACTAATTATTTTTTGTCTCTAAAAATTGGTTTCTAGTTCATGATTATATATATATATATATATATATATATATATATATATTGAAATATAGTATCATTCAAACTTATTTTAGTGTTTACTTTTTTTTTCTTCAAAATATACCTACAAAAGATAAAATAAAAATATAAGTTTTTACTTTAAAAATAAAATAAATATAATAAAAGACATATTCCCTCCATTCTTTTACCATTTTTAAGTATGAACGAATAAATATTTTTTAAATAAAATAAATACTCATACATATACGTTATACGTTAATTCATCTTCCTATGCGACTTTTTGTTTATATATAATATATATATGTGTTATATATATATATTAGCATGTTTATGTGTAATGTTTTCACTATGCAGTTACATGTATGATTAGTATAGTTTTCTTTTATTAAGAAGTTTCCTTTTAAGTAAACTACAAAATAAAACTCTTTTAAGTTAAAGTTATTTATATGGAAATATAAATGTTATACGACAGTATCTATGATAATATAAAATTTGTACAGACCAATTCTAGGCATCGTTAACCAATAGTAATGTTGGGGTCACGTAAGAGGGTTCCATGAGCGGTAGGTCAGTGTCTCGCGAGACACGTGCACCAAGGAACCAAAGAGTGGTCAGACATCGGTCACCAGGATGTACCGACGTGCCACTAGACAGTGTGGAGAGGTCGAACATCGGGGACTTGAACAACAAAGCTGGGCCACGAGAGGTAGATCCCAGACCACACACCAATTATCAGTAAGGGAGAAGCCTAGGTCACGAGAGTCCATGCGTGTGGAGTGGATGACGCGTTTCAAAGCGTAACACAAGTATAGAGCCGCTGGAAAGGATACGACATGTGAGGGTCACGTTCCAGCGGTGAGCTGCATGCATGTCACGTGAACAGCTAGGGTGCTCCCAGAAAGGGTGACCCCAGAGATCAGGTGCACGAGGAGGCATCCAGGTGGTCATCCTATCAAAGGTTGACCTCTAGTTAGGGGACCCCACGCACTAGGTTATCCTAAGAGTGGGTAACAGTGGCGTTAGGGCCCACCCTCTCAGGAAGCCTATTTTTGGGTAAAGGAAACCGTGGAAACCCTAGGCTATATAAAGGGAAGTAACAAACTTAGTAAGGTACGCTATTCATTTGCGCCGCTACACACAGAGTCGACACAGAACTTTACACTTAACAATTTTGGTGTTTTCTAGCCCTACACTGACTTGAGCGTCGGAGTGCAAACGACCTCTAGAACGCCCTTTGCTTTGTGATTTCAGGTGTTTGATCGAAAGAAAGACACGAACAAAGGCATAGAGAATTGGGCGTGGGAGTATCATGAGACGTACGAAGGCCCTCGAGTCAACCGACAGGAACAAAATTAAAAATATTAAAAAACATGCATATATACATAATTTTTTAAATAATAAATTATTTTAATAGTAAATCATTTTTTTGATTATTTTTGAAATTATATATATGTGTGTATAATTTAAATATTTATTAAATATTAAAATGTTCAATTTATTATATATTATTGTTAGACAACATATTTTAACGAATTATTAACAATGTAATGAAATATTGATGAGAAAAAAAATAAAAAAAAAGTTAAGAACATGTTCAAAATGTTTTACAAAGAAGTTTGTGTGTCATTGAGAGGAATTGGATCAATTAAAAATTTTAAAATCTTTAAACTATTTTCAAAGATCTTTGAAATATTTTAAAAAGTTCTTCAATCAAACTCGAATTGATGATACAAAATGAGTTATCTTAAAATAATTATTTGACTGAAAGATAAACAAAAGGTAAGGAGAAGATGGAGTTAGAAAGGAAGAAAAAAACCAGAGATAGACTTTTATATTGGTTTTATCATTACCTAAACAACACATAAACAAATATAATAAGATTCACAAGAAACATTTTCAAAGAGACATCAAACGAAAATATAAAGTTAAAATATTGATATCGCTACATCACAAAAGTTTTAAAATACAATTAATTTATTTGGATTTGACATGACAACTTTGAGTTTTTGTTCTTCCAAAAAAATAATTTTCATATCTTATATATTTTTCTCTCACCGGAGTCAGTCTTTTAGCAACAATAGTTCATTATTTATAAGTTAAAAATAGAAAAATAGATTTTGATATTCAAACTACCCCAAGATAAACAATTATATCTCCTCATAATTCATTAGTTGGAAACCCTACATTATTTCGACCAGAATAATATCTGTACATTGTATTTTTTTTTTCTTCAAAAAATTGAACACGTTTAATAAATTTTACACTTTTTTTTTAAATCAAACAACAATTTACTCATTAAATAGAAATCAAATTTTAAAAAATAAAATAATTAGTTATAATATTAAATAAACTAGATATTATTTTAAAAAGTAAAAAAATTATTAATATGTAAATTAACTTCTACATAAATAACTTTTAAATTAATATCTAATTAGTTATTAAAATTTTAGTTATTAATTATTTAAATTATAAAGTAGTTACAACTTAATAACTATTAAATACTAATTTATAAACTATTAATTAATAATGTAAATTAATTTATATACTAATAATTTATTTTTTAATTTTTAAAACAGTATTTAATTTAATTAATAAATAATTAATTATTTTTTATTTTTAAAATTAAATTCTAGTTAATCATTTTATTATAATGTTTCTTAATTCGATAGATTTTAGATTAGTTTTAAGTCTATGAGCAACTTGTTTTAATGTCAAACACACCTGAAATAAAGAAAACAAAAAAAAAATTATAAGTTGCCCGCTTCATGAAGTGAGACACTCGTGAAAATATAAAAAAAAATAATAAAACTTTGCAACCGGACTTCTCATTTCAAGCAAGTCCACATAAAGGAAACACGTTCCTTCTCCAGATTATAAGCATGAAACTAGCTTCAATGCACAATAAATTAAAAACAATAAGAACTTATTGTATGTTTTTTATTTCTATATTAATTGTTTTTGTGAAAGTGGATAACATTAAATTTTTGTATTTATTGATTTACCCTTTTATGTTTATCTTAATTTGATGACAAATTAATTATTATATTATTATACAAAATAACAAGTTAATTATACTTGTTCAGGTAAGATAAGGTTTAACAACTTGACTCATAATCTATGTTCATCAACAGCTTGATATACTAAACCCTAAAAGATAACAAATAATCATAAACAACATAAGGAAACAAAAGTCTATATAAATAAGTACTTAGATGAGGAAAAATTTGAAATCTAACTCATTTTATACATGTTTTAAACACTTATACTAACTTGACTGTTATGTTTTGCATGTCAATAAGATTTCAATAAATTCAACAATGGAAACCGAATTGAATTGAAAATTTCTTGAGATATAGTTTATACACAATATAAGAAGTGTTCCTCACACAATATAAGTAGTTTTGATGTTCTACTAGTTGGGTTGGAAGGCTTTGCTTTGGGCTACATGTTACAGTGAACCTCCTCTCATAGTTGTGTGAATACCTTAATAACATTGACATTTCATCTAATTGGAAGAACATCATCAATCCTAAAGAGCTCAACTTAGAGATTCTGAAAATTAATTAAGTCAAAATATTTGGTGCCTATAGGTGAAATAAATTGGTAGGCCACAAGATTTCACATGGTTTCAATCAGAAGCTTGAATTATAAAACTAAGTTAAATTTAGAGATAAAAGGAGGGAAGCTGGCTCATGAATGAAATTAAAGCTAAACAGAAAGTGATAAAAGAAAAGTGTAGAAGAAAGCTAAACTGGAAGTGATACAAAAGAAAAGTGTAGAAGTAGATGCATGAGGAAACAACATCAAGTAGCACGAAGGGCAAAAGATACCCAAAGCCTAAATACTAACATGAAACCTAACTATGTAGAGACCATTTTTAATACTCAACTTACTCTTACCCAACATTCACAACATTAATTACATCATATCATGACTCCTATTTCGATCGAGCATTTGGAAAAATCCTAGGAGTACCTAATAGAAAATAGGTTTTTTTATGGTATTATGGAGGCACCACTCTCTATTCGGTTGGAAACCTTTGAATCTAGATTGATACAATGACACAACTAATGAGAGCATGGATGGAAAAATAGATAAGAATAACAATAATGTGCACAATAATTCTAAAAAGGGTTACAATGAACATTACCTGAGATAACATTCTAGTTCAAGTTATTTTTTTATACTTTTTTTATACTCATAATTTGTAGATTTGAATTTTCTTGTAATTTGTATTTGCAGAAGAGATCAAATCGGACTTCAATTCGAGATTCAATTCGATACTCAATTAAACCGAATTAACATAAGTGAAGTTTGGCCAAGAGAAGATAAAAGAGAAGCAAAGAAAGTGTGAACAAGGCATGTAACTCACCTAGTGAATCTTGACCATTGATACTAGATTTAGGAATTTGATTTTAAATTTTGAAATTTCCCTCTCTTTTGGCCATTTGAACTTTTGGCCAAGTGACTATATATAGTCACCATCTCTCTTTATAAATCACTTTATAAATATATATGAGAAATTAAAAGAGTTTTGAAAGTCTATTATGAAAGTGAGTATTCCTCTATGAGCCTTATCTTGATATCTTAGGATTCAATTAGTGATTCTTCGACGAAGTTATCTTGAAGATGAAGATATGAAGATATTGCAATATCCAAACTTAACCAATTCAAGTACGAAAGAACAAAATTGAAAAGTTATAAAAAGACATTGAAGATGAAGAAAGAAATTAAGGCAAGGAAAGCAACACAAGTTATACTAGTAATCTTGCTGAAAATACAGGAGCTGTAGTGAGCGACTAATCGAGCCATTAGAACGTCTAGTCTTTTGGGTTGAGTGCAAAACCATTGTAATTCTTCACATTGTAAAGTTATACATTGTGAGTTTTGTTTGTGCTCTCTTTGACAATGTTCTTTATTTTTTTTAGAGTTCTTAATCTTAGGGGGAGGTTAAGAAGGTGTAACCTGGAAAGGTACGAATACTCATTGTAACTTAGAAATGTATAAATACTCGTTGTAACCTGAAGATGTGAGAACACTCATTATAACCTAGAGATGTGATGCTCATATAACCATGTGTGTTGCTTAGTGGAAACTCTTTAGTAGTTTCTTAAGAGGAATGAATATAACTTGGTTTTGGGTGATATGTTAGATTATCGGGTAGACGGTCTACTAAATAGTCTAAATTTTTATCCACTATGAAAAGTCTAAGGCTCCATTCAACCCCATCCCCCTTTTGGAGCCGACTTTACCTACAACTTTGTATGTTAATAAGGAGAAATAATTTTTTTGGATGAAACAAATGGTTTTCTCAAGGTTTGTAGTAAGCTCCAAGGGAGTTCATGTAGATGAAGAAAAGGAGAAAATAGTTAGAGATTGGTAATTGTAGGTGATTTGTGAAATGGTTCAACATTATTTTGCACATTTAAAGGAAATACAAAAGAAGGGTGTAGTGTTTTAGTACAAGCAAAGATCAAGGAATTTTTTTCAAAATCTTAAGAAACACTTTACCAATGGACCAATTCCAATACTACCTAACTTCACCAAATCATTTGAGATAGAGCGTGATACTTCTAATGTCAATAAAATGGGTGCCTTACTTCAAAAAGGACATCATCGAATAACCTATTTTGGTGAGAAACTCAAAGGTAGTAAGATCATCTACTCCACTTGTGATAAATATCTAGTTATGATTTAGCTTTCAAAATGTCTAGTTATGATTTAGCTTGGAAGGTGTTATTGGAATGTTTATTCTGAATTCTAAGATTCAGAAATGGAGATGAAACTCAATGATGCTTCATGAGCATAAATGTAATCTAATAAGTTATAAGTGTGAATATTTGCATCCAAGATAAGAAGAATACTATGTAAGAAAGTGAAAGAAAGACACAAAATATGGAGAGACAATGGATAGATTGGTAGAAACAAGAACTAAAAGGCGCATAACAGAAGATAACAAAATCAAGTAAATAAAAGAGAAAAGAAATAGGAGACTTACCGAGTAGAAGGAGTGTGGCACTTGATGATGGAGGGAATTTCATATACCCAAGGAAGAAGATAAGATTCCAAAGAAAGTTGATCACTTTTACAAGAGCAAATTCTATAGAATTTCTCTAATTCTCAGAAACTCTAAAATGTGTGCACAATGAAGGTGATGACTATATATAGCCACTCAAGGCTAGACTTTGCGAAAATTTTAATTTATAAAGGGAGGGAAATTAAATTTTAAATTCAAACTCTAGATCTAAATAAATGGAAAAGTTAAGGTTCATGCGTTCTATACTTGGGTCACACTTCTCATGTTATTATCACACATGTCATGTTTAGTCTTCTCTTTATTTTGACTGAACTTTAATTGATCTCCAAGTGGACTTGGTTGAGTTTAAATGCTCTTTGTTTTGTGGTCTTTCAGTGTCCATACCTCCTACTTTTATTGGGCTTAATAGGACTAAATACAAAAAAAATAAAAAATTACTTGAAAATATTTTTCAAATGAAAAAATACAATGAAAGTAAATTCTAATTCTAAAATTACAAAAAAAAAGTTGTATTCTTCAAATCATTTTTATTTATTTAAAACTAACAAATACCCTCCCTCTTCACACACTCATTAACTTGTGATAAGGAACTATATGCTCTTGTTAGAACTTTGAAAAAATTTATGATACATAGTGACTATAAGTCTTTTAAATATTTGAAATGTCAATGTAAGCTTAATAAGAAATATGTTATGTAGATGGATTTTATCAAACAACGTCAAGGAAGAAAAATATTGTGTCAAATGTTCTTTCAAGAAGATACATCTTACTTAACACTATTGAAAAAAACTAGCTGAAAATGACTCATTCATATACATGAAGGGGGAGTTTTAACTCTCTTGACTAAGTCATAAAGAGGTGGTTTGGTGTATGAACTAGTTTATCTGTCAAATAATTAAGAAAAAAAAGAAAGAAAAAGAGTTAGTTTAGGTCTTTTAACCACTTCATTTAAGATATGTTAGATTCTTCTATAACTTTTTAAAAGGAACATTTCTTAAAGATAATTCTGGTGAAAGCATTCTAGGAATATTATGATAATATTTTATGGAAAATTATAGAAAAAAAATTCTTTTAAAAAAAATTATATTTTCATCGTATTTAAGACAACGAGTTTCTTATTTATAAAATACATTTTAACTCCTAAAGTTTTCTTCTTGTTTTGTTGTTACGACCATAAAGATAAAAGATTTGAATCCTAAGGTACCCATGCATTCTACATTGTCTCCTTTAAAATAAAACCCTTTATTGATAATATATGCATGAAATGTTAATGGATGAACTTTGAGCCTAAACTACAAGATGGAAGTGATATCTAAATTCAAAAACAAAATGCAAAATCAATCCAAAAAGCAGGTTTGCACTTAAAGAAATGTTTTTACTTCACGAGAGAGTATTGAACTAAATCAAGATTACCATTTTAAGTGAAAACAAAAAAATACCAATATGGTTTCTATAAATTGTTAAATACTAATCATGCTAAAGTTCTAAAAAAGGCATCTAATATCAATCTTATTGGGATTTTGGGTTTTGGAATATATTTTGAAAATATAATATATATGTTGTATGGATAAACTTGCTATTTATTTTATTCATGTAGAGTAAAAATGTAATAGAATATTAAATATTAATAATATCTCAATCTTAACTTTCTAAATCTAAATAATAGTTAAATATTTTTTTTATGTTTATGTAAAATATTTTTTTTAAAACTATAAGATTTCCCAAAAACAAATTTAAATAAAAGATATTAAGTAAATATTCTCAATATTTGTTATTACCTTAATATCTATTTATTGGAATTTCAAATTTTAGATTTGATTATTTTTCTTTTAATGCTTGATTTCTTCCTTTTTTTTTTAAATTCTTATCTTTCACTTTCTTGCATGGGAACACATCTTCATTTTTTGATATTCTTCATTGTATTTCTTCTTTTATAAACCCCATCTTCTTTGTTTATTGTGGATTCTATGATAGTAATATTGGACACTTTTATGAATGCTAGAATGTTGTTCTTCATCTACTTTCTTCTCTTGGATATCAAATTTCTTCAAGAGATTTCTTCTTTTTTATTTTGATCAATCTTTTATATTTTCTTTACTGTAGTCAACTCCTCTTTCATCAAATCTAAAACATAACGTCTTTGATATGAATTTTTAATACTTCTAAGTTTGTTTTCAAAAGACACCTTATATAACTTTTCTCTAACAGTTGAATAACACTTACAGTTTTTTATTAATGTCAAGAACATATTAGATGTCAAAAATTAATTTGAAACTTGAATGAATTTTAATTGTAATTTCTTTTATGTTTTCAACAATATTTTGTTCTCCATTCTCTATTCTTACTCTATGAATATCAAATTTGTTGAACTCTTTAAAAAAATTGTCAATTATGAGTCTTGGATTTTGTACAATCACTATCCACAAGCCCACATTTTATAGGTTTTTTTGTTGTAAAATATGATGTTGTAAGAAGTATTTCATCTTTTGATTCATCCTCTACAATATTGATAGCTTCTTGTAGTTGTTAAGATTTTCAAATATTTTTTACTTGTCCAAATTAGTTATATTTTTTTATTCATTTTACATCTGGTCCCACCAATACGCGTTTTTTTGGTTGTATTTGTTCATTTTGTAGTTATTGACTTTGAAAGCACCTTTGATAGTATGAAGTAAAGTACCTTAAAAAACATTAGATTCTTTCACTAATATGCGTGGCTCTTGTGCTTACAATGCCTGAACACTTTTGTCAAAGTAATTGTAGACAAATCCTTTGTGTTTTCCAATGAAGTAATAGATGTTTCGTATCTCTTCAACGTTGTTACTAGAATTTCTTAACTAATCTGGAATCAATAAACTTCTTACCAATAATTTTATCCGGTTAATAATATCCAATAATTTACTCGAGTATTTCTTAATTATCTCAAAATCTTTCCTCATTTATAGCTCAAATTCAACTCTTTTCATGCCTCAAATCTTCTCATTTTCTTCCTATTCTCCTTACAAATAATTTCAATTTGAATGATTTTAGGGTCATAATTTTGGTAAGGATTATTTGTGAAACACCAACAAACAAACATGGCCTTTTTGTTTTTTTGTTTTTAATTTTGATTTGGACCATGGTGGGGTTTTTAGGCAGTGGATCATCAATGTAATCCTCTTCCAGGACTTCTCAAAACTCTAGTCCTTTTAGCAACTTGTGAATTTTTTTTTTCTTCTTCCATTCTATAGGTCCTTAAGAACCATAACTCTAGATACCACAAATTCAAATTTTTGGATTTTGGAAATATATTTTTAAAATATAAAAGATGTGTATATGGAAAAACTTGTAATTTATTTTATTTATAAATTCTATACATAAAATAAAAATATAACAAAATATCAAATATTATCGATATCTAAGTCTTAATTTCTTAAACATAAATAATAATGAAATATATATTTTATCTTTATATAAAAAAATATTTGAAAAAATTAAAAAAATTCCTAAAAATTAGTTTAAATAAAAAATATTAAATAAATATTCTCAACAAATCAACTCATTGTTGATAGCATTAAACTTTGAATATATGAGTGAGGGATTTTGGGCCAAAGGGAGTAGGATTGAGGAAGTGGTCCAAGTCTTTGCTCTGAACCAATATGTACTACAGAACAATACAGGATGTGGACATGAGAGGAGGATACAGATGGCATAGTTCAAGGAGTTGGTAATATTAATACAACCAAGCCAAAGTTATTAAAATTAACAAGAAACATACCAACTATACAATTCATACATAATCAATCTTCTAATTTTCTATTATGAAATGAAGCAGCATACAATACAGAGGAGCAAACTATATATATAATATGGTTAGCCTAAGTGAAACTATGTGCTTCAACCATTACAAAGACATTTTCAGCACACATATAACATGGGCTTAAAAATCAGCCTGTAATATTTTGGCAAGTGTATCTTATATTCCTATATCTATAATCTATTTGATGCTGATGCCTCCAATTTCTCATCATCACTAACTTCAAATGTTAATCATCCAAATATGTTTGTCATGTACATGGGTAGTACTGGCATATCTGTTGCTCATATTTGTCCATTGAAGAAAAGGCAGCATCATTAATATTACAATGCCTGTTTGGTGAATCCGCTCCAGATGTGTTTTTCTGCTGTACAACTCTGATGAGGGACCAAAATACATCTATCCTTGTTACATGTCTGTTCGCCTGTTGCACAATTAAATCAAATCAAATCAGTTATTAGCTTTAGGCTATGTTTGACTATTGTGAACAAGATGAAGGTTGCCATGGAGTGTGGTGACATTCTGTAAGACATGTGTTTTTGTAAAGTATTAACACCTTACCTCAACTATAAAGCGTGCCCATATTTTAGTGTCCCTAATTTCCATCTTTCCCTTCAAGATATTCAATCCAAACCCACCAATGATGTCCACTATCTCAAGGAAGGAGCCCTGCTCTTCAAAAAGCATCTGCAATGCAACCAAGTCATTTTTTACTTCCATCAAACCAAAAGAACAGCAGATTGTCTATGTGGGTGTGAAGTCTACACATTTTCTTACCTCTATAAGCATTTGGCCAGGTGGGTCCATATCCTCCACTATAATTGGGCATACCATTGTTTGACCTTCCACTTCAAATGCACATGTAACACCACCACCACTTTTCTTGCTATCTCCCACACTGCTGTCTTTTGCCTTCTCAATGAGCTAAAGATACCAACAAAATCAATCATGATGATGATGGTGAAGAAATAAAGAGTATAAGAATGCTTAATGTTTTGTATCGTTTGCCAAGAGAGGGTAAAGGTCTAATCAGTTACCTTAGGCTCACTGGGCTCTTGCAGCTTGTCTGCATACTTGGTGATGCTTTGTAAGAATATCATGTATCTGATGGTTCGGTCTAACAAAGAATCAATGCTACACTGATTCATCAGCAAAACATTTGTTAGTATGTTACTCACTAAATAAATCATAAATGCACACATTTCAGTGGTTAAGATTCTGAATAAATCTGATGCATAAATAAAAAGTTTCCTTTTTGTTATCATGAGGATATTTGAAAGGGTGTCCAACAAGTGTGGTGCATAAATAAGTGTTCAACACCAGGATGTGCTATTATTCTATGGAAGTGTCAATGATTCCTAGCTTATCACAAGGACTTTTGAAAGTGCATACCTTTCCACCATTGGGAATGATCCCTCTCAACTCTCCAATGCGGTCTTGAATCTGCTGACGATCTTTAGGTCTCGGTCGAGTTGTTTCACCTGGTCTAGTCCTTTTCCTGGTGACCTTATTGTGTTCCACCACCTTTTGAGGCTTTGCATCTGCCCGACCAGCTCTCCCAGTATTTCCATTTCTGTCATTTATCCACAAGCCTCCTACTCCTACCTGTGACTTTGAGAATATTTCTTTCTGGTCTGCAAGATTGTTTGTTATGTCCAATTTAGGAACCAAAGCATGACTAGTCAAATGCTTTGGATTTCTATTCTCAGGTGAAGATTCTGTCCTCTGCTTTCTATTGGTTGATGGTTGATCTCCAAAATTAGAACCATGGAGAAACTCTTCAATTCCTTGTTGAATAAACTTTAATGTAATTTGTGGGTTTTAAAGTTAGAAGTTACTAGAAAAGAGTAGAATGGGAGTTTGGATATGTAAAAGGTCAAAAGTTGTGAGTGGGATTTTAATTGTGTT
>Ga0123342_1002235_pt1 | contig 32274 bp, 21 predicted proteins | sample Turbeawhitnodule_FD_89960 | JGI IMG/M metagenome (GOLD analysis project Ga0123342, IMG submission 89960) | Root nodule microbial communities of legume samples collected from Mexico - Turtle bean Mexico white nodule | ecosystem: Host-associated > Plants > Roots > Nodule | place: Mexico: Nepantla... | reverse complement strand
TTACAAAAGGCAATCGGTTTCCTCCCAAACAAACATCTCTCAAAAGGAAACTGACACAATTCCAACTTCAGCAAGAGTCAAATCTTTTCAAACTGACGAGGATCCTTCCTTTGTTGAGCTTTTGTTTCAATATGGTCGATATCTGCTAATCTCTTGTTCACGTCCTGGAACTCAGGTGGCAAACCTACAGGGTATCTGGAACAAAGATGTTGAGCCTGCATGGGAGTATGTCTTCCCTTCTCTTTTCATCTCTCTTCTAGCAATAAAAAATAAATTGTATACTGCAGTTTCTTGTTTATAAGGCGGCTTAGAGTTTTCACATGGATATTGAGTATTAAATATAATATGTAGAAGTAATTTGATGACGAATTTCTTAAAGTTTGTAATTTTTCTCTTTTTGTACGTCATCCAGTGGGGCTCCTCACTTGAACATTAATCTTCAAATGAATTATTGGCCAGCCCTTTCTAGCAACCTACATGAGTGTCAAGAGCCCTTATTTGATTTCATTTCGTCTTTGTCAGCCAATGGTAAAAAAACTGCAAAGGTATTTTGTTATTTTCCCTCTTTCTTTCATATTATTCTTGGCATTATATTTAAGAAAGAGATCCATCCTTTCTGCTATCAGTAACTTTTTATCCTGTATAACAAAGCAAAAAGACAAGAACATATAGTCTACCGTATTACCATTTGCACACCATGTCATGAATTTTATATGCTCTAGCCTTATTGTCCTCTGATCTTTTGCATACAGGTGAACTATGAAACAAATGGTTGGGTTGCACATCAAGTTTCTGACATATGGGGTAAAACATCAGCAGATAGAGGTGAGGCTGTTTGGGCTTTATGGCCTATGGGTGGAGCTTGGCTTTCTGTCCATTTATGGGAGCATTATACTTATACAATGGACAAAGTAAGTTCTGATTTTTCAGAAAATTATCTAATCCTTGATTTAAAGTATTGACTAAAAACTGATCTTGTGAAAAGAGTTGTTTAACCAGTTGTTTAGGGGGATTAATTTTAGATAGTTATTGAAATTATTGATGATGAACTGCTATACTTGTATAGTTGCCTGTTTCATGCATGCAATTATCTGTGTCTATTTTCATGGCTTAAGGATGTGTTGGACCTGAAATATTGAAAGATGTATTTCATCTTCATGTTATGATAGGGTTCTATATGACCAGTTGATCTATTTTTGGTTATTATGTTTTATGAACTCAATACAGTTTCAAAATTGATATCAATCCAAATATTGCCTTGTTCAGCTATGATATTTAATAATTCCAGGGAGCAACATACTGTTTTCAAATGGATTTTCAAACCACAACCAAAAACTTTAATTATAGATTTCAAGTTTCATTTAAGGATGACACTTGTTTACAGCCATTGTTACCAAAATACCTTCGAGGTTATAAATATAGACTAGTATTAGAGTATTAGATACGCATACCAAAGGGATGGGGAATCTAATATTTTATCATGGCACATATAGCTATATTTTTATTTGTAAATGCTATATTCATACATTGTATCTGTTTTGTGAGTATCTTGTGTGTATCGATTACTAGGTAAGTGATGGTTGAATTTTCTTTTTTTTATATTAGGATTTTCTTAAAAATAAAGCGTACCCTTTGTTGGAAGAATGTACATCATTTTTGTTGGATTGGTTGATTGAAGGCCGTGGTGGATTATTACAAACTAACCCATCAACTTCACCAGAGCACATGTTCACTGCCCCAGACCGAAAGCCTGCTAGTGTGAGCTACTCATCAACCATGGACATTTCAATCATAAAAGAAGTTTTCTCTATAATCATTGCTGCTTCTGAGGTGAGCATGATCTTAATATTCAAACCAATACTAGTTTCATATTGTCCCAATTTTGTCTTGGTCACTAAATATCTGAAAAACAGGTTCTGGGAAGACGTAATGATGCAATCATCAAAAGAGTCACCGAGTATCAGTCTAAGCTTCCTCCGACAAAAGTTTCTAAAGATGGTACGATTATGGAATGGGTAAGCAATTATATTTATGATCTGTATTCCTTCCCTCCATCCATTGAATGTCCATTTGGCCAGTTCTTGTCATCAGATATTTTATTCTGATTTGCAACGAACAAGTTTGACTGTTTGCCAGCAATTCCATGTTGACTATAGCGCCTTACTTATTTTGCAGGCAGAAGATTTTGAGGACCCAGATGTACATCATCGACATGTTTCACATCTGTTTGGACTATTTCCAGGGCACACGATTAGTCTTGAGAAAACTCCAGGCCTCTGCAAAGCTGTGGAATTTAGTCTAATTAAAAGAGGTATTTTATGAGAACTTTAAGAGCTAAAATCTTTCAAGGGATCATATTTTTTTCCATGCAATATGTATGGAACTTATTTATTTCGTTGAAATTTCATATTCTTAGGTAAGTTGGAACAGCCATACATAACTATTAATAGGTTTAATTACTCATTTTTTCCATGTAGTTACAACTTTTAGTCTCTATACTTAACAATGTTTCCATTTAGTTACTATATATATCCTTTTTAATCCATTTTAGTCTCTACAAGTATCATTTTAATTCTTTTTAGTCTCTAAGACTAATACGGATTAGAAATGGCTGTACAGAAATTAAAAAAATAAGGTTTTGTACTTGTAAAGTTCAAATGAGTAATTTTAACCTTATTAATATCCCATTTGAAGAAACTTGTATAAGATGACTAATGGTGCTGTGTGTTTTTTGCTTTAGAATAGCTGAAGTGATTTTGTGTGTTGAGACTAGAGAGATTACTTTCAACTACGTACCGGCTTAAAGCATCTAGTTAGTTTAGTAGACGACTATAATGGTTCTCCAGGAATTATGTTTACTTCTACCAAATCATGGATTAGTATGTTAATTTCAACCTTATATATATATATATATGACGACGTACATAATGTAAATCTGTATTAATTTTCTTCTTCAATACTAAAACAGCAATTCAACAGTAGTTAACATTCTTATTCTGTATTACAGGAGATGATGGTCCAGGATGGTCGACAACTTGGAAAGCTTCATTGTGGGCACATCTTCAGAATAGTGAGCATGCATATCGTATGATAAAACACTTGATTGTGTTGGTAGACCCTGACCATGAAAGTGATTACGAAGGAGGACTTTATAGCAATCTGTTCACAGCACATCCCCCTTTTCAGATTGATGCTAACTTTGGGTAAGGCTCAATTTTTTTGTAAGGACTGGTATCTTGTCAATTTCACTTTCATCACTTAAAAAGTTTGGGCTGTATATTTATTCTCTCTCATATCTGGGGAAGGAAGGGGTAACAGTTGAGTTTCAATACCAAGAAACTCAGTAGAGTTTCAATTTCTATACGTCATGTTAAGGCTTCAACTTTTGTTTCATGCGTTCACTGTTATCTGATAAATCTGCGTACTGATGCAAGAAGGTTTTTCCCCTGTTTTTAAACATTTGTGCAATTATCATATCTTGTTGAATCTATTCCATTGCATCTTATCAACATTATAATCCTAGACTTTGGCTCTTAGTTTCTTCTGTAACATCTTGAACAGAATAACTGAGCATTTCCGTGAGTGTGAAAACTTCATTACATTCTAAATCTTTAAGTTGACCCACAGGCATAGTAGTATGCTTTAGTTCACCCATATTCTTGGTAACAACTTGGTGAGCTACTGATAATTCTGTGGCTGAGAAAAAACACTTTTTGGTGGCAGTTTTTCAGGAGCAATAGCAGAAATGCTTGTTCAAAGCACTATGAAGGACCTCTACTTGCTGCCGGCATTGCCACGCGATAAATGGGCCAATGGTTGTGTGAAAGGATTGAAAGCTCGTGGTGGGGTGACAGTGAACATTTGCTGGAAAGAAGGAGATCTGAGTGAAGTTGGGCTTTGGTCAGAAAGGCAGAAATCCCAAGTAAGACTACATTATAGAGGAACCGTGGTGCTAACAAGTTTGTCTCCTGGCAGAGTTTATTCATATAATAACCTACTGAAGTGTGTGAACACATACTCTCTCACAAAACTTAATCCTTGAATCTTCCCATAATACTTCTAAATAACAGCCATTGCTATGTAGTTTGCCGGATCAAGATACAATTATCTTGCTTCCTAAGATTATTCTTTTCATATAACAGCAGAGGATGTAATTTAACCAATAATTTTGTTGTCATTGATGCATTTGTTTTACGGTTTAATGTGTAAAATCTGTGTAATGTTATTGTCATTCGAGTATTCAACTTCACACGGCTTCCAGAAAAATAAAAAAATTTATAAGCAAATGAAAACACACTCAATCTTTACCACTCGAAAATAAGAAAATATCACACTCTTCACCATATTCATAAAGATATTTTTAAAATTAAAAAGAGATATGGAAGTGCATTGGGAAGGTATATAGGTGCAGGAGAATAAGTTGAGCAGTGTGACTTTTACCAATAGAAATAATACATTTTGTAGATCATTCCAAAATATATGGAAGTGTAATGTAATGTGACAGGTTCCACAAGAACATAGAATGTGTAAAGAAAAAAATCTTATTTCTTGATGTTCACTTAAAATAGATTAAGAAAGACATAGCAATAATTTAAGTGCATAATATGCAAACTAATAAAAAGTGTAATATTATCAAAATAAGATTGGATCTTGTTTTTTAATTAAAATTTAGTTTTATTTTAATAATTTATGCCTATTATTAAGATGAAATTTTAATGCATTGTTTATATGTGAGAAAAGAAAAAGGTAAATCAGAATGACAATAGAAAAAGAGTAGAAATAGAATGAATTATGGTGTTTTGTTTGGATTTAAGAAATAGATGGAGAAAAATGTTGATAAATTTAGTTCTTCCAAGACTCGTTACAAAATAGGCCAGTTTTTTTTAAGTGGGATTCCCCCTTCCATTTTCCCATTTATCTTTATATTTTATACATTTATATTTATCTTTGAAGATATTAAAAAAAAAATTAAATTCTTGATACCAATTTAGTTCTTTAAACTAAATATTCAAATCGAGTAATATAAATAAAAAAAATCTATAAAAGTGATCATAGTTATTTATTTATTTAATTAATCAGCAAGTGATCATAGTGATTGATACTAGTCATCATCATATCATATAAATAGTAGGGATAAAAATGATTAAAAATTACGTAATTTCAGAGATTAGTTTAGGACACGTTGAATTAAAATTTTCCTAAATATTTTTGGAGAAAAAAATAAAAAAAGTAAGTATTTTCATAAATTAAAAGTAGTTTATATATAAACTACTTAGTAAAAATTCCTTCGTGTAATTTTTTCATAATTATATTGCGAGTTATACATAAACTAATTTAGGTCATAAAAAAAACTTTATTTCTTATATTTTCTTTGAGAAATATTTATGGAGTTTATAGAAAAATGTCCAAAAAATTTGTCACAAGGTTAAAAATTGGAAACAACTAAAAGCGACATCGTTTTATAAGCTCCATGATATACTAAGCAGTGGCACCAGCCACCATCACTAAACCCTTGCAAAGCCCTAAAAGCGCGTTTCGCATCTCTCAGATTGGATTGCAATGGCTTGGCGTTCTGGTTCTTTCTCTCGTTCCTTAGTATCCACAGCTAGGGCTTCTCTCCGGCCGGCGGCGCCTTCAGCACTTCCCCGCCTCCGTCCGCCACCAGTCACTGCTCCTCGCGTCCAGTCCCGTCGCTTTTCCATGCCGGCTACCAGGTCTCGCTTTTCGCCGTTTTGCTGTCTCTGCTTATTTGACGATAACCAAAATCGCGTCGTTTCAAAACGAATTGCTAATCTGCCGTCGTTTTAATTTCCTTAATTTGGAATTAATTTTAGTAATTTGTTGCATTCTGAATTGCATTGAGAATTTGTATTTTCTTTCTTGACAGGAATTTGGGGCAATTGGGCTGCATAGAATCACTTTTACCTCTGCACAGTACAATGGCTATTACCTGCATGACTTCACACATTACTGTCGGTGCTCGTGCCTGTTGCGAGCTGTCTCATGGTACCTTCCGTCGTTCTTGTCAAGATCGCTAATAGTCTCTTTGTGAGTCTTGCTGGTTCTAGGATGCATGAAAAATGGTTTATGTTGTTTTGATTTCGTTCGAGAACAGATTTTAAGCATATTCATTCCATTGCCTCACCTAAAAATCCCTTTTAAAAAAACTTACTAGTGTTCTGGATTATATAGAAAACCTTATATTATAGACCTGATAGATGGTAAATTTAGGTAGTCCTTTGTTGCTTTATGCGAAGAGGTGAGTTGGGTAGAATTTGTGAGTTTGTCTAGCTTGGTTCATAAGAAGGTATTAAGATTCAAATTTATAGGGAATGGAAAAGATGGGTGATGCGCCAGGACATTGATCATCTTCCAATGGCAAGAGAAGATTGCTGCATAGTAGGTTCTTTTTTTGTTTTCCTTCGTTCAAAATTATAAATTCAGTTTCAGTTAAACCATGTATATAAGCAAGTAATTGGTTATTATTGGTTTGGAGATGAACTGAAGCAGTAGTCAGACAAGCAAGTGTTTTTTTTTCAAAAAAAATTTCCTTGGGCGTGCATTTTGTCTATCTATTGCTTGGATACTTCATTATTTATTTCAGTATTGAAAAATCTTATTCTTTGAGCAGTTATTGTATCCCTGCTCTACTTTTGCTGGCTTTTCATTTTTATTCAATTGTATTTAACTTTTACGTTTTTACCTGATATAAAACATTTTATGGTTTCCAACAAGATTTAAGGAGGCTTCCCACAATAAGTATTTGGATATTTGAGCATCTTTTGTCAGTTTATTGAATTCCATGCACAAATTTGCTTAGTTTACCAGAAATAAATCCTTGCCAGAGTCATCCTTGAAATGGCTGTACGCCCAGTCATTTCATCAGTTTTATAATGCTACTAATGAGTAAACTACGTTCATTTCACAGGTGATCCTGATTCCTGAGGTGAGGTTCTAAGTCCCCATTGATTATTTTGGTTAAAACTTAAATGACCTCCTTGACCCAACTTCAAATCCTTTGCTCTGAAAGATGAGATTTTTATGCTAAAGAGGTTGCTGCCTTGAAATTCTTCCTGCGAAGACAGTTTGGAAGTCTCAGGCAGCTAGGCATGGTTGTCAAAAACCAGTCTGTCCTTTCATGTGAAGGATGATTACAACCTTGGCTTGTTCCTTTATATGATAAGTCAGTCTTCTATAAGTTTTTTATCATAAAAAAGAACATGTCAAGATTGGTTACTACTACTTTTAGTAGTTACATTCTTAGTCTGTCAAAGTATTTGCTGGATATACGTTATTCCGTAAACAAAGTCCTTTGTGTAATGAAAACTCTTGAGCAAATAATCTGAATGCCTGGTTGAGCAAGATTGTCTAAAATCTTTAATGCCATGTAATCTCATGCTTATGCTGTTATGATTTCCTTTGCTGTTGCAGGTACGTGAGGAAGCTGTTGGATTTTCATAGTTGCCTTTGAGGATACGGGTGACCAATAATAGTGTTTTCTGCGAAGTAACAATTGTAGGAATGTCGAATTAGACTCATCGGTTATGTTACTTTTTGTCTGTGTTACTTCTTATTCAACAGAGAAAAGCATATTTCTTTCCTAATCGGAACAGCATTCAGGATTAGTTTTTGATTCTTCTTATATCTGGTTTTGTTTAAATGTTCATTTGTGGTCTTTCTTTTAAATATGTTCGAAATAATGTCTGTGGATTGATCACTTATCAAGCAATGCACTAAATTTGCCCATGAATGACTTTTTTTACCTCCCCTTTTAATAACTTTAAACCTTTATTATTAATGTAAATGACTCAGTTAACAACTCTTGATCTTATACAACAATCTCTTTTTAAAATCTTTACTTTTGTCATTATTATTGAAGGAAACTTATATCAAGTTATAAACAAAGTAGAAGTTATGTTGCTTGAGGTTACTATAAGATTAGTGGTAGTTTACATCATTGAAGAATTATAGTTATGCAATTTCTTAGAAGGGAGTGTATCCTTTTCTACACATTTGCTTTTAGCTTTACAAATTTTTATGTTTAATAATTTGCTTGGACATGTCATTTGTGTCGATTGATTTTAGTGTCAGACATGATTAAACTTTAATATTATTTAATATTTGTTTTGTCTTTTGTAATTATTTTATATTTAATAGAAAACTAACATTTGATCAATCAAGTATAGGTTTATTACATAAAAGCATACTAAAGATGTTAATAGAGGTATGATAATTTATTTTCTAGTTTTATGTTTTTTGTGTACAGATTTATACGACTAGTAATGGAGTTAAGCTGCAAACAAGTATTATATTTTATAATGTGTTAGATTACTCATAATTAATATTATTACGCCTCAATAATTTATATGAGCAGTAATGTGTTCTTATTCATATATTTGGTTGAGTAGTAACTCTTAACTACTCTGTAAATATACTCAAATCATATCTCATTCGTGCTTATTTCCACTATGTATATAAAATAAATAAAAATGTTCATCAAAAACTGCCACAACTAAATTAATAAAGCATTTTTAATCATCCCAATATCATTACAAAACAATAAGTACATTATTCCAATAGGACAACTGATGCAATAACAACGCAATTGTCAAATTAGATGTCCTAAATCCTTCAAATAGGAAATGCTTTGTTTTCAAAAATGTAAAATTAAAAGGTTTCTCCAGAAATTCAAAGCCTATTTCTTTTTCCTTTTAGGAACATCTCAAGATAGTAAGACATCTCATTAGCATAAAAATTAAGATAAAAAGACTGAAGATACCAGCTTAGAACAGATAATAAGAAGGGCTAAGTACATTATTCCATTCAAAATGGCAACTTAAAATTTCATATTTTAGAAGAAAAATTCGAAGTAATTTTATAGGATAATTTAAAAGACATTAACCATCTGAAATATTCAATAAAATATATACCACACAAACTATACTGTTGTTTGCATCCTCAAAATTATGTATCCCTCTTTTAACAGAAAACTATTTTCTTAAAGTCGAACATTAGTGTGCCTAGCACATATACTCACATGCACTTGGGGAAAGGAGGTCATGTCCATCTTCAAATAATTTTATTGAAACATTTCACTTTTAGCAACATTCATTTCTCTAGCTGAGCATCAATTTGTAGTGCTGTATTAACATGTATTTGTCACTTAGGATATTTTATATTCATCTTTAAATATATTGTCATTTTAATGAAGCCTTTGAGTTTTAACAACATTAACATGTCTACTCTTTACTTTGCTCCTTCATAGTTTAGAATGTTTTGACCTTGAATAAGGCAATTATTGAAAGTAATATTGATTTAGGATAATTCTAAAACATTTAAATTCGATTATGTCTCTCGCTAGACACAAAAACTTATTTCATCAAACTTGAAGCAATGAAATTATCTTGAGCATTGTGCCTAATACAAAAAGATAAGTGAAATAAGATAAACTCAAGAATATCAACACATCAATCACAACAATATGATATTCCAACATACATAATTTATTGGTCATGCATTACAACATTCATATTAAAATCAAAATGCTTTAAACCATAATCTTTTCTTTAACTACAATATCCCATTAAAGACCATAAACAACACCGAATTACCTTAAAAAAGAAGAAGAAATTAACGTATTAAAAGATCATACATTATTATTTGTAAATTCCTGTTCTTTACACTTGTACCTTAGTTGAGAGAAAAAATTTAAACATCATTAAAGATCGTTTACCAACAATAGTTCTTAATTCTTTTATTACATGTCTTTGGTGAGTAATGAATATTTTAGATGTGAATAATTGTGGTATCTTAGTAGCAACTATTTGGTGTAATGAAATTTAGTGATAGCCAAGGACTGGACTTAAATGTCTTATAAACAAATATTCAGTATTATTTTCTCGTTCCTTTATCTCTTATACCTACAAATATTATCCTAAGAAGGCGATGTTTTTGTGAAAATAGTAGTTTTAAATTATTTTTTTTTGTATAAATTGTGTTCTAACTTCGTAGGACCTACCGTGGCACAATTCTACATCCTACATTCTGGAAAACCTTTTTCGCTTATTTTTTAAAGCTTCTGAAAAGGCTTTTGTCCTTTTCTATATGTAGCAAAAAAGTAAAATTTTACAGTTAAATCTCTTTTGTATTTTTATTCTTGTCTTTACACAATTCTTTTTATGTAAAGTTTAATTCAAATTTTCTTACAAGCTTTTATTGAATTTAATTTTCATGCATTATCAATGTAAAAATCTTTAAATAGTTTACTAATTAGGAATTATCATATATATAAACCCTAAAACTATTATTACAAAATCAACTACCTTACCTTACAAGAAAATTCATAAAATCTGTTATATTCAATTTTTCAGCATTTAGGGTAACCATCCATTGCGATTGTTATGAAAAATTGGTGTCTTCTTTTATCAGATCATCATTAATGCGGACAAAGGAAGCAGTTGTTTCTTGTATGTTCATGCAAACACATCTATCTCATCTTTTAATTTATGCAATATTTGACATCGGTATTTTGATCTTGTTGCCTAAGTTACTGGATAGACTAATCTTGTTTGATAAATTTAAGTTGGACTCGTCCTTTGTTAACTCTCTAAATTATTATCCATTCGAAATTCCGAAGATAGAAATTATCATACGTAAAACTACAAATATCTGTAGCAAAAAACATAATCTAGAAATATCTCTTGCTAGCCCTAGTTGTTCTCAAAAGTGGATATGAGACAGAAACCATGACACTGTTCCATGAATTCGGTGTTATGCAATGCACGACCAGGGACCAAACACTTTCTATCTTCAATCCACAGACACTCCACAAAGCAGAGCTGGGATTGGTTGGTGAGGTGTCTTTTTCTGTGGTCTGTTTCAGAGAGAAAGTGTGTGGACTGTGGAAAACCACCTTTACATAACAGGGAAACAATGGAAATTTCCCGTTATGACTCAGTTTAATGAGGGAAAGACCAAGTACAAGTGGCTTCTTGTTCCCATTGAAAAAGATAAACTAAGTGCAAGTGCAAGTGCAAGTGCAAGTGGAAATGGACCCTTGGTGCATTTCTTCCTCTGTGCATATGCGCACTCCAAAATTTGTAGAGGAACTCCAAAAAGCCCCAACAAGAAAACACCCACGTAGATTCCCTGGATCAACAGGGGAAACTGTTCTGAAATAGCAAAGGACCAAGCTATCCTGTTTGCAACTTTTTACAACCATTATTGGAAATAAGAAGGGTAATGTTCTCCCCCACAAAACATCAAATCCAAAAGCAACGAAAAGCCAACCCAACCCTACATTACATATGCTTAAACTCAGAAGTCAGATCCTACTTTCACTATCAAAAGGAATATAAAAGGTGGGAAATAAACAAATAAATTAATATAGCAGTGACCAAAGTGGATAAACATGAAGACTCCATCTTGTAAACTCCATCACATCTAATATCTATCCTTCTAGAGGTAAAGTATAGCATATAGGATGGTGTAAGGAGCACACATGGCAGGCAGTTCAAATAAAATGAGATTTGATTTTGACAACGGATGGAATGATTTAGCATTGTCAACCTTATATTTCTATAGGTATTCCTAAGATAGCCAGGAAACGATAGAACTTTGTAAGGAGAAAAGAGGAAAAAGAAGAAAAAATGATAGTGGGGAATCCTAAGCTTGAAGGGAGCCAACAGTGAAGATGACATAAGCATTGTTCCCTACAGAACCAAGCATCAACAGGTGGGGTTACTGATTCGGATGACAAAAAATAAAAAACATCCCATCTCACTTCCATTACACTTTCATACCACTTTCGGTTAGTTTTTTCTGCTTTTGATCTAACCTTAAAAGGATTCCAATGAGCCTTTTTTCATCTATTCAACTCCCCTTAGACATCAGAGCTATCAGAGAATTTAGGGGAAATGATGATCAAAGAAGATGAAACAATCTTATCAACAGCCAAAGAACAACCAGGTGAAAGGATGAACAGAGACAAAGACAACTATGGAAGCGAACATGACAACCCCAAAGAGTGGTTGAACCTGAACATAGGAGGCACTTCACTCTCAACTGCTGCAGACCCTGATTTACAATCAAGACCAGCCACTGCAAAAGTTTTTTCATGCAACTTCTGCAAGAGGAAGTTCTTCAGTTCACAGGCATTAGGAGGTCATCAAAACGCCCACAAGAGGGAAAGGGGAGCTGCCAGAAGGTACCAATCACAGAGGTCGATGGCAATAATGGGCTTCTCCGTGAACACACCAACTATTCTTCGATCACTCGGTGTACAGCCCCATTCACTCGTGCATAAGCCATGCAGAGGTGGTACTGTGCTGGCACCCAGCTTTCATGATGCACATGCAAGGCTTGGGATGGCTTGGGCACCTTTCTCGTCAGAGGATCAAACAGATCTGGTATGGCCAGGTAGCTTTCGCTTGGTTGCACAACAACCCCAGCCACCACAGGAGCCACTCAACATTGATTTAGACCTCAGACTCTGATAGTTGTTGGCCTCACCTTGCAGTGTTATCATCCTTTTTCAGCCTCAAGAGCTTGGTCCTTAACCTAATGACGGGGAAAAACACAGGTAGAAGACACTTAACCTGGAAGAGTCAATAACTATGATCACGGTACAGCATAGTATGTGCTACGAGATTTGTAGTTTCAACTGTCTATATTTGACTACATGTTTAGCACCAGAAACCCAAATTATGACACGCTAGCTATCTATTTTAGTTCCTTGAAGTTGATATAATTTCCTATATGCAGTGCTCACTTGTCATGTTAATGACAGATATTTTGCTTTTCGACATTAAATCCAGATTTTCATCCTGCATGTACATACCACAAACACTTTGTGGGTGCTAGGCAAGTTCAGTATGGGGATGCTTCCAACATATGTAAAGCCTCAGTTCCTAACCTTAGATTTTAATAAGAGATGACAAATTCGAATGAAACTTTCCAAAAAGACAGTTGTTACTACTAACGTCCTTGTACAGAGAAAATTCATGATTTATTACATTAAGCTAAAGTCCCTATGATTTTCATTCAAACTTCAAAATTAATAGTATTTCACAAATCATTGCTGTTCTGGCATTACAAATCCTGGAATTGACTCTGATCAAAATACGCTTTTCTTTTGCCAATATTAGAGTACGAGATATTCCCACTTTGCTCACCCTACGTGATGCTTTATTATCTATCCCCATGCTTTACTCTGAAATAACAATCCAATTGGGTAGAAAGTGAGATCTACAACAACCATTCTCTTGTTTAAAAATGGCATTTTGTGAACAGAATTCACGAAGATACTAAGACATCCTGGAAAAGCCTTCCATATGCCTAATGTGAATGTTAGTGCGAGCACTCGCTCGGTTCCATGCATTTCCTTTTTCCCAACGACTTTAGCATCTTTAAAATGAAAGATTATACTTTGGAGAAAAAAGTGAAAAGTTGTAGATGTTATAAATTATAAAGTTACTTAAATGTCAACCTATAACTTATAAGTAATAACTATATCATCTCATTTTTTCATGTGAAATGAGTCCCTCGCCTTAAAGTTGGATCCCCAACCTTTCGTAACAACATAACAATTGACCAGAAACCCTTATCCGCTATGGGAATTTACAGTCTTATAACTTAAGAGGAAATTACAAACTTTTTTGTCGTATGCATTATGATGGGGAGTTTCTGGCTGATGAAGCTTGGATCGCCGTACGCACCAGAATCAAAAGGATGCTCTTGCTGCATTAATAAGACAGTCAAGTGCAATGAAAAAGGTGTTCAACAATAAATTGTAACTTATAAATGATAGCCACAACAAAGAAAACTATATAGAGACAAAACCGGTAAAAGAATGAGGAAAGCATGGGAACAAAAAGGTAAATCTAATTTGATACAAGAAAAAACTAATCAGAGCAACTAAAATAAAGCCTATCACAGCAACCAGTCACTGGCCCGGCTGTCATTGTCACAGGGCTTGGAAAGAGACACATAGGAGTGTTATGACGCTAGACGGTCTAGTCACTGCTAGATAGTCTAATATCTCACTAGACGGTCTCATGATAAGAGAGTCTACAAGGTTTTGATGGTAACAAACACTATACAATATGTTAAAGTTATAATAAAGTCACTTCATGTGCAGAACTTAAAATAAATACATTACGAGATTAAACATATTAGACGATCCTACAATGTTACACCTGTTAGATGGTCTCAAAGACATCAACACGTTAGGCGGTCTAATCTTCATTTTCACAATAGATGGTCTAACGCATCATTTCATGAACACTCTGAACTCAATCTTTGTGTTCTTAAATATATTTCTAATTATCCTTGAATGTTTTCAAAACTCAATTTGATATAATTAATTCGTTTGAATCAAAAAATTTATTCAACGTCTTAATTAAACCATTCTATTCAAAGTTTAACAAGGGAAAAAAAGATCTTGACTTTGTTGTATGAGGACAAGGGAAATACTCATATCGTAGGATATTGTAATGCAGCTTGGATTGGCTATCTCATTGACAGAAGATCCACCACAAGATATTGTGTATTTATTGGAGGGAATATTATTTCCTGGAAAAGCAAGAAATGATGTGTTGTTGTTTGGCCGAGTGCAAAATTTGAATATAGATCTATGGCTTTAGACACTTGTGAACTTGTATGGATTAAACAACTCCTTTAAGAGTTGAAATTTTGTGATTTAAGCAAATGAAGTTGTACTGTAGGCAGCCCTTCATATCACCTCCAATCCAGTGCTTCATGAGAGAACCAAACAACATATTGATTGTCATTTTGCTAAGGGGACACTGCTACCAAAGCAACTTAGTACTAAATTTTTCAATTCTAATTGACTAGCTTGCAAACATTTTAACTAAGTTTTTGAGAGGGCCTAGAGTTCAGTTTATATGTTACAAACTTGGTGAATACAATTTATATGCTCTAGCTTGAAGGGGAGGTGTTAAATATTTGTTTATTATCATTTGTTGTACTACCTTCATAAAGCTGCTTTTTGGGTGTACCTAGCTTTAGGGGTTAAGTCTCATAGGCTATAGTCTTTTCTTTTACCTTGTACTTGTACTCACCTACACACACACACACACACATCAGCTAGGAAAGTGAACCTGCTGATTTTTTTTCATTCATTAAATTCAAGGAAAACACTTTCAAATGAAGATTTTTTTAAAGAATCTTGGCTTCATAACCAAACCAACCCTCCTTTTGAGTTGTTGAAGCCATATGGTTTAGGGTTTAGGGTTTAGGTTGAAGCCATATGGTTAATAGCACTTCATCCAGGATCTCAAACAACAACAAAAAAGAAACATAGTGAAGTAAAAAAAGAGTAGACAAACAACCTAAAGTCCTTAATATTGACTAGATCAACACAGGCAATAGAAAAGAATCCCCCCACTTACTTTCTCTATTTACTATGGTCAACAACAGAAAAAGAGAGTAATGTTCAGAATTAATATAAAGAACAAAGCACAAGTGCATAGCAGAAACTTACTGCAGACAAAGCCTGAAATGTAGATTCTCTCCAGCAACTCTCTCGAAGTATAATGGGATTTGTATTTCCACCAAACACACAATGCATACGTGTTTCTCTCAATCTAATCATCACTCCGTCAACTCTAAGCTGCATCAGTACCAGGGTAATCAGTTAAATTCAAGTTTATGGAAAGTGGTGGTGATGCAAGAAAATGGGCTGACACAAATCTCAATGCTTCTCAGAGGTATTATAGATATTTAGTAATAACTTCAATATTTTATAACACCAACACTGCACTATCAACCATAAGAGTAGTAATAATGAAATAACTAAATTGCTATCCAAACATCACTTAAGACTGAAAGAAATTTCTAATTTAGGATACAAAGAGTAGCTCACCCAGAATCGCAACAGAAGAAACCAAGAGCTTGGCATTACTCTCTGTAAAACCAAGAAGTGATATCACCAGTCATTGGCAATTATATTAGTTTGCATAACAAAATAAAAGCTCCTATCAACAGAAGAAACCAAATTAGTCATTACCACTTTTACAGTAAGAAGTGATACTCCATTATCAGCAAGTTCATCCTCATATAAGACCACCTGTTGTTCACAAATGAGGATTCATATATTTAGGATGGAAGTAAATACCATCAAGGAAGAGAATATAGACAATTTGTTATATGTAAGGCACTCAGATAAGTAAAACAAGAGCACATTCATTTTGTATTTTTTGTATAGCAGATTTCACTAAACTATTTCACATGTGCAGATTTATACCGAAGTTATTTATATGTTTTTCCTTTCTTTCACTTACGTTCTTACTTCATGAACCATGCAAAATTGTTTCTCATAAAGACATTATCATGCAAAAACAATTATTTGCAAAGAAGTTCGCTAAATTCAAGGTATTCTTTACGGACCTCATCATAGAAAAGTATGGGCTCTTTGGATGCAAGTGCTGCTACATCAATTTGATCCTTGCAGTCTTCCCAAAGAATATTACTGGTTTCCTTCGAAATCTCTCCCTCATTCTACCATAAATAAATATATATTAAATAAGTTTCCTGATTTTCTTATAACAAAATATAATAAATATGTAGTTGTGGGCACAAAAACACTCAGTGTAGAATTGTACTCGTGACTCATGAAAAATGGTATTCAAGATGACAGATAGTTTGTGGAAAAAACAAAAGAAGTATGCGTACCAGATCTTTATCAATCTCAATATTGTCACTTCCACAATAAGGTGTTGTAAATGTGTAGTCGTAATCTAGTATTATTTGCTGAGAGGGCTTGCTGCACATTTCCCCCAAAAGAATGTGAGACTAGACTAACACAACGGTCATTTAGACATTTACACATCCTATTCAATGGGATGGGTAGACTGCACAAACAATTACCAGGCAGTTTCATACTAGATATAAATTTATTGCAAAGAAAAGACCAAATGAACCTAAGGACTGTCATTTGAATTTTGAGTTATACATAAACATGAAAGTGAACATGCCAACAGCTTACCTTCTAAATTTCCACTTAGCAGCAGCAGGAACTTCAACTGGCGGCAGGGCTTCCTGTTTCCAGCCACAAAGAGCATCAAATGCATTGAAATGAATTTTGGTGCCACTGCTCAGGTGTCTCAGAATTAAAGTGTTTTCCCCGAAAACCATTTCTGGTAAATGAGACGTGTTAAGTTTCTGTTCCCACCTGCAAGGCACACATCCATCATCAAATCGAAGTTCTTCAATTTTTCTTCCAAAATATCAACTAACACTTTCCCAATTAGAAATTACAGAAGCTAGGGTTAATTGTGATGCGATAATCACTCACTCCTGGATGGTGGAAGACTTCAGTATGGAGTGCCTCCGAGTCTCGATCAACCAACCATTGATGCGAATGCCTCGCCGGCCATCTTCGGCGAAGAGTTCGGCGCCGGCGGCTTTCAAGTTGTTCTCGTCGACTTCCAAATCCATCATCACCTTCGGATTTCAACTCACCCGGTAATTCCCGAGTTACGGCCACAGAGACTCGCTTTTAACAATTGGGTATTACATATGGGGCTTTCGGTCAGCCACAGAGGCCTTCTTACACTGTAGCTATGCCTCCCCTTACTTTTTGTACTTCCATAATTTCTATCTATACTATACCTCTCATTACATAAGAATGATCAAAATATTTTTTTGTTCTAGAAATATAAAATTTAAAAATTTCTATAATGCAAAACATCTTAATAGTACATTGATAATTAACTGTTAGTGTATACCTTTCAAGTCCTTCACAAAAGATTGAGACATTTAATGGGGAAGAACCAAATTGATATTTAGACAAATGCAAAATATTATTAAAAGTGCAACACTTAGAGAAATATTATTAAAAATATTTCCGGATAAAACATTTTTTTTTTAAAACTTTAAATTTTATATTTTGGAAATAAGTTTTCGATAACAATATTTGATTGTGATAACTTTTATTATATATATATACATATATATATATATATATACATTTGGATGAATATTATAATTTGTGTAACATACTTAATTGGATGAATAGTTTGACCAGACTCATATTTTAACTGGATTTAAAAATTTGATTTTATACATCAAATTAATGGGGGATGAACTATTTTGTTACGATTAAAATGAAAATGAAACTTAAAAGAAAAACAATTCGAATTTTAAAATAATAAAATAAATTATTAATTCAATTCAACGAATAAAATTAATTTCAATTTTTAAATATATTAATAAAATAATACATTTTAATAAAATAATACATAACTCATTATATATTAATAAAATAATACATTTTTTTCAATTTCGTTAAAACGCAGTTATTATTTTTAAAATTTGTCTCGCTACATACCAATGTAACCTACCGGTCAAAATTCATTTGTTTCAATTTATATTACAATTTTTTAAAATTCTTTTAGTTAATTTTACGGACCATTTAAGCAATCCCTATTTTACCAACTCTCCTAATAAATATCAATAAATTCAGTTATTTTATAAAATATCAAAGTACATAAAAAATGCATTATCGTCACACCAAAAGTAAAATTTATAATTTTTATGTAAATATCTCCAATTAGACAAGACAATAAAAATTTTAACATTGCATAAAATTAAACTAAGAAAAACTGGATCGTTTACTAACTTATTATAAATAAACTAATATTGATAATATTGTTAAAAATACTATATAACATCCAAGTTCTAAAAAGAAAATTATTAAACCAAAATGGTATATTTTATATTTAAAATATATTCCGTTCATTATTAATTTTTTTAAAACTAGTACACATTAACATTTTAAAAAAAATATTATCAAATGCTATTTAACGTTTAAATCCTCTTCTTATTTTTGTTTAATATATAAGATAGAAAAATAAGAATCAAATGGAACAGTTCCCAAAAAATGAAGGATTATAATAAGAAATGCTTAAATAAAAAATACATTATTTGGAAAATAAAAACATTTGAGGACAATCTTGAAATAAGATCGTATACACCAAATATGAAACTTTATCTTAATTTTTAAATATTCACACCAAATATCAGTGAGAAGTAGAAGCCATAAACAAGTTGCAGCAGCATACCACCTTGGAATTGAAGGCATGGGATTAGCCGAGTTTAACTCTTGCAAACAATCACAATATGCGAAATCCTCCCCCTCCCTTTGATGTTGGCTCATTCCCAATTTTCACAACTACCGTATATCATAAGCCCCAACTTCAGCACTTATTAATCACTAACTAAAACAATCAACAATCACGTCTCCCTCAATGTGTTATTCTAATTCCCTTCCTCTTAGGGTTCCCCACATACACACTACAACAGTCCACGAAATAACACATAACAAAGAGCTTATCAACATGCGTGTCAGTTCCAGGGCATTCATTTGTACAGGAAAAATAGCTTCTCAACGTTATACGAAGCCTGCAGCAATTGAGGTATATGATGTCCCATCCCAACACATAACAAAACAAACATCTTAAAGAGACTGGGATTACCAAAAAAACCAACCCTGAAAATCAATGAAAGATTAGCGTCCTATCCATATATGTTGTGAACAGTCAAACAAATGAGCTGCTATATTTACTAGGGATTGCCTGCAGGTTAATACAGTAATGATATTGAATCCTGACGTACAAAGATAAACTATTCCCCTATTCTCATCGTTTTTTTGTAGCTTTTTTGCACTGTAATGGAGGAAAAAACATATTGGAACAAGTAATGGAGTCTCTGTAAATAAATAAAAAAATCTAAAAATTGCTAAACTACTGAGTGAACTATTTTAGTGTTTGCATGAGGAGCAACACTAAAACAAAATCACCAGAAATCAATACCAGGAGAGCTATTCTTAAAAAATACAAAAATATAGCACATCTTATGATTACCTGCCTGAATGGAAACAAATCCATCGAGATCCGAGCTGATCATCTCATGGGATCTCAATCTCACAAAAAGATGGATACTTTAATTTGAGGCCTAAAAAAGGTTAAAACCGAGTTCTTACTAAAATGTCATTTCCTTCTTCTTGTCTTCATTTTCTTGCCCATTTGGGTTTGATGAGCATTTGGTGAACTTGTTGCCAAGCCATTGATATCCAGCTGTGTTTCAGATAGTTGGTGTTCTGACAAATGCTTTCTTTTTCCAGAGCTTGGGGCTTTTGATATTTCTCCACTGACCTCTGGGGACCTTAATTCACATTCACCCCCCTCATTTTCAGCTCTACTATCAGTAGCTTGCTGTAAAGTATTTCTACCTGAATTGGTTTCCATTTGTGATGAATGCCGGAAGCTCCATCGTGTATTGTCAAACCATTTGGCAACCTGAAAGTGAAGAAAGAATAGGAAATTCAGAATGTCACAAGCGAAAGATAAATTGTGTTCACTGTTAAGTGCAAAGCTAAAAGATATGACCTGCTGACAAGTAAGTCCAAGTTCTTGTGCCAAGCTTTCTTTTGTGGTTCTATCTGGATACTGATTTTCTTTAAAAGATATGTGAAGTCTCTGAAAATATAAGAATAGTTAATCCAAGACAAGCCCTTTACCAGACAAACAGGCTATTTTAAATAAAGAGATGCAGGGTTCAAAGCATCCAACAAAAGGTGGATGATGGCTTGAAGATGCAGCATAAAGGCGGCTAATTGCAGTGATGTTTGACTTGTGGAAAAGATTATAAACACATTTGATTGTCTATTACTTTTCCCTCAAGTCTGGACAAAACACACTCGATTATAAACTATTTTCTGCACTTGTTGGCACTTCACTTCCCAACATTATTTATCTACCATAGAACATGACTAATTATAGTTATATTTAGGTAAAACTTTCCTTGGGTTTGACGGGCACTTTGAAAGAAATTACACCCAAAACACTTCTTTCATCCAACAAACCTTAATGACATGGAAGTGTGGCATCCTTGACACTTCGTAAGAAGAATCTAAAAACACCTAAAACATGCACAACTTGTGCGATATTGATAACTCATGTTACTATATTTACATTTCATATACTCAGTCACTCTTCTAATTAACAAAAAATACTTTGAGAACAACGCTTCTCCGTGACTTTAGTTTTCAATTCACTCACTCGTCTCAAAATCATCAACTTGGACTATATCATCCACAGAAGGTACATTATGAACGATTTATATTTGCATATAAAACTTACAGAAAAAGCTAGTTAAAATTTATCATTGATGAAAAATTTAGATTAAGTATAATTATCTAAAACTAGAGTGAACTTCTGCTTGATTAGTAATAAACTACTCATTTTTGGGATTTTTAAGTATGTGGTACATTTTTCAAAGTTAATTAAACAAAAAAATTTGTTTAAAATACCACATAATCTAAAATAAAGCCTTAAAATATAAGAGTAGGTCGGAATCATGTGGCACTAATTGTGAGAATGGAAAATAAATAAATAGCACAATCAAAGTAGACAACTTCTTTAAAAGAACAACTTCATTAGTGGTAATCTACAAAAATAATTGTAGTAAGAGGCAAGAGGAGCATGTGGCATGGCTGGTCAATAAGGAATGCCAAGAGCCAAATAGTTTATTTTTTAAAATTTTATGGTGATTATTGTAAGAATTATTCTCCAAGTCTCTGTTTGTGGTATTTAGCTGGTAATGGTGTAGTACCAAGATCTTCTTAGGATGATACATACACATAATTGTCAATAGTGTTGAACAAGATTGTTTATTTAAAATCCAAATCAAATCAATATACCGATTATACATAACCTAAGTTCAATCACAATATATGTTAATATAAAAATTATTACACAGCCCAAAATTTTAAGATAATGGTGTAGTATTTTCATCTATGATTTCAAGATATTGAACAACAACTTCGTCCAGATTAAATTTGCTCAATCAATGCTGTAACTCCAATGTCTAAGTAGTTCAAATTTCCACAAAAATAGATATGTTCAACACTAAGCCAATAAACTTGAAATTACTATTTGTAACCTAAATTTATCTTTTTAGTAAATTAACAGTTTACAGCTTTGTATGCTCTTGGAAATATATATATATATATAAATTACATATGCAACTATCATATAATTAATGGCATTTAATTAAAAATAATATGTTTAAAATAACTTTAAAAAAAAAAAAAACACATTTTAGAACGTTTTTAAAACAGTTATGTTTTACATTTACATATTGATATATTTCATGATTTGGATAAAAAAAATCAAATTTAGTAGTTATTTAAAAAACTGAAATGACTAACAATACAAATATTAAAAAACGGATCACATAACTATGTACTGCACTAGGTATGATTACTAATGTTCAAATAAAAGGATCAGGTATGGGTTGTGCAGTATAACAAAATATTTTCATCAGTATTATTCGAATAGATTTTCTGTATTTCAGGCAAACTCTGATTTTCTACCTCGTAAATTTTAAGTCATCCAATAAAGGAAACAACACTCCCCCCAACCAAAAGTCTTTTCCCCTTTAATTTTTCAAGTGGTAATTATTAGTATATTTAGGGGACATGATTTAATAGTGAGACAATTAAGTCAATATGCAAATTAGAAACTGAAATGAAAGATTCTCCAAACAGAAATTAAATTTAAAAAACAAATTTCGAAGGTAATACATTACCTCAACAACAGCTTCTCCTAATCTTTTGTATGCTGAAGATTTAGACTTTTGTTTCCTAGAATCAGATTTCACATGGTCATCAAGTGATTTAGCAGGTGAATTTTTTGTATTTTCAAATTTCTTCTGATGGCCATTCCTCTTAGGAGTGTGCATGGAATTATTTGAAGCATTTCCATCTGGTGACACTGGAGTTGCATTGCCTTTCTTCTTTCTACTTGGAGTAACAGTGGCTATCCAATCTTCATCCTCACTAGTATCGCTGTCTTTCTTCTTTCTACTTGGAGTAACAGTGGCTGTCCAATCTTCATCCTCACTAGGATCGCTGTGGTATGCCTCCTACAAAAGAAACATAGCTGCTTAAAATATTGGGAGAGTAAAACCAAAGAATGGAACAATAAATACTATTGACTCTACACACCCACCCATGATTAAGTATTATGTTTCAAGTTTTGCAATGAATATGTATAACTACTTCAAATGGGAAGGCAAACCATGCATGTAGAATCATAGAGTAGTATTTTAAACCACATGTCATTAAAATGAACTTACATCATACAGCTTTTTGTAGTCCAACCTTTCCAAGTTCCTTCTCCCAGAAACAGGTGTAGAACCTTCTTGACCAGAATCTGGCTCTAGTAAAGATGACAGTTCATCAGCCATAGATAGCTTCTTACCAGCTTTACCCTTTCTTTTGCCATAACTGTTCAAGCACTTGACATCATCCAATGATGCAGATCTGATTTCACCATCCTGTCCAGGGGACGTATTCTCCACAATTGCAGCAGGTAAATCATCAGAGTCAGATGTGAAGTCAGAGCTTGAACTTTCTACATTGACTTTAGAGTCAGCATCTGGGGCAGCAGGGTCATAATCACCATCATCAGAATCATCAGATGGAAGGCCCAAGTATTGATCCCCATGTGAACCCTCCAAATTCTCAGAAGCAGAAGCGTAGTCAGATTCATCAGAACTTGATTCGTCTCCTTCAACTTTCACATCCTCTGGACCATTAGGATTATAATCATCATCGTCAGAATCATCAGAAGGGAGTCCCGAGTTGTTATCCGTCTTATTTCCAGCAGCAGCAGCTGCTTCAGGAAAAACCCTCTAAACAAAGATCAGACACATGATCAGGAAAGAAAGTTCCAAAACATTAATGATTTACAGAGAATGCACTAAAACTGCCCACTAACCTCCCAGGTGTCACTAATAGAGAGACTTGTTCCAAAGGAATCATTAATAAGGTCCATGCAGTCATCTTTGCAATCACATCCAGGGCATAACCAACCCTCATCACCAGGTGGAACTGTAATTCACAAAAGTAAACATAAATCATAAATAACGTGGAAGAAAGAAGCGACCAATCAATTAGGTAGACTAGGGATTACTATCTTCAGTTAACAACGGAGGATCCAAACAGAGCTGGTGAAAGCCACGGTCACAGACACCATCACAGAGAATTATATCATTATTAGAGCTCAACTCTTTGGAGTGGCACTTTGCACAGAATATCTGCACCATAAACTTCAAAGTATTCACATCTGCAAAACCCTAAAGAAACAATACAAAATTCAGGAACTAAATATAAAATATTAACCTACATCCTCACTGTCAATCTCTCCCTCGGAATCAAATAGAGACTCTGGTAGCTTTCCTTCAGTACACAATGAATCCAAATTTCGAAACAGTTCCCTGATGTTCAATTTGCGTCGAATAATTTCAAACTTGGCCCGTTGAAGCTCTTTCTCAGGCTTCAATTTTTCCATACTACAAAATTATCACAATCAAACCAATACAAATTATCCACGTTGAAAACAAAAATGAATACACATTTCTAGCATTTGAAGGTTCACAAATGCATGAGAAGATTTTTAGTAGTGCAACTACCAATCATACTCGGGTTCACAAGAAAACAAGAGTGAACAAACTCCTAGAAAATTAGAACAAACAAACTCCTATCAAAGACTAAAACATAAATTACAGAATGGTCTAGTACAATATCCTCAGCTCTCAAATACTGAAAGGTAGCAATAAAAAATATAATAAAAAAATACTAGAAAAGAGGACATTCAATTACAAATGCAGCATATGAAGTGCATGTTGATTAAATTGATTGTATATAATTTCCAAAATGTGAGTTAAAAAGGCTTTTGTTTGACAATTCAAATAAAATGAAGCACAAAGGTAATAAGCTTTGAATGACTGATCTACTAGCTCAGTTGCATAATCCTGCAGTAACATTGTGATACTACTTAAAAAGTTAGTTTCAAGACAGTCCGGTCAAAGATAGAAGGGTGAGAGAAGAAAACAACAAGGGACCAAATTGAGTGAATCCCAAAGTACATGAAGAATTAAAGATTAAAGATAAAATAGAAATAATAAAAAGTTGTTCAGCATGATAAACCCTACTAATTGTGTACTTAAGATAAACGTCGTCAATCTCGGCCAAACCAGCCATGGATTGTATTGTTATCAAAAACCATATCCATTGAGGATCAAGATGGGGTGAACGATAGTAAATCAAAAGACAAAATACAATGCAACAATGTTGGAGCCAACAGAGAAGGATTTGGACCGAAGAAGACAAAAAAAAAGAGAGAAGAGAGTTGCCAAATGAGAGGCCAAAGAAGGCAAAGAAATACAGGGAACAAAAATAACAATTTTAGGGGTGCAAAACAGGCTGGAATCTCAGGTCCAGATAGACTGGGCAAAAAATCCAACCTAGAGAACCATTGCCTAGCACCAGCACACATGGAGATTCCTTGATTACAAGATGAAGATTGAGATCATGCTTTTTCCTGATCATTTGCCAGATTCAGCACACAATTACAATCTTAATTGTGATCTTGACAAGTTCACAAACTCTTTAACTAGAAATTTAAGTACCGGAAAAGTAAGAAATTCATAAAATTAATTTCATTACATTTATTTTTGGAAAGGATTTAATAATCAAAATTACATTTGATAAATACAAATTCAAAACCAAAGATCCCATTAAACTGTTTTATCCAAATGCAACAAAAGGAGAGTCTTCGTTCAGCACACAATTGCATACTGTTTCAGAACTCATAATGAGACTTCATGCAATAATAATCATGATAATTGAATACAACAGTTAAGAGAATACAATCATTTGCCTATAAAAGGTAAGCTGCAGAGCATCTTACCATGAAATTTTAATGTAAGACCTTTGAAACACTAATGACCAGAATATTTCAAATGTAGTTCCATATCAATTTCGCAGCAATTAACCAACAGAAATTATATCAATAAATATAAGCTAATATCTAACATAGATCAAGATGCAAATGCAAATATAGACTACAACTCAAACAAGGCACAAGGTAATGATAAAATCTACACACCTGTATCCTTTCCAGCCCTCAGCAGAATAAGCATCAATCAAGTTTTTCTCGTAGCCTATTCTGTTTAATAAATATCTTAAGTGAGATTTGATTCTGGAGAATTGATCGGTAATTCCAACCTCTCCACTCTTTCGCTTCTTCTTAAAACTTTTCTTCTTGACTCCATCATTGTTGTTATTATTATTACAATCGACCAAATTGCTATTTGGTTCAGGTGTCTTGGGATTTTCTTTTGTTTTGGACCGCAAAGCTCTGTCACTGCTTCCAACTGATCGTAGCATATATGTCTTCTTCAACAATTTTGAGTTTTTTTTACCCTTGCGCCTCAATTGCGAATTGGCGGGGCTATTAGACACTTTTTCTGAACAATTGATCACAGCATCTCCAGAAGGTGGATCCAACATATTATTCACATAACTTGTATTCGCTAGAGCTGGACTTGATTGCTTTTGGCCATCCCCAGCAAAGGCAGGTGCGGATTCGACAGGTTCATTTTCAGACAACGGTTGGGATGGGTTTTCTGGCTCATCGTTAGATAACTGTAAAGATACTTCTTTATCGGTACTTTGTTGAAGGTGTGAACCTTCTACAGTCTGACAATTCTTTTCTAGATCATGTTGAGGTGGTGCAGGCAGTAAAATAACAGAACTCTCTGTCGCATTATCAGAAACTTGATTGGATTTTTCATCCATAACTGAACTGGTTAACACAGTACCGGACTCCCTTTGTTCCTTTACTAAATGCTCAGTCCCTAACTGTGTTTTTTCAGACAATCCAGATTGTTCAGTACTCATCCCTCCGGAGGTACTGTTGTTACTGCTGGTCAATTCTCCAATTGGACTAGTCATAGGTCTAAGGAAAAACCGCACACCGCAGCATCCACCACTATAATCTAAATGTGAGTCAAGTAACTACAAAAAAAGAATCTTGAGATTATCCACTACGTATATATACGACGCGGAAATGGGAGAGTGAATCAAACATTAAAACTAAAAAGCACAACCAAAATACTCATTCATGCAGCACACAGCCAATTGTTAATAGAATTTGACTACTGATAAAAACCAACAACATTAGCACAGTGCGAAGAAATTTTCATTCCCCAATCTACTTTCTAACTTCCGAAATAACACCTACAATAGCAGAACAATGTCACAGAACATTTAAGCATTTGGCTCCACGGGATGAAAGAAACACAACCCTTGCCTAGAAATAAACAACCAGATGAACAAAAAAGGGGGAGACTGGTCGGAAACTATTCACTTCAGCTAGGACAAGTTCAGATAAAAAATATTCAATAGGAGACGGAAAATTCGAAGAGGGAAACGCAATGAAGTCAGAGAAGCTGACGGTTAATACGAGAGGAGGAGAAAGTGGTGTGGAAGAGGAACTTACTCTTGGTGGTGACGATGAGAGAGCAGTGAATGGAAGAAGGTGGAGGAAGAAGAAGGGTTCGATCTGAAATGGGGATTGGGTGCAAAGGGAAGAGGGTGAGGGAGAGAGAGAAAGAGAGAGTTGAGTTTCGTGAGAGTTCCCTTTTCTCAATCTCAGCGCCAAAGTGAGAAAAAAACGGTGCTTCGTTTATACTTCTTACTCCTCCAAATATGGGCCACCAAGCAAATACCGGCGGGTATTGGACCTTTTTGGATTTCAACTAATGGGCCTCTTTTTTTTTGGAACTCACTCACTATTAATACTTATTGTCACTGAAAAAAAACTATAAATTAATACACCCTGTATTTCCCTATTTTTAAAATAGATACCAATTTCTAATTTTTAAAATTAATCTAATGTGTTCCCTCATACAATAATGCAGGTTATCTTATTATATATACTTGTATATATTATCAAAATAATAAAATCAGATAAATTAACATTTACATGATAGAACTGTTGAGAATATTATATGAGTATATCTGATAATAAAGTTTGATCGTAACTAGTGTTATTAATTCGTGTATGGAAATAAATATAAATATAATTATTTATGAAGTATTATTATTATATTAATAATTTTTTAAAAGTAAAAAATATTTAGATAATCAAATGTAGGGTTTTTTTTTACCAACTTGTGTTTTTTTTTACCAACTTGGGGACAGTTTTTTTCCTTTTTTTTTTTTTTAAATAGGGATTGATTTGAAAAAATTGCAAATGTATAAGTCATGCCAACGCGAATTCGTATCACGCTGGTCCAATCTTGACCATGTTAAATTGAAGTTATATTAAGTTAACATAATTATTATATGGAAGATAAAGTCATCTCAATTTAACACAATTTTGATTAAATATTATTTATGTGAAGATGACACTATTTAAGTTTATTTAAGTTCAAATCATGTTACTCTAAAGTCATTTCATATTGATGTAATTTATTTGTAAGTCAAGTTTTTTATATATACGTGTTTTAAAAATAAAACATATTAATATATATGTTATAAATTATTTTATTATAGTTTAAAATAATTAAAATTGTGTACCAAATGATGATAAGTTAGGTAATATATTGATTTAGTTATTTTGATAAATTAAATATATGAAGGAGAGTTTTGTTATTTGATAGATGAAATATATTCGAGAGAGTTTGGCTATTTAGTAATGTATAGAAAAACACAGATAGTGAAACAAAAGTTGCTGGTAATAGATTATGTTGTGGTGATTGAGATGAATCATATGATCATCTTTTAAGCAGTATAGCATTTAATTTCACAAAAAGTTTAAAAAATGTTGAATAAAAGCGATAAGTAATAAACATGGATAAATATTCTTTAACTTCAATTAATATTTTAATCAATTCATAACTTTTTTTATTAATACCATTTTTTAAATTGTCACAATTTATGAAATGAAACCGTCGAAACTAGAAGCAAAGTTATTAATTATGCAAGCAAAATTTTTCAAAAAAAATCTCTTAGATTGATAAAATACTATTAAAAAAATTGACTTAGACCTATGACGGAAGCAAGAAATATGAACACATGACTACAAATCTTGCCAAAAGCATTAAACCTATTTTAAAAGGGGTATTATCCTAACCAATTTGTACTTAAAAGAATAAATGATTGATTTAATTAAAATGAGCAACAAAAATGTAAGAATTACCCTCACATTTCTAAATGGGAGAATTACCCCACATTAGTTAAAAAAACCTCCATTGTAATTTTCTGGTTTAAATTAAATTGTAAGTGCATTTGATTGGGAAAATTTGGAAAAGTTATTGTTCTTACTGAAAAAGAAAATCAATATGTAAGTGCATTTGATTTTGCACATTAGTGTATACTAAGATATTTAAAACAAAATATTGAATTAGTATAAAATAAAAATATTGGTTTGACTAATAGTTTAATAAAATATATTGATTGTATTATAACAAAATTAAAAATTATACTATAAGTAAATAATTTATACATTATTCTTTTGATATTGAATTGATATAATATTAATATAATAAGTAAAGAGTACATATAAAAAATTAAATATTGTTATATCGAAAATGTTACATAATTAATTCATACTTGTTTAAAATAATATAATTTGTTATATAAATTCTATAATTTATACAATTTTATATATTCTATCATTTATGTAAGTTGTTTTATTACTAACTTATCTAATTCTATAAATTTTATTATAATTTTAATTTATGAAAAAAATCTGTGAAACTTAAAATTCATGAAACTTTATTTCCATGAGTAAAAATAGAATCTATACTACACCAAACAGAAATTGTTGTCATAATTATTTTTATTTTTATTATAATGATTATTATTATTATTATCATGATTACTGTTATATTAATAATATTTTTAAGAAAATAAAATTAATTTTCATTTTTTTATTAATAATACAATTATTGTTGATGAGTTAATCGTGTGATTAAAATGTATTGTAAATAAGTATTTTATTTTCATATTGTTGGGCTTATAAAGTTGTTAACAAACATTGACTATTGATATATTATAGTGGAAATTGTTTTTGTTGTAACCGAAGAGGTGGTAATGAAATTTTTTCTAGGGTGAAATAAACTTGAGATTGAGAATATATAAATGAAAATATTTCAATGAAAATAATAATATATTATTAATTGAAGAAATAAGAATAATATAAATGATTTCATTTGATAGAAACATAAAATATATTTGATAAATGAATATTAGTTTAAATTTTATTGATGTTATTTTTTATTAGTGATTATTATGTAAATTAAAAATAGAATTATTATGTTACTCGACGAATAGGAAAATTAAAACCTAATAAATATAACAGGAAAATTAAAATCTAATAAATATAACAAAATGTGATGTAGTTAAAATTAATACTAACGGGAACATAGTCATTCTGGTGAGTCTTTTTTCTCTCATTAGTCACAAACTTCAATTACAATTTTATAAAACAAATATCAAATAAAAAGAAAAGTGAAAAATGAAAGTATGATTTTACATAAAATTTCACATGAAAAAGAAAAGAAAATAAAATAAAATAAAAAGTAGGGTAAAAGAAAGGATGTGGAGAAGTTCGGTAAAATGTAGAGAGTAGGTAGTTGAAAAGGAGAGAAAGTGAAAACTAGAATTTCAAATGAATATAACTAATATCTTTAATTTTTTATTTAATAGAGAAGAAGATAAGTTTAAAACAGAAAAATAACTTGTAAATCTAATATTTTCACTCTCCTCTTAAAATAAAATATTATGTAGGAATAAAATAGATTTTTTTAAAAGAAAATCCCTTTTTTATATATAGATATGGCTAACAGAATTAAAATTACTACTAGATATACACTATTTCGAATATAAAATTTATCACCTAAATATTTATTCAGTAGTCCAAAATATAATTTTAATGTAATGTAATAGCAAGAATAACCTAGAGTATTCAGATTCTTGCTTTATGAGTGAAAATTGATGTGCACTCTGTTGCTCTTGACCAAAGAAGAAGTTTGTTTTTGTCTTTCCAAGCAACTGAACAGCATTGATGAGAGTCAGTGCCATAACCGTGATACTGTTCAGCCATGCAGATTTTCGTACTCCTACTCAATCTCTTCGGCGTCACAAAATATTTTTTCTTACCTTTTTAGAGTTAAACCTCCCAACAACAACACCCATCATGCAGAGCCTTTTCTTTTTTATCGCAAAACGACGCCATTGATCGTCGATTCTTGTGCGGAAGTAAAAAACTCAACGCGCTTCCTTTTTCTCCTGCATTAGGGTTTCCAGTTCCGGTATATATTCTCTGAACCCTTTCTTTACGTTCACGCTAACCCTTCTAACGCTAGATTCACGCTAGTCCACATAGGTTTTCGCGCTAGAAGTGGCAGACGACGGAGAAGAGGTCTTTCTCGGAATATTCGGAGTGGCCGACGGAGATCCAACGGCCACCGTGAGGACTTGCTTCTCGACAACCTTTTCCATCTTCCGCTACCAGTCCCACACCGGATCTCTCTCCAACCGATACGACGCCGTCTGAGTTCGTCGCTACTTACTTCCTTCTCTAATCGTTTGATTCATTGTTTTTGATTTCACTAGTGGTAGCTATCTCCTGAGTTGCACTCCGGAAACCTTGTAATCTAAGTCAAATCAGCCATGACTTCCAATCGCTCAGGAATTCTTCCTTCTTCTGAGATCCGCTTCTTCAAGATTATTGTGCATACTACTATTCAAATAGGAAAGCTTGTGAGCACTCTTTCCTTGACCTTCTTTTCAAGGCTGTGAAGTTTTTTTTTCATGTGTGCTAACATAAAGTTTTGCAGATGATTCCAAAAGAGTTCACTAGGAAACATGGTGCTAGTTTGTCAAATCCAATGTTTCTCAAACTTCCAGATGGCATTGAATGGGAATTTTCTTGGACTAAAGAAGGTGCTCATAATGTTTGGTTGGAGAAGGGTTGGAAGGAATTTGTGACTTATTACTCCCTTGGCCACGGTCATTTGTTGGTATTCAAATACCAACAAACATGTAAATTGGAGGTAAACATATTCGATGAAAGTGGCGTTGAAATAAATTATCCCTCCAACAACACTCAAAATCATTCTGCTGAAAATTTGTTTGAAGTATCTCCAACAATACCATCTTATCCTGGAACTTCTAAAAAACAAAGGTCACGCATTGGAGTTGTTGGAGAAAGCTCCAATTTACCTCAGCAAGTGTGTCAAGGTAATAGTTTTGTGGAGTTATTTGACAAGGAAACATTAGATTAAACACTCTCTATTTCATGGTCATCTTTTTCTTTATATGGATCTTTTGAGCTTTTAAGTGTTTTTTTCATGAGGATATCATGCACTCATTTGTTTCAGAGAATAGCAGTG
>Ga0123342_1002234_pt1 | contig 32296 bp, 19 predicted proteins | sample Turbeawhitnodule_FD_89960 | JGI IMG/M metagenome (GOLD analysis project Ga0123342, IMG submission 89960) | Root nodule microbial communities of legume samples collected from Mexico - Turtle bean Mexico white nodule | ecosystem: Host-associated > Plants > Roots > Nodule | place: Mexico: Nepantla... | reverse complement strand
TTTTAAGTGAAAATTCTAAATTTTATTTAAAAATATGATTAAAGGAACTTAGTTATGTGTTTAAGTGAATTTTGAGATATATTTGGATTGTTTAGAAAGTTTAAAATATGATGTGATTGAATGATGTCTTGATGTGTTAAATGAAGTATACAATGAGGTGAAAGTGTGATCAAGACATAATATTTTCAAGAAAGGAAATACCATGTTGAGATTGTTATTAAGGTGTATTGATTTGCGAGTATCATGTGAATGAGATGTTCCTTACTCTACTGATATAATATAATCACATAGATGAACTTATTTAGTTGATGAGAGTCAAAGGAGGTTCATATGACTTTGTCTGTGGTTTGAATATAATTTGATCTTTCAGAACATATGAATTTACCATGTCATATGAGATGATGAGATATTGAGATGATTATGTGCATGGATGTGTGAATTCACATCGAGTAGTATGACATGTGCAGGTCTTCTTAGATGCTAATTTCAATACATGAGTCGTAGAGTCAAGTGTTTATGTTTTGTGAGTCAGTAGAAGTCTGGCATGAGAATGATGAATTATGAATTATGAACTATGATAGACACTTGATGGTTTGTGAAAATGTATGAGAATTGATGACTTTATGTTGATATTTAAAGTTATATTTATATTAGAAGTTTTAAAAATAGTTAAATTACCTTGTTGTTTGTATTGTGTTTTATTTTTATTTTCTTTAATATGTGATGATCGTATATTTACACAGGAGCAGATGATATCACAGGTGATAGAATTCCTCAATGAGAGGTTGGAGGATGAAAATATTTATTTTATTTTGAATATTTTTTTTTAATCTTATGCAAATATTTAAATTCCCTATGAAGAAAGATATTTTAAAAAAAAAAGAGTTATATATGTTTATATATTTATTTTGATATTTTATACAGATTATGATTATTAGATGTAATAAAATAAGGAGATTACAAATCATCCTTTAACATTTTTTATTGGATTTTTTTCTTAAATTTCTCAGATTATAAAAACCTGAAAATTAAAAGAATCTATCGCAAATAAACAAGGTAACATGTTAATATATAGTTAACTTCATTTTGTAGATTTTATTTATAACTACATTTAATTAATGTTTAATATACTTTTTTTGTTAAGAACAAAACTTCTCCTTTCCATCATATCTTATTTTTATATAAAAAAATTTGTTTAACTCTTCTTTTAATAACAAATGACTTCGCTCAATTACTTTGGCTCACCTACTTTTCCAATATGACAAATTTAGAAAAAAAAGTTCTCAACAATATACATATCATCAATATATAATAACACGATGATGAAACCATTGTAAACAATTTTTGTAGCAAGAATACGATGAAATAGACAAGTTCATCTACATGTATCACAAAATTGTTAACTAAAGTTTTGGGTAAATGAGGAGTTAAGTTTTTGTTTTGTTTTATATATTCAACTCATCAATTTCTACATAATATAACACTCCTACTCCCACTTCAACTCCAAAAAATAAGGATATGTTATAAATTTGAATGATATTTTTTTTTAACATAAGGATGCCTCCTATTGTATTACTTATTATATACATTGATTGAGCATAATTATTTTATACTAGTAATTTTTTTTCTTCTGACCACAAAGTTTAACGCATAAATAAATGTGTAAAATTAAATATATTTTTTACCCTAAAAACACAGACATTATTAAGACGTTCATAAGATCTATATAGGTTTGGAAAAGAAAAAAAAAACTGTGAGAGCGACAAATACAGTATTGTTTAAAAGAAAAGAAGAAAAGTGGGAAGCATGGAGTATTAACCCGAAATCTTTTTATCTGAAAAATCAAAGTTGTTGTTAAGTGTGTTGGTAAAATAAAGTATATTTTGTGTTGTTTTATGATTAAGATGCTAAAAAGGCAAAGGGTTTGCAATTAGGGAAACACAATCATGTTGAATGGGTTACTGTATTTGTGATTAAACACTATAGGGGTTTAAAGTTCCATCTTAGAACTTTAATTTTAGCTACATTAATTTGATGATGTGTTTTGAAAAAAAAGGCCATGATTGGCACTCTAAATCTTTTTGGAACACGGGATTGTTATTATCTTTATAGATGCAAATGCTTTAATTATAGTAGGGGTTTGCTTTTGTGTGAGTTGAGAAAAAGTTGCACCCTTTTGTTAGGTGAGAAGTTTAAAGAATTTCATTGAGGAGGTCCTACCTTCATAATTTCCAAGATCAACATGAGTTTTGTTCTTTGCTACTTCATTCTTATTCCCTAGATACAACCCTATCTTTTCACCATCATGCATAACCTACTTTTCATTAACCTACCCAAAATTAACACTATCATAAAGTTTTAGGGGTTTCATATCAGAGCTATTCAATTTGGAACTGTGTAAGACTTCTTAGATCTTCTTCGACAATGCTTCAAATAATCAATGAAAATTCTATTTATTTATTTATTTATTATAAATTAATTATAAATAATAAGAAATCATCATAAAGTCTAATAATAATATTTCATATATCAAAAACTACTTTTAATCCTTCGTTAGTGTTTTCAGAATAACTATGTGTAATAATAATAATAATAATTTCTTATAAAAATATATTGATCACTGCTCCTTTCAATCACATAGTTACTATTCTACTGCTTAATATAGTATAGAAAGGGAGTTTGTTTCGAATTCAAATTTATTAATATGTTTGATACCTCTATATGAAATGGAAGCTTTAGAAAATAAAAAGATTTTATACCAATAATAAACATAAACTACAAACTATTGTTATTGTTTAAAACCTCAAACCAACTAAATATAAAGACATCTAATAATATATTAGTAATTTATTATCGACCATCTATAAATGTAGGGTTCACATACGGATGAGATGGTCTTGGATAGTAATACTATTATTTTTCTATTTTAAAATATTTTTTTGTTTTTTACTTTTTTGAATCTTAATTATTTTTTATTAATAATGGAGAACGATTTCAACATTTAAGATATTAAATACTAAATATTTATTTTACTTGTTACATTATTTTTAATATTTGTTAAGTTATTTATCAAATGTTTGATATAGTTCGAGACTTAAATTTGTGAAAATAAATAAGAATTAAACTAAATTAATACTTATTACATTAAATAGTTTAAATAAAATCATTTAATAAAAAATATAATTTAAAAAAATGAAAACATTGGAAAATTTAATTATTTTTCAAAATGTAAAATTATGATTGCATAATAATATTTTTTTTAAAAGATACAACTTTTATTTATATAGCAAGATTTATGTAATTATTTCCTATATTTTATTTTATATCTATAAAGTGACTTATCATCTACTTTTACTAAATATTTATAACTTATTAAGATAATTGATGACCTCATAAAAAATGCCTTATTATTTAAAAAATAAGTTGTTACTTAGTGGGAGATGTTACCTAATGGTATATATTAGTGACATAATGACATTGGTTATGATGATAGAAGAAAGTAGTGGTAGGAAAAGAGTAGGGTTGCATTGGCCTATAGAGGTAAAGGAAAAAGCTAAGTGTCTTTATCCATATAGACATTACCATTGAAGCAGGCCTATAAATTAATGCTTCATTTAGTGGGGCCTTCAATTTGTACATTTTTCTAGTGAAGGGTCAAAATCCTTATACAAATCCCCAAATTTATGCTACTTCCAAAATTACAACTCTTCTCAATTTTCCATTTAGATATCTATCTATCAACTTCAAAGTTTTAATTCCTAGCCTTTTAGTGCTGTTGCACCACTATAGTGCCTATCAAATAAATAAATTATCTTCATTCTTTTTATATTGCTATTACACTCTACTATATACTTTACTTTTTATGCATTATGTTGTTTAATTAAAAATAATATTTTTTAGGAAATTAATAATTATGTTAGACATGATTCTCGCCAAAAAATATTATAAAAGTTGATAATTTATTATATATGTTTATTTTTTTATTGAACTATTTTTTATACTGCTATTTTTTACAACACCTTTTACAACCTTTTCTAGTTAACTTTAATTTTTTAAATTAGTTAAAAAATATTTAACTATTTTAATAATATTTGGCATGTATCTTTTAAAAAAATATAGTACTTTTTTAGAGTTATTTTCAATTAGCATTTAAGTTTTTACCATTTAACATCTCATATATTTCTTTTTACTTTAAAAATATTATTAGTTATACTTTTTTTTTATCTCCTTTTATTTTAGTTATGATTTTCTTATTAACATACAAATAACCGTAATGAAAGTAAGACATTTATTTAAGCGTATGTTATTTTATTTTATTTTAAACTTGTTTAAAAATATTTCAATATATAGTATAAGATTGTAGTAAAATACAGAACATAAAAACACAATCTCTGAAACTAAAAACTGAAATTAAAATAACTATCTTTGAATAAAAATTAACATAGATTATACTGATATCCTTAAAATTTGTTCAAATTATATTTACAATCTAATTTCCTAAATCTCTCAAGATGAGTATAGGCCTATATCTTTGATTTGAAGCATCTACAAGGTTATTTTTAAGATTCTGTCTATCAGAATTAAGAAAGTGCTTGAGAATGTGATTGACTCCTCGCAGTCATCTTTTTTTTATCCCAAAGATGTTTGTTAGACAGTGTTTAGTTGCCAACGAGATAGTAGACGAACTGAAGAGGAAAAACAATAGCGGGGTGATTATAAAGATTGTCTTCGAAAAAGCATGACTCACTCAGTTGGAATTTCCTGTATTACATGATGGCTATGATGGGCTTTTGCGAAAAATGAGTGCAGTAGATCAAAAAGTTCCTGAAATCTTCTTCTATTTCTATCTTAGTTAATGGAAGTCCATCTAAGGAATTCAAACCGACTAGAGGTATCAGACAAGGGGACCCAATTGCACCGTTCTTATTTCTTATTGTGGCTCAAAGTCTTTCGGGTTTAGTAAATCAAGCGGCTAGAAAGGAGTTATTTTCTGATTGAAAGTAGTGGAGGTGAAACTTCTTCAGTTCGTAGATGACACTTTGATCATGTGTGATTCGAATATCCAAAATATTTGTGTTGTTAAACCTATGCTTAGATTTTTTGAAATTTGTTATGGGTTTAGAATTAATTTCTTCAAGAGTAAAATTAGTGCCCTTGGACTGGATATAAATGTGTTAAAAATGTTCTCTGAGGTACTCCATTGCAGCATTATGAATATTCAATTTGTTTATCTTGGATTGCCTATTGGGGGAAATCCTTCTAAAGCTTATTTTTGGGACCCGATGATTACAAAGGTTAAGAAGAGGCTACCAACCTGGAAAGGTAAACATATATCCTTTGTTGGTTGTGTTTGCATGATTTGTTCTGTGTTGAATGCTATTCCTTTGTATTATCTTTCTTTCTTTAAAGCCCCACCCTCTATATGCAAAAAGATTACAAAGCTTCAACGCAAATTCTTGTGGGGTTGGGATTCTGAGGGAAGGAAAATTGTTTGGATTAAATGGGATAATATATGCAAATCTAGAAGGTCAAATCTTGAAATAAGGTCGGGACAACAAATGGCTATGGAGAGATCCGCAAACCTGTAAGTATTCTGTCAAATCTGCATATGAAATATTTTCTAGTTCTACCCCAGGTGCTTTTAATGATATATTTACTGGCTTGTGGGTCTTTAATTTCACCCTCGGCACAATACTTTGCTCTGAGGGCATTACAAGACAGGATAGCTACAAAGAAAAATCTGCTTAGAAGGTCGATTCACCTTGTGGATTCATTGTGCGTTTTATGTGGGAGTGAGGAGGAAACAACTTCCCACCTCCTGATATCATGTCCAATTGTGAATGCTGTTCGGAATTCATACAGCAAATGGATCGGGGTTAGTTTTGTAAACCATTTTGCTTTAAAGGAACACTTCGAACAATTTAATTGTACTTGGTTTAGCAAAGAAGGTAATAAGTTGTGGAAAAGAGTGTGAGTTTCCATCATTTGGTGCATTTGGAAACATAGGAATGAGATAGTGTTTAACCAAGCAAAAGTGGATGCAAGTGAAATCTTCTCTCTGGTTCAAGTACAGTCATGGGCTTGGTTAAAAAACAAGCTTCCAAGGGTGTCTTTCTCTTTTTCAGATTGGGTCAAAAGCCTAACTACTTGTATTAATATGGAAACAAAACGTTGATCCTTGTGTGGTTTGAAAGGTCGGTCTTCTTTTCCAATTGCTTGGCTCGACAGGTGTACGTTTTATTTCTTTTTTATGCTTTGGTTATTTAGTTTTCTTGTATGAGAGGTACAATTCTCCTATGTTATGGACTCGATTAGTATTTTTTGTTTTGCATGACTCTTTTTTGTGAGGGTAGTGGATCTTTTTGCTTTATTTTGACAGGTTTGCTTTCTTTGTAGGATGCTTAGAGAAATTGTTTGGTATCTTTAATATATAAGGGTTGAAACACCCTTTTATATTCCTTTTATATTTATTTATTGTTTGTTGATTAAAAAAAACTCTAAATTTTTATATATCATTATAATGTCATTTTTAATATTTTATTTATTAATTATATTTTGAGATATGCAAAGTAATATGATATTAAAGTTTATATATGTGTGTAATTTATAATTATAACATTATACTTTATTGTTCTACTTATAAATGTATTTTTGTTTATTGTATAAAGAGAAATTATGAGTTTTATTTATTTATAGTTTAAATTTTAAAGTTCACAAGCCTATTTATTTAAAAGTAATTAACAATATTATATGTATTTTATCTAGTTTTAAACAAATTTAAAAATTGTTATTTTAATGACAAAGAGTGGATTTAGAAAATTTGGTATCTCTATCTATTTAAAGTTAATTGATGTTTTTATTATTTTTATCATGCAATGACAAAGGAGATAAGAACAAATGTTAATCTAAATTCTAAAATAATATAATATCAAAACAATATATAAATATCTTTTTACAATTTCATCAATGTATTTAGTTTTACTTTATATTAAAAAGATTTAAATTAGTTTTGAAAAAATGAATTTTATAGAATAAGAAAAAATTATTTCAGATTGAATAATATTATTTATTTATTTAAATTCTTAAAGTCAAACTTCCAAATACAATACCTTCAAATATTTATTTATTAATAACCTTATTATTTCTATTAATATTTAGATTATGTTTATCATATTCATTTATCGAATAAAATATATAGATAGTAGTAAAATAACATAAATAATATAAATAAATAAATAGATAAATTAAATAATATAAATATATATAAAAAAATAATATAAATATAATAGATCACTAAAATTAAAATAAATTATACGAGGTATGTCAATTTGTATAATAATACCTAACATAAAGTTTTTTATATAAAAAAATTTAAATAGAAATACATTAAAAAAATTATAAAATAAATAAATAAGTTTATAGATATTGTAGTTAAAATTAAGAATATCTTTCTCTCTTTTCCATGTCTCTTCTTTTTTCTTTTCTCTTTCTTTCTCTCTCTTCCTTTTTTTTTTGTCTCACCCGTCTCTTCTCTTTCACTTACTCTGTAAATTTTTCTTTCTACCCTTTCTACTCCTTTAACATGTATTTATGTTAAAATTTGTTAATGATTACAAGGTAAGATATTTTGCTATATACTTATTTATTTTTTAAACTCACTTCAACAGCAAACAGTTGTAATTTAGTTAGGTAACTTTAAAACAATTAGTTTTCAATTCACAACATTTAACTCCCATCCTATTTTCTTAACTTTCTACTAGATCTTTAGATAATTTTGTCATACATAACCTACACTAACACACAGATAAAGTTTATATATATATATTGTTTTTATTTTAAAAATTAATTAAATACTATCACTAAAATAATATAATTCAATTTTAGAAAAAAAAAATAATTAGAGAAAAAAATAATTAGTTGCTATAGTGATTAAATTAGAGACAATTTTAGAGACTAAATTTTTTTTATTTCTAAATTAGTTTCTATTATTATTAAATGATTTTTAAATCTAATTAACTATCAAAGTTTTTCTATCAAATATAGAATCTAAATAATTGGTAATTAAAAAAATAGGTTTATTGTAATGTATAAAAAAATTTTATGAAAATTATTTTAAAATCTTTTACTCAACTGAATACATCTTAGTAACTGTATGTTATATTTAAATTTAAAAAGTACATCAGCTTAAAATATTTTATTGAATAGATATAACTTGAATTTTCTTTTATAAAAAATTTAAACACTTTAATGCTTCATCAAATGTATGTAATTTAAAGCATAATACACCATTTTAAAATATAAATAAATGAAAATGATAAGATTACTTAATTACAAATGTTTAATTTACCTACAAATTTATTTATCTAATTGTTGATATATAAAATATGTGTGCGTATCCATTAAATAAAATTACTTTAATGTATCATACACTATTTTAAAATAAAAAAACGATTAGTTAAATGTAAATGTCCAATTTATCAATGTGGTGCATAATTGTTGTTGTAAATGTCTAATTTATCTGGAGTTTGAAGCGTGTAATTGTCATATTTAATTTGAAAGGAGAAGGAAATAAAATATAAATAGTAATTTGTCATATTTATTTAAAATTTAGTCTTTTCGACTTTTTCTTTTTCTTTTCTTTTCTAGCAAAAAAGTATCCTAAGTCTTTTTTCACCTTTACTTCTCTAGACTTTCAATATTACTTTGAAATAAATTTTACGTTTGGATTTCAATTTCATACCGTATTATTTTGAATAAATTTAATATTTATATTTATTTCGACTTCAAATTCATAAATTATTATCTGTTTTAAACTTAAAAACATATCACATTTGTATCATTAAAAAGTATTTAAAAAAAAATATATTTAAATTATTTTTATCTTAATTCCTAAATAATATATAATTATTGAGTGTACCAAAACAAGTTTTCAAACTCGATCATAATTTTATACTTAAAACATGTTTAACCTTAACTCAAACAATATAGAACTATTGTACATATATATCATCACTATATTAATTTGACATTTTATTTAAGATCTCATTTTTGGTTTGGTGCAAGCAATTTGTACATTGAACATTAACTCATTGAACCTTAGATTTCGGGTTTGACGTTTCAATAAGAGATGGTGTTACTGCTAGATCAAATTTAGATAGTTTGAATATCATTTAAGTCCTTACATTTTATGAGTGTTTTCTCTTCTAAAATTTGTTCACTGCTTTTGTTTAATTGTTCATCCGTAATCTTTTTGTTTCAGTGCTCAATGCTGAACTTTACTAAACAAATAACATACTATTATTTTAACTTTTTCTTTTATTACGCGCTCTATTGGTTTGTGTTATTCATGTGAAAATAATATTAATATTTTATATTAATTTTTTAAAAATCTATATCAAATTTTGGTTGGAGATTCTCGAGATATAATAAAAAAAAACTAATATATAAATAAATATGAATCTTAAATTTCTTCCGTTACAATTAAAGTCTACTTTCTAAAAAAATTATAATTTTAATAAAATTTTAGATTTATTTAAAGTTGATACATTACAAATATGATATTTACAACCGTATATACATCGAGTACTCCCATGGTATGACTAATTTTTCTACATTCGAGTACATCTCGAGAAACCAAAAGTATTTTTGAGTAACATATTTATTCCTGCTAGGAAGATGAGACTTATAGAACTATTGAATGACTTTGTCTTCTTCCTTCCTTCGGGCAGGTTGTCAGAGCTTCACTGTGATCCTTCTCGTCTCGATGCTACTCATTCGGGTCTCGGTCTCTCAGTCTCAAGTGAATGTCAAATGGGGGTACTTGCAGAAGGCACTCCGACACTCAAGTTAGTAAAAATGGGTATTCGACACTAGGAGGTGTACAATAATAATGACGTACCTTGTTCTTGGAATGTGTGCTATTTATATTATTTTAATGGACCTACCTTATTGGGCCGGATTAGTGGAGTGGATCACACTTAGAAACGTATTACCTAGTTCTTAATGGTAATTTAGTTTTACTGACCTTGATTTGAGCGTTAATGACTTAAGTGTGTTGGTCAGCCTACATGTCCTTGCAGGGCTCGGTCAAGGAGACCGAGTCGTGGTATTGACCGGTCGGTCCATATCAGTACAATATTTAATATAATCATTGTACAAAATATTTGTCTAATATTAAGTTAACTCGATAATAGTTCATATTGACACTATAAATATACAATAACATTTATTACTCAAATCACCGATAATTTAGCATTAACTTGAGCGTCATAGTATATTTTGCAGTTACCCCCAACTCTAACCGAGATCGCAAACTGAGACCTAAAAGAGATCGAAGACCAAGATATGGGAGAGATTGAAAATCGAGATCTAGGAAAAATCGAAGATCAAAAATTAAATTCATATTGAAAACGCACATCAAAGAATATATATACTACAATGACGAGACCTTTCCAACCTATAATTTTTTTTTACCGTGTTAGGTAAAGTTTTTCATGTTAGGTAAAGTTTTTTTTTATGATCTCTTCCAAAAGGACCGAAAGAGTGTGATATTTCTTAATTTGTTTACCTTATTGTGTGTTGATACTTTGTAAAAGTTGTTCTATCCAAGAGGGATGTCTCCTTACTAGAGCATACAGTTAAGCCAGAAATAGTGGTTTCTAACCCTAAAGCGTTGTGTTTGTCAGGTCATCTTCTTTCCCTTATATAGGATAATGTTCTCCCCCATTTCTCTTTGTATTTGGTCTTGTTTTGAGTTATATTCTCAAATTGATTACAATCCCGCATATACGGTCAAACTCCATAATTAACACCCTCCCCCCTTTATGAGAAATAAAGGGGATATTTTTCATTAACTTCAGAGATCGAAATTAAGACTATTTCACCACATGATCGAGTTTGATCCATGACCTCAAAACCCTCCAACCTTAGGCATAAGCCAATGAGATTGATAAGATCACAACCATCACATGATCGGGCTCGGCCCATAATCTCACAGTCCTCCAGCCTCAGGCATAAGTCAATGAGGCTGATAAGTTCATTGGTATTGCTTGATTCCACCTTTCAACTGACTTCTGATAGTAGATCTAACATGGACACAACATTTCTTTTACCTACAATAGCTAAAAAACTTACAAACCGGAACGAGTGAGATCGACATTTCCTTCATAAACCAGACCAAACGTTGTCGGCACCCCACCAAGTTAATACTTGAAATGATGTTTTTTGATTTGGACCGATCATTATTGACATCTCACCAAGTTAATACCTGAATGAGGTTTTCTTGATTTGGATCGATCGTTGTTGGCACCCCACCAAGTTTACACCTGAATGAGGTTTTTTTTGAATTGGATCGATAGTTGTCGGCACCCCACCAAGTTTAACACCTGAATGAGGTTTTTTGAATTAGACTGGTCATTGTCAGCACCCCACCAAGTTTAACACCTAAATGAGATTTTTTTGAATTGGACTGATCATTGTCGACACCCTACCAAGTTTACACTTGAATGAGGTTTTTTGAATTCGACTGATCATTGTCGGCACCCCACCAAGTTTAACACCTGAATAAGGTTTTTTGAATTAGACCGATAATTGTCGGCACCCCACAAAGTTTAACACATGAATGGAGTTTCTTGAATTGGATCGATCATTGTTGGCACCCCACCAAATTTAACACCTAAATGAGATTTTTTTTTTTATTTGGACCTTCCTACTAGTGTCATAAAATATGAAATTTATTCTGAATAGAACATATAGGTCTCCTACAAATTTCAAACTTGTACACTATGTAGTATACTGAATAAACAATCTTATTTTCAATCAACATCAATTTCAAATAAATCAAATTGTACCAAATACAAATTAAACAAATCAACAAATATTTCACAAATATTTAATTAATTGTAATAAAAAGGTAGATTAATCATTTCCATGTTCCTGGTATAAGTCTCCTATCCAATAATTTTGAAACAACTAAATGAAGGTTCTCCAATAGAATTATCATTGTAAGAGAAAATATTCAAAAGCATAAATATTCTACATTTTTTATAACTGTCTACAAGAAGCGATAAAATTAATAAACTTTCAATCCATTGGACTTTGAAAATTTATGAGATTCATTATTTTTTTTGTTGGTTGAAATAAATTTAATAATGAAACAACATAAACCATCACTAATGCAAAATCTTATGGCCCTTTAGTGCATGTTCCAACCCATTCTTATAATTTTGGTATGCAAAATAAAGTGAATAAATAGTGCATACACTCTTACTCAAAATAAAGAATTATAAAAAAATAAAAGAACTAAATTTGACGAAATTTGTACTTTCATCATTATTTTTCCATCTTTCACTTACCTCTATACTCTTTCTTTAATAACAATGACATTATAATATAGTGATTTTTTATAACAAAATATGACATAATCTTAAAAACGTGAGAAAAAAAAGATATGGATGAATGGGTAATTTATATTGGTAAATAAATAAAACATTTCTTATTTTTATTTCATCATCAGCTCTTAATTTTGATAAAAGAGGTCTACAAATTTTCAAACTGAAAATGGAGGGTTACCACATGGGTTGATTTTAATCAAGACAAAACCTAATACGTATATAGGCATCTCCAAAATTTTATTTACCCAATTCTTACGAAAAATATTTTAAAATAATTAATTTGTAATCGTACAAATTCTCGCTTCTAATTGAAAAATATGTGACCATATTTATTTTTCAATTTGTAACAGAATTTACGAATTTATATATTAAATTACAATAATAATTTTCCAGTTTATTAACATGGCATCAAATTAAAGTTTTCCTTTTCTTTTATTGACATGTTGGTCAAATAGGAAGTTTTTTTTTTCTTTTAATTTTTTTAATTATTTATTTAATACTTAAATTGTTTCAAGTAAAATAGGACGCTTATAAATCATTACCACAGTAATATTTCATTAACTAGACTAATTCTTAATATTTTAAAATAGAGAATAAACAAAACAAAACATCAATTTCATAAACTCATAATAATGAATTCAAATACCGAATTACAAAACATGATTTCTTGTACATGAATTCGATTGCACTTTCTTTATAATGATATTTCTTTTGAGCTTTAATTATCTAGAAAATTTTCGAACAATTTTATGTGCCAGAGCATGAACACCAAATCAATAATAGTATATATGACATTGAACATATAACGATGTGACCGTTTGACTCTATCAATCTATTCACATGTTTTTTCATTATGATTTGATTTTTGTGCTCATGGCAATCATGGATAAAAATAACAATGAAATAGAAATTAATATGCTCATTAAAAAGTTAAAGGCCACATCAGTGTACCTAACATGGTGGTGGCGAACTGCATCAACTACGTTTTTGAAGAAGATGGACAAAGTTTTGAAAGATTATTAATTTTAGTGGAAGTACTATCCTGGGAAAGGAAGTTGTTGCAGATGGTTAAAGTCATGAGAAGGCAAAAGTATCAACACTTAAGATTATATGGTTTGAGTTGAGTGGAAGTTTCAACAATTTAAAATTTGGAAGTTGTAGTACATTTGTTATAACTAATGAGTTTCTAGAAGAAGAAAAAAAGGTGGGAGTAAGAAAATTGGTGAAATTCAATTTCAAGAATATTATAAAATTTATTAAATTATGATAAAAGTAAAGATTTCTCTGAAAGGTAAATGATATCTTGAAATTTAGAAACAAAATGTGTGTGTCAAATGATGATAATTAAATCAGATGGGTTATGTAAGAGTCATGAAAGCCAACTCATTCTACATCAAAGTATGACCCAAGGGTATTGAGATTTAAGGAAGTTTATTTGGTGACATGATATGAAGGAAGATATAGTCAAGTATGTAGCTACTCGTTTATCTTGTCAAAGAAATCAAAGATCGAACAAATAATGACTAGGAAGTATGCTAACATAGTTTTGACATTCACGGGATGAGAGTAAAAAAAAATATTTCCATGAGTTTTATCTCCTATTTGTCACATACAGTGAATAAAAGTGATTGCATGAGTAATATGGAATGAATTAATGGAGATTATGCATGCTCTACCTATGGAAGGGAATAGTATGCTTGAGGTAATGCAAATAATTGGGTGAGATAAAATGTATCAGTTTGGCAAAAATGGTGAAGAGGGGACATCGGGTACTGTAACTAATGTTAAGGAAGTTGTTTTTGGCTGAGTTATTCTTATCTTTTCATAAGGGTGAAAATGAATCCTTTAGCACATGGTATTGGGTGGAGTGAGATGGTAATAGATTTTACTTTTAGTTCTAAGTAGAGGTCTCTAGTAATTGATGTTGCACATCCCTCTGAATATGAGAATATTATCGCTTGAAATTGAAGAACAAAATGAGCTAGTGATGTTAACACCCACATATGACCATTAGAAAGTAAAAGAGGTTCTCCCAATAAATATGGGAAGAATTCATTTTGATTTAGTTATACATATCTCAAAGTTCTATGGATTCCATTTCTTTGGAATTTGGTGTTGCTTATATTAGTATAAGCTTGGATTGGATAACATGAGTGTTATTAGAGATATGCTTGCAGAGAGGTTAGTGTGAAATGTCTGTGTTCATGTTAGAATACAACAAAGTTGTGGATTATTGAGTTAGATCACATCAAAATCTCTTAAGAAATTTGATAAGAACGTTTCAACAAAAATATTACGAAAGACTCGAAGAACATGGGATTAACTTAGATCGTTTGTTTGTGATGGAGGAAAAATACAACGGAACATTTATTAGTATGCACCAAGAGGAAGTTACACAAGCAAAAACTTAGCGTATTTTCATTACTTCAATTATCAACAATTGTGAGTCAAATTTTGAGAACCGTGAAGATTGAAGATATCTTCAAGCACGCAGAATAATGATACAGATAAAGGAAGAAGACCTTTAAGTTTTTCTATGGGTAAACACGATTTTTTGAGAGTTACGTCATTCCTTGATGAAGGGAGAACAATCATATCTATCCAAAGTTCATGGGACCTTGTAAGATCATCAGGGGAATAGACCTTGCATATGAATTTTTCTTACCTTTCTCCTTTAACAACCATTCACAATATTTTTGTGTATTGTAACTAAATATATATATATATATATATACTTGGTCATAGGTCATATTCTAGTATATGATTTAGTTCAATAAGAGATTTGTCTTTTAAGATGAAATCAGACAAAAAAAAAAGGGTTCTCAAGTAAAGTAACTTCATGATAAAAACATCGATATAGTCAAATTGTTGTGAAATTTCACATGTTGTGGTACCACTTGAGGAATAAAAGAGAAGATAAGATAATCATATCCTAAATTTTCTAGGTAAGCTAATTTTTTAGGACGAAAATTTTTGTTGTTGGGGTTAATTGTAACCCCCTTCGTAAAAAAAAAAAAAAACAGGGACCCGAACCACCCCCCCTACCTCTTTTTTTGTTTTTCTTTTTCTCTCTCCCTCTCCCTTCTCTCTTCAATTTCTCTCTCATACCTCATTTATTCCAAAACCTGATCACACCATGTTGTAACTGAGGAGTAAAGGTACATTTCTACCCTATCGGATTTTCAAACATAGTAAGTTCATTTTTACACTAAAGATCCTTTATTCTCTGTTTTTCTCTATGATTTAGTCATCAATATTAGTGGGGCCAGTTGAGAAAAGTGTTTCTCTCAACTTGATTAAGCTGATACTAAAATTTTTGGTAATGTTTGGATAACTTGCTATAGGTTCATAAATTTTTTAGTGGTTTCCTTGTTTGAGGTAGAATTTCCATCAGAATAAGGAATTTCAGGTAAGAAAGCTAACTTTAACTTTCAATAGTACCCTAAGCTAGAAGATCTGAATGTGGAGGGGACATGGTCCCAAGTTTCAATTTTCTTGCAGGGATGTTAGTTGATAAAATTGTTTGATTTTATGTTGTGTGAACATGTATAAATATTATATTTTGATAGTTTGAAAGTTAAATATTGTTTTTGATGTTGGAAAAATTCTTGAATGGTATGAATTTTTAAATGTTATTGATTGAATAATATGTATTATATATGAATGATGAAAATTGTATGAAATTGATGTCATACATTTGGGATGTATGAGTTGTTGTTTGATGGCATTAAGTATGAAAATCCTATGTTTAATAGAGATCATCTAGCTTCACTAATGATCTAAGCCATATAGACTAAGATATCAGATCGTGAGAAGTTGAGAGGGAGTTCATACACACCGGGTCCTGCTATAGACACTCGGTATTGAATGTTGGAACTTACCCTGATCATTTCTCTTGTATTCACGGGTAATCTTTGGATCGGGTGTTAGTCTCTAGTAGGGGCATACTTAATGAGTATTCTGGAAGACGATGAATTTATGTGTAGTCAGTGGATTGAAATGAAATCCAATGATTGTGATTGAAAATAGATCTATGTGTCGTTTATATGAATGATGGAAATGGTATTGAAATTTTATATGACAACATTTAAAAAAATGTTTATAAATGATTGGTTTGATTGGTTCTTTTTGCAGGAATTAGATATGTTATGGAATTTCTTTTCATTGGCTTACCCTTGTTTTTCTTGTTCTCTTTGAACTGCGATGACTATAATACGTACACGAGTAGATGATCAGATAACTGTCGGAGGGTTTGGAGAGTTTTAGAATGTAGTTTTGAACCTTATATTATTAATATTTGTATTTCTATAAGTCATAATCTAGTAATAGAATATTTTTGAAAAAGTCTAAGCTTATATAAAAATATGTAAAACATGTATTATAATAGTTAGATACATTTTCGGAGTGTTACATTAAACATCATTTATATTTAGAGAACCTCAACGATTTATGATTGCTTGATAATTTCAATCCAACATATTAAAAAATGTGACCTCTCTACTTTTCCACATGACCTTCTCTCATAATCATTAATACCATTGCAAAAAAAAAAAATTCATCCCAATACCTTTATTATTAAAACTCTTTGTCATTTATGACTCATTGAGCTTTGAGTCAATGTATACTATGCCCAACAAAGTTTCTTCCAATGAAATTGATTTTTTTTTCTTCAAATTTTTTACCATTTATCCTTCCTCGGGGGTTAGTGTACGGATAATCTTTTTAAAAGATGTGGCCAACCTACAACTTCAACATTTCAGTCTTTATTATAATATGTAGTGGACAAGTAATTACAACTTTATATATGAATAGAGTATTAGAATGACTTGGACATATGAGTAAAAGCCATGGAAATAAAGATCTATTAAAATATTATAAATATATAAAGATTTAAAGGTATACATTGTTCATTAATAACACATTTATTATCTCATCTAACTTAAAGTGTAAAAATGTCTTTGTTCTCCTCCTATTGACCCAAAAGAAAGCATCATTCACACTACCACATCAAAAGAAAAACAACATTTTAATTTTGTAGAAATCATCTTAACCTTTAGAAGAATATATAAGATAAGACTACAAAACATACATAATAATATATTCACAACAAGAGACTCAGCTTCAAATCACATTTACTTTCATACTTAATTTATATTATATTCCTATTTTCTTATTCATTTCTCATAAGTCATAAAGATGAGATATTTCACCTTATTAATAACTTGGTTAATGACATTTTATTTAGTATTTTTTTATATTAGAGAAAGAGAAACATGAAATTTATGTAGGATCTAAGAAAAGAAAAGGGGAATTTTCATTTTTCAATTTACTTAACTATGAGTAGGTTTAGATTAGTTTTCATTTGCTACTTTCGTTTCGTTCAATTTTCACTTTATTGAGACACTTTTAACTTTGGTTGTAGGAAGATTTTACGTCACTATTTCCATGGAATGTCCAGATCAATCAATGTAAACTAGCTAGCCTGTTTTAGATCGATTGTCAATGTAGTGTGCAGAGTAAACTTATTTGGCACTTTCTTGATTTAATTTCTTTCCCAAAAACCAAAAGACTTCATTCATGTGACTTTCACTGTCTCACAAAAATCAACACATTTCACCATTTTCGCAACATGTAATAGAGAAAAACATATGTGTGCCTCATCTCTCTTTTCTTCATAATGTTATATCCCTACACAACACAATTGTTACCCTCTTGTTCGATAGAGCAAATGAATGAGAATAAAAGTGATGAAGATGTTCGAAATATATGAGGAATAATTGGTGATAGAAAAGCATGATGATGCAGTGAGTAAAAAATGTGGGTGACCACCCAACAGAAGCAACCGAAAACTAGAGAATAGGTATCCAGCACTGAAGCACTTAGGTAGATAGAGAGAGACATGGTGGTCACAGTCCACACTCCCCAAAAGTACCTCAATCGTTGGCCTACCATGCCATCATTTAGTATTTACCCGTATACCTAGTCAACTGGTATATCTTGATCACCTAATGCACCCCTTTGCAATCTCATGTTTGAATAATTTGAAGCAATGTGGCACATGAGATTGGACCCACTTTTGTTGATTGCATGTAATATTTTTTATTTTGCTGAGAGTTAGAGAGTATGGTGTATAAAATAATAAAGAATGCTTTGTTTGACCTTGTTAGTTCCACTAATTGATATGGATATAGCAGCTATTGTCCAAACACAGCATTTATTAATTCAAATCCTCTTTCTCATCGGTCTGAATCTATCAATCTATCTAACTATTATGTTATTGCGGTGCCTTGCTGATATAAATTTGTGAATAATATAATGACTCTAAGGCAATAATTATGAGTGTACTTGCTCAATCTTCTTGCTTACGGGACGTTTGAACTCGTCTTACGGCTTGATTATTTTCCTTGTTGTGAATATGATAAACACACCACATTCAAATGTGTGGCCTAACGTCATTATAAATGGCCGCTTCATCCTGGGTTATTCAAACAATAAATAAATATGTGTTTGTTTGTATCAATTGCAACAAAAGTTGGTGTCTCAACTACATTAATTTTTCTAGGCAGATAAATAAAATAAAACTGCAGATGATGACTGATAAGGACACAAAGTGTTTGATAAGCAAGGCCAAACAGGACATGATGCCTCAGACCCCAGACCCCCAGACCATGTTCCTCCCCACCAAAACCATCTTTGGAATTCTTGTGATGGGATTTTTGTTTGCTTTGAGTTTAACTAAAATTAATAAACTATTATCATTGATGTGAGTTTTAAAATAGTAGTTATAGAAATTAATAAATTTACCATAAACTCAGATTAAGTTGGACAGCAAGAGTATTTTACAGTGAGATACATATTGTATTTTTACTCTTGTTGAGTTTTCCTATGTCAAAAGCCAAACACAGTGCTTGATACTAAGTTTGTACCATTGATTTGATTTGAGCTCTGGGTGTGCTCAAATAATGGCACATTTTAACTGTTCTATGATGATGTTATACACATCATAGGCTGAGAGAGTCATGGCTGATGATGAATCTGTGAGCCACTTAATGGTTTTCCAGGTGGGGCCCACTGTGATGATGCTAAAAATTTCACAAAATTACAAATTTCCATCAGAGTTACAGTTTTTTCTTAGATGATTTAACCACCCGTTTGAAACAAGTGATTTAACCTCAGCAAATATCTTCTCACGTGTGACGATCAAATCTTCAGTTTGGATGATCTCTGTGGAGTGTAGACCAAACCCAACTACGGATTAACTTGAAGAGTATGAGGACCTTATGTCATTTGTCAGTGACCTTAATAATGGGTAGTGTAGCAGGTGTTATATGCTGCTTCAAGTTTTGAAATCACCTTCACATCTTTTTCCTCAACTTGAAATTGCAAATGCGGGTCCACTGAATTATGGAGTTGGAGTTTGATAGTTTGAGCCGAATCTGTTGGCCTTGTGTGGTAAGTTGAAGGCCACTTTACTATGTGGTTTCAATTGATTGCACTACAATACTTCTGACTCCTAACACACCATTCTAGTTATTCTGCTATCAGAAAAAGGAAATAAATTTTCCACTACTTAATGCATATCACACATAAATTCAGTATACTCTGGTTAAACAAATACAAGGTGTTATAAATATACTGCATACTGATCTTTTTCCATGGAATAGTTACTTTTTTTTTCATAACTTCTTAAAAGAATTTTATTCTAAAAACATGCCTGTAATTGTAAGCAACGTGGCTAAAATGATGAGAACAAGGCACCTTATAAGTTGTTTGTGTGTTTAGCTTGAGTGAAAGATATTGGTACATGAATGCATTGGAAATACATGTGAAATTTGTATGCAGATAAGCATCTTCTCTCCTTTTATTTTTTGGTCTTTTAGACGGTGGGCTCTCTTTTGTGTATTTAATTTCATCTTTCGTTTGTTCTATGTGTATCTTTAGGTTCTTTGGAGGTTCAAGTTAAAGAGAAAAGAACAATAAAGAAGCAACAAAAAGAGCAGTTGTACCACTATTCAAATTTTAATTGTGAAAGTTAAAGGGTCACATATGGAGTTCTTGCATTGTTTGGAAGCAGCTTAAAAAGACTTGTAACACTGCATATATATGACTTTTATCAATGTAGTTAAGGTCACTTACACATTCCACGTCTTTTTCTCACACTTCCTTTTTGGCCCTTTCCCCTTTCTGGGTGGGGTTGGCCTGGAATGGAGGACAAACAAGCCAAGAAAGGTACCTGTTCAGGGGACCATATAACAATTGTAAATACCATCACTCAGTGAAATATTTTAATTACTCACTGCAATTGAGTTCTTTACGAGGCAGATACATTAATAACTTCATTTATACTGTAGAACTCAGTACTGTATACACAATGGATTAAAAAAATACTACTGGTACATTACATTTAATGTAATATTTTTAAATGCTATTCTTGTTTTTATGTAGAAACAGTTTCTGTGGACAGATTTTTTTCTCACTTACAGGTAAAAATAATCAAATTAAATTGAGAAAAAAAGGGTTGCGCATTGACCATGTAAGTAATTTTATTCGGTCATTTCAATCAACTAATTTATTGAATTTTATATTAACAATCATTTCTGATTTATTGTCTTGTAAAAACCATTACATTGACAATGTATAGCTATTAAACTCATTTTATGTCATAACTTCCATAGCTGACATCTATATTTAACAACAAACAACAAATGCTATAAATGAGATATATAAATTTTCTTCAATAGAGTACATAACAAACTGATGCACCTTAATGAAATCTGTACAAGTAGAACAATGCAACTTCCCATCAAATTTGATCAGGGATTTCCAATTTTTGTGTTGAGTAGATACTTTGTCGCTTTTAAAAATTAAGTGTGAAGAAGGCTCAGCAACACCTTGCTTCAGATTTCAGATTTCCAACTTATGAATCTTAATGAAAGTAATAATAATTAGAGTACAAGATTTGGTAGTAATTACATCATGTCCTCATCCATTTCTATGTTCTCACTTATGACATAACCTATCCAGTTGATCTTTACTTTTGCCGTATATATGTGGTAGGGTACATAGGAAAGAAAAACATTGAATAATTCCATTCTTTACCAGTATAAGCATAATTGTACGGAAACTATGCTTAAATTTGATGAGTAAATAATGTTCTAAAGCAAGCATTACATTGTGTGAAAGCACGGACAGTGTATTACCAGTTTCTTGGAAGAATAAATTTGTCAAACTCAAACCTTTAACAGACCCTTTGTGAATGAGCCAACGCATATCCGTTTAAGATTTAATCGTCGAGTTTGTAGCGTGCATTCTACATGCTTTTGCCCGCAAGGAACCAACTAAAAAGAAAAAGACGAAAGAAACAGTGAAGTAAATGAGGTTCTACTCAAAGCCAATCCTAGACAGTATAAAAAATGAAGGAAACGTTGCTTTGGGAAACTCACTCATTTCCTTTCCTCGATCAACTTTAAGGACATACATTATTCGTCAATGACACTTCGAGTATCCTAAAAGTATCTGAAGTGAAGCAACTGAAAATATTGGCCATGAGGTCCACACAGAAAATCTGTGCATGAATACTTTTCTGGACAGAACGTGGGCCTAACGTCAGCCCAACAAAATCTTCAGATTACCTAGCCCAATGAAGCCCAACTACAACCCGACATGATACCCCATCCTGACATGTATTGACCACAACACTCTGGCTTTGGTGGGGACATCCCCCACTAACAGTAACAGGTCCCAATTGTATAAAAATCTTGACACATCTCCTTTCATTCTAGAAATGGATCTGAAGGAAAAAAATACCCAATTTAAAGAAGAGTATGAATTACATAGAGTAATAACACCTCACCCCTAAATTGTGTGCACATAACTGCTAAACAACCTCTGCACTTCCAACAAAATACAATCTCTTCTAAAAAAAATACTTGGATGCCGATTTGCTTCCTCTACTAGCATTGAGTTTTGCTCAGAACAAATACATTGTGCATAATGATATGCGACTACTTAGGAATCTTTCTGAAAACTTCACATTATAGCCAATATTGAAGTGGTACACTAATACAAATTACAAAGAAATAAAACAGCAATGCTGATATGTCATACAGCTTAAAAAAGGGTAGCTATCGACTATATTGCCTCACTCGCCTAAAAGATGTCTAGAGCTTCAAGGTGTAAGCATTAAAATAAAGACTTCATTGTAATAACATAAACTCTCCCAAACTTAGTTGCGTCCTATAAATTGAAAAGACAGAATGACAAAATTCATTCATGAAGTCTCAGTCCGAATTTAGCAATCTAGCTCTAGCAGCATCCGAGGTTTTGAACAAACGGCTATGTTGGGTTTCAGAAGGAATGAAACATGTTCTCAAGGAACATTCATCACTTGTATTGACTGCAACATATCTGAGACTGCAATGACAAGGTCACCTGATTTGATGAGATTTCTGGCCTTGAGCAACGCAAAGGTTCTATTGAGATTGCTTTCCATATCATCTGAGAAGCTCAGACGGAAAGGTATCAAGCCCCACTGGAGATTGAGACGCCTCCGGACAGATGAAGTGGTAGTAAAAGCAAAGATTGGGCAGTCAGGACGGCATCGTGACAATAAAGATGCCATGTACCCTGTCTTCGTGTACACAAAAAGTGCATCCACCTCTAAATTATTGGCTGCCAAAGTTCAAAACAAGTAAGCACGCATCATCAAACGACTAACAAACAAACAAAACCAAAAATAGAAAAGAGTTTTTGGATTATAAGAGACTGAAAATTATGAGTGAAACAGGTGTTTTAACTAAGCAGTCAATAATCATTATATAGTGTTTCAGATATGTGAAAACTATAAATTGTGAACTCGTCAAAGAAAACTAATGGTCAAGAATAGAATAAACCTCTTATATTATAGTAAAGAAAAAGATAAACAAGCCTCGTGTATTATGGTTTTAGGCTCATTACTTTGATTATAAAACTTAACTATTGGAAAGTAGTATTGCGACCTATAAAAAGTAATTTAAATTCAAACAGTATATAGACCGATGCAACAAATCAAAACAAATATGAAACAGTTTAGGGTTTAGGGTAAAAATAAGGAAAAGAAAGCAAGTTTAAGGCTTAAAGACTGCTTACCCATCTTAGCAGCAGAACTGCAGATTTCTTCAGATATTTTTTCTGAAAAGTAAGACCCAACAGATGGGAGCAACATAGCTTCATAGCGTTTCTCTTCCCTCCACCACTTCTCAATTCTCAAACTGACACTCCTTAAAACAGTTAAGGCCTTCTCAGGGTACTGGCCCATGGCTGACTCACCAGAAAGCATCAAAGCATCAGCCCGTTGCCTGACAGCTTCAGAAACATCTGCAACTTCAGCTCTTGTAGGTGTAGGGTACTCAATCATGGATTCAAGTAATTGAGAGGCAACAATAACAGGCTTATTCAATTGCCTGCATAGTTGAACAATCCTTTGTTGAGCAGCTGGAACCTGTTCTAAAGGTATTTGAGCACCCAAATCTCCTCTTGCCACCATAGCTCCGTCTGCCGTTTGAATGATCTCTTCTAAATTCTTCAATGAGTCAATACTTTCTATCTTTGCAATGACAGAAATATCACTGCATCACCAGATTCATCACATTACAGTATGTCAATCTTAACTCTCAATATTAGCAGATATTAGAGTATAAAATTGCTTGGACCATTGGTCTTTGCAAGATTAACATTAAAGGAAATATCACAGATGCACAGAAATCGCACAGCTTTGTCTCCCAACAAGTGTCATGTGCAGTATTTGTTTAAGGTTTAGGATCCACAAAAAAGGATAAGGGCAATTCCAATCCAAATATTGATAGACAGATTTGGAGGTGCTGAAACATGGATATAAATCTAACAAATACAAAGGAGATGAAAGTGAATGTGATATAATTTTATAATTCATAGAACTCTATCAATTGTGCTACTTGTTAACTGTGATTTCTTAATATAACAAAAATGGTAAATAATAAAAGTACTCTGCTGGTCAATATTAAATAATAATAGTAATAGAAATGATATGTTGATAATAGTTTCAAATAGAAATATTTAATTACAGTTCAGTACATACCTATCACGAGAGCGTGCAGCAATGTAGCTTTTAAGATGAGTAATAACTTCAGCAGACTTGACAAATGAAATGGCAATAAAATCAACAGCCTCAGCAATACCAAAATCAATGTCTAACCAATCCTGCATATGGAAAATCAGATAAATGAATTAAATTATATGGGACAGATCTCCGCTTAAAGGAAATTTGGCTTCAATACATGAATCACCTGAAATCAACATGAATGGTTAAAAGAATAAAGCCCACAAACTTTTTGCATTGATAATTATTAGACTTTAGAAATCATCAAAGATCCACATTGCACCATGGAAATCACTTGCCTTCACCATATGCAATGCAAAATTAAAAAATTTTAAGGTCTTGGACATGGTTTTGTCATCAAATTGAACCGAGATCAACACAATCACAGTCCACATGTTTCGTCAAAGCTGACAAAGGATGGGTAATAATGCAAAATTAAGTTGTTAATTTCCCCTTGGGGGATACTTTAGAATGGAAAGGAAAGGAAGGGAAAAGTGATCAAGGATAGTTAGTGCAAAATAGTTAGGGGATCAGTTAGATAAATTGGAGGAATATAACCTAATTAATCTCTCAAGGAATCAAACAACACTCTGTTATCATGGCCTATCCCAAAATCATCACATCACTCCAATTTTGGCTCTTCATCCAGTGCATAGAGTGGTAAATCTGGGTCATACTCAAGCAGGAACTGCTTCAGCACCACCTTCACAACATAAATTAAGTTGTTTGAGCTGCACAGTTTCAACCAAAGCCACCAGTTCAAAGCACAACCCTAAGAGCCTTTACAGCACAATTTCCTATTGCAGCAACTTAATCCACCTTGATCTAGTGCAATATGCAATATTTCCTTCAAATTCTGGATTTTTCAATCTTCTCTAATGCCCTTGTTTCCTGTTCTTCCACCAATAATGTCAACCACGCACGACTTTCCCACTTTTTTCATTGTTGAATCCAGCACCCCATACCAAGACTACTAAATCTGAGATCTGAAACCAGTTGATAGAAAATGAAACTGCCTATGTGATAGGGACTTGGGTATTATGGAGTAGGTTAAGTCCCATAAATTGTTCGGTAGAATATTGAAGTACTTGATTCTCCCCCTTACCCACTAGCTTTTAAGGGTGGGTTCCCATGTGTTTGGGTGCTCATGAATTGGTGTTAAAGATGGTTGTAGATGGTGTCTACAAAGAATTCCGACCAATGGATGGTTATGACAGAGGGAGAATTTGAGTGAAATATCATCGAGTAAGATGTCATCACAGAGTGTGAGCTACCACGACAAGGTCTCTGGGGGATGGTGCTATATGGTAGAAAATTGGTTATTATGGAATGTTTAAGTTCCAGATTGAGAAGTATGGGATGTTTAGTGGAATACTTAAGTACTTGATTCTCCCCCTTTTAACCGATTTCTTCTACGGGTGAGTTCTTCAAGTGTTTGGCTATTTATCGATATGTAAGATAAAAATACTCAGAGAACGGGGCTCTGGTTCAAGGGAAATTGCAGGTATAGAACCTATATGAAATAAAACCCATCAAAGAAGGAAAACCTCTCTTCCCCAAGGCAACAGCCATTCGAAACTATCTAATGTTGCCTACCTCAACCCAAGGAAAACTTTATGCATTGATTCAAGACAAAGATCACAAATTCTGGATATTTAGGGTGCATTTGAGTAAACAGCTTAATTAAACACTTATAGAAATTGTTTATTCATCACGTAAGAACTTATATATAAGTTGATTCTTTAGTGAAAGAGGAAATAGGATTAAAATGTTTTTTTATAAGCTATGTTTTAACATAAGCTGGAAATAGGTTATAACATAACATGCTATTTTAGATTATTCAAATTACTTACAAAAGTGTTTATGTCATATAATAAGTCCAAATAAACTATGAATAAACTCTCCCAAAAATGCCTTTAATCAAGAGAAGTGCTACTTACATGACATGCCTAGAACCAACCAACACAAAACTATAGAATAATGATGGTACAAAAAAAATGTTTAGAAAGTTTAAACTAAAGCAGAGTATTTCACTCATGCAAGGGTTTTAAGTGAAAACTCGAATTTATGAGAAAGTTAGTTAAGATACTAAGAATTTATCTAGGTGAGAGACAAATTTTCAAGGGTAATATTATCTTTAGGTATAAAAAAGAAGACAATGCCAATATAAACAAACTTGTTATGGTTACAACTATTTAATTGACATGACAAACTTGTGGAGTTCAAAACTAGAGAATATCGAAGTTATACTTTTACTTACATAAATGAAGAATATGAGACACTGTTTTCAATCAATAGGGATTTTTCGACCATTTCTCTCTATCTCCCATTTTGTCTACTTAACTAGACTCATTTGTTCTAAAATTCACTCCCATAAGGTAGGAATTTGTATAGTATGTCTTTATTGCCATAAAAAATGTACATACTACGATAACCTGTTTGGGAACTCATGGAGATGTAACAAAACATTTTCCAACAACACAATCAGTGTGATGTTAACAGAAATGATCAACTTGGGTCGACTCCTTTTTACCTAGTGATGAGCATAATTTTAGTCACACTTAGAATCTTTTATCAAAATTATATTGGACAAAAATTATGTACAAATCCACTGTTTTAAATAAGATTAATCTAACTTGGTTTGTTTTGGCCTTAACTGTTTTTACTGTTAGTTTGGTACTTCCAGACGGTCTAACTAGACAATCTAGTGGTTATATGAAGTAGACGGTCCAACAACTCATATGAAGAAAACACCTTAGTAACATCAAGTGTAATGAAGATAAAGGTGTAGAAAGAGTTTGATGTTAAAATCTTAGACTAAATGACATGATAGAATTGTCCGATAGACGGTTGCGACGAGTGGACCCGATCAAGAAAAGTTCAAGTTGCTTCTCTGAATCAAAACGGGACACAAAATCTGAGTGAAAGAAATAGAGAATAAACTCTACAATATCTCAAAAACAGAATTAGAAACAAATCATCAGGAGAATAAGAAGAGCCACATAACAGGAAACAAAATCTGAAGATTCTAAAAAGTTGGAAATTGAGAATTTGTGAATGATATCTGAGATAGAATATAATTCTGAGATCCATGGAGCAAAGAAACTTGTAAATACATACAGGCTTCAAGGAGATTGGAGCAAATCGAATTGCGTCCCACTCTGGGACGCATTAGTAAAACAAAGCATTATAATTGTCTTAGTTTTCTTCTTTGTAATTAATCTGTTTTGCCTTCGCATGGAAGACTAAACTCTTTTTGGTTGATTCTCTTATTATTTCGCCATAAATTTTGAGGTTTCTATTCAATAAAATTTTGCCCTTAGATTCCCTGTAGTAGATTATGCTAGACAATATGATTGTTTTGAATTATGGTTTTTGTAAGGAAATTGTTTTTGGACGCTTGTTGAGAATTCAGTTATTTTCTTAATTGGAGTTCTTGGTTAGTTTTCTTAATTCAAGAGGTAGAAGTTAAACATCTTATGAGTAGACACTTGGAGGAGAGTGACACACTGAATACATCAGTAGACACCTATTTTGCTTTTTTTTATTTTTTTCATCGCCTACTTTACTTCTTCTGCTAAACATCCTTAAACCCCCTTTAATCTTTATTGTTATTCCTGACTTTTATTGCTTTTAGATGAATTGTGAACAGTGATTGAGTGGATTTACTATTGGTTTCGTTGGGAGACGACTTTGGATTAACTGATCCTATCTATACTATCATCCTTTTGGTGTTAGACAGTCTAGCACTACGCTAGACGGTCTATACTGAATATATTTTAATTTGATAGTGAAACAACAACGATCACCTAGACATTAAGCATATTAATCCGACAGTGGACATATATAAGAGTCCAAGCATAAGTGCATTCTCTTTTGGAGAGTTTCCCACTAAGTAGGAATAACATGGAATACATACATACAAGATACCAATTAACAGTTGAAGTGAAAAATAGGAAGCATATTGCTCTATAAGATGCATGGTTAATGTATGTTGTATCCAACAAACACATTGACGGGGATGTGAGAGTTCTACAACAATAAACCTTAGTATTATATCTCGATACACTCATGGTTGCCAGAGTTTTGGGCCCATGGGCACCAAATTACTCCCAACTAACTTGGATTGGATAACACTATCATAGTAATAGTACAGCATTGGCAAGCTCCTCTTGTTTGCTAAAGGCAAAGTAAATGACAAAATAGAACTTAAAGATGTGCTGGTAAACAAAATTAGCAATAAAGAGATGCAATAAGCAAAAGGCAAAGGGTGAATAAGCAACCTTGGAAGAAATAGTAGGGAGCATGGCATTCCTTTCTCGCACTAAACTACCATTCCTCCAGAAAGTGAGATTGGCTCTAGGGAGCAATAAGCCAGGATCAGTGCAACGGCATTCAACATCTGGACCTATTTTTTGAATCACCTCAAACCTAACCATTCCTCCATCCACCAAAAGTTCATCCCCCACTTGCACATCTGCCACATCACATCACATTCCATCAACAACCTCACAGCAGTTAAGGCCTAATGACAAAAAAATAAAAAAAAAAGTTTGAATATGTTGGTTAACCTTCGGCAAAGCCTTCATAATTGACATTGATGGTGTGTTGGGGGAGAGCTGAATCGAAGGCTCTAACACTGAAGGTCCAGATCTCACCGTCCTGAAAGCAAAGAGTGATATTATAGAATGAGTATAAGTGAATGTTAAAGAAGAGGCAAAGGAAGGAAGGAAGCGGGTGATAGCGAAAAGGGTAATAAATAAATACATCGGCTTTGACAGAAGAAGAGCCACCGAGATCACCCATGTGAATCTCACTGCCTTCAGTGTCCATCATGATGGCGACGGCGAAGCCCTTCTCGTGGTTCAGCCGCCGGACGCGGTCGATGACCTCCTTGTGCCACTCCCTCGTGCCGTGGCACATGTTGATTCGCGCCACGTTCATGCCTCCAACGGCCAGGGCCTCCAGCTGCTCGAACCCGCACGTGGCGGGCCCCACCGTGCACACCAGCTTCGTCCTCCGCGTGCTTCGGAACCCGTTCTCCTTCAGCTCCGCCTCTGTCACAGCGTCCACCTCGATGGAGCTCGGATCGGAGGGCGGAGCCGGGACGCCGTTGTTGTCAGAAACGAGGATTTCCGGGGACGAAGCGCGGAGACAGGGGAAACGGCGGTGGCGAGGGAGGAGGAGGGTGGGAGGGGGTAGGTGGGCGTGGGTGGGAATGGCGGTGGGGGGAGGGGCAAAGAGGCGGAGGTTGAGGGAATGCGAGACCGACATGGTGGCGCGTGGCAGAGAGAGAGAGAGAGAGAGAGAGAGAGATAGGGCCAATGAGAAGTGAAGAGAAAGTGTGTTTTGAGTTTTGGGTTGGGCGTTATCAACGGAGTTGCCTTGTCTCCAAACAGAACTGCGGAAACTACGAGGCCAAGTCTGTTCTGTTCTCTGCTTTATAACACATGCGTCTTTTAGTTTGTTAGGGTAGATGCCGCTCTCCTTCTCTCTTCATTTCAAACTTTACAACCTTCAAATATCAATTTTACAACAATACTCTTTAATTAATTTATGCTATTTTATGAAAATGCAAATAATTTATATTAATTCTACTTATATATATTTTTTATTATTTGGAATTATTTAATAATTTTAATATTAAATATTACTATAATGATGATTTACAATTATAGTAAACGATTGAAATTTCAACTTTATAATAATAAAAATAGTAATTTTGCTAAGAATAATAATACTTCCAATCTATATATATATACATTGTAAAGATTACTAGTGGAGGTTTAAAATTTTATGGTTGCAATTAGAGGAGGTTGAATTTAATGGTCCTAATTTTATTGAATGAAAATTATGATTATATATAATATTTGTTTACTATACATATTAATTTTGATAGTTTTAATATTAAATGGTATCATTTTATTTATTACATGATTTAAATTAATGATTAAGGCATAAATTAAATAAGAAATATTGTATCTATAATAAAACTTTCACAAACATGATGTTTGTTTAGTTTTCATGAGAAATGTGATTTGAATATACCTTATGTTTGTTTTGAAAGATGTTATTTTGTATTCTTCAAAAGTTATCTCTCACAAAACTAAAAAAAAGTTGAGTATATACTAAAAATAAGCTAAACTAAACTAAACGTTCAACTTATTCCTAACACACAATAGTTACTTCTCTTGTTGTGTATCTATTATTTACAATGTTTGGCTAACATTGATTCACGGCTTTTCCAATCATTAATTTGCATATAAAATTGAATCGTTGGCATTTTTTGTGTGGACATTATATCATCACATGAACAAGAAAAAAATATTGTATTCGTTTAATGAGCTTGTTTTCTGTGTGAAAATTAGTTGAAGACTCATTCTTCTATTATCAAAGTGCGAAATTTTCACTGAAATAGCATATTTAGGTTTTTCATATTGTAATAAATATTTATCAAGATAACATGTTTTTATACAGAAGCTGAATTCTGACATTTTGATTGAGTGGGTGGATGCTAGAATACCAATAGGAATTTGGTTCTTGGAAAATGAATTAAGAGCAATTTTTTTATTTTTTATATATATTTTTAAAAATACTGGTAGGGAGGAAAAATTATAAAACAAAACTAAATTAGAAATTAAATCATTTGAGAAAAAAAATTGGAATAAAAGTGTAGAAATATAAAAAAAAATCAAAAACAAAATTGAGAAAGGTAATTATATTTAGTAAGTGTGGAGGATATAATTATTTAGACTAGTAAAAATTTAGATAAATAAATATTTATAAATAGATATATTTTAAAGAAATTTAAATTAAAAAATGTAAATGAGAAAAAAAAATAAAAGAAAGAATTGTAAGAAAGTAATGGAAAGTGTGTGATCATTCACGAGTGGTAAAAAATATATCAATTTTAAAAAATAAGTGTATGTAATAGAGAAATAAATATTTGAAGAAATAATTACTTACAAATATAAATTTTTTAAGAAGATATAATAAAAAAATATGTAAATAATAAAATGTATAAAGATTAAGAGGAAAGAAAGAATATAAAAAAAATGAATGGAAAGTTTTTTATATAATTGAAATTATCGAGTTGTGTACAATGAATATGATAAAAGAGGTTGATGAATTAGAAAAATTATTTTTGAAATAATGATGAAAAGAAAATAAAAAATGTGTAAAAATAACATTATTGAAATAACATTATTCTATGTTTTTTAATTTATGCGTATAATATTGATGTTTATGAATGTAAATAAATGTGTAATTTGAAAATTGGGTTGGACTATTTTATTATCGTAGAGTTTATTTATTTATTTATTTATTTATTAATAATATATATTATTAATAATTTTACATAATAAAATTTGGAAATAAGTAAATTAGAAGTAGATAATCATAGAATGAATAAGAAAATATTTGAATATTTAGTTAAAGAGGAATTGAAATTTGACATAAATAGTTGTAAATGAAATATACATTATTGGAGGAAGAAAATCATAAATAAAATTTGATGGAAACCATCCAGCCACATACATCCACATAATGATGATGAAGAAGAAGCATTGGATTTGAGGACAAATCCTTTTCAAGAGGGGGGATGATGGAAGAGGCCCAAGCCCATGATAGAAAAAGCCCAAGCCCAAGCCCAAATACAAGTTCAAGTTTCAGCTCAAGCCCAACAAATAGAAGATATGGGCCAACTAAGCATCATTGGATGTCTTTCTTTTGTAATTACTTTTGAGTATTTTTAGTAGAACATAAAGGGAGGTGTAGATATAAATATAAG
>Ga0123342_1002233_pt1 | contig 32313 bp, 15 predicted proteins | sample Turbeawhitnodule_FD_89960 | JGI IMG/M metagenome (GOLD analysis project Ga0123342, IMG submission 89960) | Root nodule microbial communities of legume samples collected from Mexico - Turtle bean Mexico white nodule | ecosystem: Host-associated > Plants > Roots > Nodule | place: Mexico: Nepantla... | reverse complement strand
TGTTTCTTGGTTCAAAATATATAATCAGATTCAATAGTTCTCAGATTAGGGTAATTTTCTTACATTAAGCAACAATTAAGTTCCAAAGTGTTCAATTTTCTCAATCATAAAAACTACACATTGACACTTATCAAGAGGCCGTTTGCACTCCGACGCTCAAGTCAATCTTAGGGCTAGGAAACACTGAAACTTGGTTGTGAAAGCCTCTGTGTAATCTCTATGTGTGTGTAGCGTAAAAGCTACGTGGAAATTCGTGTAAGTGTTGAGCAAAAGCTTGCGTACCTCATTAGGTTTGATACTGCCCTTTATATACTCTAGGGTTTCCGCTAACCGCAATTAAGGTTATTGAAGGTGTGCCTTAGCGCCACTATCACCCACTCTTAGGAAAATCTAGCGCGTAAGACTCCCTTACTGGAGTGCAACCTCTCACGGGATGACCACCTGGGTACCAACTTGTGCACCTAATCTCTGGGACCATCCATCCTGGAGTGCCCTAGCTATTCACGTGCCATGCATGCAGTTTCACCCCTGAAACATGACCCTCACAGGTCATATCTTTTCCAGTGGCTCTTTACTTGTGTTATGCCTGAACATGTCATCCACACCACACGCATGGACCCTTCGTAATCTAGGCTTCTCCCCAACTGGTAACTGGTGTGTTGTCTGGGGTCCACCTCTCATGGCCCAGCTCATTTGTTTGACTCACCGAGGTCCGAGGTCACATCAGTATATCCTGATGTCCGATGCCTGACCACTCCTTGACCTTCTGGCGTATTGTCTACGAGACTCTAGGCATACCGCTTGTGGGACCCACCTTACACCGAGGCCTGACCACTCCTCGACGTCCTGGGCATGCTGCATGCGAGGTGCTAGCTCTTGCCGCTTGTGGGACCCAGCTTACGTGGCCCCACGTCCACTAGCAGTCAACTACACCCGAGGACTGGTCAGTACAAATATTATTGCTTTAAATTTTCTTTTTATAGTTTTATTTATTCATTAATTTAACTTGACATGTTATACTTTTGCACCACAAAACTTTGAATATCATGACTAAATAACACACATATTACTAGTTAGATAGAAAATAAGGATACACATATTGATGACTAAAAAATACAAAAACACATATAGACATTAAGTTGTGTCATACAATATATTTCTAAAGCATCTACCCTACCTTGCTTAAAAACTATCATATTCCTATGGTTCCATATTGTCCATACAACTGCTATCCACATTGCTTTCCAAACACCATTATGTTTTTCAAATAGGTTTGTGAGGTGAAACTGGTGGAAGTTTTGGATTATATGTTTAGGATCCTATTGAAATTTTTGCTTTGTCGCAACTAAAGGCTTGGTCATGGGTTATGTCCAAAGCGCGTGACGTTTGTTTTTCATACTCAGATTGGTGTCTTGAGTCATTGGTTTGTATGATGACTGTTAATTTTTCTAGGAATTTTATTTCTCGAGCGTAGGTGTCAGTATTATGAGTGTAAGGTAGGTATGAATTATACAGGTTGAGATATCCCTAAAATACCTCTTATTTATTCTATTTGTTTTTTTGCTGATAAAAAAAATGTTTAGAATGCACAAACTGTACTTTTATCCAATTATCACACATAACCCAAATGTTATGTGATACTTTACATCCAATGAACATATGTGTTGTTGTTTCCTATTCCTCCTGACATAGTTCACATAAAGAATTAGGTAAGTCTACCCCCTATATATAAGGTTAGTTTTAGTGGGAATTCTATCTAATACTCTCTAAATATTGTATTGTGTTGTTGCCGGTACCTTTTGATTCCCAAAGAGGTTTGCACCAATTGTCATTATTCACTCCATCTCCAAAATTGTTTACCTCTAAACACTAATAAGAAGATATTTTAGATTTTCTTCATTTCCCTATTCCCACTCATCATCATGTTCCCTATTTAGGCCAATGGATCTAAGTTGCATCAATTCAACTTTTTGTATAGTTTCTCAAGCAAATTTGTGTCGTCTCCACGGTATCTTTCACTCACATTACTAGTTTTCCCACCTCACTAGCTCTTCAACTATTTTGTTTTTTTTTCCTTCGATATTCTATAAAGTCTAGGGTATACATACTTCAGAAGAGCCTCTATGAGCCACACATCCTCCCAGAATTTTACTTTGTTCACTCTCTCTAATTTCCACCTTAGTTTCCTAAAGTTATCTTGTTGATTTTTACTGCCTTTAAAATTTTACATAATATTTAATGAAATAAAGAATTAAAATTAGGGTATGTTTCTTCTTCCTCTCCTCTTGTGTTCACACATCATTACATTTCTTTTCCATTTTTTCCGTCGTGGTTATATATCTTTTATGGTGTTTATGTCTTTGTTTGTTATAAGAGATTATTCTATTGTTATATTTATTTATTGTATTCGTTCATTTTTATTTTTTTGTTTTTGTTACTCTTTCATTTATTTTTGTGTTCCTTAAGATTGATTTGCTAGTTAATTCGTCGCTATTATCACTAATAGTTTGATGGTTTGTACTCTAGTTTTACCATTATATTTATTCACACTCTTCATCGTTCTCATTGTTTTTGTCGCACTCCTCCCCATTGTCACCATCACTACTTAAAGTAACTTCACCTTAAAAGTAAAGCATAAACAATTAAGCTTTCAAGCTTCAACCTCTGGAAAACGGTGGGTGACTTCCCAAGCATAACTCTTCAAATTCTCATCATATTTTTTTTAATTGGCAAAAGAAATGTATTAATAATTACGTATTTGAGTACCCAAACCCATTTTAAAAAGACATTCTCATCATATTATATTTTTCCAATTGGATAAGGATGCTTTCTTCTGGACTGAACTTCTGCACAGGTGTTCAACCAATAGATATCCACCCTGCAGTGCACCACTCTGACAAATAAATAATATACCAATGTATATGTCCAGTCTTGCAAGAACTTTTTTTTTATTGGGTCAAATTTTTGCAAGAACTAGAAATACCTTTTTATATGTGTTTTTGGACTTTCATATCATGTGTTCTAAAACAGAAAAAGATGTCTCGCGAAACATTGTTCTTTTATACTAGTAAAATGTTAAATTAATGAGTACATGAAAAATAAGTATAAAAAGAAACAAGTATCATTTTTACGGACAAGCATAATTTTAAAAATATAAAGCGAATATTGTTGGAGATCCCACATCGACTAGAGATTAGAGCCTTTCACAGTATATAAGTGGGTGAAAGGTGCAAATCTCATCCATTGAATCAGTTTTATGAAGTTGAGTTAGGCTTAAAGTTCACTTTTGTAAGAAATATAAGAGCAGTCAGACTAATATTAAACTAAAATTCTTTAAATAAGTTACCAGATCTAAATCTCATAAAAAATAGTTTGAAAAAAAAATATTATAAGTGGTGAATAAGTTTTGTCTATCCTCTACAAAGTTTGCAAAATATATTATAAACAAAAGAATGTCGTGTTTAAAAAATAGTATGAAGGGAGTAGATAAAGTAATAATATGAAATAAATATTTTTTAAATATGTTTTCCAACAACAAAATTTCATGTTTGGATTAAATGCAAAAACTAAAAGTTTTGTGTTTTTTCTTTCTGGATAATGCACCGATTTATTAAACTTCTGGATTCCAATTTGAACAGAGAGAAGGCAGAAAAAGATTTTTGGAAAACATAATAAGAAAACACGACAAGTGTCCTAATCCTGCCACCTGTACCCAAAACGAAACATGCAAGACCTTGCTGCTTGACACGTGTCTTCAATCACCTTTGGAGTCTCTCTATATATTGCTTCACAGGGCACCTCACCCTTATCCAAACGCGAACAAATTCCACACTTTATCTCAGAAATTTGGGCGAAAAAATCAGTAGCAGCTCTCAACAATGGCCACAGTGGGAAGGAACGTGGCAGCTCCTTTGCTGTTTCTTAACTTAATCATGTACTTCATAGTTTTAGGATTTTCAAGTTGGTGTCTCAACAGGTTTATCAATGGCCAAACTTACCACCCTAGTAAGCTCACACTTCCTATCTCTACACCCCTTTTTGTTTTGCAAATATATTGTTCACTTGATTGATTGATGGATCCATTCATGTTACAAAAAGAGTTACTTTTTCAAACGTACGCGCCATTAATGGCGGAGACTAAAACATTTATTGTGGTGAGTCATATTGATCTGCGGAGTGACAAGAAGGAGCACGTACCTCAAAAAGGGTGCACGTTAAATTAAATGACCCTCTGGTTAATTTATGCTGGTTTCAGGTTTTGGAGGAAACGGTGCAACCATGTTTTTCTTAACCTTCTCTATACTAGCAGCGATTCTTGGCATAGTGTCAAAATTTTTGGGTGGCAATCACATGAGGACATGGAGGAGTGACAGTTTAGCATCTGCAGGAGCCGCATCAGTGGTTGCTTGGGGTGTGACTGCTCTAGCATTTGGGTAAAGCATGGCTAATTAAATTGAAAGTAGATGAAAGTTTGGTTCATGATGAGAAAATGAATTTGAGTGTGTTGCAGGTTGGCTTGCAAGGAGATAAACATAGGAGGGCACAGAGGGTGGAGGTTGAAGATGGTGGAGGCCTTCATAATCATACTCACATTCACACAATTGTTGTACGTGTTGCTGATACACGCAGGGCTATTTAGCAGCAGATATGGTCCCGGGTACCGTGACACTGACTATCCTATGGGAGGGACTACAGGAGATCCAATGCACAAGCCTGCGCCTGTTCCTGCTACTGGAACTCGTGTCTAAACTCCACTTCTTCTCTTCCGTCATCTTCTACTTTACCTTTTTCTACTATCTGCCTTTTCTTTTTCTTTTTTCTTTCCATGCATAGACTCACGCCTTTGCCTTTGTTTTCCTGCATCTCAAAACTCCCTTTCTACCATCACATTCTGTATATGAATCGATGCCTCTATTATGCTTCTATCTGTCCCTTTCTCCATCTCAAAACTTCTCCTATCCAATTTTAATCACAGAATAAATAATAACTATAACCATCACAACTAATTATTTAAGAGTAGTGTCAGTGTTAAAACACTAGTTTAACATTGTTTTTCATCATTTCTTTTTACTATTTTAAAAATATGTCTCTAATGAATATTGTAGTCAATTTGTATTTATACAATAAAGGGACAGTCAGATATATATATAAAAAAAAAGAGAAAATGTGACATATTATACTTAATCTCATGGAGAGAGTTCAAAGTTTATAAGAAAGAAAATACTATAATTATAAAATAATGAGAGAATTTAAAATTTATAGAAAAGAATTTTGTATGTACGGTCTATATATATTAAATATTCATGCATAGCGCAACCATAAACCCTCAATAAATAAACAGTTAAGAAGAGGTTGGGTTTAAATTTGTGAAGCAATTTTATGACTCTCGCAATCGTGGAAAAAAATTGAAAATTTATAAAGAAAAAGTATTATATTAATAATGTATAATAAATATTTATGATTATCCCAAGTTATTTTATCTTGGTTTTGTAAATATCTGTGTACAACTTGTTAAAATAAATTTATCATGAACAAATTATAAGATAAATGACCATATAATAAAAAAATGTTAAATAAATACTTATTCAATCTCTTTATTGAAAATCCTTTTCAATCCATAAATGTCTTCAAACAAATCAGACAATTGCATACAAAGACAATTAAAGGAGTAACGTAACTATGAATGTATGAGACACGACATTGTCACTTTCTCACCTGACAATGTCTTGTGTTGTAACTCAATAACGAATATTCTACAATTTCAACAGCATGAAACTCAACCATTAACATATATTTTTACTTAAATAAAAAATGAATGAAAATATAATTAGAAAAGTATCAATTGATTTGGTAAAAGATCAAACTACCCTTGAGTTACATGTTCTTAAAAAAAAACTGTGAATTCCTTTTAAAATTGAGAAAAGTTTTTTGCATTGGAGGAAATAGTGTAACTCGTGGGTCTCTTTGTTCACCGCTCACTGGGTCTGCCATATCTCAATACTTTATTTTGTGCCTCACTCTCTCTTTGTATCACACTAGCGTAATTCGTAAAAATAGTGTTAAATTTATTGTAATATCAACAAAAATCTATTTATCTTATAAATATAAGATTATTGAATTAATTTGCTAATTAGAGGCATTAAAAAATGTCATGTATTTAATTAAGAAAATATTCATAAAAAGTCTTATAGAAACAAATTCATGTATTTAATTAAGAAAATATTCATAAAAAGTCTTATATATAGAAACAAATACAAAGGCGTAATAAAGATTAGATAAAAAATATAAAATTTTCATCTTGAATATAAATCTATGTTTAATTTAAATTCACAAAATCAATTTTTAAAGTAAGAATTATATATATTACAATTTTGATTTTATTTCTATGGTAAGATATTCAATATTTTATTTTAATTTCAATTATTGTCCTTAATTCTTTATCTATGTTGATGACTAATATATGACATTTTGAGTTAAGTACATGGAGGAGATAAATTTGTACAATATTTAAAACTTAAATGTTTTGTTTCTCATATTTTATATTAGTCACAACCAACTAGTTTAGAGATTTGATTCTGATTTTTGTGTTTATCTTGGTACTGAGGATTATGATTATGATCAACTACTTTCAAGCTAAGAAAAAGATATTGATGAAACATTTGTAGTCAAAATCATTTTGAGAGAGAAATTGATCCAACCTCTAATAGGTTAAGTATTTGTAAAATTGTAATTCAGAATCAATAAAGAATGAACTACAAGTATAGTCTTCGTATATAGTCATATGATTATGTTTGTTGAAGTACCAAGTATTGTCTAAAATCTCCTCTACTATGTTAAACTAGGAGGAGAACCTCTATTAGTTGTCATGGGAATTTTGTCCTTCCTATCATTTTTTTTATTTGTGTCTCTTAATTTTGGATGAAGAAATATGACTATAAAAAAAAATATAAGAACCACAATGTTGATAAAATATTCAAGATAAAACCATGTGAGTTAAACAATCATTAATTTAAAAACATTCAACTTAATGTACATTAAAGATATTATGTCAACTCATTCAAAAAATAATACTCATTAATTTAATATATATATATATAGATAAAACATTCAATTCCTAATAAATGAACATACATACACAATAATAACTTTTAATTAAAGTTTTACATCATATCACAAATAAAATATGAACTACTTTTACTCATTATCTTATATAAATAAATGGTTAAGATGGAGGTCTGAGTGCTAGTCAAAAAGTTGTAAGTTGTTGTTAGATGTATGATGTATTCATGTAGAGAAGTTTGTGACATTGATGCTTTCTCATTTTGTAAAATTCATTCTAACTAACATCTTTTATACATATTATAAAAAAATTTCTATTTAGATACTTATTATTATATACAAATCCATATTTTACAAACGAACTTACATATGGATCTGGATTCGTATGTAAAGTGAACATTACATACGAATTTTTTCATAGGAATTTGAATCTGTATGTAAAGTAAGTGTTACATACGAATTATTACATACGGATAAGGATTTGTATGTAAAGTAAGCATTACATATGGATTTTTACATACAAATTTGGATCCATATGTAAAGTAAGCGTTACATACAGCCTTTTACATACGGATTTGGATCCGTATGTAAAGTAAGCGTTACATACGAATTTTTACATATGGATCCAGATCCGTTTGTAAAGTGAGCATTACAAATAAATATTTTTATACGGATCCAGATCTGTATATAAAGTAAGTGTTACATACAGATCCAGATTCATATATAAAGTGAGCATTACATACAAATTTTTACATACGGATTTGGATTTGTATAGTTCTGGATGGAAATTAAAAGCAATGAACAAACTAAAATAAAAAAATATATAAATATAAATATAAAAGAAGGTTATAGGGAATTGAAATAATTTTAAAATTTTTTACATTGATAGAATTAAATTAGAAAAATAATTTGAGTTTAATTATTTCTTTTAATTTAATTAAAGAAAAAATTATAAAAACAATTTACAAACAAATTGTATCCGTATATAAAATATTACACAAAAAATATTTTTAATAATTGCAATAATAATATTAATATTAGTGATAATATTGATATTAATATTTTTATTAATATTGATATTAATAATTTAATAATATTATTATAAATAATAATATTAATAATATTAATATTAATATATATTAATAATAATAATATTAATAATATTAATATTATTAATAATAATTTTAATAATATTAATAATATTAACAATATTTAATAATATTATTAATATTAATAATATTTATAATGTTTATAATATTAATAGTATTTAATAATATTAATAATGTTTATAATATTAATAATATTTAATAGTATTAAAATTTTTAATAATATTTAATAATATTTACAGTATTTAATAATATTAATAGTATTAATAATTTTAATAATATTAATAATATTAACAACATTTAATAATATTAATAATATTCACAATATTAATAATATTCATAATATTCACAATATTCATAATATTAATAATATTCTTAATTTATATCTATATATAATGGAGATTCCCCATAACTGTTTTTATATATATCTATACCTCCATAACTGTTTTTGATATATATAATTGTTTTTTTTATATATAAAAAAGTTAATTTTATTTTTAGTTATTTTGTAATTTTGTAAATATTAAAACAGTTATTATAATGGAGTTTTTGAACGTAAAACAATTTTGAATTTAGTTTTTTTGAAATATATCTTTATTTCTTCCGTTTTCACTCACAGTTTCTTTTCAATTTGAATTTATATTTGGAATTTTTATTATCATTTTTCTCTCCTTCCTCTTTCTCACTTTATCTCTTCGATTCATATCACTTCCATTAGATAAAAAGGTTCATTTTTCAAGATAAGAGTAAGAAGAAGAGCACACATCCCACGTTAGTCTCTGTAAGTGAGTTTTCTTTTCTTGGTTGTTTAATTGTTAATGTTACTCATTTTTATCATTTTTATTTTTGTTACTTTGCTTTTCATTTTCGTACCCCAAAGACGGAATACTGCACATATACAGAGTTATCTTGACACCATTGTTGATGTGGGCATCGATGGGGAGGATGAATGCCTTCTGAATATGATATTCTTGCGGAGAGATGAAAGGGGTTAGAAAATAAATATTTTCTTAAGGTTTGTTATAGAGTTTCTCATCTTATTCTTCTTCTTTTTTTCTTTTCATTATTATATTTATCCTTTTTAGTTTTATGTTAGTAACAACAAATCAAAATTAGTGATTCACAAGAATGATGACGTAATTTCTTTAAGGTACAAAGTTATAACTTGACATCATTGTTGATGTGGGCATGAGAGGATGAATGCGTTATGAACATTCTTGCGGAGAAGAGGAAAGAGATTGGAAAATAAATATTTTTTTAAGGTTTGTTACAGAGTTTCTAATCTTATGATTCTTTTTTTTTTCATTATTATATTTCTCTTTTTAGTCAACAAATCAAAATTAGTGATTCCCAGAATGATGATATAATTGCTTCAAGGTACAGAGTTATCTTGACATCATGGTTGATGTGCACATCTACGAAGAGGATGAATGCGTTTTGAATACAACATTCTTGTGGAGAGGAGGAAAGAAATTACAAAATAAATATTTTCTCAAGGTTTGTTACGAAGTTTCTCATCTTATTCTTCTTCTTTCACTACAAAAAAACGTGTATCTGGTGGCGGTTAATTTCGTAAATACTAGAATTTTTAACCGCCACATTATACATCAGTGGCGGTACTGCGTACCGCCAGAATTCTTGCCGCCACAAAGTTTAATATGGCGATCAATTGAGAACCGTTGTAGCAGACGCCATATTATACATTGTATAAAGTGGCGATTTTAAGCGTGTAATTTACGTCAATTATAAATGTCATAATGTTAAAACTGGTTAAACTAATTCTAGAGTAAATAGTGGCAGTTCTAACCGCCACTTAATACAGTATAGTATGATATTTATAATACCTTTTATAACTATCATAATTCGAATATTAAATATTTAATTTTATTTTTAATATTTATAATAATTTATTTAATTTTATTTTATAATTTAATTTCATTATATTATTTAATTTCATATCATAATTAAACTTTAATTTGATTTCATAATATTATTTAATTTGATATTATAATTAAATTCATTTCGTGAATATAATACATATGCATTAATTCAGAGTTCTTTTCTTGAGATTTTTCTTTAGCCAAATTACCCAATTTCGTGTCTAATTTATTCAATTAGTTCAGTTCCAAACTTTTCCAATTCATGCATCACCCATCCAATTTCACAATAAACAATAAGCTCAAGAAATAATAATTAAATAATTAATTTTCACATCCATCATTGTCAAACAAGTAGGCGAATTAAGGAAACAAGTTATAAGCATTAGCATAAAGCAATAATCCAATTTCCTTTCCATAAGGAGTTTTCTGGTTTCATATATATGCATATCCGTGGTAAGAAAATAAAACCATTATTGGTTTTATACAATAATTATTCTTCAAACATCATGTACTTAGAACAATTTCAGACTTTGCAGTAGGTCGATAATCCATAAATGTACTCAAGAACTGCGATGACTCCAAAAACAAAGGTTTGATCCATCCAGGTTTCACCACCACATTACACAAAACCTTGCTTTCCATCAATATCTCCACTTCTTTATTCACACAAATCTATATATAAATGGACCAAACACATATTTATTATTGTCATGTTATATATAATTTTCAGAAAAAACCTTAAGACTTGAAAGATAGCGTACCTGGGCAATTACTGGGCAATATCAGCTACAACCTCTACTTCTCCCACTGTTTCACCAGTTAGCTGCAAAAGGAACATTGCACAGGGGATGAAGCAGTTTATAAGATCAACAATGTAAAGAAAAGTAAAGAGAAAAGGAGCAACTAAGCAATTATGAGAGTTGAAGAGTTGTTTATTTCATGCTTTACCTAGCTATACAGACATCAATAATTTATAATCCAAGGGATTGAAACTAAAAACCAAAAATGAAACCAACAGAAAAAAATTCTAGCCAATGAAAGAAAACCTGCAGAGGGAAAAGATGCTGAAAAAGATATCACTTGCAAAAGAAAAATACAAAGATACCTAAACCTTGGCCAAAAGAAACTTTGAACAGAATTGAGATACATCAGGCTTTAAAATTGGCAATAAACATATATGAAGACCTTACTGAAAACAAAAGAAACTACAAAACATAGAAAATATAAACGGTGGAGAATGGGGATACGTAACTAAAATATATAATAGAACCATTCTTTTCATTATTATATTTCTCTTTTTTAGTTTTATGTTAGTAAAAACAAATCAAAATTGGTTATGTTTATTGTGTTATAAATTTAAATTTGTTTAATATATTTTTTACTGTAACTTAATTATTATAATAGTAGGTTGAAACTCATAAATGATGAGAGAAAATGTTTCTATCTTATTTTTACTTAGTGATATTTTACATTTAAAAGATATGAATACACATAATAATATACAATATAGTAATAATAAAAAAATGTGGATGCACAGGCGCTTTAACGCCTGTGTTTCCGCTAGTATTCATAATATTAATCCGCTAGTTTACATACGAATTTTTGTCCGTATGTAATCCGTATGTAACTATGTTTTACATACGGATTTGTGTTGTATGTCAAATTTTCTTGTTATATATATTCTTTATCTTATGCTCTTGTTTCATCACACCAAAATCGATTTTTCGCCAATATCCCATAGAGGATCAACCACAAGATGTTCAACCATATTTCTTGCACTAAATATCAACAACTTTTTTCAAGTCCGTTGTAAGTTTATCAAATTGGACATTTATAACATCAATAATAAGAACTTTTCTTTTGGTATCCTTTGATAAAGAAGTAATTCCAGATTATACAGATTGAGAATGTGCAACACATTATAAGTCCATTTGTGGTGGATAAGACACCGTTTCTTCAATGTTGCAGCAAATGATGCTCCATAAGGCTTTCTTTCTTCAAGTTCGTCATATAGGTCCACCCCGTATACTTTAGACGATTAATGGTTCGAGGGACCTCACATGTTGTCCCAATCATATGTTATTGACACAATTGTCACCCCATCATTCTTCTAATAAATTATATACCACTTAGATGCTAATTGTTTTTCCAAAAAAATCAGAGGTACATGAAATATTATATGAATGTTGTATGCTGAAAAAAGTACTAAAAATAGTTGTGATACCTTTATCGAATCATCCCAAAATATGTTCTCCACTTCAAATCGTTTAGTAGCATTAATTAATAAATTGTCATTTTTAAATTATCTCTTTTAAATTATCTTTTTTAAAAATACATTCAAAATATGATTAATAAAAAATAAACCTTAATTAATAAGTAAGTTTGAAATTACACTATAATAAAAAAAAAACATGTATGTGGTGGCCGTTATAATATGGCGGTTATTAAAAACCGACACAATTAGTTGTATAATACGACAACTTCATAATCGCCATAATGTCCCTTCGAAATGTGGTATGTAGAACCGCCATAATTATCCTTCGAAATAAAAATCTCTCGCGTTTCGTTCCCTCTGTAACCTTCCTCTTTCCTAAAGTTTTTTTTTTTTTTCGTATTCCCCTTTTTCACCATTTGAAAATATACCTCTTTGAATTTTTTTTCGTATTCCCCACTGAACCTTAACTTTCCTCAGTCAATGAACCTCTTTCATAAACCCTCACTCTCATCGCCCTATTTTGTATTCCCTGCACATTACCTCTCGTGGCACTCACCTTGCCCCATTTCGTATTTCCCTTCTCTCACCGCAATCGTTCTCTTCTCACTCACAGTCGTTTTCACCGCAAAATCATTCCCGTTCTCATTGCAACCCTTATCTTCTCACTCTCACCGTAACCCTTCACATTCGCACTCTCACCGGAAACCCTTCATAGTGTCTTCGCAAACCTTGTTTTCACTCACACCGAAAACCCCTCTCCCCACTCTCACCAAAAACCCCTATTCTGACCCTCATCATAAACCATTTCACCCCTCTCATTCTTCTTATTGGAATTTATGGCCGCCATTACCACTTCTTATCGCCAGAGGTACGTCGTTAGCAATACGTTTCTCTGTGTATATATGTTTGTCGAATATGATTTTGAAATTGGGTGGAATATATATTTTGTTAAATACAGTTTGAGGTATGGGCTGAAATGCATTGACTATGATTTTGAAATTGGATTGAATATATATTGGATTGGTAAATACAATTTGAGGGGTGGACTAAAATGCACTGAATATGATTTTGATATATTGGTAAAGCTTTGTGTAAATGTCCTTATGCTTTTATTTTTCTGTAAAATGAATTGTAGGGCTATAGTTGATCATAATGAAGGCAAAGAGCTCACTGCTACTTTTAACAACATTGAGGTATGTAGTTATTGTATGTGTTGTTGAAGTTGCTATTTATGTTGTAATTAGACTGCTACTTAAATATTCATTTTACATGTTTTGGACTTTTTGATTCATTTTGTGCGTTTTATACTAATGCATGTGTGTGTTTTGAATGCTTGAATCTTCATTGCTTGTGAGTTCATCCTTGAACTTCGATTATGATTTATCATACTTGCATGGTGGGGTAAATTTGCCTTCCACTATTGAACAATTTTTTTTTATTTTTTGTTTTATTTTTGCTTTTGGTGCATGGAGCTGTCTTAATTATTTTTTTTATTCTTGCTCGGTTTTACTGAACAAAAAGCATTAACTTTCCTAAATGAAAAGGTATTATGCGCCTCACATAATGATAGAAATTTTAATGTTAAATGCTTAAATTTCAACATTTTTCTTTTGCAATGTCATCGTGATTTTTACACAGTAGAGAAAGATTACATTAATAGTATTATATTTTATTTTTTCATATTATGGTTTAACTGTACCTCAATATGTTTAATTATAGATTAATAATCTAATTAGTACTCTTTTTTAGATTGACTTTACTTTTAACCTTTTAATTTATCAACTAACAGTAAAAAAATTATCAATATAAACTAAAATAACAGTAAAAAACTAATCTCGTCTTTTTAAACTGATTTTAAGCTAGTGTTCATGCTATGCACAAAGACATATATGCAGAATAAACTTGTAGTTGAGTATAACATACTTTTTCTCTCATATTATACCTTGAAGTTTATGTATCTTTGTGTGCTTATATGAGAACAATGTACTTATTTGTGAGTATTTTAGTTGCATGAATATCATTAGAATGTTCTTATTTGTGGGTATTTTAGTGCCTATTATGTGCTTATTTTAGTTGGAAGAAAGAATGGACCTGGTATTGGTCAAAATAGTATCTTCACATGGTGTAGTTGGTTGCTAGAATATCATAAAAGAGTTGTATTTGTACAACAATACAAGTTTGATGGTATTTTACAATTGTTTGCATGATCAACATGTTCTCTATTAGATAATGGTTATTTATAGAATGGTTAAGAAATTTATAGAGACAACAATCGATCAAAACCATCTTGCAAATTGGTTTGGATCTAATTTTATATTCAAGCATCCAAATTTGTTTTCAAGGGTACTGGTTGCTTGTATGATGTGCTTATATGATCCATGTACTTGCAAAATTAAATTTTTATTTGTTTGATCCACAAAATTTACCAAAATTCTAGTTTGGTAAATGTAGGTTTTGGTTAACTATTTCATGTAGTTAACGCATTTATATAAGTAATTTTTTGTTATGATGTTTTGTTACATAAAGAGCATAAATTCATATTGAGTCATTCTCTTTTTGACAGAAGAACTGAACCAAGGGAAGCACCAGAACGTTTGTTAGGGTCAGACATATTTAAACAAGTTAAGGGTCTCAGTGTTACATTTGGAAAACCATTAAAACTTATGGATACAAGTAAAAAGGCTCAGGGAAAGAATGTTGTTGAAGTTGTTGGAGCAGAACAATGAAATTAGATAAGTATATATTTTTACCTTCCTTATTGAGAGACGAACATGTTACGCCATTGTATAGATGTCATGCATATTGAGAAAAATGTTTGTGACAATGTTTTGTATATGTTACTCAATGACCCTAAGAAATCAAAAGATAATTTAAAAGCCCGAAAGGTTCTTAAAGAAATGGGTATAAGGAAGGAACTTTGGCCAGATGAAAGAGGAAGATTTCAGCCAAGTTTGTTTTCATTGTCAAAACCAAAGAAAAAAACGTTTTTATAAATACTAAAAAATGTCAAAATGTCAAATGGATACTCAAGTAATATTTCAAGATGTATTGATTTGAAAGCTCGAAAGATTATTGGCCTCAAGAGTCATGATTGTCATATTCTTATGGAACATTTACTAACTATTGTCATATGTAATGTTTTACCAAACAATGTGGCTATAGTGGTAGCAAAACTATGCTCATTTTTCCGATGACAAAAGTTTAAGTCAAACCGATCTTGATAAACTTCAGTCCCGCATCACTGAAACTCTTTGCCACATGGAAATGTTGTTCCCTCCTACCTTTTTTACAATTATGGTTCACTTAACTTGTCACTTAGTTGGTGAGGCCAAACTTGGAGGCCCAGTTCATTATCGTTGGATGTATCCCATAAAAAGGTAAATGTTTCTGGCGCACATAGATTTTAATTTTTTTTACGTTTGATGTTTGGTTATCCTAATTGAAAAATTATTTTATAGGTATTTGGGACATTTAAAATCATATGTTCAAAACAAGGCACAACCTAAAGGTTCCATTTCTAAAGGATACCTAGCTGAAGAGCTTCTCACCTTTAACTCTGAATATATGGAAGACAAGAAATAATAAACCTTCACGTGTGGATGATTTTTGTAATACAAATATTCCACAATTGAGTACCATTTTCCCACTAATTGGTAGAGTAGTAACTGTCTCTTCAACTTTTGAGATATCAACCATGCAAAGAACTCAAGCACATCGATACGTGTTATTTAATTGCCCTCAAGTTACCCCTTTCATTGAGTGAGTATTAACACAAACTATAAATTTAATTATATTGAAAATGTGTCTTTAATGGAATAATTAGTAACATGTTGGTTGTGATTATTTTCTTAGGAATTTAAAGATCATTTGCGGATGAGGTCTGGAGAGAGAAGAATTTCAAATACAGAGATAGAAAGGAGTGATAATAAGGATTTCATAAATTGGTTTTCTCAAAGGGTACGTAGAATACAATTTTATAATTGTGAAATTAAAGTTTGTAACATATGTTCACACATTTAATCCTTATTTTTTTACATTAATAACCCAGACATTTCGAGTACAGTGTCAAGTGATCTTAAGTATCTATCTCAAGGTCCGACTTCACATGCTAGAAGATTTCCTGCCTTCAATGTAAATGGATTCAAGTTTAGGACCGAAAGTCGAGCACATGGGTTAAAAACCCAAAATAGTGGAGTTTAATTAACTTCATCAACATTATGTGTTGCAAGTAGGAAAAATCAAAACATTAGGGAAGAAGATTTGGCATACTATAGGAAATTAGAAGATATAATTGAGCTGAATTACTATGGTCGTTTTAAAGTGACATTGTTCAAATGTAAATGGGCTGACACCACAAGGGATAAGGGGTTTAGAAAGCATCCGTGGGGTTTTACTTTTGTTAATTTTTCAAGATTAATTCACATAGGAGATCGTGAGAAGCATGATCCATATATTAAAGCTTCATAAGCTGAAATGGTGTATTATGTTAATGATGAAGTACAAGGATTGGAAAATTGTTGTCCACTTGAAACCACAAGACTTGTATGATATGGGAGAAGGAAATGAAGTTTGTGAACCGGAACCATGTCACAACAAGACTTAAATCGGTTTTTCAGCGAGTCTGAACATTTACCATTGTTTAGGGATGATGCAGATGATGAATTATTAAACAATGACAACAATGATTACAAACTTCATGAAAATGAGTCAATGATAGAGTAAAAATAAGTTTGGTCCAACTGCACTGTTAATAAAATTGCACATGTATGGCTATTATTAGTTGCACATGTATTTGATTACGTACTTTGATATGCACTATTATATCTTGTTTTTGTACTTTATTTTTTCCTTTTTATGTGCAGATATGCCTAGGCCTAAGAGGATTAAGAACTTGCTTAAGAAAATTAGTGGACATGAATCAAACACATTTGTGGGGAACTATGTTCAACTTAATGCCTACGCCTCAAAGTACACGCCAACAAATGACTGAATCTGCAACCACATTTTTGGATCTCCATTACCACAGTTTAGGGATGGTCATAACTTGCCCACTAGATTACATGTGGTTGTCAACTATGATGACAACTTTCAACCAATTGGAGAAGCATGTGGTTTGCTTGTTGGAGTTTGTGGACAACTAGTAGGAAATCATATATTGTTTCCTATAAGTTTTGAAAGTTGGTCATTTGTGTCTAATACTTACAAGGATATTGTATGGGAGAATGCACTGAAGGTAATTGACCCTACATTCAATACAACATTAAATATGTACATTCTTATTTCATTTTTTGAATATATATGTGGACTAATTATTGTATTATTTGAAGACTTGTTTTTGCTTCAAGGTACATGAAGATTTTTCTAAAAGAGATGTTATATTCAAAATTGGCAAACTATGGAGGGAGTATAGATGCAAGCTCTAAAATGAATTTTATGACCCACTATTAAGCAGAAATGACCTGATAAAGAATGTTCCAGATGGACTTAGCATAGAGCAGTGGGTTGTATTTATTGATTATCATCTTAAGTGTTCCACAGTGGTACATACTTTTCATTTCGTATATTTACACTAAGCTTGATTATTAATTTTCAAAATCTAATTTCATTTCACTGTGTTGAAACTTTTTAAAAGAAATAGAGATATAACGAAAAAAAAATTATTCCTCACACTAGTGGTGTTATGCCATTGTCAAGAAGGAGGGATAATTTGGTATATTTACTATATGTAGCTCTGTGAATTATAATATATTTTGATTTATAATATATTATGAATTTTGGTAATTATATTATCCTTTTTGGAACATATTAAAAATTGAGACTGGTAGGAATATTGGCCAAGATGAGAAGTGAAAAATCACATAGAATGACACCTATTTTAATGATGAAGCTATGGAGATTGTCTTCATTGACTTTATTGCCTTCAAGCTGAAAAAAAATACAAAAATATATACTAATTAAGTCTAATTGAACTCAAATAAATATATCAACTACCGAGATATAATTATATAAATAGAAGTGTTTTAATTAATCAATAACATGTCTTAATCAAATCCATCACACTTTAATGTAACACTAGACAATTGCATGTATGTGTTTGTAACACAACATAAAGAGTACCACATCTTCCAATCCATATCACTAAACTTACTAACATGATCGACATTCAAATATGCTTATAGACCACATCTCTTCTTGCCCAACAACGATTTCTACACTTCGAACAAGGCCATAAAATCTCATTCCCTTGAGGTCTTCCACTAGTGTATGCAAAATCTAAAAATAACTCAACACCATTAATATACTCTTTACTAAACCTTGGAAATTTATCTCACTCTTTTGTCCATCATCTTTAATCTAATAGATAAAAAAACATAATATATTGTAAGTGACTCAAAATATTAAGAACTTTGAACAATAATAAGAATAAAATAAAATAAATAAGCACCTTATTTGAAAAGCTTAACTGACATGAAATCAATAAAGTACCATCATAATATAAAACAAGGAATCAATACATTATTTGGAATGTATTTACATCACTCATAATAAGTTAATAATTAACCAACATTTTAATTGTTTTCTCATCCTTGTCACTTAAAGGGTAGTGTGTCTAGATTTATGAAAATTCCCCTATTTCAGTGATTTGATAAGCTTGCTTGACGTTGGTATAATTTTATTCTAAGTCAGTAGGGAATAATTGAATTGAAGCTCCCACATTGAAGTGCAATATTATGCAATCTTGAGGAAGATTGTAATGTTAACAACCCTAGTGCTATATGTTATTGTTTGCAATGCAGTTATGCAATTTTGTTTGTACATCACCTATAACCTATGAAAATAAAATGAGAAAGAAAAAAAAGAGGTTTTGGATGGAATGAATAGGTTTATTCCAATTCATCATATTTTAAAATTAATGTATGTCTTTTTATTCCACTGCACTATATTCCCTTCCCTCAATCTGGTGTTACTCTCAACAACCATTCTGCAATATCTATCTTATAAAAGTTCAACAAAATATGAGTAAACCAAATTTAACTAGATTTTTTATTTGGTATTGAACTGAAAATAGTCAGTAATTCTATGGAGAGGTGGATTTCAAGCTGATAAAATTAATGTTGGATTAGTTTATTTATAATATAGAAAATTACACTGGTCATATTTGAAAAATTGTTGAATACACTTTCTACTTACAATAACATCTCTAATAAATGTTTAATGAATGTTTTTCAAGAAATTGCAGAAAGTTAGTGTAATGTAATAGTGGTGACAAATAATGTTTTTAAACAATTAAGGAATGTTAGTGTATAACAAGAATAAACAAGCAATGTATGTGAGTAATTTGACAAAATTAAAAAAAAGTAATTAGTATAACTTACTTTATAATATATCCTGACATGAATCTCTAAGTGCATCTCATGGTGATAAGCTCAACCTCTTGAGTGATTCACTTCTCCATTGGCTAAGTAGCTTTGATTAACCATTCTTATCACTGATGTTGGTTAAGTTGTATGTCTAATATGGTTTTGGATGGATCATATATGTTCAAAACCACATGGAGAAGGAGAAGTTGGTGATAAATGCCAATGTGTAGTATTTATAATTGAGAAAATTGAACACTTTAGAACTTAATTGTTGCTTAATGTAAGAAAATTACCCTAATATGAGAATTATTGAATCCGATTATATATTTTGAACCAGAAAACAAATGAAGAAATTTAATCCCAATTTTTGTGTAAATTTCAGATGAATGTGAAGCATTAAAAGAAAGAAAGCAAAGACATAATTGGATCACAAGGAGTAAAGAAGAAAAATATAAAGGAAGCATCTTGCTCAAGCTAGAAGATTTAGCACAGGCTAAAATTATCCAGATTAAATTAATGGTGCAGTACTAATCTAGCTCGGGCTAGAATTGCTCACCCAAGCTAAAACAACATTAAATGATCTAGCCTAAGCTAGATTAGCTCGGTTAAGCTAAATTTCATTAAATAAATTCTGAAACAAAATTAAAACAGGGCGGTGGAAAAGAATAGGAGGATTTTAGAGAGAAGTTAGTGAGAGAAGAAGAAGAAAACTCTGTTCTCAGGAGAAGAATCTGCTCAAGTCAACCCTTCTTATGCAATTCAGATCATGAATGAAGTTTGGAGGAGCTATCATGAGTGGTTAAGTGCTTTCAAACTTGGGATTGAATAATCTATTTTGATCAAATGTATTCTTGGTGATATATATATATATATATGTGTGTGTGTGTGTGTGTGTGTAATATTTTCTTTTATACTTGTTCTTGGTATTTTCGTTTCATGCTTATTGCTTGATTTTATCTGATAAATGAAGTCTTGATTTTGATCCTTAAATTTAAATGGAAAGTATTTTTAAGGATCTGAAATAGACGGAAATACTTGATAACTTGTAATGCTAGGAATAAATTTCAAGTTATTAATTGCATCATAATTTTGTTCATAAAGTTGGATGATTTGTTAGATATTTGAGGAATCAGTGTCTGAGAAATCATCTTATTTCATCTGTGAGGAATCAAGGTGAATGACTTTAAATTAAGCATCAAGAATAAGTAGTTTTGAGTATTATGTATTGTATTATTCCAACATACAAATGATTAAGATAGATGCAATTCAATCTCAAGTATTTTTATCTATATTTGATAAGTTAATTTTGTTACTTGTTGAATCAAATCGTAAACTTTGAATTATTTATGGTAAAAGTGTTAATTTGGTTATGAACAAGTTTCTCCAGTTATTTTCTATACTTGATTAGTTTTATAACAAAACTTCTTAATTAGAATTGTTCCTTGTGGGTTCGACATTCGTACTTTAAATAGTACTATGTTACAATTGATTCGGTATACTTGTCGGGATAAATTAACAGTTGGCTCATAGGTATAGAGTCTTGCAAGAGCTGATTGGATAAGCTTAAACTATGGACCCAACTTATTAAAGGTATCAAGCATAAATATGAAACAACAATTTCAAAACAAACAATCATTACCTTTTTCTAGAGAATAAAATATTGGATAAGTCACTAAAAGTCCAACCATAAAGCAGTATATAGAAGGAAAAAACAATGTAACCAAGACTACTGCTAAGCTATGAAAATCTAATGTTCCATACATAGTACAAGATGTCATGGCACAAAACAAAAGGAAAAGTTGTTACAATCAATAGTTAATTTGTGGCTTCTACCTCAATATTTAGATTCATAGCACTTTCAATCAATCTATCTCAATATTTACACCAAATAATATTGTGAGTTATGAATATTTAGAGCTTCAACAAATGCCAGCATCATAGGTAAAGGGGAAGACGAAGAGGAAGATATTTTTTATTAGAGTAGATATTGATTCTAAATCAATCAAAGGTATTATATACTCCTACATGTTTTACAATTTATCATATTCATAGCTTTTACTAGTTTATATATACAATTCCCCTTTTTTCTATTGTTCTATACTTTACTTATCAAAATGAAAAAAAAAAAAAATCTTAGTTTTCTCAATAGCACATTGCAGTTTTTTTTTTTATGTATGAATGGTTATTTTTACAATCATTTGAAGTTTGTTTATTAAAAAATTGTTAAAAATTATACAAACAACTTTAAAATCTTTATGTTTTATATTATTTATTTTATTTTTTAAAAGTATATGTAAATTATGCTAATGTTGGTACATGTCATTGTGATGTTTAAAACGAAAATCCCAGGTGAACATGCTAGTTTAAATAGTTAATGTACAAAGAGAAACTGAGTCTGCTATGCAAAAGATTAACTTCTCTATAGACAATGAATCCATTTGAAAAGTGTGGCGGAGATTACTATGCAAAGTGAACAGATAAATGTATTATTTTAACCTTTTAATATATAATATTATTTATTATTCTTTCCATCCTATAAGGTAAAAACAAAACAAAAATGTCAAACTAAATTGTGTTTATACCTTTTTAAGTGTCATTTTAAATTTTCAATGTAATATCATTCATTATTATTTTTCTGTCCTATCATATATAAGGGCAGAAATAATAAATCTCAAACTAAATGTAATCTCTATTTTATATCCCCATAGCATGCAACAATTTTAGAGGGTGACTAAAATAGGAATAAACTATGCAATGCTAAAGTAAAAAGAAAAGCAATTAAGTAGAATAAAACATATTTTCGTGCACTGATTTTTCAATCAGCTAGTATTAATTTTTTGTCCGAAAGTAGAAGGAATAAACGAGAAATCTAAGTATTTGTTAAAGTCTTATTGAGGGATGAAATTTCAATGTTCTATCAAATTCACATCAATAATCACACAAACCTCTTATTATAACCATATTTATGAAGATATCCACTGGTTGAGAAGAACACTACGATTTCAAAGGGAAAATATTATTAAAGCTTGAACCATCATTTACAAAACATAATTGCAATAAAATTCAATCATACCAACTTTATAAATGACAGACCCTAAATTAACATAACCAAAATTCTCATAGAATTAGTGCTTATTTCAGTGCTTCAAACAAATTAATCCTACCAAAACAGAAACCCTAAATTACATAGATGGAAGAGTGAGAGAGATGAGGGATATACTTACCAAAATTAAGCCCAATCCATGACCGTAAAACGATCCAACTATCATGTGACCGCAAGAGTGACAAAGAAAAAGTTGGTGAAAAGTCAAAAGTGAGACGCATGTTCAATTCATGTATTTAAAGATATGAAGGTTCATGCTTTTGAAGGTACGAAGGAGATGTGCATTTTTTCACCCAACACAAAAGGGAAGAAGCAAAAAAATTCCCAGTAAAATTGTATTGTTTATATTTGATCTTAAGAACACGATTTCTTTAACCTAATAGACAACATTTAGAAAAATGTGACCTAAAATATCTATAATTTTTAAATTGTGACCTTTTATGGTATTTAAATCAGAATTGTAAAACGGTTACATTTACTATTTTTAAGCAACACTTTTATACTCATACTCATGATCTATTTTAGCATTGTTTAAAGTAACATTTGTTCCAGTGGAGTTTGAGTGTACATGCTTAATACACTAAATCTATGTTAATCACTAGTCTAAAAAACATCAACCAAACTTGTTCACTCATGTAAACACTAACCAACATATTATCAAATCATATAACTAGAATAGAATAAAAGAATAGTAAAACTTAAAGAAAAATGTTTTTCATTGTTTAAAATAGTTCTTTATGTTTATGTGTACACAACTATAATGTCTTTTTTCCTTTGATCATATGGATAACTAAGAGAAAGATTAAATGCCAATAATAAAAGTTGTAAAATGAAATTATGAACAAAAATTTTAGTATACACTTGTGAAAAGTCAAAATTAACTAACAGCGTAATATTAACATTTTAGTGAATTTAACAGAACAGCTTGTGCTAGTGGATATTGGATATTAAGTCCCACAATTTTCTTAACACTTCTTTTTAAAAACTTTTATCTAAACCGCATCTCGCACAGGGACAACTACATGGAAACAAAGGCTAAAGGTTACTTTGGATTTGAATCAATCCAAAGTACTCTCATATACATAAGATCCACAAACTAAGTTGGGGAGGAGACCAAGAAAACATGAAGATAGGAAAACATGGCTGCAAGAAAGAGGGAACGCATGATATTGTACAGTATGCAGTAGTTTAAATATGGATTGGATGGTGTGTATGGGATTGAACTCCTAGTACAATAGTGGATTGTACATGCTTAAGAACAAGGTTGAACGAGATTGTACGACATTGAACATGAATATTCAAGCTTGCGAATCTTCCAATGAGAAGAAATTTCGGGAAGGTTCTAATGGCCTTGGATGTCTCATAGTTATAGAGATAGTATATATTGTTGGCAAAATGTCATGCCAAAGAAGCTACTGGAAAAGCTTCACACTTTTGCGACAATGGAAGCTTCCAAATCAATGGGAAATTGTTGGCATTATCATCATTTGTTGGTACAGCTGTGGATTACATCTCATAACTATTAGGAGACCATTGTATAAGACCTAGCATCTCAGACACCAAACTAACATTTGTAGCAATCTCTTGAATATCTTTTCCAATGTTGTATTGCATATCATTAAAATTTATTATTACAAATTAGGCTCATTGCAAATGTTATATATACCTTCTTAGATGGTCACGAAAAGAGAATACCAATTTGAAAATAATTCTCATCACTTTCCCAACAACCTTTACAAATAATAATGAAATACAATAATATTTTAAAATTTCAAAAGTTTAGCTTTATCTTGTAGTAAAATATATTGAGAATCTTACTTTGAACTTAGTTTATTAAAATATGGTAATAAGAAACTAGTAACAAATGAAAATAAGTTGAATTGGTGTGGGGGATTAAACACAGTGTAACCACATAAATAATAAAAAAAAAGGCATTGTAAATAATTAAATAATTAGATTTGTTAATGAAGTTAGGTGATTGTAGCATTAATTAGTTGGGAGTAGGAGGTAAATTCGGGTGGGTACATGGTTTTAGCATGATGATTTCCATTTGGTGTGGCAGGGAAGGCAAAGAGACTCCATGGAAAGGTGTCAACTTTACTTCTCACAAGACTACTCATCCAATTCCACAGTCCAGCCACGTGCAGCTAAGCTCGTTCCACCCCACTCCGCACGTGGCACCATTTCATAACCGATGCTCTAAATCATTCACCTACTCCTCTCTCCACACAATCCTCAATTCCCCTTCCCCTCTTTCCCTCCCCTCAAACACACAAATCTCACTCTCAAATCAAATCAAACATAACACGGTAACCATCAAATTAAAACACACACATTCTAACACTACAAACTCCAACTTCAATCATTTTTTTTTTCACTTATTCACTTCACTATCTCCACTTCAATTTCATGCCAAATCAAAACCATGTCTGACCCTTCCACCACCCCATTGCCACATCCACCACTCTTGCCTGAGGCTCACCGCCAACCCCTCCACCACCATCCGCTCCCACTCATCCAGGGGGCCACCGCTGCAGCACCCTCCTCCTCCTCTTCCCTCGCCCGAGAATACCGCAAGGGCAACTGGACCATACAAGAGACCCTCATCCTCATAACTGCCAAGAAGCTAGATGACGAGCGTAGGCTCAAAACCCCACACGACCCCACCAGGCCTGCATGTAGCTCTACCACCTCCTCCTCGGCCAGAACCAGCGGTGAGCTACGCTGGAAATGGGTCGAAAACTATTGCTGGAGCCATGGATGCTTGAGAAGCCAGAACCAATGCAACGACAAATGGGACAATCTCCTCCGCGATTACAAGAAGGTCCGGGACTACGAGTCCAAATCACAACAACAGCAGCATCAACAATCCCACGAAATCAAACACTTTCCTTCTTATTGGACACTCAACAAACAACAACGTAAGGAACAAAACCTCCCCTCCAACATGGTCTACGAAGTCTACCACGCCATCACCGAAGTTCTTCAAAGGAAACAAACACAACCACAACTACAATCACAAACCCAAACCCAAAGACAACCACAACAACAGCCTCCGGTTGCATTAATTACTGTCTCATCGCCACCTCCTCCACCACCTCCACCACCACCGGTTAGTTCCACCACTCCGGCGGTTTCAGGTATGCATTAACATTAGCATTAGCGTTAGCAATGTGCTCCACAGCTCACACACACTTCTAACACTTTTTTTTTTTTAATTTTCTTTTTGACAATTTTGGATGTTGTGTTGTGTGTGGGTTATCGGTCAAACTTGCAGGGTCTGTAAACCCTGCCACACTTAATGGGACCCATTTTCCATCTTTTTTTTATCATATGGTACAATGACCTCCATGCTATTTTAAATACAACTTAGTTTGCGAGCCGTTTGATGAAAGTGTAGAGTGCATCGAATGGCGCGTGAGGAGAGTGTGGCAGTGCGGTGCTATTGGTGACATCTTACACCACGTTGCTCCACTGCACAAAGATTCTGCTCCCCATTAAAAAACTCGGGGAAAATGTTCTGGCTTCCATTTTTTTCATTTCTATTAATTAAAAATAACGCTGAGAGAAAAAAAAATAAAGGTCGCTACAGTACAATCATGCAGACCGGTGTGTGGAAGGGTACCACCTCATGATTGTCATGGATTTTGTGGGCTGTCCAAGAAAATAGATTCTAACTTGCTTAATCCTTCTGGGTGTAATCATTAACACAATCCTTAATCCTTAATGTTAACAAAATCTCAAATCTTACTCCAAACTAAACAAATCAACATCAACTAATAAATAAATAAATGTTTTCCACGTATCCAATGCATTCACTCACCAATACCCTCTCCTCTCATAACCCAACTCATGCAAATTAAATACTCATTAAATACCTTCACATTCTATTGGGGGACTTAGTCTTTGTCACATTATATTATATATCCTTCCTTCCATAAAATATAATAATACTGTCTCATATTGTGGCTCTAATAATTGATGAACCTTAATTGTAGTGATGTGACAGATTTTGTGATTGTGTTGTGGAACATGTTTGATTGTAGAGAGGTCGGAATCATCAGGCACGGAACACAGTGAGGACGATGCTGATGATGGGTCGGAATCAAAGCGTAGGAAAGTTAAAAACCTTGGTTCAAGCATAATGCGAAGTGCATCGGTGCTGGCACGAGCTCTCAGAAGCTGTGAAGAAAAGAAGGAGAAACGGCACCGCGAACTGATTGAGCTGGAGCAAAGGCGGCTTCAGATGGAGGAAGCTCGCGATGAGGTTCACCGGCAAGGCATCGCCACCCTTGTAGCCGCTGTCACCAACCTTTCCGGTGCTATTCAGTCACTCATTAATTCTGAACGCCACGGTCAAAGATAATTAATTAATTAATCAATTATAATATGCAAAATATATAATAATAATAATATATGCTTCTTTGCCTAGTTAGTTGTTTATTATTATCATCATGTCATTTATTAGAAAATCATATAATATTTATCAGCCATTCTTTTCTCTCTTAAAATTCAATTGTTGTGTTATAGTGTTGAGTAGGTTTTGAACATCAATTGATTCCACATGTTGTATGTCAGCCAGCTTATATGTGAAGGATGTTCCAATTCTTTAATGGATATGAAAGCAGGTCCTAACATTAATTGTTCATTGGGATACAGTTCAACTGGTGATTGTTATTATGTATATAACTTAATTTAATTATTGTCTTACATTTGTTTGTTTCTATAGTTATAGAAATCCGTATGTGCTGATGACCGATTTGAAATATTGAAGATGCCTCAAATTTTAGACATGGAGTTATTGTTTGTGTTGTTTTTATCCTTTTGTTGTCCACAGTGTGAACTTGAAATCCCTGACTCTTCACACCTAATTTCTGCATTCATCCCATACTTGTTTTATTTGTATAATAATTTGAGTGGAGATTTAGTGAGAAGAGTTTAGTTTGTGAAGTAAGAAGTTGTTATAAAGGGAATATTTGTGTGCAGAAGGAGAGTGAAATGGGCATTATGGGAATGGTAGGAGGGATTGAGGGAGAGAGAGGGAGAGAGGAGGAGGGGTTGGTGACAAGTGTGGCAGATGGCAGAGATTGATAAACCATTCTCTTCTCAATGCAATGCAATGTAATGTAAGAACAACACTACTACTACTACTACAAGAACACTAGGGACAGTCAAAGGGTCTGAGTCAATTTCTTTTGACCACATAGGACACGAACCCCACCACTTTGGCTTGTGTACCCTACCCTTCTCTTCCACACTCTCACTCCTCCTCCTCTCATATACGCCAAAACCATGATAGACTCTCCTCAATGATACACTGCACTTCCCAAAATGCCCCTCCGTCCCATCTCTCTCTTCCTGCCTAGTACAGTCTACAGTCTGCCTTTCCAGCCAGCATCTTTAACTCACCCATCCTACTACTTTATCACCGACGCAGTCCCTCACCCAATCCTCCTGTTTTCTTCTTCCTTCTTCTCACTCACCACCTTCCCTTTTTCTTAATATCACAACTCCAATCTTATTTTTACTATTTCCTTTACACTTCCAAAACAGACATTACTATCACTGTTCATTACAATCATTCATTCAAAATTAAAACAATCTCAAGATACAGGTGCCATGCAAGTTTGAAGACGATCAAGGGATTCACCATTTATGTTATTATCCTAGTTTGTGGATATTTTACACTATAATAGTGAGAAATCATGTTTTTTCTACCAACTGAAAAAATCTTAAGGCTTTTGAATTCAATAATCTATTTTATTATCTTGAGACTTTTGAATTTGTCTTAACAAAGGAGTGAAAACTTTATGAGGGTGATTTATTTTTATAAAAAAAATTAAAATGTTCCATGATAAAATATATTATATATTTAAAAGAGGAATTTTAAAATAAATTCAATTTCTAAACATTTTTTTATAATTATTTAATTATTGGAAATTAGACAATTTTAAAAATTTAATTAAAACTTGGAATTTCAAAAAAGTTATATTTTCAAATTTATATCTTTCCTTTTCGTATTCACTCTAACTCAATTTGATTGGATTGTCTTCATTTGAAGATCAGAATATTATTAAAATAATTACTTTCCCGTTGATGTCAATTATATATTTTTTATTGATGTTAATAAAAGTTAACTCAATTTGATTGGATTGTCTTCATTTGAAGATCAGAATATTATTAAAATAATTACTTTCCCAGTTGATGTCAATTATATTTTTTTTATTGCTGTTAATAAAAGTTGTTTTTTTATTTAAATTGTTATAGCTATTTATTGTTGCAAACAAATCTTACTTCTCGTTTGATATTAGTGGGATTTATTTTTTTTATAAATGCTGGGGAGATTACTTTTTGACAAATGTGAATTATAATATTTTGTGATTTTTTTATTGAAGTCAACATTAATTACAATTGCTTTTTTGTCAAATGTCAATTAGGAAAAAATTTCAGCTAACATAGTTCGAAAAGTTGCTAAAAAAACTCTAATCTCATTAAAATAATTGATGTTAGCTAAATATTGTAGAACATCATCTCAAAATTATTTTGGTCAACATCTTTTAAGAAATCATCTCAAAATAATTTCGGTCAACATCTATTAAGAAAAAGTTTTGTCAATGTCAATTAAAAAAATCTTAATGAACTTTGATTGTAAAATATCATTAACATAGATCATCTTAACATTTTTTAATTATTAATCATTATTTGATATTAAATAGTTTGTTGTATTTTCTAACAATCAAAATATTTTATTTAAAACAGAAAATTAAAATTCAATAAATCTAAATTAATATATTTAAAAATTATGAAAATCATGAAATTTTCTATCTAAATGCAAAGTGAAAGAAATTAAACTTATGTGTGGAAAAGAGCAAGGTAAACACAAAACCTAATTTTGAGTAAATAGGATGAGATAAATGGTATTTTTGTCCTTCAAATGTAAAAGTTTGTAAATTTAATTCATAAAATATAAAAAAATTCTTATATAGTTTTTTAGTGTGTAAAAAGTGTACTAATTACTTTCAACCAGTTAAGTTTTAATTTTTGGGAGAGGAAGGAATTAGTCATAGGAACTCACTTTGGTGGAAAGATTTGAAAAAGGTGTGGACTTCAGAGGGATGGGGGAGAAGTTTTGAAGAGGGCTTTAAGTGGAAAGTCGGTGATGGAAATGATATTTCTTTATGGAAGGATTGTTGGTTGGGTGATGATGCGCTGAAGAGGGTCTTTCCGAGGTTGAGGTTGTACTCAATATGTTCGGACAAAGAGGCAAAGATGGTAGAGTTCGGGTATTGGGCTAACAGTGTTTGGGTTTGGCAGTTAGTTTGGTGAAGATTTTTTTTCGACTGGGAGAAGCCTTTGGTGGATCAGTTACGTCAGCTTTTGCTTGAGGCTAGGTTGGACTCGGGGGAGGCCGATAGTTGGATTTGGAAGGGGGGGGTCATCAAACTTTTTCAGGTAACTCTGCCTACAATCTTGTTAGGAAGGATAGAGAGGTGGTTTCTTCTTTGGTTTTCTGTAAGCTGTGGAGGTGCAAAGTTGTACCCTCTGCAATTCTTACCGCTTGGAGGATGATAGGAAACAAGCTTGCTATAGAGTTAATTTGAAAAGAAAAGGGGTGATGGTAGAAAGTTTGATGTGTTGTTTGTGTGGGAAGGAGGAAGAGTCTTATAGACATTTGTTCTTTGATTGTAGTTTTGCTTGGTGTGTTTGGTGTTTATGTTTTAAGTGACTTGGTGTATCGTTTGTATCTCACATTGATCCGATGTCAAACTTCGATCAATTTGGGATGACCTTGTTTTCATATTTGATTAACATAGTACGGAGCACAATTTGAGTTGGGGTGGTGAGCGAAATCTGGAACCACAGGAATTTTATCATTTTCAAAAGGGGAGTGACTGACGAGTCCGAAGTTTTTGCGTTGGTGCAAGTGAAGGTTTGGTCTTGGGTTTCTGCAAAAGTTCGTTTTGCTTCGTTTTCTTATTCTGATTGGTGTTTGGAACCTGTGGAGAGTATGAAGTTGGTATCTTGCAGCTGTTTTTTAGGGGTAGCAAGGGCAAGGTGTAGTTAGTTAGATATGTGTTTTTGCATTTCTTTGAAGCTGGTATGTATTAGGGTTAGATCACTCTTAAAGTGATTCTCATTTATTTATTTTTTATTGCCGATAAAAAAACTAGTTAAGTTTGTAAGATCTTGTGAGTAAGTTGTATTGTTTAAAAAATAATTTAATATTACATTTTTTCTTTTAAGGATCAAGTTGCCATAAGATGTAAATAAGGTTTTTTTTTTTTTTTAAAAATTGAATTTATCACCAGTTTATACTCTTTCATACAAAATGACCATTTATTTGATAAGCACATGGAAAATCACTATATTTATCAAACAAGTATAACTCTTGAAATTAACAGGAAGAATATAGTGGTTAGACCCACAAAAAGTTTCATTGTCCTATAAAAAAGATGGAAGTGTATATATTCACGCTAAAACAAAGTCAATACAAAACATAAACTTAGAAGGTTAAGTAGGGAAGTGAGTGGTGTGAACTAAGGGTTTAAGAACATTTTTGACAGCTTTAGTAAGAGGTCATGTTCAATATTTTTTCCCTCAAAACCTTGTTATCTTTTTATGCCTAATTTATTCCTAGTTGAGTTATGATATTTAAATTATTTGATGTGATTATATATACTATAAGTCATTTAAAATAAATAAATAATTATAATTATTTTGAAATTGAATTGTTTTTGTCTGTAATTAGATATTTAACCGTGCAATGCACAGGAAAGATTTAGTATTAATATATTTTTAAAAATTTAATTATAATATAAATATTAATATATAAAAAAATAGTCTATAACTAACCATTAGTATATACAAATAAATAAATAAAAATAATATATTAAAATTAATATAAATAACACATGAACTAATAATATAATTGTTCAAATATAAAACAATTCATATAATTTTGATTAAAAGATGAAAAAAAATGTACGTTTCTATAAATAAAATTTCCGTTAACAACACTTTAAATCATACTATCATGCAGGTTTATAATATAAATTCTATTACTTTTAAATATTGTAAGAAATTTCATTGTAAACAACATTTTGATTTTGCTATATTTCCATATTTATCAAGAATCAGAATTTTCAACCCTTCTTTCGTTGTAACTCTAAACATAGCAACATACAATTGTTCAAGAGTGAAAAAACGTGGAAGATTTTTATTTTATTTTTATCAGCAAAGAATGAAATTAAATTAAGAGGGATACAAAAGGATGGATATCCCAACCCTTTTACATAAACCAAATCACATTAAGAATCTCCAAGAATAAAGAGATGAACAAACACTCCAGAAGCAATAGATAGATAATGTTTGTTGCATAAGCTAGACATCCTATTCCAGCTAGCACCGTGCTCGTATTGGAATGCTATAAGTACTGCAAACTACAGCTACAAAACCATCAAAATATACCAAAATATTGGTTATCTCCACCACCTCATTGACATTCCTTCTACCCAGCTTGCAGTGGCACGATTGTAGCACTTGTCACAGAATTAATCACTTCAATGCAGCAACTTCCATTCGCTCCTTT
>Ga0123342_1002232_pt1 | contig 32313 bp, 10 predicted proteins | sample Turbeawhitnodule_FD_89960 | JGI IMG/M metagenome (GOLD analysis project Ga0123342, IMG submission 89960) | Root nodule microbial communities of legume samples collected from Mexico - Turtle bean Mexico white nodule | ecosystem: Host-associated > Plants > Roots > Nodule | place: Mexico: Nepantla... | reverse complement strand
TATAATATAAATTAAAAAGTTTTTTTATTGTGTGCTTTCTTTCTTATTTCTATGTGTATATTTTGTAAATAAATATATATATATATATATATATATATATATATATATATATTGTCTTTCTTTATCTCTCATTCTTGCATATTAAAATTGAATTTGAAATCTTATTTGGTGCACATATGAAAAGTTAAAGAATATTAAAAATGTTGTAAAAATTACCTTGATTGTGAGGAAATACCACATCCGTTTGCGAAAATCTTCTTAACCCATCTCTTGAACTCATTCATTAATTCTAACATTTTATTTAGTAATTAGAATTGGATTGAGTGAGAAGTTCATAAATTTCAAACTGAAAAAACCCAGCTCAACCCAACTACTTAATAAATATAATAAAAAATATTATTTATATAATAATTTTATTATAAAAAATAATTTATATTTTATCATATAAACATTATTTTATATGTATTATAATGGCTGTCATTACCTTAGTAAAAATTACTATAAATGTTAAATTTGAAGTATTTTTGTCGTAATAAACAGTTATTTATTTTTTATTACTCAACTCAATAATCCAACTCAATTCAATTATAATTAAATTGAATTGTGTGCTAAAAAAATCTGTAGACTTAATCTAAGCTAATTAAATTTAATGAAATGGAATAAAAAAATGAGACTAAACTCATGCAGACTAAGTTACCCCCTGTATTCTTATTTCAATATCTCTCAGTTTATGCAAACAAGGATACTATAGCTGGCTAAATACTCACATGTCCATAACTGGCTATTGGCTGTTCTCTTTGGCATTTCCTTGATTTCATGAAAAAAAAAAACAATTTATCTGTATCATCATCTATTGAAACTATAGTTGCCACTGCAAACTTCTTTGGTTGAAGTTTATTTTGACTGACTTTGAACTTCCCAAATCATCTGCCACACTATTTTGGGATAATCAAATAACAATTCCACTATCCAACTTTTGATGACCCTTCAAAACCTATAGACACATATCATCTCTTCATTCATGAACATGTGGCTTGTGGATTTATTCGATTGTTTGCAGTCAATTTTCAATTGACAGAACTTCTCATAAAGCAGTTCCTAATCCTCTGATTGCACAATTATTATCCAAGTTGTTGACTGGGAGTATTAAATGCAATGTTATTACAATAAAGATATGCGATGGTTAATACGACACATCCATCAAACGATAACCATAACCACGATGATCCTACCACGGAGTAGTATTTGATGCACCACATGCTGATTAGATCCACCAAATTAATAAGACTGTTACAACATCACTTGATTTATGCATCGACTCACAAGTGCCAACCCCATCAAACAGTCAATGTTACAACCACAAATGAGACTCTCATGATAAAAAAGCTACTAACCGGAAAGTCCGCAGAAGCAATTGCAACTGAGAATTGGAGCTCATCCTCATCGCAAGTGATTGCCACAAACTCACAATCATTAGCCACAAAAACTAACGTTTAAAAGAAAATTATCTATGGTAGATCCCAGGCACACAAGACATATCTTGACATAAATAATTTACAAACCTCACCTCTTATATGTTTTTTTTAGGATTGAATTAAATTTCAAATTTTATGATCCTAACCATGTCTTCTCTAACATTGTTGTCAGACTAATGGTGCCACATGTTAATAGACTGTGTTACCTGTAAATATTCATTCTCACCCTTAAGATATTCCATCACTAAGAGAGTATATTTGAAATACCACGTAAACTAAAAAACATAACAAAATAAAATAAAATAAGTCTGTTGCAAATTTGACCTTATGAATAGCACTTCGATCTCTTTTAATCCGAACATTCTACTCTTCCTCATAACATAACACCCATTCTAATAGACAAAAACTCGTAAGGTTCTACTTTGGGAAACGGGCAAGAAGTGTAATCTAAGGCCCTTTGAATTTACCGGGGCAGCTGTGTAATTAGTAGTCAATCAAGCATTTTCAAAGAAGCCCAACTGGGAAGTCGTACTGTTGAAGGACAGACATCATATGCAGCAGCTAAGGTGTTTGTTTTTTTGGCAGAGACTGATTGGGTTAAGAAGATAAAAAAGTATGGATTGTCTAGAATTGGTTTTGCGTAGATGGGTTTTGGTTAAAAATTGATACCAATTTTCTCTTAAGGGTATTGAAGCTGGTGCTGTGTGGGAGTCATACACTAATATCATGCTACCATAACCCATTAGTTAAGACCTTGGTCGATTCAAAGGCCAAGAAGTTGTTTACCATGTCTCCCCTCTCAACTATCTTCAACTAAGATCTACCTAACTAATGTCGACAACCACACGACATTTACCCTCTTAGGAACATGGATTGAAAATTGCACTTTGAGTTGATCCATTTCTAAAAACTGTCAAAACGGGATAGACTTAATAATCAAACCAAAGAATTACTCAATGAACACAAAACTAAACTCCACATTCAACACGTCTTACAAACTTAAATGTTCACGACACGTAATTGTTTGAGATTAATAGAATTATAATATTTCTTACTTACTCAAATTACGGCGTCAACGAATATTAAGGCATTGTGATACAAAAGACAAAAAAAAAAAAGCGATATATCCAATAATAGAGTTGTGGCAATTACAATGAGATTTGTTTGGATTCTGAGAATAATGGTAGCATAAAGGGCGGAAGCCCCTAGGCAGAAAATCACGCGAGGGGGAACCACACCCAGAAAAAAAGCAGAGTAATTATTAATTAAAAGGCATAAAAAAAGAAGAAAAAAAGACAGATAGATCTACAGTTTGCAAGCAGAGGAGAATAATCCAATCGAATAACAGAGAAGGGTAACTAAATTGAAGAAACGTCACCGTTTAGGGGAAGTTTGTTGCAATCGAAGCCACAGCCGCACTGGGGGCTCTCGAGGAAATTATCGACGCCAAAGTCGGCGGAAGCGATGCCGACGGAGAAGTAGATATCTTCATCATCACGCTTGACCTCGACGATGTTAAGCCAGAGGAGCAGGATCTTGACGGTCACACCCTTGAGATTGTAGAGCCTACGGTTGGAGATAATTCCTGAGATGGTGGACTTGTATTGGAGCGTGTAAGACTCTATGACGAAGCTGCACGTTTTGTCAAAATACACTGCGAAATGCCCCGTTTCTCTGTTCAGCGAATACCCTATCGCTCCCTTCGGAAGAAGCCCCACAGGAAATCCGTACTCCATAAGAACATCGTAAACTGATAACCTCTGCGGTTGGCTAAACGCGCATGATGCTGTCAAACACACCACCACGATGCATAGGAATTTGATTGAAGAAGACATCATCGTAGGGCGCTGCCTCTCACTGCAACGGAACACTCACTTCCGGAAAATTTTGTCTTGCTTTTCGAAGATACGGTAGATCGATATATATAGAGAGAGAGAGAGGGAGACTTTTCGGTACCAAAAGCTTAATAATTAAAAGATATTAGAATAAATAAAGAGCCTGTTGAATTATTTCAACTATTATTAAAATTTAAACAAAATTAATTAATAAAATTTAAACTCTTATAAAAAATTATATATTTTTTATTATACAAACATAATACGTATTTTTATTATTAAAATTTTAGAATAATTAACCCATCTGTCTGTTGATTTTTTTTATTTTTTTTTTGGGTATTTTTTAGTCATTTAGGTAAAGTAATTAATTATTAATTATTAATTTTATGGTAAAACATTTGTTGTTGATTTATTATCCAGTAGTTTGGAGCATTTGTGGGGGGAGCTGACTGGCTTGGCCTACTCTTTTGCTTCACTGATATTTAATTTTCTGGCTCTACTGATCTACAAATATTAATTAACGAATTAATCGATCAATTTTTTTACTAGTACTTTTTGTTATTAAAACATTTGAAGGAATACTATTATTTTATGCATGCGAGGAACTCGTGCGGCACGTGACAGAGCTTTGTCTCCACTCGAGGTAGCCACTTTTTACAGTATTAACGCGAGAAAGATAATCGCTTATATTTTCATACGTTAATAACTCATTTAACCTTTGTTAAAGGCGAAAGTGATTTATAGCGAAGAAAAACTTAATTTCATAAAATTTATTTTAACACATTCCTAATTGAATTTAAACTTGATTTATTCTTATAAAATCAGTTTATAAGGTGATAATTATCTCTACTTATGTTTATGTTAATATTATACCTAATTGATATAAGATTTCTAATATAATTAAACATGAATTATATTACTAATGTTTTATTATTATTATTATTACTGAACCTCAAATCTTAAACCATAAACGGTTAACAAAATCTAAACTGCAATATTTCTCTAAGATTCTTATAACAGAAAAATCTATAAAAGGACATAAGTATCAAGGAGAAAGAAAGAGTTTCATAGTGTTTTCTTATATTTTTTTATTTTTTGTAATTTTTTTTGTTTTGCCTCCGCATGAAAAACTAAGCCTTTTTAGTTGATTCTTTGTAATTTCCCATCATCTCCTGGATGATTGAAAGTCTTCCTTATCTTAAACCTTGGTTTCTTAGTTAGTTCACAATGTTCTAATTAATTTGTTAGGTGCATGATTCAAGAGAGAGGAGGTAAGCATTTCCGTGGAGTATACACATGGAACAAAGTGGGTACTGATGACGCATGCTTTACTGGTGAAAGGTGAGTTTCAGTTGAATTAGATTGGTGCATGTTCAATCTGATTTAACTCGATTGGAGGATTGAGAAAAAAATTAATTTTTAAAGAACATATGAAAAATTCAATGGTGGAAGAACTTGGGATCAAACGTTTTATTTTAGGTTTCAAATCTGTTTTATATTTCCTGCATAATTATCTTAACCTTTTTTATTATTATTGTTATTACTAACTTTTCATTGCTTGTAAATAAGTTTTGAATTCGGTTAACTGAATTACTATGAAATTCGTTGGGAGATGACTTGGGGTCATCTGACAACAATTATACTATCATCTCTACACACCGTTTCTAAATCATTTTAACCATTACTCCTTCAACCAAAACAACTTAAAATTCATGTTATTAATATATGAAAACTATTTTTTTTCTCTAATTGATTATCAAATTAATTTAAAATAAAGGGAGAAAGTATTTAAAGAGCTATAATAAATTATTATGCATAATCGATTATAGCCCTTAAGAAACACCTTCAGCCATATTCATTTGCAGCTATCGTTACAATTCTTCCATCTCTCTACTACGTTTTAAACATGCACAAACTCATATAAGTCCCAACACAATCATACCAACTGGAAACATATATCTACACTAACCTACAAACATATGTTAATCATGTAAACTTAAAACCGTACTCCACAGGCACAATGTTTAAACTGACCTACAAAGCTCCTTTATGTTGTCTTGGTGGTGGGGTAACTTGACCTCACCTTCTATAGCTGAAAGAAAATCGTGCTTATTCCCTTAACACATAAAACTTAAACCAAAAGCCAACAAAAGACAAACTACCTCCTACTCCAAAAGAACAATGTTACATCCTCTCCAACCCTAACCAAATTTTTAAACATTTGTGAGATTGACTATCCTCCCACACACCATGCATATGTACAACTTTAGCTAACATGTGATGCTACTATTTTCTTCTAAAACTTCACAGAGAATCCTCTCACTTTCCCTAATCACAGAGCATACTGACAAGGTTCAAAATTTTTCTTATATGTTAAAAGTTTCACCTATACTTACATGTATGACATAACCAGATACAATTGTAAAATTAAAATATACATTTGTTATTTTATATACACTAGGTAACCTGTCAAATTTCAAATCCAACAATATTAAGGTATTGGTTTCCAGTGGGTTACAACATGTACAAAATGCTCACATATTCTTGACTCTTATGTACACACTACTCACATATGGTCCATTTTTTTTATTCTTGGCAACCACAAATGGGGAATGAATCCATGGTAATCGATTATGAATGGTTCCATAATCGGTTTATGGGACAAAATTTCATATGAATGCATGTTTGTCCAACATTCCCATGCACGTACACAATAAAGGGAAACATATGTAATTGTCTTATTCATAGCTCCATTTTCTTGCATTTCTTCACGGATGTGGAGGGGCCAACTTTCACTTCCCTCGCCACTTTATTTATTCTCAAATTTGTGACAACCGATTCAACAAACATGAACAATAACATTCTTTTATCACCCTATAAATCTACACCAAGAGTCCATACACCCATCCAAACAAATCATTAATGATCTTAAACAAATCATTAATAATCTTATTGCAATTCATGACATTTTGAAAAAGTAAACGCCTTTGACAATGACTCTTAAAACCTTATTCATCATAAATAAAGTTACAAGCCATGCATGTTGATTATAATACATGTTTGCAAAATTAACTTTGTATCCACTTATAACATTGAACAAAACAAGAAAATATATCAGTCAAATAGGAGAAAATCCTATGACATGTTTGGTTTAAGAAAATACTTATATTTTTATCTCCTGATTTTATTTTAAAGAAACAGATTTCAATGACAAATTATAAGGTCTAAAAAGTATGTTTGGTCTCCCTATTTGATGTTTTTGAAATTTCAACGGCGTCTAATGGCGTTCTCTCTTTTGTTTAAACCTGCCTCAAAAATGTTGCATATCCACTCTTCTTTGTCTTCACAACAAACCTTTTTATCGCAAATTTATCGTGTGTACGAGAAACATGTTTGTTACTACCTTTTGAAAATGGGTCGTGGTAAGTTGACACCGCATACAGTGCAAACACACTCTTAACAAAGAAATACATTAATATTTTAATTATTTTAATTTTAATTTTTAATTTAAAATATTATAATATTATTATAAAGGTTTGTGGAATGGTGTTATTCACGATTTGTTTGCAATGTCAACAAAACCTTTTCGTTTTGAAACTTTGACTATCCTAAACCATTGAAAGTTTGAAACCAAACCTTTTGAAATTTGAGATAGGGTGGTGGAGTATTGAATGGGCCCATCCGAAGTAAACAGAAAAGCCCGTTATTGTAAGGAAAACTTTTTCTTTAACACTACAAATAGTAATTAACATACAATTCACACCTCTTTATAATAAAATAAAAAATATTAAAATATTAATTTATTACTATGTAAAATATATGTTTTCACGTGTTAATATATCACCATTCTTATTGCAATTGCCTATGAGGAGCATACAGAAAAATAAAAAGCAACACAAAATGTGAGGTAATAATCATAGCAAAAAATAGAAAAAATTGCTGAATTTAGCAACAAAATAGAGAGCCATAAAAAATTGAGGTGCAGCGCATCGCTGCCTCTACCGTACCATTTTAACCACACATATTTGAGTTTATAAACTGAAAACATACTGTAACATGGGAGGGAAGTTGACCAAAGCAAAGCAAAAGAAAATGGAAAGCAAAACAAATTCGTTCTGGATATTGGTAACGTGCATTTGTGTTATTGCAGTTCATCACCAAGCCAATGCTGAAGAACCATTGACAGGCAAAGAGCTAATCCAGAGTGTTTGCAAGACAAGGGGAAACGATGAATTGTGCGAGCAGGTGCTTATGTCGGACCCAACTAGCGAACACGCCAACCTACAGGACCTGGCAATGATAGTGCTGAAGGCCGCGGCGGAAAACGCCAGTGGCATATTAGTGGACGCGAAGAAGATGATCGATGACCCGTTTGTTGAACCCACAATACAACAGGGGCTGGCTGATTGCAAGGAGAATCTGTTGGACGCAGAAAGTCAAATTCAAGACACTGTTGCCTCCATTTTATCCAACGACAAGCTTGATGCCCAACTGTGGTTGAAGGCAGCCTTAGCTGCAATCGACACATGTGATGATTCTATCCCCGGTGACGATGACATTCTCTCGCGAAGAAGTGTAACCTTTCGCCAACTCTGCAACATTGCCGTTGCCATCAACAAGAAAATGATGGGCATTACAGCCTAGGTTTTTTTTACCGTCTCTGTTTCCTATGTTGGTGTTTTTTTGTCTCCACAGTTTTGCAAAACCTAGAGGTTTGTGCTGGACAAGGTGCTTCAGTTTTTATTTAGGTGGGTGAGTGAGAGAATTAACTAGCTAGAGTCTTCATGCATTCAATTGGAACAGGCATGCGCCCTCATATTGTGCTAGAATAAGCCAATCTTAAGGTCTTAGAACAACACCTTTTTCTCTCCATTAATTGTAAGCAAACCTATCTTTTATTTATATATAATACTGTACAAAAGAATGTTGTGTTCATTCAGCACATGTTACATCACATAACCAACATTTGCTCTTTTCTAGATAAGTTGCTTAATTTTTTTCATTGCTTTTAAATTATAAAATATGTTAGTTATAATAATAAAAATGTTTGCTGCAAGTTTGTATTATGAATATATTAAATAATTAAATGAATCTTCAGTTATATTTTATAGTTTTAATTAACCTATATCTATAGTTTCGCTTATAATCAATTAGTTGTATTTTTTAATTGATCACTCATTTTTTTATATATATTTATCATTAAAGTGAGATTGATTTTGTATTGAAAAATGATTTTTTCACAGTGTTGGATTACTTATGTGATAGGGACAATTTTGTAAAATAAAAGGCATAAGATAGATGTAATTTGGTATATCGGGTGTCAAATAATCATTACTCATTTGTATTACAATGCTTGGCAGCATTGTTATATGAGCAATGATAATTTGACACCTCTTAATCCAAATTACATTTCTTCAAATGACAAAAATACTCTTTTACATTTCTTCAAATGACAAAAATACTCTTTTACATTTCATAACCTCTATAATTTGAAACTATCATTTGAAAGGTGTAATTTGGAGCAATGAAAAAGTGAGTGTCAAAATAATATTTTTCTTGTTATATAGAGGAAGAAGTAAGACATAGGTGGTCTATGTATCCTAACCTAGAGGGTAGACGGTTACAGTGTTAGACAGATTGGTTAACACACAAACTTATGATGGATTTATTATGAATCATAAGTTTATCTCTGTTGGAAGAAAAAGACGGTTCTGAAATAGGTTTGGTTAGGATATTCGCTACTTGTTGTTGGATTTGGTCACAAACAAAATGAAGGTCGGGTTCGTGTTTCTGTGTTTGTTTCTAGAATGCATTATTGAATTTGCAGAGAATAGACTGCTCCAAGATTGTTAGAGTAAATTTTTGGAACAGTGGTATGAATTTTAAGTTCTGATAGTAATGAATTGATCCAATTGTTTTCAGTTGCAACTTCATACTACTCAGTGTTACTCATTGAAACAACTCTTTGTTTATGAGAAGACCATAAGAGGATGTTGGATCCGAAATATACACGATAATCTATTGTTGATTTTCGATCATCTATATCATTGTCCCCAACCAAAGTCACTAAAACTAATGATATTTGTACTGGTACTGCGTCTGCTGAGCAATCCATGATTAACAGTTCTTTTGAGGTAGTGTAAAAAGTGTTTTACTGCTTTATAAAAATATTAAATATTTTATAATTAAAATTATACTTGATATGATTTTTTCGTAATTAAAATATTCTCGCATATTTATTAATACATTATATACTCTTATATAATTAAAAAAAATAGAAATTTATTATAAGTAAACTACAGTCAAATTATAGAATAATTTTCAAGTTAGTTGTTATAATTATATTTAAATATAATGTAGGCCGATTCAGTTTTTAATATAAAATTAAAAAAAAATGATCCGTTACTAATTTTGTTTGTGACTTTTTTAAATGTTTGATTTTCAACCTTAATGTAAGAAAACGTAGGTAAAGGGATTAGTTTGCTGATAAAACTTCTTTATCGCTGTAAGTGAGGAGGAAATTAAAGATGTAATATTTGGTTTGAATATTAATACTAAATGTAGGTTTTACATTAACAATGCAGTGTATTTGTTTCACTAGAACACCAGTTTATTTTAGCATAAGAAAATATAAAGTAAAGCTTAAAAGAAGAAGAAAGTGAATGAGTGAATGAATGTATCTATACGAAGTTACTTGCGTAAGGCACTGCGGTCTGGGGGAGCCAGTTATCTCCGATCAAGAAGTTAGAGACGGTAAAATTAGCAGCATCGGTGGCGTTAATGACATGGTAACCAGGCCAGGTGACTCTGTTGGCAGTGGTAGATCCAGGTCCAGTGTTGTTAAACTCTGCATAATACAAAGTGGTCAAAGCGAAATCACCGTCCCATGCTCGCCACCCAGCTGCATGGATCACACTGTCCATAAAACTCTGCATGTAAACCGTCCTTGAGTAATTTTTCCAAGGCCTTCCCAGATAAGTTTCAGCCGCGTTCATGTTCGCAGCCAAATCATCGGCTGCTCTAATCGTACAATTGTGGATAGAAATTCCAGTGTTTTGGTTGGGGTCGGTTCTGCCTTGTGCGGTTATGGCGTTGAATTGACCATTCATTGGAAGGCGAGGATACATGTTACAGTTTTGCAACACTGTCGCCGCATTTCCGAATATGAAATCCACAGTGCCGTAGATGTCGCATTCCCTGTAGAGTTGTCGCAGGGAGTGCACATAGAGCGTGTCTTGGTACCCCTCCATACTGCAACTGTAAAACGTCGATAAATCTGCCCCGTTACGAAGTGCTACGGCTTGGTGCTTCTCTGCTCCAGCAGTGTTACGGATCGTCATGTTAACACCCACAAATCCTTCTCCAACCACCGCTGCAACAAATGTGCATATTCATAAGAAAAAATTATTCTTTCACACCATATAGCCTCATTTTTAGGTCACAGTCATAATGGCTAATGATTGCGTAAGCCACTTTCTTACATTTATTTCAATTGCTATTTCTGAGAAAAGTGGCAAGAGTGTACATATATATTAATATATATATTTTAAACGTGTTTATGGAATTATTGACCGGTCAATGATACAGAAGACATCACAAATAAATGTTATACATGTGTGAATAAGAGATCATTTTTTTATGCTGATTATGTAGTAAACGTAATCTAGTACGTACCAAAAGTTGCCGACTTGAAGGTTGTCCAGCCATCAACAACACTGCGGTTCCCTGTAATAATTGTCTTGTTGATGCCATCTCCAATCATCATCAAGTACTTCTTTTTCTTATCAATGGACACATTTTCCTCGTAAACACCCGCAGTTACGTAGATGAGGAAGTACCCTGATGTAGAGGAAGACTTGTTGGGCGCCGCCGCAATGGCGTCGTTCAAGGTGGTGAAGTTCCCGCTACCATCTTTGCTAACAGTGACAATGTCCATCACCTTCACCTCATCACCCACGTTCGCCTGAAGAAGCTTTCTCCGACTCACGGACTCGTAGATCGCACGCGTTCTGCTGGACATCTTGAGCGGTAAACGCCCGTTTCGAAAGGCGCGGTGTTTGGCGGGTGGGTGAAACTCGGTGACGTTAGTGTTGGTGGGGACCCAGCCCTTGGTGAAGAGGGCAAGAGAGACACTGTAGAGCTTGGTATCGTTGGAAAGCGGGAGGAAGAGTCCGTTGTTGACACGCCAAGCGGAAGCGGTGGCTTGGAGGCCTTCTAAGCAGGTTTGTTGGTTAGTTAGAATGGCGCTGAGAAGGGTTTGGATGTCGTCAGCTTGAGAAGTGGGAAGGAGCCTGGTTGTTCTTTTCACCGTTTGGAAGGAACTGGAGAGAAAGTCAACGTTGAGTTCGGCGAGGGTTTGACAGTCTTGGAGCGCGTGGATTGCGGAGGTTGAAAGAGTGGAGCGGCGTTGGAGGTATCTGTTAACCAAGTTCAAGAACTTGGTTGCCTGTGAAAGAGACTCTTTCACCGAGAAGCGGCCATAGTGGTAAACGTTGCCGTTTTGGGGAGGAAGCAGGGAAGTGCAATAAGATGGGTCTGGGGTGGATTTGCATATGGTTTTGGGAGAGACAGAAGTGGTTGGAGAGGTGTCTGCGAAAACATGGGAGAAGAAAAGGAAGGGTAGAAGGAGGAGGAGAAATGTGGATGTTTTGGGGAGGGAATTACGTAATTTGTTGGCCATTGGAAGTTGATATGTTAGAGTAAGTGTAGGTTAGTTTGCAAGAACTGAGTGTAAGATGGAAATCGAGTTGAATGATCACTTGCAATTTATAGAGGAAAGAAAAGAAGGTTTTGTAGATAGAAAGATTCCGTGATGCGTTTACCCTTTACATTGTTAGTGCAATTGCAGTGCAAAGTTGGAGACCATAAACCAGTAGTAGTCTTTGCAAATTGAAAAGTGGGAAAAGGTGTGATTATCACCATTACAAAAGTCATTTATTTTTATTTTTCATTTTTCATTTTTCATCTTTCATGTATATCTCTTTAGTCGTCTCTCTATTTCTCTTTGCATCTTTAATACAGTAGTGTTTTTCTTTTACTTGTCTATTCTTTAACTGATGATATACATTCTAGTCAAGAAAGTTATTCCTTTGTCAACGGAGTTGTGTTCAACCTAATATCACACAAATCCAATTAACTTTTACTAGGTGGTGCTATGCAAAAATATTGACTTTATAAGGTTAATTAATGATTCGGTGGTAAGTACACTTTATAAATCAATCCTCGGAAATTGCGCCACTGCATTCTCCTTTCGGAAAACTTTTCTTTTCCACACTGCAAATAGTAAAAACAAATACTTGACCAGCTTATTATAATAATATAATAATATCTTAAATTAAAAATAAAATAAAAATAATAAAAATATTAATTTATTACCATTGAGGAACAGCGAAGTTTCAGACGAAGGGCGCGTTTTAATGGAGAAGAGTCTTTTCAAATCTGCGTCAAAATCTTCCAATTATGATGCTTATGAATTAATAAGTCTATGTTTCGGCCGATAAAAAATAAGTGTATGTTCAAATTAAGTTAAATTAAATTTCACTAAAGTTAAATGAAGTTTGAAATCAATTTTATTTTTATTAATTGGATCCGACAAAAAAAATGTTGAGACAATATTTAATGGAAATTAAAAGTTGGGGTGTTTTGAAAACATCTTAAATTTTAGTTCAATTAAAAGTATTTATATGTATTTTTTGGAATTAAAAAATATTAAATAATTTTATAATAATAGTATCGTATTTTATAATAATTTTATTTTAATTCAAAAAGAAAATTGGAAAACTTGATTAAAAATTATTTCGGAAAATCTTGTCTCCTGGTAATGTTTTTTTTAGAAAGTACATCAAACATAAGTAATCTAGTGCTTTAACTCCAATTTGTTTAGAAAATGGAAAGTCCCTATCTACCAAAACACTCTAAAAGAATAATTGTTTTTGTTTTTTTTCTTAATTTTATTTATTTCAATTAAATAAAAAGATCATCTATATTTCCCCCTATTTTCTTTCTTTATCCAAACACGTAAATTATGAATGATCAAACAATATTGAATGCAAACTTGATTTAATAAATTCTTATAGCATAAAATTTTTAAGTAAAACTCATTGAAACAAGTCATTTTTTTTTTTACCAAATAACATTAAAGTTCATTTAAACAAGTAAAATCAAATTTACCATTTTTTATGTGTGTTTTAAAGTTTATACATTGAATCTAGTAACACAATACTTGTTGGTCATAGTTATGGAGTTTTTATTTTAGCCTTTTTAATTTTTAGTTTATAATCAATCTATAATTGTAAACTAATTAAAAATTAGGCTAAAAGTAAGATTATAATTAAAAAATAATCAATACTATCTTGAATTTAGAAACTGCAATATAAATATATATATTTTTCTAAATATCCAGCAACTAAAAAGGAAAAGAGGTAATAGTCTTGGCTTATTTTAAGCTCAAATTAAAACAATTACTTAATTTTATAGGATGCAATGTTAAATGTCATCGATTATGGATTGAAAGATTAATATAAAATTCTTTTCATTAAAATTCACAGTGAGATACATTGTTAATACTTTTCCATAGACAAAAATTATTTCTTAACTTTTTAACCAGATGTTAACATTCTCATCTATTATTATTATTATTATTATTATTATTTATATATATAAAATGGAGAGTGTTTAGTTTATGTTGGGCGTAAAAATTAGGTGAATGGAAGGTTATTTAAATGAAGATACATACATAAAATGGAAAACAAGTCAGAAGGGAAAGAAAGCGTTTGGTAAAGACTTGCCTATCTTTTGGTAACAAGGCATTTGGATTGAAATTTTACATGCTTTGGTCAATCATGCCTAACTACATGCATGACTCAACATATTTAACATTCAAATTAGGCAATTCTGAATTGCAATCAGGAGGATATATTCTTTCAGCAAACATTTCGACATTCCCTTTTTTAAATATTCAAAAATAAATACATCTTGGTTTAAAATAATATACCTTTAATCTACTCATTAAACTCAAAATGCTTCCATTATTGTAATAGAAGAGTGGTAGTCCTATGGTGGAGGTTATATTGGTTTTTGTAAGAACATAATTTTTCTCCTTTTCTAAAGATAAAGTGGTTTAATACATAATTAATTTCTACAATTAAAAGTACTTTTGAAAATACAAATTGATAGATGAGCATGGGCTTTGGTACCCATCATTATAGTCATGGCTAGAAGAAACCATGAAGACTGAGCCTCTACTATAGTAGGGCTATTTCTTCCTGCCACCTCCATATATTCTTCTCTCATCTTCATAAATGTTCATATTTCAAAAAATATCCTTCTGTAATAATTTGGATTATATAGTCTGAAAGTTTTTTTTTAAAAATTTATAATTAACTTTCGGATTACATAATTCAGAAGCATTTTTTTCATATGCATGATTAGTTTCTGGATTATGAAATCTGAAAGTCTTTTTTTACTTCCGAATTACATAATTTGAAAGTCTTTTTTAAATATGTGTCCGAATTATATAATCTGAAAGCTACTCTATAAAGGTGACACAACAAGATTGAAAAGGTATTTTCACGTTGTTTATGGAAGTGGCGTAATAACGTATCGAGATGCAGGAAGAAACAGTCCTATAGTATACCCCAAAAATCTTTTCACACGGGTCACCTCTTTCTAGGTTTGGATATTGGACCAACACATTGGGTATTTTTTCCTTCACCTCCAACAATTTTTTATTGCATCCTATCATTTTTGGAAAAAGACTATTTTACTTCTTTCAAAGTTGATTTTCGGATTATTTTTTGAAATGTTTCCCTGACATATTTTATGAATTTTGAATGTACATTTAGAAAGTTAAAAAAATATGTTTTAAAGAGAATATTCTAGAATGATTATTTGTTTTCTAGATTTTTTATTCTAAAAACACATTTGCTTACGAAATATTTTCTATTTTAAAATTATCCAAAATTATTAAGAATAATTTAGATATTTTGAAAGATGTAGGTGTGCAAGAAGAAAAATGTATAAATACATAAAAAAAACACCTTAAATTTAACTTGTATTTAGGTTAATTTAGTATAGATTATTAAGGTTATAAGTAGTGTAAATAATTGACCCAGATGTAAACGAAATGAGATTTAATCCCAATTTGAAGATACTTCCAATCCATGTGACACTTAAAATGAACATAAATAAAGGGAAAACTTATGTCCAATTAGTTGTCTAATAATCTTAAATTGTCTTTACCGTTTTGAAAATCAGATTTTTATTCAGAGTAAGTCATTTAGGTTTCTATAAAAAAAACAATATTTTTTATAAGTAAAAGAATATTATACATTTATTAAGTGATCATGATGTGTTGAAAACCTTTTACACAATATCTACATAAAAAAAATGTTTAAAAAATGTTTAAGATATTCTTGATTCTCTCTCACATTTAATATGCACATGTAATTTGCACATTTACTACTTTCAAAACATATATGAGATTGATACAATTTTGCTTTAAGTCTGTTTTTCATGAGTCATCTTTAGACAACATTCTCCTTTAAACCCTTCCACTAGGATCCATCCTTGTGAGTTAAGAAAGTTTTAGTTCTCCTAAGAAGTAGGGATACCAAATTCATTTTGTCTTCCTCCTATACACTTCATTATTCTTATCGTCTCTATCAATATTTTGTTCTTATCTTTCCAAACCATACAATTTTTTTTTATCACAAACTCTTTTAAAAACTAAAAAAAAAAAGTTATTTTTCTTAAAAGAATAAATTAAGTATGCAAGTTAACCATAACATAAAAATGTGAATATTATAACTTTTTGAAGATTATTTAAATTTTAAAATAGTAATTTTTTAATGTATAAATTATTATATAGATCTTTAAAAAAACACCTTATCAATTAATTCGCATTCCTTACCGGTTACTAGGTTCCTAGATTTTGAACTTCTGTATAATTTTTTTTATACTTTCATTACTATAAATTATAAAACATTTTTATATAAATAAAAATGAGTTTTAAAATATATAATAAAATTTTAAAGGTTTTCTTGGAAAATAATAAAATATTAAATGTATAAAGGTGATCTTTTAATTTTTGTTAATTTTTTTAAAAAAATTTACATATCGAGGAAAAGTTTTTCCAATATCGTTTAATCAATGGTCCATTTATGTTTGTAATCATGATATCATAAAAAAAATTATATATATATATGGCAATAAATAGATTGTTAATTTATTGTTTCAATTATTAAATAATAATCAAATTTAAAATAATATAATTAATTATTATAATTATTATATTCACTAAATTAGATATTATTTTAGAGACTAAAAAATTGTTAGTATATAAAATGATTGTTAGTTTAGTATACAATTATTAAATAAATACTAATTTTTTTTATTTAAATAACAATTAAATTTAAAAATAATATAATACTAACTAAATTAGATACTAAAAATTATTGATATAAAAATAATTTTTATTATTAATAAAAAATTATAAAATAATTTCTAAATTGATATATAAATTAACTACTTACTAATATTTTAAAATTTAAATTAATTTTTAAAAAATTAATAGAAAATAATTTAAAATATAAAATAGTAAGTAATTAAAATCTTAATAATTAATGATTAAATAACAATTTAAAATTATTTTATAAAATTTTATTAATAATAAAAACTATTTAAATGCTGATAATTTTTTTAATTTATAAAATGGTCTATAATTTAATCAAGTAATTAATTATTTTCATTGATTTTTGTATATATATATATATTTTTCCAATAAATAGAATTTAATTAGTCATAAACTAATGTTTAATGTGATATTATGTTCACCTTTAAATTGCTTCTAGGTGGTTTACCAAACCACTTGAGTTACCTGTTGGATTTTTCTGGCATGAATTGGTATATAAAAAGCTTTTAGCAGTTGAACATCTTTAATATCAGAATTAATTTTTCAATTATACTGAATGCTTTCTACGTTGATGCGGCTTATACTATCCTTCATTTAGGATTCACTTCGTAGTTTGTAGAGTTATAGTTGGTTTGAAGGCTAGATAATGGACAGGTTGGTCTTATCAATTTTTTATAAGAGTTAGGTAGTGTCGGTATACTATAAGGGTTGAGATAATTGTCTTATTTTATTTTATTGTTAAAGAAAATATTAAATCTATTAATTCTGAAGTATCTATTTTTTTTTATTGTTGAAAAAAAAATACTAAATACTGATATGTATTTTTTTTATCAGTGGGTTCGATTTTTTTTTGGTTAAAAAGTAATATACAAATTAGTGGAAGAATATTTAAACTATAAAATAAATTTCAAAAGTGAAAAAATTATAATGATATATTACTCAACTTTTATTTTTCTATTTTTTCACTTCTTTCTTAAGAATATTTTTTAAAATAATTTTAATATCAGAACTTCTTATTTAATTATATAAAAAAATATCCTACATCAATTTACTTTTAACACTTTAATCAATTTAATAATTAAATAATTTTAATTACATTTACTTAACTTAACTTAACTTTATCATCAATAAAAATATAAATATAAATTTTATTTCCCAAATAAAATATTTAGAAATAAAATTTACATTTTATTAAAACATTACAATTACAAAAAAAATTATCAAAAAGTTATACTTTTATCTATGTCACAAAAAGAAATTAAAAACTATACTTATGTGTTAGCCTATTCGATCTTAAAATAAATAAAAAAATTATTCTTGTTGAGCGTAGGTAAACCGATGCTACTTTTCAAAAAATAATAAATTTTTATTGCATTTTGCATGGCATAGGTCGACGCATTTAATCTTATTTATTTAATTTTTTTTAAGTCAATTTAAAGTGGACTTCGTCATGCTATATTTTTCCGTCTATCTATTGGTGTGGTCAATGTTATTTACGTTTCTATTTTAGTTGACGCTTATCTTTAATAACTAATATACGTTTTTCTTGTAGTGAGACGTTTGTTGTACCCAAAAGCTCACTTTTAACTTATTTATTAATAAGTAGGGTGTTAATTTTTTTTTCATGATCCATTCAATGAAGATGTTGAATAAGGTTAAAACGACATTATTCAATATTTATATTTTTTTTTCATCTTATAGTATATAACACTAGATAAATAAATAATATTGTTCTAATAGGATAAAATTGTAATAGCACTAAAAAAAAAATATTGATTTATGAATTCCAAATCAGTGAGGACGACGACGATTTGTGCACTGCTAGACGAGGCATGGTGGTGACGAAGATGACGTTAAGAATGCAAAAAATGTATGAAACATAAATTCTAACATTAACGAAACACACTTCTCTGAATCATTTTGGACATTTTTTAGAACGCGTTGACTCAGTCTCGAACTCGTGAGTTTGCACAGAGTCAGTCAGAGTCTACACCGAGTCTACCAAAAAACGAGTTTACCCATGAGTTGACAAGCCAAACACTACCCATCTCGTAAACTCGAACTGGTTTAAGGGTGAATTCACGAGTTTGATAACCTTGCATGTATCCTAATCCAATGGATGGATCACGGTTGACAACTTATTAATTTATGAATTCGATTACAATTTTATAATTACATATGAATCACGGATAAGAATATTTATGTTTATTATTAAGTCTTAAAAATTGATTAATAGTGAAGTTCAACAAATTCTTCAGTATTGTCCATACTTCTACAAATTATCATAAAATTCCAACAAATTATTGAAAACCACAATCAAATAACAAAAGTCAAAAAATACATTCCAGATTCACCAATCCGTAAGTCAAAAAATACATTCCAGATCCACCAATCCATAAATCAAAAATACATTCCAGATCCACTAATCTATAAGTCAAAATATACATTCTGGATCCATCAATTCATAAGTAAAAAATAAATTTCGGATCCACTAATCCATAAGTCAAATGCATTATGGATTCGTCAATTCATAAATAAAAAAATACATTACGGATTCACTAATCCATAAATATCCCAAAACCCAATTTTGTAAATCTCTAAACACACTTTTTTAAAAAAAAATAACAAGAATAATTTTGATATTTTTAAAAATGTAGGGATGTAGGAAGGAAAAGAAAGAAAAATATAGAGGTGTAGTAAGAAACACCCATGGTATGGACAATAAAACTATCATTGACCCACAAATCGAGAGGCTAAGAAGTTCATGAGCATGTGGCACCGGTAGAGGGGACTGACCACCATTTCGCACGCTTTGGGTAAGTACATTCGCATGCACAGAAAAAGTTCTGCTCCTCACACTAATCATCAAGACATCCCCGACAACTATTTTGGTCCACAACTTTTAAACACACTGCTTTTGTTTCAGTATAGTCACAACTCGCAAGTAGAAGAACATGGACCTATTTTGCTGCTTTATTTCTTTTATTAATAATTCATAAGTTAGTTTAGTACATTTTTCTGTAATGTTGGCCCTGTCAAAAGAACTCTTTCCTACAAGAAAATTAAGCAGGTGTTTTATAATTCAAGCTTCATTGGTTGATGTAGGAGCCAAATGATTAACGTTCTCACGCATAATAACACGTTGCATACTGAGACTTTAACATTGTCGGTCAGCAGGTCCATGTCACATTAAAAAAGTTCCAGTTTCACACTGTCAACGTGAGACACCCCACTCCATCTTACAATCCAACCACTCTATTTATCCACAGCATGCACCCTCCTACATGCACATAAATCACACTTACACGGTCACACACTCACATAAACTAACTCACCATGAACAACCTCACACTTGCATCCATTCTCACTGTGATTTCTGCATTACTCTTCTTATCAACTCATTTCACTAACACCCCAACAAGATCCTCAGAAAAACACCTCCATTTCCACAAGCACATGCAAGTAGCCCAATCCACGTGCCAAGGAACACTCTACCCCGACCTATGTGTCTCAACCCTTGCCACATTCCCAGATCTTACCTCAAAATCTGTCCCACAAGTCATTTCTTCTGTGGTCAACCATACCATGTACGAGGTAAAATCATCCTTCTACAACTGCAGCAGCCTCAAAAAGAAGATCAGAAATCTCAACCCACTCGATCAGAGAGCCCTCGACGACTGTCTCAAACTGTTCCAAGACACCAACCTGGAGCTCAAAACCACCATCGACGATCTCTCCAAGAGCAGCATAGGGTCCAAGCGCCACCATGACTTGCAGACTCTGCTCAGCGGAGCAATGACCAACTTGTACACGTGCCTCGACGGCTTTGCTTACAGCAAAGGGCGTGTGAGAGACAGAATCGAGAAGAAGTTGCTTGAGATATCACATCACATGAGCAACTCCTTGGCCATGCTGAAGAAAGTTCCTGGAGTGAAGACAAGAACTTCGAAATCCGAGGTGTTCCCCGAATATGGAAAGATGAAAAAGGGTTTCCCCTTGTGGGTGTCTCCCAAAGACCGAAAGCTTCTTCAAGCGTCTGTGAATGAATCCAAGTTCGATCTCGTCGTTGCCAAAGATGGCACTGGCAATTTCACCACTATAGGGGAAGCACTAGCTTTGGCTCCCAACTCCAGCACAACCAGGTACATAACATAAATGCTTTTTCTTACGTGAAAATAAGGAAAAAAAACAACATTAATAATGAAATTGATCTTATCATGAATTATAAGATTAAAATATAAAAATTATGAGATTCTTAAAAATCAGTGTAATAATGTTACTTAAAATGTTGACTTTTATGTATGACTATTTGTTATGTTTATTCTTACACAAGAATGAACAGAACAGAATTGTTAAACATATTATAGCTGTGTTGTTAAATCTGTGTGATAACAGGTTTGTGATACACATAAAGGAGGGGGCATATTTCGAGAATGTGGAAGTGATCAGGAAGAAGACGAATCTGATGTTTGTTGGAGACGGCATTGGGAAGACAGTAGTAAAAGGCAGTAGGAACGTTGTGGACGGGTGGACAACTTTTCAATCAGCTACTGTTGGTATGTCTTCTTCTTCTTCTTCCTTCTGTTAATATTTTGGATTAATGAGTTAACTTACTTCTGCTTAATTGGTTTGATATTCCACCTTAAATTGAAAGAAAAAGAAAAGAAAAACCAGGGGAGGCTTAATCACTGTGGTCACTAGTGAGACTTAATCAGTAGCTTTGTCACTTATTAAAGTTTGATAAATGGTATAATTCGCGGCCATGGAGACTGCGATGTCAAAGACAAAGAAAAAATCATTAGGAAAGGTTAGAAGAAGACAACCAAAATGGCAACTTGATGATGAACCCACATGTTAGTTTAAAAATTAATAGTAAATTAAGTTTGGTAGGTGAATTTGCAGTTAAAATACATAATGTAGGGAAATAATTTTAAATGGTTTGAACAGACACCAACTGTTGGGTTTGTGAAGGCACAGTGGTGCAGTTCCCACATGGATTGAATTGAAAAATAGCGTTAGAGGAAGGAAGCAGTGGCTGATGCATTATTTCTGATGCGCTCTTGTCCTTAAAATTCAGATATCACAGACTAGTTTCGGTTATTTAACAAATATTAATATGTAATATAGATTCATGTGATGGCACTAGCAAAATGCCTTTTTGTTGTAGTACACGTACACCAACTTGGTTTTGAATGTTTGAAATAGAAGCAGGGAAATTTGAAAAAATATTGGAAGAATCGGCTTTCCCGTGATTGAACATAATGCTGAAAAAGGATAGCTGATGGGTCCATGTGTATTTATACTGGTTTTCTTTCATATGAGCATATGATAATGCAAATATTGTGACTTTTATAATTAATTAATATGCTGGTTATAGCTACATTGTAAAATGCTTGTTTTCTCTGTCATCACTTTTTCCGTCAATTATTCCTTTTCTGGGAATAACTTTAGAAGACTCAAATTTGTGTTTCTCAGTCTTCCTGTGTAATTTTCAATTATATTGCAATATATTATGAATTGGACTTCTCTGTCAGACATGCATCTCAATCACAGTCACATTAGTAATCTGTATTTTAAATAAATCATTTCTTTTATTTCTTATGGAAGTTGACAGTATAAACCTTGATTTTGAATCTCCTGCACGAAAGCTTGTAAATAAATTCAATGGACAACCATCCATTCTTTTAAATACCTTACCAGAGTTATCTCCAATACTTATTAAATTTATATTCTTTTTCTCTAAGTATTATATGGATATCATTTAATGATGTATATACCATTTTTCAATTAGAACTGCTTTATAAGACAAAAATACAATACGTGAAGGCAGGACTTTGGGTTAGTATGTAATTATTTTAATTTATATTTTCACGAAAAGTAGAGTTAGCAACACTCGTGGGTCAAAGTATAGGGTCCACGCGTCTACCACGGCCAACTAAAAGGGCATTCTATTATTGTGGATCAGCATAATAATACTCATCACATTCCAACTACTTTTCAGCGCCATTAGGTCCACTTTCCTTGTTATTCCTTCTATGCTTTGCCTTTTGCTTTTAACAGATGAAAATGCTTTAAATTTTTTGCTGGCTGTTTCAGTCATGAATGATGATCCAGAATCTAATCCTTACAGCTTTGACACTTATGTTGTTTTGCAGCTGTTCTAGGAGAAGGATTCATAGCAAAGGGTATAACTTTTGAGAACTCAGCAGGGCCAGAGAAACACCAAGCAGTGGCCCTGAGAAGTGGTGCTGACTTCTCGGCTTTTTTCCGTTGCAGTTTTGTTGGCTACCAAGACACACTTTATGTGCATTCCCTACGCCAGTTCTATCGTGAATGTGACATTTATGGCACTGTAGACTTCATTTTTGGCAATGCAGCTGTGGTGTTCCAAAACTGCAACTTATACGCACGCAAGCCAAACGAAAATCAAAAGAACTTGTTCACTGCGCAAGGCAGAGAGGATCCTAACCAAAACACTGGCATATCCATCTTCAACTGCAAGATTGCAGCTGCTTCAGATTTAATCCCTGTCAAATCCTCCTTCAAGAGCTACCTAGGTCGTCCATGGAAAACGTACTCAAGAACTGTTTATCTAAAATCTTACATAGAGGATCTGATTGACCCAGCAGGGTGGTTGGAATGGAATGACACATTTGCATTGGATACACTGTATTATGGAGAGTACATGAATAGGGGTCCAGGTTCAAACACAAGTGCCAGAGTTACATGGCCAGGTTATAGGGTCATAAACAGCTCCACTGAGGCAAGCCAATTCACAGTTGCTCAGTTTATCCAAGGCAATGATTGGTTGAACACCACTGGCATTCCATTCCTCTCTGGTTTGAGTTGAGAAACATTCAAGGTTGCTAACTGTATTTTCAGTTTCAGTTTTTCTTTTCATTCACTTGTTGGACTCAGTTCGCGGAGTTGATCTTATATATGATAAAGATGTACACATTTTGTTTTAGTATGAGAGTTAATATGAATCTCCTACTTTCATTTTCTTTGTCCTAGGTAGAGCATTGTTCTCAGTTTTCAGCAATAGCCAAACTTATGAGATTACGTGAATTATAAGGTTACCTAAAAAAAGTTACGTGTATTATTATTACTTAGTTTCTATATATAGTAGCCCTGTTCACTATCTATCCAAAATTTACTCTTGTAAGGGACTGTGTTACTCTTCTGTAAGTGACTAATCCCACTGAATATTCCCGTTATGCACTAAATTTCTTAAAGAAAAATAATAATGCACTAGTTGATAAAATTAGTTTTTATTTTTCTGTTAATTATATAGTTTTTATTTTTCTGTTATGTTTTAGGTTTGAGTTTTGACTTGAGCCTTATTATTTTTTCTGTTTTCTTTATAGCTTTTCCTCTTTGTACCCTGGTATATAAATAGCCTTTTATGCTCACATTAATAATTATTACAAAAAAATTATTAAATAAAAATTAATTTTATACACAAAAATAATTAGTTGTTATGGTGACTAAATTATAAATTATTTTAGTGATTAAAATAATTATTGATTTCTAAATTAGTTTTTATTATTGATAACTAGTTTTTAAATATCTAATTAACTACTAGAAGTTTTAAATACCAAATTTTTTTAATCAAAGGGTAAGGGATAAGATTTGATAGTAATAACAAAAAATTCTGTAAATATTGTAATAAAATTGGGCATCAATTGATGGATCGACCATCCACAAGCCAATCGTGAAGACGTAAATCAAGTTTTTGTATGTTGGAGATCTCACATCGACTAGAGATGAAAACATTTCATTGTATATAAATGGGTGCAACCCTCAATATTATGAATCTGTCTTATAGAATTGAGTTAGCCTTAAAGTTCATTTTGTAATATTGTACAAACTGAAATCTACTTAAAAAGTTTATCTTACATTTTTGCATAGATATGGATTTTGGATGGCACTCCATTCCTTAAAAGCAAAGTGATCTATGAGCTATATGCAGTGTTCATTTTGTTGTAAGTTGTAACAGCTTACCCCCGTCACATCCTCAAAAGGATTAAGTAGCACATGAAATGTCGAACAGTTTCAAAGTATCAGCTCCAACGAATCTGGGTTATCACCAAGCACGTGTGCTCATTAGTTCATCACTACACCAACCTTTTGAATGGCCCAGTTTCTTGCTCTTCTTTAATCTTATGGGCTTTCATTCCTATAAAACTTCATAACTGGGGGTATTTCTTCGTGCACCCTATAAATTCATTCTTTTATGAGCTTTACCAATTTTATTTTACATTTCCAAAAGTCCACATTATAATAGGTGTCCAAATAACTCTTTCATTCCTCTACCCCACAAAACATACAAGAGATATTTAATTCTATTATTAACTCCTACTAAACATATAATTTACACATAATTAGCCGCAATTGGTAATTTAATAAAACTTACAACTTGTAAGGACATATTATTTTGGTATATTAATATAAACGTGTGATATTATTTTACTACTGATAATTAAATTTGATTTATATTAAACGGTAGTAAATTAATAATTTATGTATGAAAGATTTAAAATAGTTTTACAAGAAAGAAAAAGAGTGATATTTAGAAAAAAATAAAGGAATAATTTTTTTATCTGTTACATTGGATTTGAACTGAAAAAAAATAGAATAACACAAAGAAAGGATTAGAGTAAACGTAAAGTCGAGGTATTCATTATAATTAAACTGTTTTATAATCTATGTTTCTATACATTAGTATTTCCTTACCTATGCTATAAATTATTTATGTTTTCTAGGTTTATGTTTATTACAGTGGTTTTATTCGCTAGTTTACCATTTTATATAACGTTACACAATTTATTATCTATATTAATATTTCTAATTACTAAAAAAAACTATGTGATACTAAGCATGCGTTTAAAGTTTTAAAATGAATATTAAATTTAATACTATTCAAATGTAAAAATCTGTACTTTAAAAAAAAAAACTATTGCAATATTCTTGATTAAATTTAAGTAATTCACTAAGTCAGATTTACCGGTGTGTGTGGTGGATGCTTCCCAACATGCTATAGAAAATACATATTGTTCTAATAAATAAAGATTATTTTTATAATATCAAAGCATAATTTCATAACTCGAGATAAGACCGTAGGAAGTCATAGTCTGCTATTTAAAGAACTCTACTAGTTTTCGATAACCGAAACATTTCAATATCCAAACAACTTTTTTTATTCATTTAAACTTGTCTTTGACAAATTAATTTTCAGAAAACTCTTCAAAAATGTCTCGAAACATTTCAAAAAAAAAAACCCTAAAATTCCTGTCATCATTTTTTCTAAGAATAAAAGTTGTTGTAAAAGTATTTTAGAACTTGATGATAGCTTTTTTTTTGTTCGAAACTACTTAAAGTGATGAAAAACATACTCTACGATTGCATCTTAACCTTCACCACAGGCTTGGAGTTCGGACACAAATGGGCTACAGATGTTACCTTTGAGTGGTGAGCATGTTCAAGGGATCATTAACTTGTGGGACCTAAGCCTACTTTCTTAGATATTTTAATTATTTTTTAATTTATATGTGAATCTTGTCCTGAGTCGTTCAGACCAATGATAAAATCACTGCAGAGCTGCTGACAAAGAAGAAAAAGAACAAAGCAAAACAACCTTATATTATTTTCATTTCCAGAAACATCTTTTAATTAATTTGGTAATGACAGTTTAAGGTAGTATGCTAGAACTAGAAGCATGTCTGAGGAAGAGAAATAATATAAATATATGATACGAAAGCCAACCAACCAACCAAACATGTACTCTAAACAATCTAATGGTGTAAAAGCATGTACTTGCAAATAATCATTCCATGGTTAATTAAAACCAGATATAAATAGGAAATTTTTCTGATAATCCACACATTTCTACAAAAATGAGAGAAAAGTGGTGTCAGTGTTTTCATTGAGCCCTGATCAAATACGATTTACATGTGTGTATTATCTTTTGCTGCAGAGAGATACGAAGAAAATGAGCATGAAATGCGTACTGGTGCATGTGGGAGGACGCAGAAGCACATGGTAATGTGTCATTATGTCAATACCGTGCAATCGTTTTCTGACCAAAGCCTTACCTAATTCATTTTTTCTTCTTTCTTCTTTTTATTTTGAACAAAACAACCACGAATCAGAGTGCAGAAAAAAAAAATGTTTACTCATCCCAGCTAATTTTCTGCCTTTTCCAACTTCATCATGCACCCTTTGTTTTTATTCTTGCTTTTTTAATTTCATAACTCCATCGCCTTACACCAATGCCATTTTTCTGACTCATTATATAATGATGATGGGATGATTTGTTCTGTGGCAGTTGATTCAATGTTATAATGAAAACTTACAACCTTCATTTTCAATACAAATAATTAGTTCATTTCATATTTATTCTTTTAAAATACAATTTCCATTTTAATGTTAATTAATAATACTAATAAGTAAAATAGCTAGGTTTGATTTAATCACATGGTTTACTATTAAGCTATTATTATTTTGCAAATTTTACTATATAAGTTTTTCATTTCAAAAAGTAACAAAATACCTAATAATTGAATATCCCTTTTATCATTAATATTTCTAAAGAGATGTTTTGTTTTCAAAATGATAATAAAAAAACGTAAAAATTGAAAATATAAAGGTAAATATATGAAAAGAAACTAATAATAGAACATCTAAAAGTTGAAAACTTGACAATAAAGTGTATGATAAAGAAATGAAGTAATAAAGTTGGCTGTATAATTAATTTAAATAGTTATAGGACCTTACTGTTTAAGTACACAGTTTTTTTCTTTGATAGTGTAAATTGGTGATAATTTAATCTTTAATTACGTAATAAAATACAAAAATGTTGCAATTTAATGAAAAAAATTCCTTCAAATATATAATTTGGAGTTAAATTAATCCTTAAACATTATAGTTAAAAAGTAAAATATACATTCTAAATAAAAATTGAAGTTTTCTTTGTTGGATGAATTATTGGTTTGACATGGATTTACACTTTTATGTACGAAAACAAGCATCTGAACTGAAATAAAAGAAATTAAAATGAACAATTATGTTGAAAGGGAAAGATGAGCATTTTGTTTGTGGTATAAACTTGTAGTTTCTGAGTGTATTTTGTGGTATCTGATAAGAAGCAATAACCATTTGGTGTTGTGCTGGTTCTTTGTCTTTGGGTTTATAACTATTGGTCTATGAACTGCTAACGTGCAGCTTTATCTCTCCTTTCTCGAAACCCTGCTATGGGATAAAGCAGCAATTTAAGGAAAATTTACATTGGTCCAACCAAATAATGCTGTATGGCATATGCCATACACATGCACCACAACTTCAATCATTTTATGAGAGAATCATAGTGCAAAGTTATTCTTCTCCACATGCTGCTAATACTACCTTTATTTCGCCCAAAAATCTTTTTAATACTATAATATTCCTTATACTATATTTTTTGTTTTAACAATCTTATCCCACCTTCTCCTTTGCCTACTTAAAATCTTAGAATATCCATGATTACAATCATATGAGATATTAATTATAGATTGAAACTAGATTAGGGAAATAAATAAATTTTATAAACTAAAATTAGTTTATTCAAAGTAAAAAATGAAAATTTATATAAGAAAATATTTATAAATTAGTTTATATATCATAAGTTTGATTTATGAAGAAATTAGTTTAGTTATGTTTTATTTCTCTATCGTAAAAGTGTTCGGAAAAGGCGAGTATACGATCTAACCTATTCTATATTAAATTAAACTTAAAAAAAAAAAATATTTAAAATAACTATTTAGTTAAAAAAATATTAAAAAAATATTAAATAAAAACCAATTTTAAATATAAAAAAAATGTTTATTATATTAATTAAATTAAATAATATTATAAAAACTAAAAAAATTATTAGTATTTAAAGTATTTTATTATTAATAAATAAATTAAATTAAATTAATTCTTAAATTTGTATTTAGTTAGTTACCAAAATTTTAGTCACCTGTTAATAATTAATTAGATTAAATATAAACTTTAATTTATAAATTTTATTAATAATAAAAATTACTTTAAATATCAGTAATTTTAATTATTTTAAATATTTTAATTTTTAAAATTAGTTTTTATTTAATAATTTTTTATAGTGTATTGAATATCAGTATATTTAAATAAATATCTACTAATATTATTATTATTAAGTTTGTTAAAATGTGTTAAGATTTTTTGAATTTATATCTTTTTAAGTGTTAATGTTAATCTATGTAATGAATTCAACTTAAGTTTCTAAATTTATTGAAAGATAAATTTGTATATATACACACTTTAGCGCATTGAAGCGAGGACAATTTAATTTGATGGAAAAGGATTGAAAAGAACGAAAGAACGAGAAGTGCGGTTGAAACGCATAATGTAACTTAATATCCCTTCAATTATGCCATCTTGAGTCTATCCAAATGGGATGAACATGTAGGGCTAGGTTGGTGTGTAACTGGGAACCCACCCAAATGCTCAATTTCCTTTTAGCTTATTCATTCAACTTCAATGGATTTTTACTTTCGGAAAACTTTCAGATGGAATGATCTTCCAAACCAGATAAAAAATTTGTTTTTGAACTAAAGAAACTACAGTGTTTATTAAAATAAAAATAAAATGTTTTACGATAATTTATCATTTATTTGTGTGGTAATATCACTATCTGTGCCTTTTCTTCTTTAACATTTTCTGAAAATCCTCAGTCACGTATCACATCCCTTACATAACTAATCAGCGAATTTGAAGGTTGGTGTCTTCTCTCCATGCTTTGTTCTTGGCTTTTCCCTCACTTATCCTCCAACTTTCAAGCATGGATAGAACACATTTCTCCTTTTCTATCTGCTTTGTGTTATGGGCAACAACTTCTCTCACCAATTATCAACTAGCTTCGACTCACTTCAACTACATAATGCAAACAACACACACCAAAAGAATTATTGTATACTTTGAAATCCAAGCCAAATAATGTTATTTCCTCCTCTTAGTTTTCAAGATATTTATAGTGTTTACATATGTCAATAGTTTATGCAATTTTTTCATTTTTTTTTATAAAAAATAATACTTCTTAAAGTGTTTCTATATTTTTTTTGTCTTGCTCCCAAACTAATGTCATTGCGTTATTATTAAGGATGTTTAAGTTTTAAAGTTGTTCAAGACTATAATACCAAAATATTACAATTATCATTGCTTTGAATAAAATACCACTCCTTATAATCAGCTACCTTCATATTAAAAAAGGTTGTAACGTACAAATTGTAGGAAAATAAGCCATACATTGCAAACTAGTTTATTCTAATTGGCCAAAGTTAATTGAGAACACACGTTAAATTTGTGAAGGAAGTTTGTAACGTTTGTGTTGAGAAAATCTGAATTTTATAATTCATCTTTGGACAGAGACAATGAATTTTAAATTTAGTCATTTTATAATTCTTATTAATATGTTTGGACGATGATTGTAATATATATATATATATATATATATATATTAACATAATTTCAAAATATATTGCACTCTATTATTGTTTATGAAAATATACATCCATTATTCCAACCACAAGGAACAATTAGTATTATTTAAAATTAATATAAAAATTCAAGTCACAATAATGTATTAAATGTTTAATATGTTTTTTTGACAATATATTAAATGTTTAAATATGTTTTTTTATGTTTAAATATGTTTTTTTCCTCCTTCTAGTGTAATGCGAAAATTGAATTTTGTCCATAATCTAAATTTTAAACTTCCTAAGTACTTTGTAGTAAGAAAATTATCATAATGAATCCTTACTAGTATTTTTTTTGTATGTAATGATTTTTAACATAGAGTGTACTATAATATAATATTATCAACCAAAAGTGAGCATAAAATATTTTACTATCCTAACTCACATCTGAAAGTTAAGTTTGTTTGTCATGTAAAAAATATTGTCACTCAAAAATTTATTTTAATAGTTTTCTCATTACTAAAGAATATGTAAATTGAACTAAATACCCAAACTAAATTTGCATAAAATATAAGAATGAAAAACATATTTAATCATATTTTAAAATATCATACTAACTTTATATTTATGTAATAAATACACATCATCATAAATTAATTATCTATCATAATTTTTAAGATCATAAGAATTAAAAAAAAAATGTATTTAACTTTGATGATTGAATAACTTTCGTATATAGTTCTTTATATGTATCCGATCACTATTCGTACAACATCATTGATTTTTCAAAATTAAATTTTTTATCGACTTTTCACAACTAAATTTTTTTATGTAAGTAAATTTTACAAAACATGAATATATCATACCATACCATTAATAGTTCAAGTGCTTAATACACAGTACATCCTAAAGCCAGCCACATCAATCTGATAACACATTATTGCTGATAAAAAAAAAAAAAAAAAAATCTGATAAGACATCCAATTTAAACGAAATTCTAACTAAATTACAAGCATTAAAAGTATACTTATATATTTAGCTAATCAAATTAGAGCTATACTTATAAAAGGATTTAACCAATATAAGAAATAAATACAAATGGAAATATCATTTTTTAGGAATTTGTTCAACAAAAATAATATTTTCTAAGTAAAACATTAATCAGTTGATGAGTTTCTAGTATTTTTCTTTTTTTTTATTCAAGTAATTATTAAACAAAATATATTTAGTTTAACAAAACTTTTCAAGATTTTATTTTTTCACTCCAAACTCGTTAGCCGGTTTTGAGATTTGCTTAGTGAATAGTGTATAGAAAAAGTATAGTTTAAAAAAAATGAAGTTTTCATTTATCATCTCATCAACTCATATTTAACTATAATGTAACAATTTAATTAATAACATCATTATTGTTATTGTATTTCACTTATGATTTAATAACGGTAAGACCTAAATTTAATTTAATATAAATTTTAAATGGATAAAGATTTGAAATTTTATAATACAAGTTAGACATTTATTTTTTATTTCATTCTAAAAAATCATTTTCCTAAATTTCCTCTGTTTTCAGAAAATATTTTTATTATTGTTATTGTGATAGATTATTTTTATAAATTTGTAAGAATAAAGCATATTTCATAGAGTTATAACTATATTCACACATTTTATTCAACAAACTAAGTTATCCTTAATAAATGAATTAATTTCAAATTAGTTTACTTGATTGCAAATTAGATGATAATCTTCCTTTCTTTCTTTTTGATCCTGCCGGCAACTCGAACGTGGAGGAATCGCTCTGTAGCACACTCTGTCCCGTCTACGCGACTGCGTTTTCTACAGAATCACCCTCAGAACCTTCTCTTGGATCTCCCAACGTGACCTGCAAAACACACAGACGGCGCCTCTAGCGGCCGTTTGCACTCCGACGATCAAGTTAGTCCACAGAACCATCAAAGATTAGAAAGCTAGTAGTGTGTGTGAAAAACTCTTATTCTCTGTTTTTCTCTGTTTTTCTCTCCCTCCATCTCTCCCTGATTCCCTCTTTTATGTCTCTTTCTCTGTTTCTGGGCATAACAGAATTCTGTTATGCTTTTCTGGCATGTGTCAGAACCCTGTTATGCTTT